>Ga0206993_1104_pt3 | contig 15023 bp, 18 predicted proteins | sample Alteio_BWMinCont_7_FD_153499 | JGI IMG/M metagenome (GOLD analysis project Ga0206993, IMG submission 153499) | Enriched cells from forest soil in Barre Woods Harvard Forest LTER site, Petersham, Massachusetts, United States -... | ecosystem: Environmental > Terrestrial > Soil > Temperate forest >... | reverse complement strand
TGCGAATCCATGCCAGCATTGTCCGCTCAGCGGCCAAATAATCGCTGAGGCTGGCGCTCTGCCTGCTCTGTGTAGAACTCTCCATACTTGTCGCCTCTTGCCGAACGCTCAACTATCGATCCTACTTCGATTTCGTGACGAGAGACGATCTTCGCGGGCCATCGCCCGCGTGTCTATCTCGCGAACCTCCGCACGCTGAAGGCAATTGGCAGCCCAACCACGACCATGTGCACTAGCAAGCCTTGAATCAGGTCATGGAGTTCGTACGGTCCCCGCGCGTGGAGCGCGGAGAGCGGCAAAACGATAAGAGACATAACCAGCTCAACCCCCGCGCCATACACCAGGCCGCATACCAGCGGGTTTTCCGTCATGAAAACCAGCCTCCGGCTCACCGCATAGAAGAAAGCCGCAAACGAGAACGCGATAAAGAAGTGCAGAAAGACGCCCAGAAGATAAGTGGGTGGCTCGCATTGGAGTCATTATCTAACAGCGTTGTTCGGATTCGAAGCAAAGAATGTGGGAATACCACGTAAGTAGCACAGGGAAATGATTGACTTCGCCCTCTGCGGAGCATAGATAAGTCAAGGAACCGGTAGCGAGCTAAGAGTGCGCTGTTAGCTTCCCCCCGCCTGTGCTTCCGGGAAGATGAGCGGACAAGATGATGAGTTTTCTGCGGCGGCGCTGCTGCGCCTTTGTTCTTATTTCCATGGTCGGATGCGGAGTTACGACCAATGCCGCCAGAAATGCCTGGTTGAATGACGTCAGTAGTACGGAAACGCTGGTGTGGAGCGATGAGTTCAATGGGAGCACTGCGCAGAGCGCTCCTGACACGCAGAACTGGACTTACGATACGGGCAACGGTGGATGGGGTAACCATGAACTCGAGACCTACTGCGCCTATGGCTCGAACACCGCGCCATGCGATGTAAAGAATCCCAATGCCTATGTAGGTGGCGACGGCTATCTCCACATTGTGGAGCGCAAACCTGCCAACGGTGTGTACACGTCGGCGCGGATGAAAACTCAGGGCTTGAAGAGCTTTCAGTATGGGCGCATGGAGGCCCGCATCAAGATTCCCGAAGGCCAGGGCTATTGGCCGGCCTTCTGGCTGCTCGGCAACGACATAGAAACGGCCGGATGGCCGCCCTGCGGCGAGATCGACGTGATGGAAAACTTGGGCAACGCGCCGCACAGTATCATGGGCTCGATTCACGGCAGCGGGATCAATAAGACCACGGTCTACACTCTCGACCATGACGCGAAATTCGGAGATGCCTTTCACATCTTCGGCATTCTGTGGTCGCCGGGAGAAATTCTGTTCTATGTCGATAGTCCGACGAATGTCTATGCGACCTATACGCGCGACAAGATGCCGCATGGGTCGGTCTGGCCCTTCGACTCACAGAAATTCTTCTTCATCCTGAACGTTGCCGTGGGCGGTAACTCCGGAGGGGGGTCTCCAAATGCGACGACGGTATTTCCCCAGGAGATGCTGGTCGACTATGTGCGGGTGTACGCCGAGCCGGCGGGGATACCGGCACAATGAAGGCCGGGCGGGCATAGCTATCGGGAATAGTTCGGTAGCAGGCTTAGATCAGCAGTTGCGGCGTTAATGATATTTGTAACTGTTTAAGTTACGAAAACGATTTCTCTGCGATGGGCGTCCCGCAACCACCTGTCGATGCTTTGTACATGGTGGGCTTTGGCCTGTCGGCGTTGTCCGCAGCATTCCACCTACTGCTCAAGCCCAGACCTTACTTCACTGTGACCGCATGCATTGGTTGCCACAGCTCGATAGGATTCCCTTCCGGATCGTGAATGCGTGCGAAGCGGCCATTCGGATATGTTGTTGGGTCCACCTTCACCGTAATCCCTGCTGCCTCAAGCTGTGCGGCCATCTTGTCCAGGTCACCTACACGGAAGTTGATCATCCACTGCTTTGCAGGGTCGCCAAAGTATTTGGTGTTCTCGGGGAAGGGCGCAAAGGCCGTCGGTCCGGCTTGCTGTGTCCACGGAGAATCATTGTTACTCTTCGGGATCACGGAGATGCCGAGGTGCTCCTGATACCACTGCTCCAGCGCCTTGGGGTCATTTGCTCGAAAGAAGAAACCGCCGATGCCGGTGACCGTCTCCTTCGCGGAATGGTTCGCAGCGGGTATTTGCTCGGCGGCCGCAAAAGATCCCGGCAATAGCGCTGATCCGACGGCGGCGGTGAGCGCGGTAAGTAGTTCGCGACGTTGCATTTTCACGATGGGTCCTCCCTGATTGCCCGATTGTACTGTCCCTCGACCCGAGCGCTTAGTAGGAGTTGGGGAACAACCTTGTCTACTGAGTTATTGCGGCTGGGCGTGGGTCTGGGAGTGAGTGTCGGTTTGGGTTTGGGCGATGGTGCGGCGCGCGGAGACAACCCGCTCCCAGGTTTGCCGGGCCGCTATTTTGCGGTTTTCGAATGCAGTTCCGCCAGGTTCAATTTGAATGCGGCCATTGATGCCTTTCTGTCCCAGCGTGTTGAGCAGGTGCGGGAAAAAGGTGATGTGACCGTAGTAGCAGAGGTCGGCTTCGATGGCGTCATCGAGGGTATAAGCAATGGCCGCAGAAGATATCGGCGCGCCGAGCTGCACGGCCGGTTCGAAGAGCGCGGTATAGAAGGGCAATACCTTGCTGCCATCGGTGCTGGTGCCCTCAGGGAAAAGTACGATGGGGATGCCGGCGGCGAGCGCTTCGTGCATGCGGCTGGAAACCTCATCGACGCTCGCAGCGCGGTCGCGCCGGACAAAGATGGTGCCTCCGCATCTGGCCAGAAGGCCGAAGACAGGCCAGGAGAGCACTTCGGACTTCGATACGAAGATGCAGGGCATGACAGCGGCGTAGAAAAGGATGTCGAGATAACTAAGGTGGTTGGAGACGATGAGTCCGGACTCTGGCAGAGAGCCTGAACTGGAAACGAGCATGGCGAGGCGCCGAAGGATCAGGGCGCAAGCCTCATGCAGCCACTGGGCGCGCTGCTGCAGCGTTAAAGAGTCGCGATGTTTCCATCGTAAGACGCAGAAGCGCAAAAGCACTTCGGTCAAACTAAAGCCAAGTGCGACGGAGCGAAAGGCGCTTCGGGCCATTCTTTCTACTATTGTGTTTCGACCAGGAACCGGTTCCTCGCAGCGGGCGTAAGGTGCGCTAGATCCAGCAGGGTAAGGAAATCGATGGTATGAAACTCCCTGTCCCAGGCCGGCGCGCCGCAAATTCTGGCCCCAACACCAATATAAGTCTTCAACAGCTTCGGTATCTTGACGGCACCTTCAGCAACGGAGGTCGCCGGCGGTAGCGCATAGTTCTTCTCCGGAGTGGTGCGGAGCTCGGGCGAGACTAGAAATGCCGATAGCTGGTCGTACATTGTCCAGCCAGTCTGCGGATCTTCGGTGTTCAAGGAAGAGCATCCGATGAGATAGCGCAGTCCGTAGAACTTTGAGTACTGAGCAATGGCGCGCCAGAGCAGGGTGAGAACCTCGCTCGAGCGGTGATCGCGGTCAATCGAAGCACGGCCTACCTCAAGCACCTGGTCACGAATTGACTCATAAGGGCCGAAGTTGAATTCCTGGGCGCTGTAGTAGCCGAGGTTTTGAGCTGCGACACTGCCTGATTGCATTCTGTAGGTGCCGACTACCTCATTGCGGGAGCGATCTTCGACGATCAGGTGGTCGCAGAAGAGATCGAACTGGTCCTGATCTAGTCCGGTGGAGAAGGAAGACATCAAGCCTTCACCCAGCTCGATGTTGAATACCTTAAAACGCAGGCGGCAGGCAGACTCACGCTCGGCGAGTGAGTTTGCAAGGCGAATCTGGTACTTCCCCACTGCTATCGATATAGGCGGCCGTAAAGTGGGTTGCGGGAGTAATAGTTCTGTTGGGTCAGGTCGGCCGGCGGATTGAATTTCAAAAGTTCCGGCTGCCGCGTGCGCCAATCGACGCGGCTTCAGATGGCCAGATGGGCTCAACATGCCGCTATCATGCGCCGAGTTTCTTCAATAAATCTTACAAACCCGAGAAAACCCGGCGAATTCTCAATGAACGAGGTACGAGGGTAACTAGCAGTCGTGAGTAACTAGAAAGCGACCTTTCGGACACTTCCGAGGTAGGCAGAAGGCCTAATGAGTTGATAAGATGGAACCTACCGTTCCCCTCTTTTAGTTTCAGCATTACTGTGGCATAGGAAGGTATAAGAAGAATGAATCGTGAACAAATCATCGCGGCCCTGGATGAAGAGATTGGCAGACTTCACCAGGTGCGTAAACTATTGCTGAATGCGGGAAGACACAATTTCGGCTCGAGCGTAACTACCGGGAAGAGTGGCGCAAAACGTGTGCTAAGCGCGGACGCGCGCCAGCGCATAGCAGCCGCTCAGAAACGCCGCTGGGCTAAACACAGGAAAGAGGCAGCAGCAGCCCAGAAGAAGTAACGAATGCTGAAGGTCAAGCTGCTCCATTCTGAAGCCCGTCCCCCGACGGTTACGTATGCAGGGAGCGATCTCGGCTTCGACCTTTATTCGATCGAGGATGTCGTGCTGCCACCGGGAGTTCCGGTGAAGGTGCGCACAGGGATTGCCGTCGAAGGTCCCCCCGGCTGGGGTTTTGTTCTCGGGGACCGTTCGTCGATGGCCAGCAAGGGTGTGACTTACGCCGGAGGACGCATCGACGCAGGTTACCGCGGCGAAATTCTGGTCTGCCTGATCAACATCAATCAGCCTGAATATTCAGTGCGCGCGCTGCGCAACGGCGACGGCACGGTGATCGATGTCGCGCTCGACCGGACCGATGCGAATGTGCACATCCGCAAGGGCGACAAGATCGCGCAGATGTCTCCTTTTGAAGCCCGGACCGAGCTTGAAGTCGTGGTGGTTGAAGAGCTCAGCGTCAGCGATCGCGGCGGCAAAGGATTTGGATCCAGCGGGCGTTAGACGCGGCGGCCGTTAAGGCGGGCGAAATGCGCCGATGTTATTGGCGTACGGGTCAACTTAATCGCTTTAGTTAAATAAAGATGGCGAAGCGGCGCCCGCAGAGTTAAAAGACTTCAGCAGAGACAGTCTTCGTGCGTCACTGCGGCGCTCTGCCGAATGAGGACTATCGCATTTGTTTTTCTGTGCCTGGCATCCGGCAGGTCAGATCTGGCGGACGCGTCCCTTGGTAAGCAATCGCAGAATCAAGGTGAGAATCACAGCGCCCAGCACCGCGACCACGATGGTGTAGATCATGCCGCCCGATCCGGCAAAACCTAACGCACGCATGATGAAGCCGCCAACAACGGCTCCGATGATGCCGATGATGATGTCCATGAGTGCGCCGTAGCCGCCGCCGCTCATGAGCTTACCGGTAATCCAGCCTGCGATCAGGCCGACGATGATCCACCACAGAATGAACATTGTGCCTCCTTTACGGGGAGGCACAAAAGGTTCCATGGCCATAGCGCCTTCGTCAAGCTGATTCTGAGGAAATTTGAGGGGGCAGATCGGGAGCGGGGTACGGGATCGCGGCGGCTTTGACCGCGATCACCGTTCAGCATTGATTCAGCAGCAGACGCAGTCTTCGCATCCGCAGTAAGAACAGCAGGCGCACGACCCGCCGGCAATTGAAGGGATGACCAGCACTTCGTCGCCATCCTTGAAGGCGTACTTTTCGTTGCCGAGGAAGCGGATGTCTTCTTCGTTGACATAGAAGTTGATGAAGCGGCGGACCTGTCCCTGCTCGTCGCGCAGGTGGGGGCGCAGCGCGGGAAAGCTGGTCTCGATCTCGGTGATCAGCTCGGGCAGGTTGCCGGCATTCGACTGGATCTCTCGCGTGCCGTTGGTGTGCTTCTGAAATGCGTTGGGCAATAAGACTCTAACGGACACTTGCGCCTCCGGAGACGAGCTCGCGTTCCCCATTTTTTTCCTCCATGTATGCTTCGAAATCGGAGAGACGCGGGCGAACCGCGGGCTCCTGTTCATAGGCGCCAGCTAGCGCGTCGGTGGTCTTGAGCCCATTGCCGGTGATGCAGGTGACGGTGAGCTCGTCGGGATGAATGCGGCCGTGCGCATAGAGGCGCGCGGTGACGGCGGTAGTGACTCCGCCAGCGGTTTCTGTGAAGATGCCTTCGGTCTCCGCCAGCTCCTGGATGGCCGAGACGATCTCGACGTCGGAAACATCTTCGGCCCATCCGCCACTCTGGCGAATGCAGCGCGCGGCGTAGACGCCGTCAGCGGGATTGCCGATGGCCAGCGAACGAGCGATGGTCGAGGGACGCTGCGGCTCGATGTGATCGGCGCCGGTTTTGACGGCGGTCGAGATGGGGGAGCAGCCGGTGGCCTGCGCTCCGAAGAAGCGGACTTCTTTTTCTTCGACCAGGCCGAGAGCGATCAGCTCCTTGAATGCTTTGCGGACCTTGGTGATGAGCGAGCCGCCGGCCATGGGGACGACGACGTTGTCGGGCAGACGCCAGCCGAGCTGCTCGGCGATTTCGAAGCCGACGGTCTTCGAGCCTTCGGCGTAGTAGGGGCGCAGGTTGACGTTCACGAAACCCCAGTTGTAGCGCTCGGCGATCTGCGAGCAAAGACGGTTGACGTGATCGTAGTTGCCGTCGATGCGAACCAGATTCGCGCCGTAGACCTGGGTATTGAGAATCTTGGCCGGCTCGAGGTCGGCGGGCACGAGAATGTAGGTTTTGAGTCCGAGGCGGGCGGCCTGCGCGGCCACCGCATTGGCGAGATTGCCGGTCGAGGAGCAGCCGACAGTGTCGAAGCCGAAGATCTGCGCGCTGGCGAGCGCGACCGAGACGACTCGATCCTTGAAGCTCAGCGTCGGCATGCAGACGGCGTCGTTCTTGATGTAAAGGTTCTTCGCTCCGATGCGCTGGGCGAGACGAGGCGCGCGGAGGAGGGGTGTCCATCCGGCAGGGGTTGTAGCAACGTAGTCTTCAGGAACGGGAAGCAGCGCCTGATAACGCCACATGCTCGATGGACCCTGAGCAATGGCTTCGCGCGTAAAGGATTGACGGGCAGCCTCGAGATCGCATTGGACTTCAAGAGGAGAAAAGCATTCATCGCAGATGGAAAGCGGGGAGTTTGGATACGTCTTCCCGCATTCCCGACATCGCAATTCATAAGCAAGCGCCATGAAAACCCTCGATTCCGAGAGCGACAGGGGGCCAAATGGGAAATTCCCATCTAGGTGGTTATGCACGGGCGCCAGTGACGAACTCTTTTACTGCGGTACTGCCGAACTACTGGATTTAGCGAGATGCGATACTGCAATGCACCCCGAATCTCATGTTCCCCGCCTAACGCAGGAGAGAGTTGACACCGTTGTCTCAGATTGCCTGAGCCGGTTGTCGTGGCGTCACAGGGCCCGTCCCTCAGCCACTCTTCATGAAATTCAGGCTCGCTCCTAGGAGCAAACTTGAATATTCATTGTTTATCACAAGGGCTGGGGCGTTGCAAGGAGGGTGAATTTTGATTGGAAGCTCTATCAATTCCGGATTCGCTGCTGAGAAAACTTTGATCGAAACGGGAATAAACGTGCAAGAAGCGGTTTTTCAACCTCCAGGGAATCCCCAGGAATCAAGGATAAGGGTATTGGAGAAAGTGGACGGCAGAATACTAGAGGCGTCGGTTTTGAGGAACACAAGCGCTCCGGCGCTGTCAGGAATCAACGCCATGATGCGCGGATCGTCGACCCGGCTCATCTCGAGTAGGGGGCTCGGATGGGGGAGCGTTTGCCTGGAAGTTCATCGTGCTTTTCCTGCCGAAAGGAAGGAGTCGAAATCTGACTACCATCTCATCGCGCTCATTACGAATCATGTTGCGGCGGGAGAAAACTCGGTGTCGCGAGGCTGCTTTCTTCCGTACTCCTACTCTCCCGGCGCTATCAATTTGTACCCTGCCGGGCTGATTCCCGCCTGCAGAGCGTTTACCGAAACAAAGATGATTGTCTGTGCGATTGATCCGATGTTCGTGAATGAAGTTGGCAGGGAGCTGGGCTCACCATCGGTCACGGAATTTCGGCTCGCAAGAGATATCCGCGATCGCTCGATTGCGGGCATTGTCATGCTTCTGGCCGAGGAAGCGCGCTCAGGCGGGTTGTCGGGAAATCTCTATACAGAGCATTTGGTTCATGCGCTTGCGCTGCGATTTTTGTGGCGCGCGGGAGGTGCGCGCGGGATTGAGCCGGTGCGGCGTGAAATAACGTCGAATCGCGCCCTGAGGCGTGTTCTCGCCAGGATGGAAGCAGAACTCGCGATGGACCTCGACCTGAAAACTCTGGCAGCCGAAAGTGGCTACAGCAGGAGTCATTTCCTGCGCGTATTTCGGAGTGAGGTGGGATGTTCGCCGCATCAATGGCTGACTCGACTGCGAGTGAAACAGGCGAAAAGGATGTTGCGTGAGAACCGGCTTTCGCTCATCGATATTGCTGCGGAGTGTGGATTTTCCAGTCATGCACACTTGTCGAGGACGTTCCGTCGCGCGGTCGGAGTGGTGCCGAATCAATATCGGCGCACTCCTGAGCTCTTTATGTAAGAAGGAGCCATTTCGGCAAGCAGAGATCTCATCCCTTTAATAGCCTTTTGAAAACGAAATCTGGAAGACGAGTACCTTTTCTTCTCTTCGGGTGCGGGCTCATCTTTCGATTCGCTCATAAAGGAGCAAACCGCTTGGAACCATCAGCATCCATCCCCGCCGACAACCTTATGACTCCCGGAAAGACGCACCCTGCGAAAGTGGCAATTGTCACCGGAGCCTCAAGCGGCATTGGTCTTGAAACAGCAAAGAAGCTGATATCCAATGGCTATCGTGTCGTTGCGAACTCCCGGCACCTTACGTCGGCGATGACCCTCAAGGAGACCAGCGACCTGAAGCTGGTAGATGGCGATATCGGCCTCGAGGAGACAGCGCAACGAGTGGTGGCTACGGCCATCCAGCATTTTGGGCGCATCGATCTGCTGGTAAACAATGCGGGAGTCTTCATTCCCAAGCCATTTACCGAGTACACCGGCGAAGACTTTAGATTGGCGATTCAAACCAATCTTGCAGGATTTTTTTATGTGTCACAGCTAGCCGTTGCACTGATGCGTAAGCAGAAAACTGGACATGTGGTAAACATCAGCACGTCATTCGCGAGCCAGCCCGTCGCAGCATTGCCGGCTGGTCTTGCGAACCTGACCAAGGGTGGTCTGGAGTCGGTCACAAAATCGCTCGCCATCGAATTCGCGGCTGAAGGCATTCGCTTCAATACGATCTCGCCGGGTGTCGTGGACACACCGATGCATCGAGCGGAGGCCCATGATTTTCTGAAGGAGTTGAGTCCGCTGAAGCGATTGGCCAGGATTGAAGAGGTCGTGGATCTGCTGCTTTATCTCGAGTCCGCCGCGTTTCTCAATGGCGAAGTGGTTCATCTCGACGGAGGAGCTCATGCCGGCAAGTGGTGACGCGAAGAAATCCTGGGGGTGCCCGATGCCCATGAATTGCAGCCTGGATGACCGGCAACGTGAACTCCAAGCCCGTGCCCGGCGGTTCGCCGTCGACGTCCTGCGGGAGGCGAGGACCGCCGAGAACCTGCCGACCCCGGAGAAACGCTTCGCGGCGACCAAGCCGGCATACGAGCGGATGATCGCGGACGGCTACCTGCGCCTGTGCATCCCGGAATCGGCCGGTGGCGACGGCCGGTCGTTGGTGGACACGGCGCTGGTGTACGAGGAGCTGTACACGGAGAACGCGAGCGTCGCGCTGACCCTGCTCGGCACAATGCTGGGCCTGCAGCCGCTGCTGGTCGGGGGGTCCGCCGATCAACAGAAGCAGATGCTGGCCCCGTTCCTCGAGACCAGCGGCGCACCGCTGGCCGGGTTCTGCTCCAGCGAGCCGGGCGGCAGCGCGAACCCCGCGGCACCTCCGCCGGGCGAGGGTATGCGGACCCGCGCCGTGCGGCGGGACGGGACCTGGGTCATCAACGGGCGCAAGAAGTGGGTGTCCTCGGCCACCGGCTGGAACCGCGACGGCGCCGACCTGCTCTGCGTCGTGTGCCGGACCGACCCCGACGCGGCGCCCGACAAGGGCATCTCGATCCTGGCGGTGGAGAAGCCGTACGAGGGCGTCGTGTTCGAGCGGGCGATCACCTCGCCCGGGTACCGCGCCCACCTGCTGCCCGAGTTCAGTTTCCGCGACGTGACCGTTCCGGCCGAGAACGTGCTCGGCGAGGAGGGCGGCGGACTGCCGTTGTCCGCGGCGAGCTTCGTCGGCGCATCCGCATTGGTCGGCGTCCTCGGGGTGGCGCTGATGCGGGCCGCATTCGAGCACTCGCTGCACTTCGCGCGGACCGAACGTCGTGGGGGCATCGTGCCGATCATCGAGCACCAGGCCGTCGGCTACGCCCTGGTCGACGCGAAGATCGCGATCGAGGCCACCCGTTCGCTGGCGTGGCGGGCGAGCGCGGCGATCGACGCCCGGCATCCGGCGGCCGTGGAACTGGCCAACCACTCGAAGATCTTCGGCTCGGAGACCGCGGTGCGGGTGATCACCGACCTGATGCGGGTGGTCGGGATCGACAGCTATGACGACGAGAACGATCCGCTCAACGGGTTGCTGCAGGACGCGTTGGCCCTGCCGATCTTCGCCGGCGGCAACATGGGCGTGCGTCGACGGGGTCTGCACGCGATGCTCGCCAACCCCGGCTACGACCCGCTCGCCGCCCTCGACCGGAGCTGATCAGAAAGGAGCACCGTGGACGCCAGAACCGCGGATCGCGAAGCATCGCAGGTTGGTTTGGGCGTAATCGAGGAGAGAATTTGCGCTCTGGCGCGTTGTGGAATTAATGACCTTATGGGCAGGCCAGAATGCCAGCCTTTTGTTATGCGACGGAAGCAGGCAAACTGATGGCCAAGTTAATCGCTGAGGCCGACGCGCATTTTTCCTGATGTAAGCGTGCGAAACATCGGCGATGCAGGCTCCTGGGCAGAGCCATGATGCGAGTTATCGACCTTCAGGGCTGCATTTCGGCATCGGGCAGAACCAGCAGGATTAAGACGATTCCGATGATGGCGAAGAGTCGGAATGCTGCGTCCTGACCATTCCAGGTCTTCGATTGCCACATGAGAAACCATTCGCCGCCAACGGTGAGGAAGGCGACTAACCAGAGCAGCGATCCGCCGGTGAGAGCGATGATCGAGACACGCTTCGCGCTGTTGAAAGCTGCGGCCGGCAAGCGCAGAGCGCGACATAACTGGATGACGCCGATCAAGATAAGGAGCGTGGTGAGGAGCTCCCAGAGGATGATGCCGTTGTAGAAGATCGAATAGACGAGATCAGAGTGAATCGCGCGCCACATGAGGTGATTGCCGGGGAAGGTTGTATCCATCAGCAGAACGTGATGGACGAACTGGTAATTCGAATCGTAGTCGGTCAGGTTGTTGAGAACGACAAGCGCATAGTAGAAGCCGACGGCCGCGACCAGGAGAATTTTGGCTACGCGCAGCGTCATTTGCTCTCCAGCGTGGGGGCGGCGAATGTCTTGAAATACGCGGTCAGCGCGTGCAGCGTGGCGTCGTCGTAGCCAGGATTCGCGGGCATCTGCGCATAGGCATTCTGCGACTGCGGATCTTTTGTGTAGGCCTCGAAGCCTTTCGGATCGGCATTGGCTATCTTCGCGAGCGCGGTCCAGGAGCGTCCTGCTTTGTGACCGCCATAGTCGCCGGACTGGTGACAGCGGAAGCAGTTCTGCTCGGCTATCTGATAGCCCTTCATCTCGGGCGAGTCGGCGGCGAAGTTTACGTGGGGGCGGATCGCAGCGAGAACCTCTTTTTCTTTGAGAAAACGCAGCTCGAGGACGCCGTTCGGGATCTGGGATTCTTCGTCGTGGGCATGGATCTTGAACCTTGGAGTAAACGACGCATGGGAGATGAGATAGGGCCCGTAGGCGCCGCCGTCAGCGATGCGGGTCGTGTGGGGGAGCGGTTTCCCGTTCAGCTTGAGGACGAGAATGGGCTTATGCGCGGAGCGGTATTCGGCGGTGTAGTGAGCCTCGTACAGATCGTCGCAGATCGCAGAGATCAGTGTGTTCTGGTCGGGAATTCCAAGCGTGTGGAGGAGTTCGTCGAGATAGACGCCGCTGATCTCCGCCTTTCCGGAAAAATTCGGATCATCTGTAACGGTGAAAGTGACCTGAGGCAGCTTCAGCAAATCGTCATAGGAGATATAACGGGTCGAGCCGGGTGGTACTCCGGGAACTTCACCGGAGATTTTCAAATCCTGGGCCGAGGTGCTGTTCGCGTGCAAAGGAATGCTGCCTGGAGTGGGAAATCCGAGCGAGGCTGTAGTTGCAATCGCGAGAAGCGCACCCAACAGGGAGAATTTCATGGTCTATCCTAACCCGGATTTTTCAAAACAGAGACATGCTAGAGTACGCGAATGAAAGCCGATCAAAAACTCGCCGAGCTAGGCTATACACTTCCGGAACCACCTGCCCCGGGCGGCAATTATCTTCCTGCCAAGACGGTGGGCAACCTGGTATTTCTTTCCGGCGTGATCTCGATCAATGAAGACGGTGTGATGACGGGTGTTGTGGGCCGCGACCGTTCGATCGAGGAAGGCTATGCGGCGGCGCGGCACTGCGCGCTGATGCATCTTGCAGTGCTGAAGCAGACTCTAGGCTCGCTCGATCGGATTCAACAGATCGTCTCGGTGAATGGGTATGTGAATACCATTACTGGCTTTGCCGATTCGCCGAAGGTGATCAATGGCGCATCCGATTTACTGATAGCCGTGTTTGGCGAAGCGGGGCGGCACGTGCGCGCAGCGCTGGGCGTGGCGGCGCTTCCGCGCAACGCGATGGTCGAGTTACAGATGACGGTCGAGATATAGATGACTGAGCACACGCTCTGCGCGCGGCCGACGCACTCGCGATGGAATCGCAATCTTGAGCCGCGTCTGGAAATCGCATCGGGCGATGTGGTTCATATGGAGTGCGTGGACTCGAGCGATGCGCAGGTGCGTCCAGGCATGAGCGTGGAAGAGTTTCTCACCATTGATCGCGGACGCATCCATGCACTCACGGGGCCGATTGCCGTGAAGGGCGCGATGCCCGGAGATACGCTCGAAGTGGAAGTGCTGGAGATGCGGCATAAGGGCTGGGGTTGGTCGAGCGTGATGCCCGGACTGGGGTTTCTGAAAGAACGATTTGCCGAGCCCTACCTCTTTCATTGGAGTCTTGAAGAAACGGTCACGCGCTCGCTATTCCCTGCTGTCGTTCCGCTACGGCCCTTTTGCGGAGTGATGGGAGTGGCGCCGGCGCAGGACGGCGAGTTTCGCACACGGCCTCCGGGAAATTTCGGCGGAAATATGGACGTGCGCGAGCTGTGTTCCGGAGCGAAGCTGTATTTGCCGGTGCTCAATGTCGGCGCGTTGTTTTCAGCGGGGGATGTGCACGCGGCGCAGGGCGACGGCGAGGTGTGCATCAATGGCATCGAGTGTCCGGCAGATGTGAGCCTGCGCTTTCAGCTGCACAGGGGTCGGGCCATCAGCGGTCCGCTGGTCGAGTCGAGCGACCAACACCCGGAGAGTGCGGCCGATGCGTGGGCCGTAGTCGAGTCGGCCGAAGATGCGATCGGCGCAGCGCGGGCAGCTACGTCGCGAATGATCGATTTGCTGGTTGAGCACTGGAGCATTGCGCCGGTGCATGCCTATCTGCTGTGCAGCGTGGCAATGAAGCTGCGCCTGAGCCAAGTGGTGAACGAGCCGGTGTTCACGGTGAGTGCGGCAATGCCGAAGAGTGTGCTGCCGGAAAGGAAGCTCTTCTGATCATGGTCGTCAATGATCCGGACGTGGTTGCCGAGCTGGCGGCGCTCTATCCCAGATATGAAACTGCCCTTATGGCGAATGATGCCGGTGCGCTGACGGCGATGTTCTGGGATTCGGAGCATGCTTTGCGTTTTGGAGCTGCGGAAAACCTGTACGGAATTGAGGAAATCGCGGCCTTTCGCAAGGGGCGGTCGCCCGTGAACCTGGCGCGGACGATAAAAAGACTCGACATTGTTACATTTGGCGCGGACTTTGGAAGCATAACGGTCGAGTTCGAACGACAGATCGACAACAGCATCGTTCGCGGCCGCCAAAGCCAAGTGTGGGTACGGTTTAGTGACGGCTGGAGAATCGTCTCTGCACACGTTTCGATGCTGCCGTAGATGCGCGATCCAGGTGTTTGTCCACCATCGCCATGCCCCCTCATAAATAACTGTTATAGCCCGCCTACTGTGAATGACAATCCCATGAATTTCCCCTTGGGAGGTGCAAAAAACTGCGCTATGCTCCTCACAAAAGTTTTTCCAAAAAAGCTGGTAGTTTGCTCCTCCCACAGCTGCCGCTCTTAAGGTGCGGAATAGGACGACGAGATTCCGTTAACGACTTAAGGGACGAGTCCGGCCCATGATGGCCGCAGTGTTTTTTCCACTTTGAATTGAGGCCAGCATCGATGTTTAAGAGAACAGGTCTATTTGCTATCCCTTTCCTCCTCAGCATCTTCTTACTCACAAACGGCAGTTGGGCTCAACAGACACTTGGAGGCATTACCGGCGAAGTAAGCGACTCGTCGGGCGGATCGCTTTCCGATACACAAGTTACAGCGATTGCCGAGCAAACCGGCCTTACCCGCACGGCGAAGACTAACTCCAGCGGCGGCTATCTCTTCCCTAACCTGCCGATTGGCACCTACGCGCTGACTTTCGTGCACGAAGGGTACGATACGCAAAAGGTTCCGTCGGTAGTGGTGCAAGCCGACCGCACCGCAACGATAAACGCGGAATTGAAGATCGGATCGGTAACTACTTCGGTCGTGGTGCAGGAAACGTCGCTGATGAACGCGGTTGACACCACCAACGGTTACGTTTTGGACAAACAACAGATTGATGCTGTGCCGTTGCCGACGGGAAGCTTTACCGGTCTCGCGATTCTGTCTCCTGGTGTGAACGCTGAGTTGCCGGGCGGAACTGGAGCGAACAGCGGGCTGGGCAATGCTCCCA
>Ga0206993_1133_pt1 | contig 15055 bp, 7 predicted proteins | sample Alteio_BWMinCont_7_FD_153499 | JGI IMG/M metagenome (GOLD analysis project Ga0206993, IMG submission 153499) | Enriched cells from forest soil in Barre Woods Harvard Forest LTER site, Petersham, Massachusetts, United States -... | ecosystem: Environmental > Terrestrial > Soil > Temperate forest >... | reverse complement strand
CCGATATATGTCAGCGCGGCAAAGGATGTGGCTCCCCAGATCAGACGCGTGTTGAAGGTTTTGGGATCGTAGAAAGGCTGGATAGAGAAGATGCCGCCCCAGTGGCCGAGATAGAAAAGATAGCGGACGGCAGCGTAGAAGAAGATGGCGATCACAATGCACATCGCGGACAACAGCAATTTGTTTGCTCGCGCCGAAGACTTGATTCCGATGAGATTCAGAGCCGTGATAAGGATGGCGACTATCAGCGCAATCAGCGCATATGGAAGTCTCGTAATGTACCGACTCTGCAGGGCTACAGATATCCAGACCACATTGAGTAGCGGCTGCAGAATGTAATCAAGGAGCATCGCCCATCCAACCAGAAATCCCAGGTGCGGGTTGATGGTCCGGCCTACATAGGTGTATGCCGAACCCGCGGAAGGATACACCGCAGCCATGCGGCCGTAGCTGACCGCTGTAACAACCATCGCAAACATAGCCACCAGGATTGTCGTTACGGTGTGGCCATTCGAAAGCTTTTGAGCTACTCCGAACAAGGGAATGGGGGCCGTGGGCTGAATGAGAACCATGCCGTAAAAGATCAGGTCCCACAGCGTGAGCACCTTGCGCAGTCTGATGTCAGTCCCGTATTGCGCTTCCGGCATATTTTTCAACCTGTTCGCGACGTTACCTGTTCGAAGACGTATGACTTAGTTCGATTGCGCGCGGTCCGTTTCAATCCACTTTCGCCGCTCGCTCGATGCGACCACCGCCTCCAGGATTCGCTGCACCTCGATGGCGTCAGCGAAATCTGCATGGAATCGTTCGCCTTTCGATACTGAATCCAGGAAATCAACGAGGGTCGCCGTGAAGGTGTGCTCATAACCAATCACGTGGCCCGGTGGCCAGAAATGCTCGACGTATGGATGTCCAGGGCCGGTCACGAGAATTTTTCGCCTGCCCTGAAGTGAGGCGTCTTCGCGCAGATCAGTGAAGTTGAGATGATTCATCTCTTCGAGGTTGAACTCCAGCGATCCGGTAGAGCCATTGATCTCAAAGCAATTGCGGTTCAGGTTTCCGGTTGCAAATCGAGAAGCCTCAAATGTGCCGATACTGCCGTTGCTGAACTCGGCAAGCAACGTCACAGCATCATCGACTTGTCTTCCTTCAGCAAACGTATGAATGCTTGAGCACAACCTGTGAATTGGCCCATTCAGCCATATCGCCAGATCAAGCGAATGCGACAACAAATCGCCCAGCACTCCCGATCCAGCCTCGTCGGGCTTGAACCTCCACGCAGTGGGATCGGCGCTCCGACCCCAGCTTTGCAGGTATTGCGCTCGATAGTGGTTGACTTCGCCGAGCTTGCCCTGTTGAACAAGCTGATGGGCGAACATTACAGCCGGAACTCGCCGGTAATTGAACCAGACCAGCGTCGGAATCTTGCGAGCGGCTTGCGCCATTCGTGCGGCAGCAGCAACGGAGTTGGCGAGCGGCTTTTCGCATAGAACCATCTTTCCGGCTTCGGCTGCCGCAACGGCAATTGGTTCATGAAGGTAGTTAGGCGTGCAGATATCGACGATATCTATATCCGCGCGGCTCACAACTGACTCCCAGTCAGCTTCGCTCTCCTCCCATCCCCACTGCGCTGCCGTCTGCTCCAGCTTTGTCTGGTTGCGCCCGCAGATGACCTTCAAGTTCAACTGAAATGGGAGATCAAAAAAATGTCCGGCTTGATGAAATGCATTCGAATGAGCCCGGCCCATGAAGCCGTAACCGATCATTGCAATCTTCAACTTCCTGCGCTGCTGCATCGCTTTCCCCTGCGCCTCCGGCTTCCTTTTCATAGAGAGCTGGAGGAAAGCACTTTCTCGAATGCGGCGATGATGTCGTCCTCATCCTGTCTGGTCAGGGACGAAGGCACCGCAAGCAGCGAACTTCGCTCGAACAGGCTATCGGCATGGGGGCACGTCCCCTTGCCATATTCTGTTCGCGATTCGCTGTTCTCGGCGAGCGACCACGGCGAGTTCGCCTTGTCTATGCCGGTTTTATGCACGAGGCTCGGGATGTTGTAGTACACGTGCAGGCCCCACTCGGTCATGACAATGTTGCTGACACCCTGCGCGAAGGTCACAATTCCTTCCGCCCGGAGCGCGCGCGTCACAGCTCGCGCCATGTCAGGATTCGGAAAAGTCGTAATCAGGAAACAGCCCGTATCTCCCGCTTCGTCCACGATTCGGCGAAGGCTGACCTGCGGAAATTTTTCCAAAGCTTTGCGAAAACGATATTTGCTGTCATGCATGCTCTTGATGACCTTGGGCAGCTTGCGCAATTGCACGCGCAGGATAGCCGCTCGTATCTCATCCATGCGGTACCCGAAACCCCAAAGGCAGAGCTCACGCCGTTCGAACATGGCACGGCCGCTTGCATCCCGCGCATAGCCAGTGTCGTGGCAAGCCACGGCGCGGTTGAAAAGATGCTCATCGCTGGTTGCAACACACCCGCCCTCTCCGCTGGTCATGTTCTTGTTCATCTGGAAGCTGAAGACGGCCATGTCGCCGAAGGTTCCCACCTTCTTGCCGCGAATGCTGCCACCCGCGCATTGCGCACAATCCTCCAGCAGGAAGATTTTGTGTTTGCTGGTGATCCTGGCGATTGCTTCAACATCGACGGGTGCCCCACTCATGTGCACCGTGACAATTCCCGAGGTGCGCGGAGTAATCTTCGCTTCAACCGAATTCGGATCAAGACCGAATGTGTCATCAATGTCCGCCAGCACGGGAATGGCGCCCAGATTGACCACAGCAGCGGCCACCGAAACCCACATGTAAGCCGGAACAATGACTTCTTGCCCAGGTCCCACACCAAGCGCCGCCAGCGCCGTGTGCAGCGCACCTGTTCCGCTGTTTACCGCCAGCGCGTAGGAAACACCCAGAAATTTTGCGAATTCGGATTCGAAGGACTGAACTTCCCCCTGAGGCTCGAGTCCGTAATAGCGAAATGGCGAACGGCTGCGCAGGACACGCACGGCCGCGTCGATCTCTTCTTCATTCATGTGGTGTATTCCGGGGAACTCGAGGGGCAGCGGTTGCGTCCGTACCGGCGCGCCCCCGTGGACGGCCAGCTTCGCTGCTGCTTCACCGAGAGATTTCGTATCCGCTTCAGTCGCCATTCTTCACTCCTGTTTGCGTGGACGCACGTGTTCTTACTTGAATCCGGATCAGAGCGGCCCAGGGATGCTCTGCTGGAAGTCAGAAATGATGCTGTCAGATGTATTATTTTTTAGTCAACACAAATATGAGATATTAAGCAAAATATTTGCATAGTTAATTCAAATATGAATTAACTATGGTAATACTGGTGCAGTCTCGTTCGGGATATCCGCACCTTTAGCCCAATTTGGGCGTCTGTATGGTTCGGGAGACTATGTCCGGCAATTCGTCAGGGTGCGCTATACGAACCGCTCTAAAACCAGCGGCTGCCGCGCTCCTCATACCGGCATCGGAATCTTCAAACGCTGTTCCCGTCTCTACACTGAGATTTTTGCGGATTAGCAGATAAGGCGCGGGATCAGGCTTATGGCGTTTCACGTCTTCGCGAAAGACCCGCGCTTCGAAGCATTCGTAGATTCCAGCGCGTCGCAGCAAGGGTTCTACCTCGCTGCGCTCTGAACTGGTGACCAATCCTAATCTGAATCGGTGTAGCGAGAGCAGCATTCGGACGGTCGATTGGCTTATCGGAGACTGCTGCTGACACCAGTTACGGATCATCTCTTTCCGGGTAGTCAATTGCTGCTGAAGGCTCGCGACAAGGGACGGCTGCGATGCGAGCTGAGGCAGGCTCTTCAGCATTTCAACGTCTTTCACGCCTCGGCCGTGTCGGCAATACTCTTCCCAGGTCAGAGATAGGCCGTGAGGAGCCAGCAACGTTGCCCATGCCTTCCAGTACAAAGGCTCAGTGTCGGCTAACACTCCGTCGAAGTCGAAAACCAGAACCTCAGCCTGCGTCATGCATCGGTCTCAGCGGCTCAGATACAACGCTTCTAATGCCCGTCCCGCGATGAGCCTCGAAGCTCCGAGGGCGCCTGCCTCCCCACCGAGAGCGGACACCTTGAGTTGCGCTTCGTTGGCCGATTTTTCAAGAGAACGCTGCTTGATGATGCGTCGCAATGGATCGGAGAGCAGCTGCGGCGCAGCGCGAAACAATGCTCCTCCGAAGATGATCTGTCGCGGGTTCAGCAGATTGACAAGGTCTGCGAGGCCGATCGCAATATAGGACGCGGCATCCTGAAGCACCCTGAAAGCCAGGCTGTCGTTTTCAGAAGCCGCCTGTGCAACGATTTCAACGCTGATGCGTTTGAGGTCGCCGCCGGTCAGCTCCCTTATCTTCGAATCTACCCCGCGCTCCATCGCCAGCCGCGTTGCCTGGATGATGGCAGCACAGGAACCCAGCGTCTCCAGGCAGCCATTGTTTCCACATGAGCAAAGGGGCCCATTCTCATCGACGGTAATGTGTCCGAACTCTCCGGCATTTCCGCCACCGCCGCGGTATAGTTTCCCTTCGAAAAAAAATGCGGCCCCAATCCCCATGCCGACTTCGATAAAGAGGAAATCGTCCACCAGCCTGCCCAGCCCGAAACAACGTTCGGCAGTGGCCATAGTGCGAACACTATCCTCGAGCAGACAGGGAACGTTGAATTCCTCCTCAAAGATGGCCTGCAGCCGAATGTTTTTCCATTCTGTCATCTGCCCAGGGCGAGGGAACGAAAGCACAACTCCGTTTTCACTATCGATCACTCCGGAATGTGCAACGCCAATCCCAAGAATTGCACCTTTCGGGATTTCAGAATTGTCGAGAACCTGGTACACAGATTCGAAAACCCGCCGCAAGACCCGGACCCTTCCATCCGGAATGCCGGTTTCGATCTGATCTTTGCAGACAATCTTTCCATTCAGGTCGGTGACAACGACCCGCGTGTAAAAAGACCCGATGTCTACGCCGACCAGATATCCGGCATCATCCCTGATCCCCAGCGGTATCGGTTTTCTCCCCACAAAGGAAGAAACAGCCTGGGATTCGGTAACGAGACCTTTTCCTATCAAGCTCCGAACAATGGCGGTGATGGACGCGGGACTCAGGCCGGTTTTGTGGGCCAGATCCAGGCGCGAATGATTAGATCCGGAATGGATCAGCTCAAGGACTGTAAATTCCCGCTGTTGCAGCTTTTCGGAAATATGGGAATTGCTTGATCGCGATACTTTCGGCTTCATGATCTCGTGTTCAGTGCTGAAATAAGCCACCGGTTCTTAACCGGCATGGGGCGGATTGCCTGTGATTGGAATGATTCACAACCCTGACGACAGATTGACCTCACCGTTTAACTTCATACCACATTCATCTTCCTAAGCCATTCATCCGCCTTTTCTTGTTCCGGGCCAGGCCGCCTTCCGCTAAAGAAACATCCTCTCCGGCATTCCAGATACAGGGGAAGAGGCTGGTATCCGTAAAAAGAGGTTCTACAACAAAAACACCTTGACATCATAAATTAATGAGGCTAGTTTTTTGCATTAATGAGCGGCAATTATTTTTTATATAAATTATCTGCTCAATCTTCCATGGTCTGCTGCTCTCTACAGTCTGCCGGCCAGGACTGATTCCTTGCTTTTAAATTATTCAGCTCGGAGCACTCCGAGCGATTCGGAGCGTAGCGTGATGCAAAAAGTTTTCCTGTTGATGGCCAGCGGGTTGTTGCTCACCGCAGCAGCTTTGGCAAGCGTAACTGGAAGCATTACGGGCAGGGTCGCCGATGCGACCGGGGGCCTGCTTCCGGGGGCAACGGTCACCGCCACAAATGTAGACACTGGCATTGCCACTTCGACGAAGACCAACGCAGACGGCTCCTATTCCCTGCCCAATCTGGCAATCGGACATTACAGCCTCCAAATTCAAGCAAAGGGTTTTTCCGACTTTGAGGTAAACGGCATTGTGCTCGACGTGAACACTGCGCTTCGCATCGACGCTACCCTGCAGGTGGGTTCGGTTTCCCAGCACATTGAGGTGAATGCAAACGCCCTTCAGGTTGATACGATCAGCACTCAGTTAGGGCAGGTAATCGGCAGCACGGCAATGACAAGTCTCCCGCTCAATGGGCGCGCTTATACTGATTTGCTCGCGCTTCAGCCTGGAGTCGTGCCGCAATCAAATGAAAGCACGACTGGCGTGAACAGCTACAGCAACGCCCCGCCATCCGGCGGTCTCGACGACGGCACACTCTCAATCAGCGGAGCGCGGGGAAGCTCGAATGGCTTCCTGGTCAATGGGGGAAATGTCATGGAACAGATGGCAAACGGGACAGCCATCATTCCTAATGTCGATTCCATCGACGAATTCCGAATTATTACAAACAACTTTGATGCCGAGTACGGCCACTATAGCGGAGGCCTGGTCAATGTCATTACCAAGTCCGGCACAAATCAGTTTCATGGCGACGCCTTCGATTTTCTAAGAAACACCAACCTCGATGCTCGCAACTATTACTCTCCTACGCGCGGTGTTTATCACCAGAACCAGTTCGGTGGCACCATTGGAGGGCCGTTCGTGCATGACCGGTTATTCTTCTTCGCCGATTACCAGGGGACCCGCCAAACCATAGGCGAAAGCACCGGGTTGGTGCCGGTGCCGTCGGCGGCTGATAGAACAGGCGACCTGTCCGACGTGGCAAGCCAGTTAACGGGAAGCGTAGTCGGTCCCGCTGTCGCCAGCTCACTTAGCACGAACCTCGGATATCCCGTTGCCGTAGGCGAGCCCTTTTATAACCCCGGCTGTACGACGGCAACCTGCGTCTTTCCAAACGCCTTCATCCCGAAGAGCGTGTGGTCGGCGCCTGCTGCCAACATTTTTCAATTTATTCCCCTTCCAAATGTGGCGGCTTCGTCCAGCTTTCCCACCGGGGCCTTCACCAGCGCGGACAATCCGGCTACGCTCCAGGATGACAAGGCAGGGTTCCGTCTAGATGCCAATAGCCGCTTCGGGCTGATATCGGGGTACTACTTTATTGACAAGTATTCACTTGTGAATCCGCTGGCGGGAGCTTCCTTCGGCAACTTCGGAGGCGCCAGTTCCGGAATCGCGCAGTTATTCACACTCGGCGACACCAAGTCCTTCGGCTCCTCGAAAGTCAATGAATTCCATCTGAGCTATACCCGGAACTCATCCACTGGCGATACTCCGACCGGGTCTGCAGTTGATCTCGGTGGACTGGGATTCACGGTCGGCTGCAATACGCTTGGCATTTGCCCACAAAACCCGCAGTACAACACGCTGCCATTTATTTCATTCAATAGCTTTAATGTCGGCGGCCCAGCGGGCTCGGAGACCCTGCGGCAAAACACTTACCAGGCGCAGGACAACTATTCCTGGACACTTGGCAATCACGGCATCGTCTTCGGAGGCATCTTCTCTTACACCCAGCTCAACATGCAGACGTTTTTCGCGAGCAACGGCATTTTCGGGTTCGATGGCGGATCTGAAACCGGGCTGGACTTCGGCGATTTTCTCCTCGGAACCGCCACCTCCTATAACCAGGGCGTCCAGTTCCCTCTCTATAACCGCGCCCGCTACTACGGACTATTCGCGCAGGACAGCTGGCGTGCAGGGCAGAACCTGACCATCAATTATGGCTTGCGGTGGGATGTTACGACTCCGTGGTGGGAAAAGGATAACCGCATGGAGGCCCTCGTACCCGGTGTCCAGTCCCAGGTATTTCCGACCGCCCCAACAGGGTGGCTGGTTTCCGGCGACCCGGCGATACCTAGAACGGTTGCTCCGGTGCAATATGGCAACGTGGCGCCGCGAGTGGGCTTCGCATACTCCCCCAATCCATCCGGCGGATTCTTTGAGAAACTCACCGGAGGTGCAGGCAAATCAAGCATCCGGGGATCCTTCGGCATTTTCTTTGGCGACCTTGAGGACTATACAAATGCGAACGGTAACGGGGACGCTCCCTACGGCTTGTACTGGGTGAATCCAACTCCGGCGACCTTTGCCACGCCCTTCGTTGATGTTTACACCGGCAATCCCGAAGGCCAGCGTTTTCCAGTACCATCCGGGGTTGCAAACGCCACACCCTCCAATCCCGACCCCAATGTGAACTGGGCGCAATACGAGCCGATCAGCAGTTCGCCTACTTATTATTTCCGCAACGTCACCCCTTACGCAGAGAGCTGGATGTTATCTCTGCAGCGGCAGCTCATGAAGAATACCGTTCTGACCGTAAGCTATGTGGGCAACGTCGGTCGCCACAATATGGTCATTGACGAAGCGAATCCCGCCAACCCTTCAGCGTGTTTGAGCGTGAGCCAGCCCAGCGAAGTGGCGGCCGGCAGCAATGTCTGCGGTCCCTTTGCGGAAACCGGCCTGTTCACCACGGCAGCCGGGCAGACAATCGGAGCCCGGCAGGAATTGGGCCCCTCGGGCAGTGTGAATTTCGGAAGCACCGGCTGGTACAGGACGATGGGCTCTTCCGCTTACCACGCTCTGGAGTCCAGCCTGCAATACACCGGAGGACGCACTACGGTGCTGGTGTCCTATACCTACAGCAAAGCGATGGATAATTCCTCGGCGGCCACTGAGCAGATCCAGCCTTATGATCCGCAGCTGGAGTGGGCGCTCTCTGCTTTCAATGTAACTAACAATTTCGTTGCCAGTTATTCTTATGTATTACCCTTTGACAAACTCTTTGACCACGCCCGGCGACTTACAGAGGGCTGGGTCTTCTCCGGTATTGTCCGCTTCTCCAGCGGTTTTCCAGTGACGATTGCCGAAAATGACGATCGCTCTTTGATCGGCAATACTTCTGTGGGGCCAACCGGATCCGCCGACGAACCTGACTATACGCCTGGTAAACTCCTGCTCCAGACCAATCCGCGAAAAGGCGGCACCTACTTCAACACTTCGCTCTTCAGCTTTGAAAACATCGGGCAATTTGGAAATGCCAAGCGCCGCTTCTTCAGCGGCCCCGGCATCAACAACTGGGATATGGCTCTGGCAAAAAAGATACGCATAACGGAATCGAAGTCCCTCGAGCTTCGCGGAGAATTCTTCAATATCTTCAACCACGCGCAGTTCGATACTCCGAGCGGGTTGATCAATAGCGGCACCTTTGGCGTGGTCACTAGCGCGAATGACCCGCGCATTGGGCAGGTGGCCGCTAAATTTGAGTTCTGAGAAAAATAGCCGGCCGCTTCATCACCTTGCGGCACCAATACTCGAAACAACAGATATCAGACATCCAGCCGGTTGGAGGCAGCAACCCGGGCGTACCAGAAGCCGGAATCCTTGATGGTGCGCTTCTGGTTGCGGAAGTCGGTATAGATCAATCCATAGCGCTCAGTGTAGCCCTCGGCCCACTGGAAGTTGTCGAGCAGGGTCCAGGCATGAAAGGCGCGAACCCGAGCTCCATCGGCGATCGCGCGCGCCAGCTCGGCCAGCACTTCGCGATACCACTGGATGCGACGGCCGTCGGAGATGCGGCCGTTTTGCTCTTCATCGGGACCGTCAAGATAACCGCAACCGCTCTCGGTGATTTCAATGATGGGGTGGTTGTACTCCCTTGAGATTTGGGCCACGAGATCGTACATTCCACGCGGCCATACTTCGAGCCCGGCGTCGGTAAGTGGACCTTCTGTGGGCATCGCAGCGCGGAAGCGTGTGTAAGGATCGCGGCCGCCTGGCGAATTGTTCTCGATCTCGGTACCGCTGAAGTTCCCTCCCTTCTCAAATTTCTCCTTGCTTGCGTCTGACACGATACGGCGTGTGTAGTAGTGAAAGCCAACCCAGTCCAACGGAGCGTAAAGAAGCTTTTCGTCGCCGGCCTTGAAGCCCATCACGTCAAATGGCGGCTCTCCAACAAAGGCCTTCGGATAACGGCCGTTCATGGCCGCCTCCAAAAAGAAGACGTTGTTCATCGCGTGGTACCGGGCGGCGGCGGCGCGGTCGTCCTCTGAGTCCGTCTTTGGATATGCAGGAGCCATCTCGTAAGCGCTTCCTACCGTTGCTTTCGGAGAGGCGGCTTTCACTGCGCGGTGAGCCTCCCCCTGAGCCAGCGCCAGAGTGTGCGCTGCCTTCAGAAAATCGCTGAAACTTGTCCTGCAAGGAGGAAATGCACCCGCCGCGTATCCCATGAAGGCAATGGCCCACGGCATATTGAAAGGTGCCCAGATGGTGATGCGATCACCGAGATGTTTGGCGAGGATGCCGGCGTAATCTGCGAAGTATTCGGCCAGATCCCGGTTTGGCCAGCCTCCGCGATCTTCGAGTGCCTGGGGAAGATCCCAGTGGTACATGGTGCACCAGGGCCGAATGCCGGCCTCAAGCAGAGTGTCGACAAAGCGGCTGTAGTGATCCAGCCCCTTCATATTCGGGGCGCCGGTCCCGGCAGGCTGAATGCGTGGCCAGGAGATGGAAAAACGTTGGCTCTTCTGGTTGAGGCGTTTGGCCAATGCGATGTCTTGCGAATACAGGCGGTACTGATCGCAGGCAACGTCCCCTGTCACGCCGCCCCTTACTTTCCCCGTTGTATGCGTGAATCGGTCCCATATCGACTCGCCCTTGCCATCCTCATTCCATGCGCCTTCCACCTGGTAGGAGGCTGTGGCCGTACCCCAAAGAAAGCCTTCTGGAAAACGCGCCTTCTGGATTAACGACTCGGACACCGATCCGGGAACCTGCGTTCCAGAGAGTGACGCAGCGGCGTAGCTATAGGGGCGATGCAGTACAGCGCCTGCGGCTGCGGCCAAGGAACGAACTGCGAATTGGCGACGGTTCAAAGCCTCCACCTTCCGATACCTGTCAGAGTACTCTCAGCCGTGGACGATGCCCGCGAACTAGAAGACATCCTACTTTAGTCGAGGTCGGCGGGTCAGAAACCGGACGGGTCGACGCCCATGAATTTGCTCACCGTTTGTCCGCAATCATCCCAAACTGTTAAACTTGCGGCCTGGCCAGATGCGGCGAGAGAAGCAGAAGTGACAAACCCCACATTACCGTCTCTGCTAAATCCTGGAGAGCTTTCCGCCGAGCAAAGTCAGCAACAACTTCAGCGCATCCTTCATTCCAGTACGCTGCGGAACTCCGTCACCCTTCAACAGCTTTTACAGTTCCTTGTCACAAGGTCCCTGGAGGGGAAACCGGATGGCCTGAAGGAATACACGATTGGCCTGGAGGCATTTGGCCGGAAGGCTGATTTTGATCCAAAGACGGATACGATCGTTCGGGTTCAGACTCACAGGTTGCGACAGAAGCTGAAAGAGTATTACGAGCAGGAAGGCATCCACGATCCAATCCTGATTGAAATCCCTAAAGGGCACTACTGCCCCATCTTTCGGGCCCGAGTGGATTCCCGAATACAGCCGGAGTTAGACCGGCACAGTCTCGATCCGATAGTTGAGTTGGAGACAGGCGCAGATCCGCTTGCCCCTCATGGCGGAGAATTAACGAAAACAAATCAGGTCATGGAAGCGGACAGGGGACGGTTCCACCGATACCTGTTTCGGCCGGCCACAATAATTGTGGTGTGCTTGCTTTCTCTGGCCATTGGATATTTTGTCGGCGACTACCGCTCACAGACTGCAGCGGCAGGAGACAGTTTTGCGTCAGGCAAAGGCGGCTTCATTCGTTCCGCTCCTGATCCAGTAAAGACATTCTGGGCAGCATTTCTCCAAAATGATCGGGCTCCGATCATCGCCTATCCAAATGCTGTCTTCCTGCTGGATGATTCGAACGACCTACTTCGCTTCCGGCGGGGAGCGAGTGACAATCGAGGGGCCCGGGTGGACGAGCACCTGGCTCTGGAGTTTGCGTCCAATCCCACACTTGTGGCGAATGCCGGCCAACTTTATTACGAGGACGGATATACCGGCACAGGTGAGCTTGAGGGAGTCGCCATGTTGACGACACTCTTCGCACAAATGGGCATCAAGCCGATTATCAAAACCAGCCGGAATATTACTCCCGAGGATTTGCAGGAACACAGTGTAATTCTCCTGGGATCGCCATTTCAGAATATTGCCGTTGCCCAGCTTTTTGCCGATGGGGATTTTGCCTTCCAAAATCCTGATTCGCATCGTGAGCAATGGCGCGCTCAAATAGTGAATGCCCGCCCCGAGGGGAATGAAAAATCGGCCTATGGCACGGAACGCGACCCTGATACCCAGGTACTCAAGCAGGATTACAGCCTGATCTCCATCCAGCCTGGAGTTGTCGCGGGGCACAGTATCGCGGTCCTCGGAGGTTTGGATACAAAGGGCACGGAGGGCGTGACCCGGTTTATGACCTCTGCTTCGGGGATTGAGAGCTTATCCGCGGCACTGGCAGCGAAAGGTCTCTCCATAAAGAAGGTTGCGGCTGCCAGCAGAGGCGAGATGCCATGGTTCCAAGCCCTGGTTCTCGTCCAACTGGAGAAGGGCGACCAGGTGCTGAGCACAGAACTGACCACGGTACACGCCCTGCCACGTCTGAAGTCGTCTGTATCCGGCGTAGAGGATTCCACGGCATCCGCGAAGAAATAAATCTCTAAAGTTTTGACGGCTCACGGGTGTGGCAGACCGAGAAAACACGCTGTTCCCTCTTCCAAACTGTGTCCAAATCTGGCACGCGAAATGAGTGCATCTGTCTTTTCACGAAACGTTCAAGAACAAGTGGACTTTCATCTCCAGACAAGAGCGCTGTAACACTACGTAACATTCAAGTAACTTATCTTTTTTCTTACAGATAATGCCCGCCTTCCCGTACTGTAGCCCCGCCGTATCTTCGTTTAGCTGGACTAGCGTTTTGGCGACCTTCTAGGGTATCGCGCTATAGGAAAGCCTGATAATTCACCGCGAAGCAACTCGACTGAAGCGGATACCCCGTAGCTGAAATCCGTGGCGGCGAATTCAATTTTCTGCAAGTCCCTAGGAGGCTGTATGCAACTGAAAATGTACCTTCACCAGAGTCTTGGAAGGCTCTGGCCTCCGCCCACATTCCCCCGAATGCTCCTCGGCCTGATGAGCATGTTCATTTTCGCCGCAGTTTCCTTCGGGCAGGGCGTAAGCGGACGTCTTCAGGGCGTCGTTCAGGATGGAACTGGCTCGGTGATCGTTGGCGCCCAAATTGTCGTTACCAATCAGGACACCGGAGTCGTCAGCAAATTAGTTACCGACGATCATGGCGAATTCATAGCCAGCTTGTTGCCTCCCGGCAGCTATAAGGTCGAGATCAGCGCGGCAGGATTTCGTACAACTGTCTCCACTGGGAATGTGGTCACGGTCGACGGAGTGACGCGTGTGGATGTGACCTTGCAATTGGGTGCGACAACGGAGTCTGTGAGGGTGACAGGAGACAACCCGCTGGTAAATACGACGAGTTCGTCGATGGGCGAGGTTTTGAATACCCGCGAGATCGTAAGCCTGCCGCTGAATGGCCGGGTCTTCTCGCAGCTGGTGCAGACGATTCCGGGATCTGTCGCGAGTGGCTTTGGGAGCGCCCCCGAAGCCGCTGCGGGAGCGGGTGCCGCAGGTCCAATTACGGCTAGCGTGAATGGTTTGCCCTGGGGTGGTACCACTTACACCCTCGACGGCGTCTCTAATATGGAGTTGCTTAACGCGTTCATCAACGTCACGCCGGCACTGGACTCCCTGCAGGAAGTGAAGGTCTCAACCAACAATGCGGAGGCAACGGTCGGCACATATGGCGGAGCCCAGGTAAATGCCTTTGTAAAATCTGGCACCAACCAATTTCATGGATCCGCCTATGAGTTTTATCGTGGCGACGGCCTGAATGCTATTCAGTGGCAGGCGCGCACAAAAGCCCCTTATCGCGCCAATGAATTTGGCGGTTCGCTGGGTGGCCCGATTGTGCGTAATAGAGCATTCTTTTTCGCGGATTATCAGGGTTTGCTTCTCAACAACGGCATTTCATACAACCTTACGGTACCCACCGATCTGATGCGTCAAGGGAGCTTTCTTGTCAGCCAGTTCCCTACACTCTATGACCCATCGACAGGCAATCCTTTCCCAATTGCGAACACGAGCCAAGGGCCAGCCTATCAGATTCCCGCATCTCGCTTTGATCCCGTATCCGCAAAGATGGTGAACGGTACATCCATCTGGCCAGAGGCGACAGAATCAAACAGCATCAGCCAGAATTACCAGGCAAACACATCTGAGACAGATAACAATCACCAGTTCGATGTGAAAGGAGACTATCAATTCTCCAATGGCGATCGCCTCTTTGCTCGTGAATCCTACCAACGCCGCGATTTGACCGCCCCCTCCCCGGGAACACGCTTCATCCAGATTGGCGATGTAAACGCCACGTCCCGCGATCACAACATAGCGGTCGGCTACGACCACACCTTCTCACCCAGAGCGACCAATGAGCTTCGTTTTGGGTTCAATCGCTTTTACACAAAAGATTTCGGCAATGACTTCCAGACCAACGAGAACACCGTTCTTGGCATCCCCAACGGCAACGATGCTGCCTTCCCCGGGGCTTCTGGATTAGCGATCTTCAACATCAGCAACATTGCTTCGACGGGGTCGCAGGACTGGACGAACTCACACCGCATCACGAATGTTTATCAAATCACCGACAACTTCGTTAAGATCCTCGGCAAACACACCATCACGGTTGGCGAAGATTATCGTCGACTGCAGGCTTCTTTGACCAATGCCAATGCCAGCCAGAACGGCAGCTTCTCTTTTAACGCCGACTACACCAGCAGCTGCACCGGGCAGCCGAATTGCACAAGCAGCACAGGTGGAAACGCATTTGCCAGCTTCCTGCTCGGCATCCCATCTTCGCTCTATCGTGGCTTTGTCGATACCGATCCAGCTACACGAGCGAATCTCGCCGGCATCTATGGCCAGGACGAGTATCACGTGGCAAAATCTCTTACCTTGAATCTTGCCCTCCGTTGGGATGTTATTACCCAAGCAATCGACAAATTCAATCGCCAGTCGAACTTCAACCTCTCGACTGGATTGCTTGACATCGCGACGTCTGACAATCGCGCGCCGAATGTGGACAACTACTA
>Ga0206993_1074_pt2 | contig 15092 bp, 9 predicted proteins | sample Alteio_BWMinCont_7_FD_153499 | JGI IMG/M metagenome (GOLD analysis project Ga0206993, IMG submission 153499) | Enriched cells from forest soil in Barre Woods Harvard Forest LTER site, Petersham, Massachusetts, United States -... | ecosystem: Environmental > Terrestrial > Soil > Temperate forest >... | reverse complement strand
TATTGCTGCTGAATATGTACTATCCACCGGATACGTCGGCGACCGCGAAAATGGCAGCGACGGTGGTCGAAGCACTCTCTCGGCGGCACGACATTACGGTGCTTTGCGGCCGGCCTTCGTACGACCCGAGCGAACGGCGGCCTTGGCGACTCTGGCAAACGGAGGTGGCCGGGCGCGCAAGAATTCTGCGCGTGGGTTCCACGGACTATCCGCGTTTCGAGATGAAGCGGCGGGTGCTGAACTATTTGAGCTACGTTGCGCTGGCCGTCCCGCGGGCGCTTTTCCTACGATGTGATGTCGTGCTGGCCATGACCGATCCACCATTCCAAGGAATCGTGGGAGCCATCGTGGCGCGGCTGAAAAGCAAGCCATATGTGTACAACATTCGAGATATGTATCCGGATATGGCCGTGGGCGGGGCGATTGTCGGGCCCGGACTTCTCGCGCGCATTTGGGAAAGATTGCACCGCTGGGCTCTCTGTCGTTCTTCTCGCGTGATCGTGCTCGGCGAGGATATGCGTACGCGCATCATCGCCAAAGGCGTTGATCCTGCGGGGATCGAAATCGTCCGCGATGGTGCGGATGCTCTTCCACTCGATGCGCCGCAGCCATCGGTGGATGGCCAGATCGTTCGAACGATTCGCGGCGACTTCAGATTTGTGCTCCTGCATGCCGGGAATCTTGGTTTTTACGGCGCGTGGGAAACTTTAATCACGGCGATGCGCAATTTGGAGCCGCATGGCGTGGGTCTCGTGTTTGTCGGCGAAGGGGCACAGAAAGCGCGCGTCGAAGGGCTTGCAAAAGAAGCGAAGAACGTGCGATTTCTACCATTTTTCCCGGCGAGCAAAATCCCCTCGGTTCTGGCGGCCCCTGATGCGCACGTCATCACGGTGAAGCGCGGCCTCGAAGGGGTGGTGGTGCCCAGTAAAATGTACGGAATCCTCGCTGCGGGAAAACCAATCGTAGCGGTCGCGCCGGACGAGACAGACGCGGTATCGCTTGGCGCGAAATTCGGTTTCGCGGTTTCCGCCGATCCAGACAGCCCGGAACAGGTAGCCGCGGTTATTCACTCACTTGTTAGGGACCGGGACAAAGTCCGAAGCATGGGGCGGGCGGCCCGGGCGGTCGCATCCGATTATGATAGAGTCAAAGAATTGCAGAAATTTGTGAAGGTTGTCGAGGAGGCCGTGAAAGCGTGACGTCCACAGAGACTTTTTGGACCGGAAAACTCGTACTGGTGACGGGCGGGGCTTCGTTCATCGGCTCGACGCTCACCGATCACCTGCTCGCGCGCGGAGCGAAAGTTCGTATTGTAGATGATCTGACGAGCGGGCATCGCGACAATATCCGGGAGCCGAGCGCCGCCGGAAAGATTGAGTTCATCCACGCGGATTTGCGCGAGCCGGGCGTGACCCGCTCAGCGATCGCAGGTGTGGACACCGTCTTTCATCTGGCCGCAGATCATGGTGGCCGCGGCTATGTCGATCTACACCAAGCGGGACCTGCCTCCAATTTCTTCCTCGACGGCCTTGTTTTCGCGGAAGCGTTGCGTGATAGGCATTTATGCCAAGAATGTTCATCGCGAATGGATTCAGTCTACCTCAGCTGCGCGCATCACGCTGCGAGGTGACGCTTGCACCACTCGTTGAGAACATACAAGGCCCACGGGCGCGACCAGGAAGTCTGGCCTTCGAGAAACGCAATCCAAACGTTGCGCACGCCTTCCGCGCGAAGGAGCGGCGCAAGCGATGGCGCGATATCCGCAAAACTACTTTCCAGCCGCTGGCGCAACGGTCCGCGAAGCCATTCTTCCCAGGGCAGCGTAAATGTTTTTTTTCGCTGCCCAAGAATTTCTCGAGGCAGCAGTCCAGCCAGAGCTTCCACCAGCAGCGCTTTCTGCGTGCGGGTGCGCTGGCGTGCTGCGTCGGGAAGAGCGCCAACGAACTCCACCAGCGGGGTATCCAGCAGCGGCACGCGCACTTCCAGCGAACGCGCCATGCTCACCGAGTCGGTATCGCGCAGCAGAGTGCTGGCCATGTAGCAGCGCATCTCCAGCCAGGCGGTTGCCGCCACAGGCTCCAGTTTTCCGGCCTCGCTGGCGGTGCGATCGAGCCAGCCCAGCCAGGTCGGCTCGAGTGTACTCCCGTCGGCTCCAACGGTGCTAGGACGGAACCGCGGTTTCACCAACCGTTCAAGCTGGCCAACCGGAAAGAGTGCGCGCGCATAGAAGTACGGATGGGGAAGTGTGTCAGGATCAATCCAGGCGGCAACGGCTTTGCCCGCGGCATCGCGTGACAGGCGCGTGCCGATAATGCTCGCGACGAGAGGCGCCGTCGCGCGACGCAGCGGCAGCGGCACAAACCATGCGAGGCGCGTTAGCCGCTTTAGCAGCGCGGTGTTAGCGAAGCTAGTGTAACCCGCAAAAAGTTCATCGCCTCCCAGCCCGGAGAGCGCCACTTTGAGCCCGACTTCACCAGCCGCCCAGGATACGAAGTATGTGTTAATGCCGTCCATCGTCGGCTGGTCGAGCGCCGCCACAGCTTCGTCGATGCGTCCAAGCATCGCCGCACCATCGAGCGGAACGTTGGTGTGCTGTGTGCCGCATCGTTCAGCGACTTGGCGCGCCAAGGGAGCTTCATCGTACGAAGTTCCTGGGAACGACAAGGTGAAGCTGCGGATTCCCGCCTGTGCGCGCGCCGCAAGCGCGGCGAGCGCTCCGGAATCCAGGCCGCCGGAAAGAAAAAGCCCCACGGGCACGTCCGCGATCAAATGCGCGCGCACAGCATCTTCAAGAAGCGGGCGCAACTTCTTGGCAGCGGAATCCACATTCCGGGGTTTACGCTGATCGCGCGCGGCGGGGCTCATCTCGGGATCCCACCACGGCCGCGCCCGCGGCACGCGCCGCCGCTCCGGAACATACAGCAGCATGCGATGGCCCGGCGGAACGGAAAAGACTCCCTCCACCAGACTTACCGGTTCCGATGCGCTGCCAAAAAGCAGGTAAGACGTCAGCGCGTCCTGAGATATCTGCTTGGGCAGCATTCCGCTTGCCAGCAGCGCCCGCACTTCGGAAGCAAACGCAAAACCCTCCGCTGTCTGCGTGTAATACAGAGGCTTGATGCCCAGCGGGTCGCGCGCCAGGAAGAGCAATGGGGCCGTCGCAAATCGTCCGCGCAAATCCAGCAACGCCAACGCAAACATGCCGCGGAGCTCTGTCAGACACTCCTCGCCCCACTCTTCCCAGGCATGCACCAGGATTTCGGTATCGGATTGCGTTCTGAAGCGGTGCCCAAGCATCGTGAGGCGCTCGCGTAGCTCACGATAGTTATAAAGTTCGCCGTTGTAGATGACGCTTACATCCCGCGTCTCGTTCCAGACCGGCTGCTGGCCCCCGGCCAGATCAATGATGCTCAGCCGCCGCATGCCCAGCGCTAGCCCCGGAGCACGCGCATCTCCGATCAGAAATCCTTCTTCATCTGGACCGCGATGTCGCATCGCGGCGGCCATGGCGCGCACGCGCAACTCGGCATCCTTGCTGCGCGATACGAACGCGACACCGCAAATACCGCACACGCTACTACTTGATCTCCGGAGTCGAAAAGAAGGCCACCCCGGCGCGCAAGGCGTGCTCGCGAAGGTGGAAACGGGGAATTCTCAAACGGCTGTCGGCGTACCATGCCAGCACCGCTCGCAACAACAAGAAGGAGAGCATGGCCGCCACGCTCAACACCAGATAAAAAAAAGACTCTCGCTCCAGGAGCAGGCTCCAATCGATGGCTTCCTCCCAGCCAGGAGCGATTGCGCTCAACAGCTTTCTCAGCACGAATCCAACGTACGGCAGCCGAGCCAGGCGCACATGGGCAAAACGATCGTAGCTGTACTCACGCGGATAATTCGGTATGACGCTGGCGGCTTGTTCGAAAATTACAGGATTCTGCAAGTCTTTGCGCGTCAGATAGTGGCCTGCGCGATCCCTAAGGACGACGCGATACGCGGGATCGACGATGATCCACCTGCCGCCTATCAAGACTTCGGCTACCACGTGCTTCGTATTGTTATCGGCAGTCAGCAGAAGCAGTCGTCGCGCTCGCAAGTCGGAACTGCGCACCAGATTCAAGAACGCATTGGTCGCGGTACCGCAGACGTTCAACAGTTGGCTATAAGTCAGGGTCATCTCCGGATCGCGCTTCGCAAGTGAATCCGGATCCCGAGACATGGCCCGCGAGGGCTCAGCACGCATCCAGTTCAGGATGGCTTCGAGTTTTTCTTCTTCGGGCAAGCTGTTGGGCACAATAGCGTCCGAGAAACCGTCGAGATACCGGCGCACCGAATACTCCCGGACTCCCGCATACAGCGACGAAACTATCACCGCGACGAGCAGCAGGTTCACACCTCGCCACACTACGCGGAAAATGAGGTGCCTCTTGGTCGGCAATAGAATCACTCCCGTCCTCAGGATTCTGCACTGGGCGCGGCGTTAATTGCAAGCTTGTTATAGAGTACTTCCATCTCGCGAACCGGGTCTTCCCACCCCAAGCGCGCCGTCACCTCGCTACACCCGGCAGCCAACCGTGCGTGCAACTTCGGGTCGCTAATGACCGCGCGGATCGCGCGAGCCAACTCCCCTGCGTCATGTGGCACCACCAGCCCTGCCACGTCCGCCAAGAGCGGAGCGATGCCACACCGCTCCGTCACAACCACGGGCGTGCCCGCCGCCGCCGATTCCGCCGCGGTATTGCCAAAGTTTTCATTTTGCGACGGCAATACGAACACATGGGCGTCTCGATACGCCGCCCACTTGGCCTGCCCGAAAATTGCCCCGGTGAATCGCACCTGCGGAGTCAAGCCAAGTTGTCCTGCCATCTCAATCAACCGCGCCTTCATTCCGCCTTCGTCCGGTCCTGCAAACACGAGTTGCAGAGTCTTCCCCCCAGGTTCCTTCCTAAGCAAAGCGAACGCTTTGAGCAGCATATCCGGACTCTTCTTTTCCGATAACCGTCCGAGAAAGAGAATAATCTTGGACTCAACAGTCATTCCCAGACCCTTGCGAAAAGTTCCGCGCTCCGGCCACGAATCCGGGGGTTCCACCCCGTTCCGCCGAAGCTCGATTTTTTCTCGGGCCACACCTCCCTTAGCCAGCTCCTCGACCTCTTGTTCCGAGGTTGCGATGACCGCGCCTGCTCCCTCAAACAATCGTCGCCCAAACAATGCGTGATAAATCCGTTTAAGTCGCAGGTTCCGCACGATCGGCACAAACATCCCGATGGGCTCCAAGACATAGGGAATCTTTCTCCTGACGCAAGCCTCCGCCACTGCCGGCCCTAGGAAATCGTATAGCCCGTAGATGTGTGCCAAATCAAAATTCTGCAACCGTGCCCGGCAAAATCGATTCACCGCCGGATTCCAGCTCAACGAGCGGTACCGCAACCACGTTGGCAAGTAAATCGCTGTGACGCCGTTTTCCTGCCGCCGCCATCCGAAAGGACTCCGCTCCGCGCCAGATACCTGCTCTGCGCTCATGCGCGCTTCAAGGCCCCAGTCCGCCGTCAGCACCGTCACCTCATTTCCATGTCCGGCGAGTCCTTGTGCCAGCGCCCGCACCTTTACCGGTGGCCCGCCAAATTCCAGGAAGGGCGCGTAGGTTTCTGTGACGCTCAGGATTCGCATTGTTCGCGAAGGATTCTCTTCAGCGACTTGGCAAAAACGCTGAACCGGAATTCCCGCTCCACGCGCTGCCGCCCGCGCCCGCCCATTTTCTGGGCCATCGCGGGGTCGGAGAGCAGCGTCTCGATGGACGTGGCGAGCTGTGCCGCGTCGCCGTGCGGCACCAGGTAACCTGTCACGCCATCCTCAATCACTTCCGGCGCTCCGCCGTGCGCTCCCCCGATCACCGGTTTGCTGTGCGCCATGGCCTCGAGGTAAACCAACCCGAATCCCTCCCCACGGCTAGGCAACGCAAACATTTCGCACGCGTCATAGCAGGCCGCGAGTTCCGGGAAACGCAAACCACTCAGGAAATGTACATGACGATTCACGCCGTTTTTTTCTGCAAGGTCTTCGAGCCACGCTCGGTCGTCGCCATCGCCGACAGCCAACAGCTGCAGCTCCGGCCAGCGCGTCAGAAGCCGCGGAAGCGCCGTGATCAGCGTGTCCATCCCCTTGTACCGTTCATTGGCCTGCCAACGCCCCACGGTTAGTATCACGCGCCCCTCAGGATACCCGTGTGGCCGCTTTCCCTCTGGGGCATTTGCCGGAAGCGCTTCGAGTTCCGGATCGAGCGCCCACGGCAACACGCGAATGCGCTCCCGCCGCACGTGCTGCAGGACGACGTGATTCGCCGTATCCTGGCTAGGCGCGAGCACCACATTCGCCCACCGCAACGCGAGCCGTCGCACTGCCGGCAGCGGCTCCCACACTTCCACCCCGTGCGTGCAAATAATCGTCCGCAACCGCCGCGCCGCGATCCTCATGGCCTGCGCGACCGGCCCTAGGTTCGGATGCCCGGCCAAAACCACTTTTCCATGCCGGCTCGCCGCGCGTACCGCCGTCGCTGTGAACCGCGCCTTGCTTCTCTCGCAGCCAGTAAACACGAATTCCTTACCGCCCACAGACGTGCGATGCAGTTCCCGCGTGTCGTTCAGGCTCAGAAGCCGGCAATCCATATGCCGGCTCGCGGCGAATTCGCTGAGCACGGCCGCAAGATGCCGGCTCGCCCGCTGTACCCCGCCAGTCCCATTTAGTTCCGTAAACAGTCCAATCAGCACGCGCCGAGTCTGCCAAGTGCCGCGCAGGAACGCAAGAAAAAGGGAGCTTCAGATATCGCTTGGTGGACCTCTTGCCCCACTACAAGACAGGTGTTAGTCTCCACGCCAAGTTCCTCAGGAGTGAAAAACCGTGACGGGGCGCTCCCTCTTCCTCTCTCTTGGGCTGCTTGTTTGCTCTATGGCTTCGGGCCAACAGGCCTGCCCGCCCCTTCAGCCACCGGTACCGGATCCCGCAAAACTTCTCTTCACTCCCAAACAGGAAATAGAGTTGGGAGAAATATTCCGGCAACAATTTGAGAGTGACTTTCGCGTAATCGAAGACCCGCAGGTCACCGCCTATGTGGACCGCGTCGGGCAGCGCGTCGCGCGCCATCTTCCGGACATCGGTATGCACTTCGAATTCCTTTTGTACGACCGCCCTGAGATTCAGGCCTTCAGCATGCCGGGCGGCCGCATCTATGTTTCGCGGAAAATGATTGCCTTCTTGAAAAGCGAAGATGAACTGGCCGGCGTGTTGGGACACGAGATGGGGCACGTGGCGGCCAGGCAGCAGGCCCTGGAATTATCAAGCGTTTTCAAAGACGTACTTGGCTTGAAGAGTGTAGCGGATACCGACGATCTGTTCGCGCTCTACAACCAGCTCACGGATAGCCTCCGCTTGAAGAAACGCCATGCGGAACCCTCCGGCAATGACGACAAGGGCCAGTCCATCGCCGACCAGATTGGTGTCCAGGCGGTTGCGCGAGCCGGCTACGCCCCTCAGGCTTTTCCCGATGCTCTGGATCGTCTGATGGCCACGAAAGGCAAAACCGGAAACTGGGTTTCCGATATTTTCGGGGCTACTTCCCCGAGTTCGCGCCGTTTGCGGGAGGCTCTCAAGGACGTTCGAAGCTTGCCTCGCACCTGCATCGAAGCGGCGTCGGCCGTGAGCCCCGAGGAGTTTCAACGCTGGCAGTCGGCGGTGCTCCATTACAACGGCATTGGCCACGGCGAGCGGCTTCCGGGCGTTCTCTCCCGCAAGAGCCTCAACCATCCCCTGCGCAGCGACATTGAGCACTTTCGTTTCAGTCCGGACGGGAGATACCTGCTGGCGCAAGATGAGGGTGGTATCTATGTCCTCACGCGTGACCCTTTGAAGTTTCTCTTTCGAATCGACTCAGCGGATGCGCAGCCCGCGCAATTCTCTCCCGATGCGCGACAGGTTGTCTTCTTCAGCTCTCATTTGCGCGTGGAAACTTGGGAAATTGATCGTGAAGAACAAATCAGCGTCGCAGACGTTTCCGCACTTCATGGCTGCAGGCAGACGGCACTTTCACCCGATGCGAAGTACCTGGCCTGTTTCGACGATGAGCTCAATCTGTCCCTTTTCGATGTAGCGAGCGGCGAAATCCTTTTCGAGCGCGATAAATTCTATAGTCTCGAGACGGCGTTTGACGCGTTCGCCGGCTTCTACAGGCTCTTGTACTTGTTGTCCCATCCCGATGTGGTGGTCTTGCGTTTTTCTCCTGACGGCCATTACTTTCTGGCGTCCTCCCGTACGGGAGAGGACCTTGTGTTTGATCTGACCATGCGAAGGAAAATCAGTGTGCCGGGGACCATCCATACGCTCATGCAATACAGTTTCACTTTTCTTGGCCCCGACAAAATCGTCGGCCTGGACAAGTTTCATCCAGACAAGTCTCCCGTCGCGGAATTTCCCGCTGGAAAGGTGCTCGATCGCGTCCCGCTGGGAGCCGGGAGCCTAGTCGCTGCCACAAATCCAAACTACCTCCTCATCCGCCCGGTCATCAATTATCCCGTTGGGGGGTACGATCTGACAAAAAAGTCTCTCGTATACACCAATCGCACACCGGCCAGTGATGTTTGGGGCGACCTATCCGTCAGCGAGCGCTTGAACGGTGAAATCGGCCTTTACAAAATCGGCGAAGTCAAAGCCTCCGTTGTAACGCAGTTGCCTTTGGGCCAGCTGGGCAGCCTCCAGACCTTTGCTGCTTCGCCTGACTTGAAATTTCTCGCCATTTCAAGCCGCACCCGCGGCGGCATCTGGAACATGGACGCCAACGAGCGCATCTTCCACGTCCGCGCGTTTCAGAACGCCTACTACACGACCAATCTTACCTTCTTCCTGGATTTTCCCCCGTTTGAAAAAACGGATCGGGAAATGGTCGTCGCCAGTCCGATCACGCGCCAAACCAAATCGCGTCCTGTCGACAAAGACGACGACATAACTTTCTTCGGCGACGTCTTGTTCCGCATCAAGCATGCCGAAAGAAATCGCGGGACAGGCCGCAGCTATCAGCTGGATGCTTTGGACATCGTGGACCAAAAGCCCCTTTGGTCGCGCAATTTCCCCAAGCAGGGGCCTTCTATCTCCGGTTCGCCCTCCAGCGGCAAAGTCGTCCTGATCTGGACGGCAAGCTCGGGCGGCGTCCGCGACGAAATCGCCCACGATGCCAGTCTTCAAGCCCTTTGGAACAAGGAGAAACCGAAAGAAGGCGACTATCTCCTCGAAGCCTTGGACAGCCGCAGCGCGGCGCTCGTCGGCGCGGCGGTTCTGCACACGGGCAATCGGTCTTACCTTCCGGAGTCTGTCAGAGCCGTCGGAGATTGGCTGGTCGTCGAGGACAACCACAATCGTGTGTTGCTTTATTCCATTTCGACCGGTGAACAGTTTGTTCGCTGGTTTGGCTACCGTCCTGAGATCTCGCGCAACGGCCAGCGTCTTTGCCTGGCCAACGGACGCGGCCATTTGCTCGTCTATGACCTGGGAAGCATGAAGCAGATTGATGATCTGTACTTCGCCAATTCCGTCACCGCGCACAACTTTTCCGCAGATGGCAAGAAGCTTTTTGTGCTCACGAACGACCAGACCGCGTTCGAGTTTGCCGTGCCTTCGGACGCCAGCAAAGCCGCCATTCAGTAACGGAGTGTTCGGCAGCCGTTGCCGCACCGGTTCCTCTCGTTGCTTCCGGCCTCCAATTGTCGCTCTTCGCTGCCAGTGTTAGACTTGCGGTGCTTATCCAACTGTGAACAGATTGTCCACGCCCTGGCTTCCCCCACCTTGGCCGCTCCCGAGACTTGCCGCAGCCGCACTGCTCGTCTCTCTACAACTCCTCGCCGTCGCGGCAGCCACGCCGCAATCAGCTCTGCCACACGAAGAACTCCGAGGCGTCCTTTCCCGCCAACCGCTGAAGCCTCCGCTCCGTAATGCCGATGTCATGCTGCGTTACGGTCCCGACGGCCGCACGCTCATGGTCCAAAATCCATCTGGCGTTTACTTGTTTTCGCGCGAACCACTCACTTTGCGCGCACACATGGCCGCCGAGGAGGTCTATCCCGCCCGCTTTTCGCTCGATTCACAAGAGATTAGCGTCATCGGCCATGGCTTGACGTTGAACCGCGAAAAACTCCCCGGCGGACCGATTCTCGAACAAAGAGAGCTGTCATCTCGCGACGGCTGCCTCGACGCGGAACTCGCTCCGGGTGCAGAATTCTTTGCTTGCCTCACACCCGAGCTCAACCTTGTCATTTACCGGCTTTCTACCAATGAGCTGATCTTTTCGGTTTCCTCGGACCAAATGAATTCTCCCAATCGAATCGTATATATACCCCTTGATCCGGATATCGCATTTCCCAGTCCCTTCGGATTCTTCCTGGCAAACAACTGGTATTCCATGGCCAACAGAGGCATGAAGTTCATCTCCATGAATTTTTCGCCGGACGGCAAAATGCTGCTGGTGAGAAATGAATGGGAAGCCTTCACCGTGGACCTCACAACCAGGCGAAAAACATCCCTCGCCGGGTGGCTCCACAAACGCTTGCACGCTTCGTTTGCCCTGCAAAATGACGAGAGGGTTGTAATCGCCGCCGGAGAAAAAGAAGCCTCGCCCGTTATCGTCTCCTTGAAAACAGGCGGAATCATCGGAACTCCCGCATTCAAGGCAGACATAGTTCGAATCGCCAGCAACCCGCGCTATGCGCTCTTGTCGGATGCCGGCTCACTCGGCGTCCGCGTCTTCGATTTGGAGCGAAACCGCGAACTGGATCCGCCCAACAATCTTTCCATAGATATCACTGGAAACGAAATGGCAGTCTTGAACGAAAGAGGCTCTTTATTTGTCTATCACCTCGGAGAAAAACTCCCCTTTCTTGCCGCCGATTTACCGCTCGACTCCCTCCCTGTGCTTCGCGCCGCCGCCGTCACTGCGGACCTCGACCGCATCGCATTTTCCGTGGATGGCAACTCTGCCGCCTTTCAAATAGCAACCGGCGAGCGCACCTACACCGGCCCGCGTTTTTCGGCGGCGGAATTCTCGGAGCACGCTTCTGCGTATCTTCTTCTTCCCAGGGAGGGCAGTAATCCACCCCGCGTTCTTCAAGTGGCCCTCGCTTCAGGCAAGGCCACCCCAGCATGGAGCGGCGGAAAGGACCACCTCCGTTCCGGAGGAGCAGTTCTCCTGGAGTACGCCTTAGCGACCCCCATAAGACATCGTTTCCTTGCGACTCAGGAGAACGACATCCCCTACCGCGTGCGCGCACTCGACCCAGCCACGGGTAAGGAACTCTGGAAGCGCGAATTTTTCGAGAATAGTCCAGTGCCGTTCGCAGATCCGCAAGGCGATCGCCTGGTCCTTGGCTGGAACGCCACCAGCCCCCACGCGGCATCCGCAGCAAAACGAATCCCTGCGGTGTGGGAAATATTCAAGCACGCGAAAATCTCGAAACTCGATTCTTATTTCGAAATCCTAGACGCGCGTTTTGGAAAACCGGTTGGCGGCGTCCTCATTCAGGTGGGCAGCGGCCCTGCGAGCTATGACGCCGCATTTTCCGCCGGGGACGCCCTTTTCCTGCTAAAGGACGGAAAACGCGTCTCCGTATATTCCTTGCGGGATGGCCGTCTCGAAGCCCGCCTCGTGGGCGGAATTCCTACCGCCAATGCACAAAACAATCTCTTCGCCATGGAAGAAGGACCAGGCCGCCTGTTCATCTACGATCTGGCAACTGCCGCCAAGCTAGAGCAACAATTCTTTTCCGAATCCATCGCCTACACCCATTTCTCCGTGGACGGCAATCGTCTGCTCGTCCTCACCAGACACCAGGTAGCCTATGTTTTGGATCTCAGCGGTGTGCGCACAGCCCGGTCCTCCGGGTCTCCCTAGCCTTAATAGTTCCCCGCGCCAATTTGTGAACTTTGTCTCGGTGCCTAGCATGAGTTCCGAGTTACAGCTCGTTTGTCACTGTACTTAGACCGAAAAGGGCCAATGGGAGCGGGTTCTGAGGCATCGGAGCGGCAAGGAGAGGCGTATATACTAACTGGCGAGAAAACGGTCCAGTTTGAGCGCGCGGAAAATGCGTTCTTGTTGAGGATCCAAATGAGTCATGGCGCGCTCGGAGCGAGGTCGACCTCCCAGATGCTGCTTGTCGGTGTTGTGAGCGGGATAGTAGTTGGTGATTTCCTTGATCTGTTTGAGTTGCTCGATGAGGCGGGACTGAGTAATCTGCACTCCCGCCTGACTGTGCTCCTTGAGATGGCCATGTGCCCGAAGTAGACTTCCGCGCAATCTTAGTTCAGCCGCACCCCTCGCTCTGAGATCTTGCGCCGCCACGAATCTGGCCTCTAATGCTTTCGCACTATTCCCTCGCTCCCGCCACCCGTATAGCCTCCTCGGAATTCCGTCGATTCGCCATCCTCGCTGGCGACAAGGGGCACCCCATGTCCGTGCAAGCTTCCACTCTCGACCTCGACCCATCCCTCGTTACCGCCAACGCCTGGCGCAGCCGCACGATAGCCGTAATTCTGATGATCGCCATTGCCGGCATTTTCTGGGTAGACTCGCGCTACCCCGCTCTCTTCAAGCGCTATCACGCCGGCACGCAAGTCAAAGCCGCCGGCGCTCTGACCTTCGGCGCTGTTTACCAGGTAGATCGCACCATGCCGCTCTCCACTCGCGCTTGGCGTACCACTCTCAACTGGCTCGACGCCAACCGCGTCGGCATGACTTTCTCTTTCCTCTTCGGCCCCGCCGCTCTCACTTTTCTCGCCACACTCCGTCGCCGCCGCACCAACTCCATCTATCTGAATACTCTTTTCGGCGCGGCCGTCGGCATGCCCCTAGCCGTCTGCACCAACTGTGTCGCCCCCATAGCGCGCGGCCTGTACGCTTCCGGCATGAGCACCGAATCCGTTCTCGCCGCAATGTTTGCCTCCCCCGCGCTCAACGTCGTTGTTCTCGCCATGACCTTCGCGCTTTTCCCCGTTTCGATCGCCGTACTCAAACTCGCCACAGTTCTCTTCCTAGTTTTCGTCTTTGCACCAGTGGTGGCCTCGCGTCGAAGTAAATCCGCGCCTTCCATCATCTGCCCCATCGAAGTCCCTGATTCGGGGACGTGGTCGCATGCCCTCGCTTCGACCATCCGCTCTTTCCTAAAAAGTTTCTGGTACGTCTTCCGCGTCGCCTTTCCGCTAATGATTCTCGCCGCCGTCCTCGGCGCTCTCGTCATCGAACTTCTCCCTGCGCAAGCGCTCATCGCCCAAGTCACCATCGGCGGCATCCTCTTGGTCGCCCTGGTCGGCGCTTTCCTTCCCGTGCACATGGCTTTCGACGTCGCCGTCGCCTACATCGCCATGATCAAAGGTGTCCCACTCCCCTACGTCGTTACGATCCTCTCGACCTTAGGCATCGTCAGCGTCTTCTCTCTCTCAGTCGTCGGGAAAACCATTTCCTGGAAACTTGCCGCCGCAACTTACGCCACCGTCGCCGCCCTCGGCACTCTCGCCGGCCTTCTGACCCGCGCACTTTTTTGATCCCTCGTCTTCCGCGTACCGGTACGATTTCCTTCCGCAACCCACCGAAACCTTCTGTCCCCCCGCGTGTTCTAGCCAAGAGGTGGAAGAGAGCCGCCAACGTCGCGCCGCCCCGCCCGTGCCGATTTTGGCCGCCCCGCCTTGTAAACCTTCGATTGGCACGGCCAGCCGCCATGAGCCGCAAGTCGTCAACAACGGAGTCCCCAAAATGTCCACGCCAGCCCAACAAGCCCCACTCTTAGCGACAACTCTCGAGCGCCGCTTCTATCCGCGAATCGTTCCTCAAACACCGATCTTCTTGGCCTTCAGGGAAAACGAGTCTGAAGCAAGCCTCCTGCTCAACGTCAGCGAAAATGGTCTTCTTGTCTCAACGCCCGCCGCCCTCCCCTGCAATTTTGTCGCTCGCCTCTTGGTCCCGCTCCATGGCCTTCCCAAGCCCGTCCAAGTCATTGGTCGCGTCGCTTGGTCCAGCGAAGCGAGAAAGCTAGCGGGCATCCAGCTCCTCGATCTCAGCGAGCACGATCGCCAACAAATCCGCAAGTGGGGCGCCCGCGAATCCACAGAAGCCCGGCAACCGAAGCTCGATCGACCTGAGCTTGTCGCTCCACCTCCCACGAGTTCATCGGAAACGCCGCACGCTACGAGCCAATTCCGAGAGGACGCGCCCTTCAGCACGCCTGGTGACATTGTCGCGCTTGCTCCCCCTCGAATCGTTAACACGCGTCTCGCTTCAACCGTCGCTCGCCGTGCGATGCGGGCCACGCTCGTAGCTGCCATTTGCCTCGCCGCGGCCGTCATCCTCATAAAGGCGGCTCCAGGCAATCCGCTTGCGCGTTTTAAGGACATTCGCCCGAAACCCAACGCTGCCGCACCCACGTCTCAAGAAACGCAGCCAACTCCCCGAACTCCAGACATGTCCAATGGCGCCTCTGCCACACAATCCGCATCGCTCGCGCCAACTGATAACCCCGCCATCTCGAAGCATGCTCACACGACCGGCGCCGCTCCTCACCACCATTCCGAAAAAACAGTGGAAGTGCCCAGCGAAGCCGCCAGTTATGAAAATCCCGCCAAACCCCAAACTGATCTATCCTCGACTGGCGCGCTTCCTGCTGCAACCGAAGCTGCCTCCGTCGGCACCAGCGCTTCTCCTCAAACGCCCGACCTCCACGAACTTTCTAAAGAAGGTACGGCTGAACCGGAAATTCCGCTCTCTCCCGATCTTCTGACTCCCAAGCAGCCTCTTCGCAATGCAACCCACGCCACCGAGCTCACCGCCAACACCTCCCCAATCGTTCCCTCAACTCTGCCTCCTAGTACGCCCGTCGCGCCCACTCGCTCCGCGTTCTCGCCCAAGTCCGCCGCGCCCGTGATCCAAATGGACCCTGCGCGAAACCAGATCTTCGAAATCCGTCTTCCCAGCGGACGCCAAGCTTCCTTTCTTAGTCTGCCAGGCGAGCGCGTCCTGGAATTGCCCTCGGTATCGGTGCGCATCCAGCGTTCCGTTCTATTGCCCGCGACCC
>Ga0206993_1129_pt1 | contig 15313 bp, 19 predicted proteins | sample Alteio_BWMinCont_7_FD_153499 | JGI IMG/M metagenome (GOLD analysis project Ga0206993, IMG submission 153499) | Enriched cells from forest soil in Barre Woods Harvard Forest LTER site, Petersham, Massachusetts, United States -... | ecosystem: Environmental > Terrestrial > Soil > Temperate forest >... | reverse complement strand
CTCAAGGTCATTCGCCCGGCGCGCCGGAACAACTTTTACTGGTTCGATGGCCGCCTGCTACTGGAGGCAAAAGTCGCGTTTTACCTGAAGGCCTCATTGGGATCCTCCAGTGAGTTGCTTTCGCTCTTCACCTCGTCGCTTTCCCTGAGTCTTGGCAAAGATGATCCCAAGAAGCGGAGATTTGTGTCGCTCCGGTCGCGGCCGGTGCACAGCGCGCAATCCCTTGAGATTAAGATTCCCGTGGCTGGCCTGGCGCGCGAGTTGGAGGCGCAGCTTCCGCAGGCTCAGGCTCACCCGGACCGTCCACGAGGCCGCAGGCGCGCGGGATGGCAGAACGAGATCAGCCGGGCATTTGAAGATGCCGCCAGGCAGATCGGTGAAGTTTCTCTCCAGGAATTGCGTGCGACTTTAAGGAAATATCGCAACGGACGCAAGGTCCGCCCGGAGGTCACCTCCGTTGCCAACTCCACGCTCAAGACGGCCTAGAAAGTACTGAACCGCAAGTTTCCAATGTTTTGAAAAGCCAACATTCTTGCATGCACATTGCCGCAATGTGCTAAACTCTAACTGTGGCTTAACTCACGCGTAAAGAGCAACCAAGTGCCCGGCTGGACTCCACTTTTCGACATCACGACGATTCCCGATTACGTATTGCTTCGAGAGAGTGCGCGCCGGTTGCGTGCGCGCCAGGTCAGGGCCCCTCGCGCCAAGGTGCTCCGCCAGTGCCCCAAATGCGGGGAACCGTTCGGCGCCCGCGAATTGCGCAAGCATCTCCCTCAGTGTGTGCAGTCTGCTGGAAATGGAATGAGGCTCAATCCCAGCCGAGTCGTTCGCAAGGTCTCGAGTGTGGAAGAACAAGAAGCGGAAAACTACGGCTATTGGCAGAGTATCCCCGTCGGGGAGAGACTCGTAGCCGTGTGCGAGCTTACCGAAGCCGCCTACGCGATTCGGGAGTCAAGTCAGAATGCTAACCAAGGACATGAAAGAGCTCATCCGAGCGTTCAACGAACACGGCGTTGAGTATCTGCTCGTTGGGGGCTATGCCTACGGCGTACACGCTCAGCCCCGCGCAACCAAAGACCTCGACCTGTTTATCCGGGCCGATGCCAGGAATAGCGATGCTGTGTTCAGAGCCTTATGCGAATATGGCGCGCCCCTTCGCGGGCTTACCGCTAAAGATTTCCGGGATGCAAAAACAGCGATTCAGATCGGCGTGCCTCCGAATCGAATTGATATCCTGCAACACATCAGCGGCGTGACGTTCGACGAAGCCTGGAAAGACCATGTCAATGCGCTGATAGAAGGCGACACGCCGACTTACGTCATCTCACGGGAGAACCTGATCAAAAACAAACTGGCTGCGGGCAGGGAACAAGATATTCTCGATGTTAAGCAAATCCGAAAAGCAGCCGTCTACGCTCCAAAACAGCCAACGCAAAAAACCGGGAAGCCCCGCCTCAAATAGAAGAATCGCAAGAGAATTGAACCCTAACGGTGCCGTTGCCTTAGTGGGCGGGAAACGGTGTTAGGGGAAGCACGCCTGTCCCCATCCCGCCGAGTGCTTGTAGGTATGGATACCCCGGCGGTCCCGACAGCAAGTGGAAATCTGCGACCGCCAGGCCATTCGGGGGCCCGAAATCATATTGCGATTCAACTTTTCTGGGCTTAAGATGGCCCTAGCTTCCTACGGGGCGGGGAGGGTTGGCCATGACGGTCGAAGATTTGATCCACTCTCGGACCGATATTTTCTCAGTCACTGAAAATCTTACCGTTCACGATGCCGCACGCTACCTGCGGGAAAAGCAGGTGCGTTCGGTGGGGGTCCTGAAGCCCGGCGGCGAATTGGCGGGCGTGGTGTCGCAAAGCGATATCTCTGACAAGGTGGCGGCGGAAAACAAGTGCCCCGCCTGGATGCACGTTTCGGAAGTCATGACTCCGCACCCGGTCACGATTCCTCCCACCACCCATCTGGATGAGTGCGTGCGCCTGATGGAGAAACACGGCGTCTTTCACCTGGCGGTTGTGGACGCGGGTGGAAAATATCGCGGCATGATTTCCGTGCAGGACCTGCTTCGCGTCATTGCTCTGGATGAAAAAGCGCGCGCCGACATGCTGGAGTCTTTCCTCTTCTCGGGACGCTGACCCGGGTGACGCGCTCAGCTCAAAAAGGCGGCCGCCATGCCTGCCGGCTCAGTTGATTCCCCTTGCAGACTCACGCGGGTGCTATACGGAACGACTTAATTAATTGCGCAATCGGCTGTAGCGGCGGTCTCGGACCGCCGTCGTCGATCGGAGATCGACGCTACAATTTATGTCGCTCTGTATAGAGTTCCGCACGCTTCCGCGCCGCGCTCCACCGTGTAGCCGGAATTCTGGTGCGATTGCCGGTCTCACCGTGGCTCTGGCGCTGGTAATTCTGGCCGCAAGCGTATTGGCAGGCACGGATCCCTCCGGCAAGCTGGAATTGAAATCAACCGCGTTCCGTGCGGGTGGAACCATTCCCGCCCAGTTTACCTGTAGCGGGGGAAACACGTCGCCCGCGCTCACCTGGAACGATCCCCCGGCCCGCACGCAAAGCTTCGCGCTGATTGTGGATGACCCCGACGCTCCCGCGGGAACCTGGGTTCACTGGCTGGTGTATAACCTGCCGGCCTCGGCGCGAAAATTGCCTGAACGGGTACCCCAGGGTGACTCCATTGCGGGCGGCGGCAACCAGGGTGAGAATGACTTTCCCCAGACTGGTTACGGCGGCCCCTGCCCTCCGCCGGGCAGACCCCACCGGTATTTCTTCCGGCTGTACGCGCTGGATGCGGTTCTGCAACTGCGCGCGCCCGTCCACCGCGCCGACCTCGATTCCGCGATGAAAGGCCATGTGCTGGGCCAAGCGGAACTAATGGCGAGGTTCGGACGATAACCCGGCCGCTATGCCCATGGTTCGGCACCCGCTCAAATCGCTTGACGGCTCGTGGAGTTTCCTAAAGAATTGATTCAGTGCTGCATTCAATTAAGGAGCAAAAACAAAAGGTGAGCGAAGAAACCAAGTCCCCTGAATCCGCAACTGCCCCGGCCGCGGCGGCGGCGAAATACGAAGAAGACGCCATCTATCAAGATGGCAAGATCGTGGCGCGTGTGTCAGAAGCAGATGTCCGCTTGAACGACCGCGAAATTCACTTTGGCGAGATCAATGACAGTGAGTATCTGATTCTGCCGGAAGAGTGCGATTATCAGAAATACCGGCTGATGGTGAAGAAAATCGAGTACGCCTCGCGCGTCGACAAAGCAAACCCCAAAAAGGGTCGCCTGCTGCGGGGAGTGGTGGCGGAAATCCTGGGGTATCGCGAGCAGTAGGGCATGCCCCCGGGGACTCCTATACCGGCAGCGAGGGCAACACTTTCCAAAGGCCAAAATTCTTGCAGCGCTTGCAGGTTCGATTTCTCCCGCCTTTATCCTGCAGAGACAATATCAGGATTTCATCCATGGGCAGGGATTCCCGCGTGGAACAAACGGGGCACGCAAGCGTCACACGCGCTGTGACCTGATCATTCGCGTTGAGCCTGGGGATGTCGACACCCCAGATGTTTTTCTCCGGCGCAAGATTCTCGATTCCCCAGTAAGTGAACTTCCGTTCCGGGCTTTGCACTTTGGAGATGACGCGGAAAATGGAATCCCGTCCGGTGGAATGGCTGAGCAGGCGAATTTCCGCATCGGGAATGAGTTGGTGAGCCATGCGAATCTTGGCTCCGTGAAGGTTCACAGTCACCGTATGGGCTTCTTCGCTGAAATCTTTTCCGCGATAATCAATTCCGATAATCTTGATGGGGATCGACATCGCAACCCGGCAGCTGCGTCGCGATCGAGATTGCATCATGGACTTCGCCCTCCAAGGCATCAGAGGCTTATGAGCGGTCCCGATAGTACCCTGACCTGCGAAGGATTTCCAAGCGTACGGAAGTACCATATCGCCAGATAGGCGCAGGGGGCCTGTGGGAGCAGTATCCTTCACTGAAAGCCAATAGCCGCGGTCCGGAATGCCCGTCTATTCCGTCCACAGACTCCCCTTGTATATAATTTCCCGCCCCTGATAAGTGGCCACTCCCTGATTCTCCTCAATCCAACCAATATCCATGCGGCGGGATTTCCGCTTCTCAAACAGCTCCAGCATCGCCTGTAGGGTCTGGGGCGGCACCTCGGAAATCCCCATGTCATCGCCAGCGCAACCATTGGAAATGGTCACGGGTGTATCAAATGTTTCCACCGCATACTTGGTGTAGCGGAAGTTCGTGACGGGCGCCCAATTGCAGGACCAAAGTGTGTTGCGAAAATTCGGAAACAGTCCGTACGACCACGCTTCCGGCCGGCTGCCGGAATCCTGATAGGTGGCATGCGCCATCAAGGCGTAGGGGGCCTTGTTAATCCACGTGCGCACCCCGATCACATCGGAAGCGAAGAACGCCAGTTGGGGGCTGGCGCCGGCGACAATGGCGGCCAATTCCTTCACCAGCGTCATCATGGCGCGGTCCGCGTATCCGGGATAAGCGGCCGTCCCCAGGTCGCCGGGATCGACAAAGAAGGTTTCATCCATGATGAAGCCGTCCACCTCACGCCCATACTCGCCAATCAGCGCCTGCAGATACCCCTTGAAGAAATCGCGCACGCCGGGGTGCAGCGGCGACTGTTGATAAGTCTTCCCGTTGGTGTCGGGCCCGTGCCAGCCACCCCAGTGCAGCACTGTGCCGGGATCAGCCAGCGGCTTCCCGCGATCGCACGATGAGAGGCCATCGGAGTAGTACATGCCCACGCGGAATCCCCGGTCTTTGGCGTACCTGATGCGACGGTGGACTTCCGCAATCGACATCGGCACGGGCTGCAGGTCTACCAGCGCGCGCTTGTGCCAATACCAGTCGTTCCAGAGTTCGGGACCATCACCCAGCGCCTGAACCTCCTTGTCCCGTGCGCTGGGAAGGGCAGTCCATGTTTTGTCGAGAGAATGGGTACGATGATCGTAGGTATAGCGCCCCACCAGGTCATACCATGCATGCAACGCCAGAAAAACTTTGCCGCGATCCGGCGGCTGGATGACCTCGGTGAGTTTGTCAATGTCGGCATACCACCCGCGCCCGTTCTTGCTCAGGTAGTCATAGTCAATCATGGAGACGGAGTGCAGCCAGTCCGGGCCCTGGGCCACGTCCGGAAGCACGGTGGCATAAAAGACCTTCATGGCCGTGCTCGCGTCCCCGCGATGCAGGCCGGTGTAGACGGTGCGCTCTTCTTCTTTCACGCCCACGTTGCCGGGGTAAAAACAATGCAATTGGCCGATCTTCCCTTGATAAGGAAAGGTGATGTGGGAAGTGAAGTACGGATCGGCGCAGTGCGTCAGGTGCAAGTCGGTCTGGTCGGCGTATTCATCAAGCATGGGAATCGAGAGCATCTGCGGCCGCCCGCCTTCATACCCTCCGGCAAAGTGGAAAAGGTATTCATCGTCATTGTCCAGGCCGCCGACGGCCTTGCGCCGCCCCACTCCGTTCTTCAGCGGCACAAACACCTTGCGGTCGTCAAAGGGCAGTTGGATGTTGCGCGGCAGCACCAGTTTAACGCCGTCCGTGATCGCGGTCGGCGCGTTGATCCTGACGCGCTGCTTCACTGCCGCCACCTGATTCTCAAGGGTCAGGAGTTCCACTTCGTAGTCGACGGTGAAGTTGTAACGCTCCGCGAAGGCATAATGGAAAGTCGTCCTGGCGCCGTCGCGCCGCACGCTGACCGGCCGGCTGCATTCAAAAAGCGCTTTGCCCGGCATCAGCACGCGGGGATGATTGTCACCCAGCTTGCCGTTCACGAGTTCCAGCTTGCCATCCGTGAGCGAGGTAATGTCCCCGGAAGGAGCAATCGTCAGCCGCCATCCGCCGTGCTCAATGGTTTCCGGGCCCTGGGACGAAGCCGCCCCCCAGCCGAGATTGCCAACCGACAAGGAAGCCACCGACGCCCCCACCAATCCCACAAACTCTCGCCGCGCCATCTTCATGAATCCCCCTGATTTGTCATCGAATCTCAAATCTCGTTCGGCCCCTGACACCCGACACCAGACACCTTATTAACCCACTGAGCGAATTCACGCCAAGACTCGAGCCGCAGCTTCAACTCAGCAAGTCATACCCCAGACAGGCTGGTGGGATTTCAAGGACAAAATGTCGGATCGGGGATGCGAGGGGTGACGAGCGCGGAGCACCGGGCCTTACCGCACCAGCGCCAGCCACGTGAGTCCAAAGAGAATGGTAAGCAGCGTAATGGGGAAGCCGACGCGGAAGTAATCCCAGAAGCCGATATGGACGTCCGGTTTGGCGGTTTCGACAACAATGATGTTCGCCACTGAACCGGTGATGGTCAAATTCCCCGCCAGCGTACTGGCCATGGCGAGCGCCAGCCAGGCGAGGTGCGGGTTGGCGAATCCCGGCACCAGCGACTTCAGCAGCATGACGGCGGGAACGTTGCTCACGAGGTTGCTGAACACCACGACCACCACGGTAAAGACGTCCAGGCGCTGAAGGTTCCAGTGGCGGGCGAGGGTCAGCAGTCGAGCCACGATTCCGGCGTCCTCCGCGCCGCCCACAATCAGGAAAAGGCCAACGAAGAAGACCAGCAGCCCCCAATCGACTTCCTGGTAAAGCTTGCGCGGCTCAATGGTGCGAGTGATCAGGAGCGCCGCCGCTCCCAGGGCCGCCATCAGGGCTGGAGGCACGCCCGCCACGAACCCGGCAATCACCACCGCCACCACCACCATGGGCTTAGCCAGGCGGGAGAAGTCCAGCGGCGGCAATGGAATCGATTCCACGCGCACGGCGCGATCACGACCTCGCATGAAGGCCCAATGCAGCACCGCCCAGTTGAGGTACAGTCCCACGAACGCTACCGGGCCGAGATGCAGGAAAAAGTCGCGGTAGGTGATTCCGGAAAACGACCCGATCAGCATGTTCTGCGGATTCCCCGTGATCGTCGCCACGCTGCCCACGTTTGATCCCGTGGCCACGGCCAGCAGGTAAGGCAGCGGTTCGAGCTTCATCCGCCGCACGATGGCGAGCACAAACGGCACCATCACCAGGCAGACAATGTCGTTCACCAGGAACGCGGAAAACACTCCGCTGGCAAAAATCACCGTGGGCAGCAGGTAGGCGGGCTTGAGGCGGCGCAGGATAAACTCCACGCTCCATTCGAAGAATCCCACGAGGTGCAGATTGCCCACAATCAGCATCATGGAAAACAGCAGCACGATGGTGGGAAAGTCGATGAAGTGCAGCGCGTCGTGCGGCCGGACGATGCGGAAGGCCACCATGGCCACGGCGCCAATAATTGCTGCGCCGGGACGGTCAATTTTGAGCCCGGGGAATTTTCCCAGGGCGAAGACCAGATAGCTGGCAATGAAGATGGAATACGCGGCGATCAGGTTGACGTCAGGCAGAGGGATCGCGCGCAGCTCGTGCATAGCAAGCCAGAATAACAGCGCCCCACAGCGCTATCAAGCGGGGTTGCTGAATCGGCCGCGCGCATGCGTCTTTTTTGAAAGCTGGTTCGTATTGCTACTAGAATGGGAAACAGCCTTTGCCTTTTTGTGAATTCGATGGAGGACGAAACCCGGGAAATCGCGCGGGGGCTGCGGCGGCACGATCCTGACCTGCTGGACGAGTTGATTGCCCGCTACCAATACCGCCTGCCCCGTTATCTTTGGAGCCTCACTGGCAATCGTGAGGCGGCGGAGGACCTTTTTCAGGAGACGTGGATTCGCGTCCTGGAAAAAGGCCACCTGTACGATCCCCGCTGGCGGTTTGAAGCCTGGCTGTTCTCCATTGCCCGCAACCTGGCCATCGATCTGCTGCGCCGGCGCCAGCCTGAGAGCCTTGAGGCCTTGTTGCACCCCGATGATGAGGGCACGGCGCGGGAGTGGCCGGACCATCAATCCGCCTCGCCGTTTGACGCTGCGGCCGCGGGCGAGGAGGCCGAGCGCATCAGGGAGTTGCTGCGCCGCCTTCCGCCCGATGCGCGCGAAGTGCTGGTGCTGCGTTTTCAGGAGGACATGAACCTGGACGAAATTGCGGTAGTCGTGCGCGCCCCGCTCTCCACGGTGAAGTCGCGGCTCTATCGCGGACTGGAAGCACTGCGCCATCTTGTGGCACGCACATCGTAGCAGCCAACGTACGCCGGTGCGTGGCCCGTGCGACAACGGAAGAAGGAACCAATATGAACTCCTCGATTCATGAAAGAGCCTGTCACCTGATTGACGCCCGGCACGTTGAAGGCATTGCCGCCTCGGAGCGTGAGTGGCTGGAGGCTCACCTGGCTGAATGCGAGGCGTGCCAGGCTCGGGCGCGCGCCAATGAACTTGCGCTTCAGTCGCTGCGGCAGAACACGGTGAGGGTTGACCCCGCACTGGTCAGTACCACCCAGGCCCGCGTACGCCTGCGGGCTCAGGAGCTGCGGGAGAACCAGGCGCGCATGCGTACGTTGTGGATGGCCTGCGGGCTTTCCTGGTTGCTGGGCGCAATCACGGCGCCGCTGCTTTGGCAGGCCATGTCATGGCTGGGCCGCCACTTCCAGCTTGCTCCGGCGGTTTGTATCACCGGATTCGCGATCTTCTGGTTTGCCCCGGCAACCGTGGTGGGCGGGCTGATCGCGTGGAGGCGTTCGCGAGCGGCCGCGTTGCAGAATTGGTAGGGGCGCTCCTCGGGGCGCCCTCCGGTCAGCTATGTCGACAGGGAAAAAGCCAGCAAGAACTTCACCACGGAGACACAGAGGTCACGGAGGTCTCACGGAGAAGAAATTCAAGGCAACCACCAGGGCCCATGATCTGTACCAGCGCAAATAGATGTGCCTTTCTCCGTGAGCCTCTGCGTCTCTGTGGTGAAAGTCTTCTTTGCAGTGCAGGGAAATAAGTCTTGAGCTAACCGGCCGCTGTAGGCGGCAGGAGAGAAACAAAATGAATAACGATTACAGGGCAAAATTCGACATCCGTGAGGAATTAAAGCTGATCCCCAGGGGGGTGGTCGTGTTGGCGGCGCTGGCGTTCGTGGGGATCCAGGCGCTGCTTCTGCTCGTGGTGTTCGCTCACGGCCGCCATGGCGTGCCACCGTTTCCCGTGCCGGCAATGGTATCCCTCCCTGCCGGCGCCGTTCTGGCGTTCCTGATCTTGCTGGTCGGGTACGTAAATCGCGACGCCAAACGCCGCGGCATGAACTATGCTGCCTGGACGTTTCTGGTGATCTTTATTCCCAACGCCATTGGGTTCATCATTTACTTTGTCGTCAGGCAGCCCATTCAGATACCGTGTCCGCAATGCGGCGCCACGGTTAACCCATCCTTCAATTTCTGCCCCCAGTGCAAATTCAATCTGCAACCCGCCTGCCCGCAGTGCCAGCGCGCCGTCCAGCCGGGCGCCACGTATTGCCCGTATTGTTCCGCGGAATTGAAAAGGTAGACGACTGGGGTGCGACGGCAGGTGTCGCAGCGGCGCCCTTGAGGGCGGCATGCCGTAGAGGCGGCTTTACGCCGCCATGGCGAGGTGAACTCGCCGCTACAATGCTCGGGCCTGCCGGATCGTGACACGTCAATCCTGGCCGTGCCGGTCACGCTCGGGCTGTTTAGAGGATCTGGTCCAACACCAGCGTTTCAAAGGCGTCCACGCGCTCAAAGACCGGGTCGTTGGTAAAAAATCCGGTCGCCTTGGCGTGGACGGCGGTTGCGGCCTGAAGAGCATCCGGAGACGGCAGGCGGTGGCGGGCACGAATCCGTGCGGCGAGATCAGCGATTTCCAGGTCCGGGGCAATCCATTCCAAGTTCGGGTAGGTGGAGAGCAACCCGTAGTACTCATCTGCGCGCGATTCGCCAAGCTCGCGATAAGGATGCACCAGCAATTCCATCATGGTGATGGTTGACGTGACTGCCTTCGAACTGGAACGTTCGAGCCAGGAAAAAATGTGATCCGTCAGGGCAACGTATCGGGCGTTCGCTTCTAGCTGGTAAATGAAGACGTTCGTATCCAGAGCGACGCGGTGGTGGCGCCGAAGAAAGGCGCGGAGACTGTCTATTCCCAACTCTGGCGTTCCTTTTGCAGATAATTGCGGGGATAAGCGCCGCGAGCCAACCCTCGAATCGCAGCACGATGGGATTTGGGCTTTTGCAGGACGATGACCCTCTCTCCACAAACCACTACCAGCAGCTTATCGCCAGGCTTTAACTGCAAAGCCACGCGCGCCTCCCGTGGAATGACAATCTGGTTCTTGGTTGAAAGTTTCGCTTCCGTCATCGCTTTACATTATAGCATAAAGTAAAGCAGGCGCAAGGTGCAAGACGATCCGTCAACCGACGGGTCGTCCCCTGGTTCCGCATTCACCCTGTGGAACGCCGGTCGGGCAAGCCTGGCATCTCGGTAAAATCGGGGACGCCAGTACTCGATTTCCCCTTTAATCTTCCCTCTGGTCGAGGTCAGAAGAAAGAAGACCGCAGTCCGTACCGGGTAGCCGGGGTATAATAGAGCCGGAGGTAGTGAAGCGATGCGGGGATACGAATTTACCGTCGTGATTGAGAGGGACGAGGACGGCCGGTTTGTGGCCATTTGTCCTGGCCTCCAGGGTTGCTATACCGAGGGGGAGACCGAGGAAGAAGCGCGCCAACTCATCGAAGACGCCATCCGCTTGCACATTGAGAGCCGAATCGCCAGAGATGAGCCGATCTACGAGGAAGTGGGCTCCCATAAGGTGCGAGTCGCGGTGTGAGCCCAAAGCTTCCTTCCTTCAATTCCCGCCAACTCATTTCCATCCTCAATCGACACGGCTTTGCGCTGGACCGGCAGTCGGGTAGCCATGCGGTCTTCATTCATCCCGACGGGCGCCGGACGACTGTTCCGATCCATGGCAAACGTGATTTGGGAAAAGGAATCCTTCGCCAGATCATGCGGGACGCAGAGCTTACTTTTGACGACATGATAAAGGGGTGACCCAGGCTGGGGCAGAGATTCCTACCCCAACATTTTCGGAGTGCATTCACCCGTTCAAACGGCGCCTGAGACTGTGTGACCCGCAGGTGGCCACGGTCAATTCGCTTTGGGAATTGAGCGTGCGTCCGTCATCGCAGGAAAGTTGAGAAGAGCCGCGGACCTTAAAGAACAGGTCCGCGCTACTAGCTTCGCCCTATTTCCATTCATTGCGGCAGGTCCGCAGAAGGCGCCTGCGTCACGTGACGGCGCAGCCATGGGACAAGCTTGTCGAAGGTGAACTGGTTGGCTTTGTAGAGGGCCGCGACGAATACGTAGGTCTGTTGGGCGTCCGCCGACAGACGCGCGCCGTTGATGGCGAGAAAAGTATACGTGGCGGCGAAAGCCGTCCGCTTGTTGCCATCGATGAAGGGATGGTTCTGCGCCAGGCTCTCCCAGAGCGCGGCGGCTTCCTCGATCAGGCTGGCGTAATAGCCGGTCTGCGGCCGGTAGAGGGCGGCTTCCAGCAGCCCTTGATCCCTGACTCCCTGGGCGCCGCCATAGCGTTCGATCTGGTCGGCATGCATGGCCAGCACCTCGGCGACGGTGAGGTAGTCGGTCATTTCGCGAGCTTCTTATAAAGAGGGCCATACTTTTCGTGGCTGGCGAAATACGTCCCCATGACGTGCGGGCGCGGCTGGGCGTTCTTGTGCTTCTCGATCAGGTCAGTGAGAGCTTCGTCCACGAGCGACTGAAGTTGCCGGCCTTGCGCCTCGGCAAGGGTGCGCACGGCCGACAGGATTTCGGGATTGACTTGAGTGGCGAATTTCTCGCGAGTCTGGGACATGAGGCACCTCTCCTACCCCCTCACGCTATCATGACATATCATGAAATATCAAGAGACAACGAGCGCAGGCCTTTCGCCGTAGGGGGGGACGGCTTGGCCCCCCTCTGTGTGCATTGCCGCAGAACCAGAAAGCGTAGGGGCGCCCCTTGTGGGCGCCCTCGGCAAAAATCGGGGACGCTGTGGAGTGAGCGTGTAACCACGGACAGCGTTTTTCTGTCCGTGGGCTTTTTTCTGTCGTGCCCACACCACCCCATTCGGCATACTTCAAAGTGCGGGGGGAATTGCAGGGCCCCTACGGCCACGGCGAAGCGTTTCATTACACCACGACCCACATATACTGGATAACAAGAAGCGCTATGACGAAGGGATGCCTGCACGCTGAGAGATAAGCTATCCGCTGGTCCAAGCTTCTGCGTTCCGAGTCAAGACAAGTTCCACACCATGAGTAATACGGGTAGCGGTTCTTGGCCAGTAAAGCGTACCTCAGCGCATTTCTGTAGTCCCCCGCGCCTTCATAACAATGTGAGATTTGAAGAGCCGCCGAGTGGGAGTAGTTCTGGTATGCCTGCATCAGGTTTCCACCCCGTTCTTTGTCGTTAGGCTTGGATGCAAGCACCCCCTCAAAGTCTTCGATGGCCTTGGGGTAGTTCTTCCTCTCGCGCTCCAGGATTCCAAGGTTGTAAACGGCCTTCGGCCAAGCTCGAAAGTTATGAGGGTAGCGGCTGGCCTCAGTAAAAGCCTTTTCCGCTCGAACCAGATCATTAAGTTCGTAAAACGCATCTCCCGCTCCGACCAACGCACTGCACCCCTTCTCACCGCTCCCGGAGAGGCTGGCATCGAGCAGCAGTGCCAGGGCCTGTCCCTTTGGATCACGCCTCCGTTCGAATAGCTCGGCCAGAATCGGGTATTTGTCTCGATCCGCGATTTGCTTGCTTGCGCAGAGAGTCAAGATCGGCCCGACTTGCTCAGCCAGCATGTATCCGGCGTCGTCCACATAAAACATGCGCAAGTCTTCCACGCTTGCTGGGCCGCCGGACTCCCACTTCCGGAGAATCTCAAGTCTCTTCCCCAGGGGTTCCAGCTGGAATCCAGGCGCCAATTTGGCAGCCTCTCCGGAAAGAATGGAAGCGGACTCGGTGAAATGGCCTCGCGCTGCCAAATCTTCCACCTTGCACATGGCGGCCCAGTATCGGTCCGGACTGCGGTCGCAGTCCGATAGTTCCTGCCCCGGCTTAACTCCTTGCTGCAATGACGAAATGTGGCAATCGAGCTCCGCTTTCAAATCCGCATTCGGAGCCGCCTCTCTTTGCTGAAACCGCTGGGACTGCGCCGGCATTGCGCCGGCGCGAGCAGCGTAGGGCCGAACAGCGTTCGGCCCCGGCCCAGTGCTGCTGGGCCCTGCGTTCTTTTGCTGCGCCCCCAGGGGCAGCGCCAGCACGATGAGCATGACGAGGAGTAACGGCAGCACCAAGGGTCGACGCCACATGGGCACATTCCACCAGCGGGATTCACTACGCGGTTGAGAAATTCTATCATGAACGGTTCGCGTGCATTGATTACAGCTGCTTCAAGTTGCAATGTGTCTGATTGGTAAGGCCAAGGTCCCGGCCGCGGTTCGGCGGTCGGAGACCGCCGCTAGAAGCAGGCTTGTCCAAATTAGCTCCTGAAAAAAGAGGCGGAATCTCTGCTAAGTTGAGGTTGTAGTTTTCGCGAACGACAATTCTCAACTGAGGAGGTTCCGCCGTGCGCCCAGTATGCAGCATGTTTTCGCAATTACTCCAGATGTTTTCGCGTGTGGAATTTGAGCAACTGGTCCGGAAGCATAAGGCCGAGCGTCATGCTCGGGGCTTCACCTGCTGGGGACAATTCGTGGCCATGCTTTTCTACCAAGTCGGGCAAGCCCAATCGCTGCGCGAGATCTGCGGGGGGCTGGCGTGTTGTGAAGGCAAGCTTCGCCACTTGGGGGTCCGCGAGGCTCCCCGGCGCTCGACCTTGGCCTATGCCAATAAGCACCGGTCCTGGGAACTCTACCAAAGTGTGTTCCAGTCGCTCTATCAGCGCTGCCAGCAGGAGACGGGCAAACTCCGCCGCTGGCGGTTCCGCAATCCGCTGATCAGCCTCGACGCCACCCTGATCGACCTCTGCGCCTCGCTCTATGACTGGGCCCAATACCAGCGCACCAAGGGTGCCGTGAAGCTGCATCTGTTGCTCGACCATCAAGGTTATCTGCCGCGCTTCGCGGTCATCACCGAGGGCAAGGTGCCGGAGCTCGTGGTGGCGCGTAAACTTCATTTCGAGCCCGGAACTATACTGGTGATGGATCGCGGCTACGTCGACTACGCCTGGTACGAACGCCTGACCGAGCAGGGCGTCTTCTTTGTCACCCGGCTGCGTTGCGATGCCAACTTTCAAGTGCAAGAGGAGCGCCCCGTCCCCCAGCGCGGCGGCACCCGGTGCGATCAGATCATCCACCTGGGCAGCCACTGGTATCAGGAGAAACATCTCCTCCGCCGCCTGGAGGTGGAAATCCCCGACCAGCCCGAGCCCTTGGTGCTGCTCACCCATCATCTCCAATTCGGCCCCACCACCCTGGCCAGCATCTATCGCGAACGCTGGCAGATCGAGGTCTTCTTTCGCGCCTTGAAGCAGAACCTGCGGGTGAAAAGCTTCGTGGGCACCAGTGCCAACGCCCTGAAAACGCAAATCTGGATCGCCCTGATTGCCATGCTCCTGCTCAAGTACCTGCAACTGCGTGCCCGGCGGGGCTGGTCCTTGTCCAATCTCGTGGCTCTGCTCCGCCACCAACTGTTCGTCTACCGCGATCTCTGGACTTGGCTCGAGCAACCCTTTGAACCGCCTCCCCTTCCCGTGGGCGCCCAAGCTACTCAACTGGCTCTAACTTGGGCTTGATCAAAACCTGCTTATTCGGACAGCACCCATGCTTTTACTAACCCCAACCTGTACCGGGAAACCACCACCGAGCCTCCCTAAGCCCCAACTCCTCATTACCCCGGCCGGCGCACCCCAGCTAATTTGGACAGCCGTGAACGCCGTTCGGCTCTACAACACACCCCGCTTTAACACTCCGGGGCGAGATGCAGCCATCTGCTCTTATCCCTTGGACGCATTATCGCCCTTGCCGAAAACTGTCGTAACGCCTTGTTGCGCGCCTCGCTTGACCAATAAGTATGTCGCGGTTGCGACAGCCATTCCCGCTCCCACTGTCGCCAGCGTCCAGCCCAGCCCTTGCGGTTCCAGCAGTGAGACTGTCGTCGACAGAATGAACAGATAAGCAGCCGTCACTCCCACCGCCAGGGTCACGGTTTTTAGTCCATCCCATTTCGAGTCGGCGTTCAGCTCCTCGAACGTGCTGCTGAGGCGCATCATTTTGTCGGGCTTCGATGTCCGGTTGAGAATCCACCACATCACGCCGGCAAGCAAAAGCAGTTCGATCGGGCGCATGTGCCGCTCGAATGGCGGGTGTTGATGCGCATCCAGCGAGGCAGGAACGT
>Ga0206993_1128_pt1 | contig 15601 bp, 8 predicted proteins | sample Alteio_BWMinCont_7_FD_153499 | JGI IMG/M metagenome (GOLD analysis project Ga0206993, IMG submission 153499) | Enriched cells from forest soil in Barre Woods Harvard Forest LTER site, Petersham, Massachusetts, United States -... | ecosystem: Environmental > Terrestrial > Soil > Temperate forest >... | reverse complement strand
GATTGAATTGTGGTGGTATTTTTTTGGACCGGTGATCGCGAACATTATTAGGGAAGGCGCCGTCGGCCAAGACGAGATGATGAGTCCAATGCTGCGTGAGTATGTTCGGTTGGCTACGGCCGAGATGGAATTGACTTACGACGGCTTCCTGAAGGCTTGCGGAGAGCGCGATCGTTTGCGCGAGGAAATTCTACGGCAAATGGTGGAGGTAAAGGTTTTGTTGTCGCCGGTGTCGGCTGGGCCGGCGTTTGGGCATGGGGAGGGGAACTGGCGAAGCGGCGCGAAAGAAAACTATCGAGACACCATGCGGCATTCGCAGTGGCTAAATCTGGCAGGATTCCCCGGCGTCGCGGTACCGGTTGGAATGTCGCGCGAAGGATTACCGATCGGCGTCCAAGTCATCGGCCGACCTTATGAAGATGAATTGGTGCTGGCGGTGGCAGAGACGATTGAGCGCGGGCGCGGTCCGTGGCAGGCGCCAAGCATTTAGGGCTGCGGCTGCTTCAACTCGGGATTAGGCACGGGCGCATCACCGTACTTTTCCCTTTGTTTGTTTAGGCTGGCATCGACCAGCTTTCTGGACGTGGCGAGTTCGGTTTGGGCTTCCTCGCGGCGGCCGAGGCGGAGAAGGACTTGGCCGCGAACGAAATGGACGTTTTGATTGTCGGGGACGAGCTTTTCGGCGGCGTCGAGGGCGGTGAGGGCTTCGCGGTTTTTTCCTTGGCGTTGATAGAGGCGGCCCAACGCATCATCCTCCAAAATCCCAATCCGCAATTTCCCGACATCTTCCTTTTTCACCGCCCGCACCGACACGGGCGCCGAAAGCGCGTCACCCTCATCTGGCCCTGCCGTCACTTCAAACAGAGCGCGCAAGTCCGCAACCGTCCGCGCCATCGGTCCAACGACTCCGATCCATGCGAACGCTCCTCCGCCACCCGGGAAATGCCCTGTCGCCGGAATCCGTCCCGGCGTTGGCTTCAACCCGCAAATCCCGCAAAAATGCGCTGGCACGCGTATCGATCCGCCGCCATCGCTTCCTACTCCGCCTGCCGAACAACCCGCCGCGATGGCCGCGGCCTCTCCGCCGCTAGAGCCGCCTGCCGACCGTTCGAGATTCCAAGGATTGTTGGTTCTTCCGCTCAAAGAATTGTCGGTCTCATACGCCATCAAGTATTCCGGCGTATTTGTATTTCCCAGAACAATCGCTCCCGCAGCGCGCAGCCTGGTCACAAGAGGTGCATCCCCCTGAGGCACGTAGTCTTTCCGCAACAAAGAACCCGCCGGCGTCGGCCACCCCGCCGCGTCGACGCAACTCTTGATCGTCAACGGCACACCGTGCAGCGGCCCCACTCGTTCGCCGCGCATCAACGCGGCCTCCGCCGCCCGCGCTTGCCGGCGTGCTCCCTCTGCATCGAGGTGTACGAACGCATTCAGTTTCGGCTGGAGTGCCGCAGCTCGTTTAAGGTGCGCGTCAACAACCTGAACTGGCGAAAATTTCTTCTCGCGGATTCCCGCAGCGATCTCTGCGATCGTCCCAAACATAATTCTGTCCATAGTCAGGCATCCGCAGCGTATGTGCTCGTCCAGTTCGGGTCAAGCGCATGGGAAGTTCAAAAACCCAAAATGTCGAGATTGTTGGGAAACCGTAAAAGCGCTATTCGTACCGCAGCGCGACAAGTGGATCGACGCGAGCCGCCTGCCGTGACGGTATCCAGCAGGCCAAAAACGCAACACCCGCAAGAAACACTGGCACAACCGTAAAAGTCAACAAATCATGCGGACGAACTCCATACAAAATGCTTGTGAAGAGGTTCGTCACCGCAAACGCCGCGCCCCATCCAAGCACCACGGCGATCAACGTCAGCACCATTCCCTGCCACACGATCAGCCGCTTCACTCCGGCCGGCTGCGCTCCCAGCGCCATCCGAATGCCAATCTCCCGCGTACGCCGGCTAACCGAATAACTCATCACGCCATACAATCCAACCGCCGCCAGCAATAATCCCACGACTCCGAACACTCCGAACAGAGTCCCAGCCAACCGCGGCAAAAAGAGCGCGCCGCGTAAATGTTCCTCCATGGTTTCGATGTTGAAGACCGCCAGCGCCGGCTCCAACGCGCGAATCTCGCCGCGCACCGCGCTCGCCAATCCCGCCGTATCACCTGCCGACCGAACCACCACCGTGTATCCCAGGAACGACGGATCGCTGCCAACACTCTGCGCAAGCGATCGGTAAAGCACCGGCCTCTGCTGCTCGCCCAGCGTCCGTGACTTGGCGTTCCTCACAATGCCGATAATTTGATAGCTCACGCCGCCGCCCGAAACGCGCTGCCCGATCGGATTCTCATTCTTGAACAACTGCCGAACGAACGCTTCGTTGACCACTGCAACCCTCGGCGCCGCCGCACCTCCGTTCGCGAAATCACGTCCCGCGATCCGTGAAATCCCCATCGTGTCGAAATACCCAGCTGTCGCCATGTAAAGATCGACGGTCGAATTCGAATCCAGCGTCTCTGGCCGGCCCTCGACACTAAACCCATCGCTCCGATTCCCCAACGAGAGTGGCGCAACATCCGTGCACGCCGCCGAACGAACGCCAGGCAGCGCGGCAACACGCTCGCGCAATTGGCCGAGGAGTTGCACCGTGCGCTCGGCCGTATACCCATGCTCTCGCGGATCGACGGACATCATCAGAAGCCCCTGCGAACGAAAGCCAATGTCGATTCCAGCCGCACTCTCGAAGCTGCGCAAAAAAAGTCCCGTCGCGCACAACAGAACCAGCGACATGGCGATCTGCGCGACAACCAGCACATTGCGCAATGTCCAGCGCCGCCCAGGCCGCGCAAGCATGTCCTCGCCTTTCAGCGCACTCGATAGAATTGTCCGCGACGCAGCCCACGCCGGCGCCAATCCGAACAGCAACCCGCTGCCCACGCTGACCGCGAACGTGTACAGCAAGACTCTCCAGTCAACATTCAAGCTCAGATCAAGCGGCACCGGCGCAGGCGTCTGAAATGTCGAAAGCGCCCGCGTCGCCCACAGCGAAAGCACCACTCCAAGCAACCCGCCGCCAATCGCCAGCATGACGCTTTCCGTAAGCATCTGCCTCATCAACTGCCCGCGCGTTGCTCCCACAGCAAGCCGTACAGCCATCTCGCGCTGCCGCCCGGAAGCTTGTGCCAAAAGAAGATTCGCGACGTTCGCACAGGCGATACACAGCACTAACAATACGACTACCGCCAGCGCGCCAAGGAATATCATCACCGCCGCCTTGTCTCTCGGTGAAAGCGATCCCGCTGTCTCGAACCGAAACCCGCCATCCTTCTCCGATTCCGCATGCGCTTGCGCGAAACGCTGCGCAAGCACACCAAGTTCAGCGGCAGCCTGCGCGCGCGTGACACCCGGCCCGAGGCGCCCTACAACAGCCAACCAGTGATAATCGCGCGACTCATAGTTGCTGGTCTTCGGCAGCAACTGATCAAGATTGCCAAGGGGCACCCAAAATTCGGGATCGAGCGGCAAATCAATCCCTCGGAACGCTGGCGGCGCAACACCAACCACAGTGAATTGGTTTCCCGACAGCAATATCGTCTTGTTCACAATCGAGGGGTCCCCGCCAAACCGCCTCTGCCACAATCGATGGCCAAGCACAATCACGGGAACTCGTTCTTCTTCGCTAGTGAACCCTCGCCCCAGCGTCATGCCAAGCTGCGCCACGTTAAAGTAGTTCGACGTCGCCGCCTGCCCCCAAACCCGTTCCGGCTCGCCATGGCCGCCGATGGACGCTGGAAGGAGATCGTGATAGGCCGAGACCCCGGAAAATGACTTGGCTTGGTCGCGCAAATCGCTAAATAGCGGCCACGAAAAATGATTGCAGCACTCACCTCGCGTCGTAGTGTGCAGTGCCACGAGCGTATTCGGATCCCCCACCGGCGCGGGGCTCAAAACAAACCTGCTAACCATCGAAAAAATCGTCGCGTTCGCCGCAATGCCCAGTCCTACCGACACAATCACCGCCAGCACAACACCCGGCGCTTTCCAAAGCCGCCGCAACGTCTGCCTCATTTCCTCGAGCCATGCCGTCATGGTGTTTTCTCCCATAGCCCGCTACGCGCCCAACCGCCCGATGGTTTCCCGCCTCTCCGCCTTAACCGTGGCCTCTCTATCTACGACGCGGAAATCCTTCCATTCTTTCCGCTGTGCGGATACGGGGTTACGGGCGCGTTTTTCCCTTCAGCTGCGCCATTCTGTACTGCACTCGCAAATTCTTCGGCTCTTTGTTAAGCGCCACAACGCACTGCTCGATCGCATTGGCATAGTCCCCCTTCGCGGCATACGCCGCGGAGCGCAGCAATCGCAGTTCAATGGACTCATCCACCCTCGGGGGTATCTCTTTCAAGACCAAAAGCGCATCGCTCGCACGCCCGGTCTCCAGCAACATTCTACTTACGGTAATGCGGTTCTCCAGCGTTGCTCCCCCTGTGTCCCGCAAACGCTCGAATGCCGCAACTGCGTTTTTCTCCTTCGCCGCGCTCACCCAATGATGAAACTCAGCGCTAGCTCCAAGTTGAGCAAAATTCCCCTCTCCGATCTCCGCGTCCGCCCACGCCGGATTTTGCGTGAAGGCCACATTGATATACTGCAGCGCCAATGTCGGCTCTTCAATGCTTTCCGCAACCCGCGCCGCCCGAATCCATACGCGCGGCCACCCAGATGCCCGTGCAACAGCCGCCATCAGCAGCGTTCTGGCTCTGTCGAATTCTCCTTTCCGCGCAGCGGCATTCGCGTCGATAACCTCCTGCCTCGCGCGCTGCATGTCGAACAGCGTGCGCAACTCCCTGACCGGATCGCTCGAATGGTCCACGCGCAGATCAATATCCATCGGCCATCCATCCGGAGTTTTCACAAGCAGCGCCGCCGATTCACGTCCTGTCCGCTGCCCGCCCGCCAAATCCCCAGCCACCAAGGCAGCCATCAACCTCTCCGCCAAAGATCCCTGGCTCTTCAAAAACGCCCGCTCCATCTCTTCAACCACTTGCGGGCCAGACAGCCCGTTTCCCTGAATGCCGTAGCCCGCGCCCGAACGTGCGCCGGCCCACTCCGCGCCAGCCGCTTCTTCCCCGGTGTAACTCGCAGTGCGCCCGTCGATGCTCACTATTCCAACTTGCCGTGCCGCGATCCCTTGTCCATCAAAGTTTCCGTCTTCCGCCAAGATCTTTTTCATCACCTCGGCTGGGCTCATCCCTTGCGCGAGCAACGCCAATCCGCGCGGCCCATGATGTGGATTCGTTTCGAATTGCGAAGCCACCGCTCCCACTCCCGCTTGCGCATAGGGCACGCTCGCGCCGACCGCCAGGTTGTTGGTCTGCACAGCCACGCCACACTCCCGTGTCTTCGCATCGCAGGCCACGATCGAGTACGTCGCCTGCGCACAATCCGTCCCCGCCAGAAGCATCGCCAGGAAACCGAAACCCGCTCCCACAAAGGTTCGTCGAGACATGGCTCCCCCCATCAGGTACGAACCGTATTCCCAAAAGGTTCCCCATGCGCGGATTCGATTGCTTTAATTCGGCTGGGGAGGTGTGCGGACAGATCAAAGATCCACAGCAGGAGGACCGGCCTTTCAAGAACCAAACCCGAAAGGGTAGGCCATTCGGGAAAAAGAAAGAGTCAAAACCGCCTTATCGCGCCAAGGCTGTCCACTAGCCGCCAGCGCCACCTAATAGCACAGCCACTCCTGGCTGTGCTCTCTTCTCCCCGCGCGGGGCTCTCCTTTGTAAGGGCACGATACATCGTGCCCCCCTTCGCCGTCGTGCCCGCCCCGAATCTCCGGCACAATCCGCAATCCGCCGCACCTCTGGCATGCTTACTTTCGCCTCTGTATAATCCCCACGTTCCACGAAAATTTGGTGATCTCATGCGCACTCACGAAAACGCAAACGCATCTTCCTGCCAAACGGGAGAATCTTTCATGACGCTTTCGAATCACTATCTAAGCAATCTAAGCAAACTTTCTTTGCTTGTTGCCTCCGTCTGCGCTCTATCTTCCTCTCCCTCCGCCTTCGCTCAATCCACCACCACGCTACCCAGCGAAACCCCCGCACAACTAAAACCCGTCACCGACACCTTCGACTACACTCGCCGCGAAGTAATGATCTCCATGCGCGATGGCGTCAAGCTCCATACCGTCATCCTCGTCCCCAAAGGCGCCCACTCCGCGCCTGTCCTCCTCACGCGCACGCCCTACAACGCCAGCGATCTGACCTCGCACGCCAACAGCTCGCACCTCGGACCCATCCTCGAAGGCTACGACAACGCCGTCGACGTCATCGTCGAAGGCGGCTACATCCGCGTCATCCAGGACGTCCGCGGCAAGTACGGTTCCGAAGGCGACTACGTCATGAACCGCCCGCTCCACGGCCCGCTCAATCCCACGAGCGTCGATCACTCCACCGACACGTACGACACCATCGACTGGCTCGTCAAGAATCTCCCCGAATCCAACGGCAAAGTCGGCATCCTCGGCATTTCCTACGACGGCTTTACGCCGCTAATGGCTCTCATCAATCCTCATCCCGCGCTGAAAGTCTCCGTCCCCATGAACCCCATGGTTGACGGCTGGATGGGCGACGACTGGTTCCACAACGGTGCCTTCCGCGAACAAAACATGCCCTATATCTACGAGCAGAACGGCACGCGTGACAACAGCGCCAAATGGTGGACCGATCACTTCGACGATTACGACGTTTACATGCAGGGGGGCTCGGCCGGAGAACTCGGCCGCCGTCACGGCCTCGAACAAATGGGCTTCTGGCGCAAGATTCTCGAGCATCCCAGCTACGATTCTTTCTGGCGCGAACAGGCCATGGACAGAATCCTTGCCGCGCAACCGCTCAAAGTTCCCGTCATGCTCGTCCACAGCCTGTGGGATCAAGAAGACATCTACGGCGCGATGGCCGTCTACCAAGCCATCAAACCCAAGGACACCAACAACGACAAAGTTTTTCTCGTCATGGGCCCGTGGCATCACGGCCAGGAAATTGAAGATGCGTATTCACTCGGCGCTCTGAAGTTCGGCAGCGACACTGGCACTTACTTCCGCCAGCACATCCTTCGCCCGTTCCTCGATCAATACTTGAAGGACGGTGCGGGCAAAGCCGACATCGCTCCGGTCTCCGCGTTCGAAACCGGCACAAATGTCTGGCGTCGCCTCCCCGCCTGGCCCGCCGGCTGCTCGAGCGGCTGCACGCCGAAATCCACGCCGCTTTATCTCGCCGCCGGCTCGAAACTCAGCATGACTGGCCCAAGTTCCGCCTCCGACGCGCCGTTCGACGAGTACGTCTCCGATCCCGCCAAGCCCGTGCCCTTCCGCGCCCGCCCCAGTCAACCTGTTGGCTACACTACCGAACTAACGTGGGCTCAGTGGCTGGTCGATGACCAGCGCGAATCGTCTGGCCGACCCGACGTGCTAGTCTTCACTACCGACGTCCTCAGCGCGCCCGTTAAAATCAGCGGCCAGCCCATCGCCAACCTCATCGCTTCCACCAGTGGCTCCGACTCCGACTGGGTCGTGAAGCTCATCGACGTGTACCCCGACGAAGTCGCCAGCCAGCCGAATATGGGCGGCTATCAACTGATGGTCTCCGCCGACATCTTCCGCGGCCGCTACCGCGAAAGCCTCGAAACTCCCAAGCCCATCGTCTCGGATAAACCGTTTCTCTATCGCTTCCATCTCCCCAACGCCAACCACGTCTTCCTCCCCGGCCATCGCATCATGGTGCAAATCCAATCGAGCTGGTTCCCGCTCTACGACCGCAACCCGCAAACCTTCGTCCCCAACATTTTTTGGGCCAAGCCTAGCGACTATCGCAAAGCCACTCAGCGCATTTACCGTGGCGTCAACGACTCCAGCTTCGTTGAACTCCCCTTGGTCTCCGCTCCCTAGAAGAGTAAATCGAGTCGAGACCAAGTAGAACCATAGGTGGCCCTGCACATACATCACAGAATTGGCTTGGGATTTATCGCCCGCTGCGGCGCCACCGCCAAAATCTTACTCGTATCTCAGCGCGATCACTGGATCCACGCGCGTCGCTCGCCACGCCGGAATCCAGCACGCCGCCAGCGCAACAACCAAGAGCGCCGCAGTTACCAGCACAAACGTCGCCGGGTCCGTGGGCTTCACTCCAAACAGCAGCCCACTCATCAGCCGCGTCAATCCGAACGACCCTGCCAGCCCTAGCCCAACTCCAATGACTGCCAGGCGCAGCCCTTGGCCGAGTATCATGCGTAAAACATTTCCAGTCTCTGCGCCGAGCGCGATGCGTACGCCCATTTCGCGCGTGCGTTGGCTGACTGCATAAGCCATCACGCCGTAGATTCCCACACCTGCCAGCAGCACGGCGAGCCCCGCGAATCCGGCCAGCGCACCCGCATTGAATCGCTGCGAGGCGACCTCCGCGGAAAGCACGTCATCCATTGTCTGAACGGCGTAAACGGGCAGGTTTTTGTCCAAATCGCTCACTTGCTTGCGCACGGCCGAAACCAGGCTCAGAGGCTCAACCGAGGTGCGCAGCGTCAGCGTCATCATAAACCGTGGCCACTGCAACGCCGAAGCCGTCGCCTCCGGCAAGACCTCGCTAGCCAATCCCTGCTGCTTCGTGTCTCCGATCACTCCGACAATGGTCCACGACTGCGGCCCGCGAGTCACAGGTCCCATTCCGGCGTTGAACCTCTTGCCGATCGGGTCCTCCTTCTCAAAAAACCGGCGCACAAACGCCTGATTCACCACCACGGAGTTCGGCGCGTTTGCACCGTCGCGGTCATCGAGAAATCGCCCCTCGACGAGCGGCACCCGCAATGCCGCGAAATATCCGGGAGTCACTGCGTTGATGCTCGCTGTGGGAACCTTCGCCGCGCCAAAGTCTCCCGGTGGCTGTCCTTCGATTTGTATGGTCGAGATCATCATATTCCCGCGCAGTGGAATCGAAGCCGTTGCTCCCGCTGAGGCGACGCCTGGCAGCACCTGCAATCTCTCCACAAGCTGCCGGAAAAAACTGCGTTGCTGGTCAATAGATTGGTATTGATCCAGCGGCAAGGCCACTTGCGCGGTCAACACTCCGTGCGGATCAAATCCCGGCTGAATCGCCGTCAATTGGTGAAAGCTCTTCATCAGCAGCCCCGCGCCGATGAACAGCACAAACGAAAGCGCGATCTCCGCCACCATGAGCACTCTTTGCGCCCGACGCGTGCCCGCGCTCGAGCCACTCTGCGGGCCGGCCTCCTTCAGCGTGTTGTTCAGCGACACGCGAAACGCCGCCAGCACCGGCGCCAACCCAAATAGGATTCCTGTCAGCAACGACACACCGAGCGTGAACACCAGCACCCGCAAATCGAGCCGAGCTCCCTGCAAGTGGGGAATATCCGCGGGTGCAAAACGGTGAATCAGACGGATCGCCCATCCTGCCAGAAGCAGCCCCGCCACGCCGCCAGCCAGTGCCATTGCCGAACTCTCCGCCAACAGCAGTCTCGCCATACGCCAACGCCCCGCGCCCAGCGCGCCGCGAATCGCCACCTCTTTTTCCCGCGCCGCTGCGCGCGCAAGCTGCAGATTGGCCACATTCGCGCAGCCAATGAGCAGCACGAAGCCGACTGCTCCCAGTAACACCAATAGTGCAGGACGTACGCTGCCAATTTCATGGTCGTGTAGCAGAAATACCTGTGCCTGCGCTTCGCCCAACAGCCGCTTCAGATTACCGGGAAGCCTTTCCAGAACGCGCTCGTTGATCGCATTAAGTTCACTCACGGTGCCCGCTAAAGTCGCTCCAGGCCGCAGTCGCGCCACCACGCTGAGCGGCTGAATCGCCACGCGTACCCGCCCGTTCGAGGCTTGTATGCTGCTATCCGCCAGCTGGAACGGAACCAGCACGTCCGCCGGGCTGTTGTCCAGAAATTCGAAGTCCGGTCGCAGCACTCCGATCACCGTGTACGGCGTGTCATCCAGCGCAATGACTCTTCCAACCACGTTAGGATCGGCCCCGAAATTTGCTCTCCACACGGCGTTGCTCAACAGCACCGCTTTCGAACCCACCGGGCGGTCCTCCTCCGGCAGAAAGTTGCGTCCGAGCTGCGGCGTCACACCCAGCACACTCAAAAAACTCTCCGTGACCTGAGCACCTCGCAGTCGTTCCGGCGTACCCGCGCCCGTCAAGGTGTATTCAGCCGCCGCCGAATACGCTGCGATGTTTTCGAAAATATGGTTTTGCGTCTTGTACGCGGCATACTCATCCGCGAAAACAAGATTCTGCGCCTGGCCCGGCACAAAGTTCGTTGCCCATACCAGTCTCCCCGCATCGCGGTAGGGCAGCGCTCGAAACAGCACGGCGTTCACCACCGAGAAAATCGCCGTGTTAGCGCCTATTCCCAACGCCAAGGTCAGTATCGTCACCGCCGTAAATCCCGGCGTGCGGATCATATTCCGCGCGCCGTAACGCACGTCTTCGAACGCCTCGGCAATCCACCTCCAGCCCCAAACGTCCCGCGTCACTTCCTCCGCCACTCCGACATTCCCAAACTCTCTGCGCGCAGCGTGTTGCGCTTCTTTCTGCGATTGGCCAGCTTCCATCGCCTCGCGCTCCGCGAGCGTCAAGTGCGCCCGCATCTCTTCCAAGAGTTCTTCGTTGCGCCGCCGCCGCCAAAAAGGAAATCTCATGTTTAGCTCTCCTCTCTCCCCGGATTCATGATTCCAGCAATCGCCGCCGTTATCCTCTCCCATCGCGACCGCTCCGAAACCAACTGCTTCCTTCCACTCTTCGTCAACCGATACACGCGCAGCCTTGGCCCAACTTCCGAAGCCTTCCATTCCGCCGCAATCCAACCTTTGCGCTCCAGCCGGTGAAGCGCCGGATACAGCGAACCGGTATCCACCTTCAGAATCTCCCCAGAGTTCGTTCGAATCGCTTTGCTCAGCGCGTATCCGTGCCGCGGCGCCCACTGCAAAGTCTGCAGAATGAGCATGTCCAGCGTCCCCTGCAATATCTCCGTACGATTCTGATAACGCTCTTTCGGCGGAGCCATGGACGTATGTAGACCTACTCCTTATCTGTAAGTAGGACGCCTACATACCACAAAGGGTGAGCAAGATAAATGTCTTTAAGATTTCCGCTTTCGCCGACAGTCTCAACCAGAGGCACGAGCCCTGGCACAGGGAACGGGGCCCGGCCAGGCGCACTTGGCTTTTATGTCTGCCACGCGAACGATCAGCCGCTTGTAAGGCGATTTAATCATGAAAAGGCGCCCAGCAAACTCTGCTACGCCAAATACAGTGCTTATGGCAAAGTTTGCTAATCGTTGGCAAGAAACCGCGGCGGCCGCGAGACCGCCAGGAAGCATTCTGTCTACCGATGGGCCCTCTCGGCCCGGCGCCCTCCGAAAGCATGGATTGTTCTGGTGCCAGCCACAACTTCACCGCCATGCGAGAGCCCTTTCGGAATGAAGTATTCTTCTCCCGCTCTGATGGGTATGCGTCTGCCGTCAACGATCAGGGTATAACAACCCTCGACCACGACCATGTATTCGTCGAACTCATGCAGGTGCGGCGCTGAACTCGCTGTCTCGTGGCAAGTCCAGAATGCCATTTGGCTCCCATCCGCCCCGTCAAACACGTAGCCCTCAACTCCGTGTGTCGCCTGGCTGCTGGTCGCAATCCTATTCGCAGAACATTTCATGAACTCCGGAAAATCATCCATGGTTTCCTCCTCAACCTAAACCGCAAAGCCCATCTTCGAACGGCAACCACATCGACACTCTTTTTCTCTCGCGAAAATCCCGCACTCCGCGTGAGCGGGTCAAGCCTCTTCTCCTTGACCATCTAGGAGGACTACTCTATACTCCTAGTTCGTCTAGGAGACGCCGCTCCCGTGGACAACCAACGCAACCTTCCGCAGGGCCCTCTCGACATGCCCATCCGCAACGCCACTTCCCGCGGCCCGCTCCACGGCTACCACGGGTACCGCATATCGCAGGTCATCACCGGGATTTTGCGCACAACTTCGGAGGGCGTATGACGCTCTGGAACCGTCTTCGTTCCTGGCTGCAATCCACCCTGCATCGCTCGTGCATGGAAAACGAGATGGACACCGAGCTCCGCTTCCACCTCGAGTCCTTCGCCGACGACTTAATCCGCAGCGGCGTCCCCCGCCAGGAAGCGCTACGGCGCGCGCTTGCTCCGCAAGAATCCCGGCTTCACGGCGGTTGCCGTCCTGACTCTCGCTCTCGGCATCGGTGCCAACACCGCCATCTTCAGCCTCGTCAACGGAATTCTCCTCGTTGGGCTTCCCTTCCCCCAATCCGAACGGCTCGTGAGCGTCACCGGAACCTATCCCCGCGGCGCGGTCGTCGCCATGCGCGAGCAAATCCGCTCCCTGGACATCGCCGCTTACGCCGAAGGCCACGAATTCAACCTCACCAGCTCCGGCGAACCCGTTCGTCTCGCCGGCACGATTGTTTCTGCCGAGTTTTTTTCCATTCTAGGCGCCCACGTGCAACTCGGCCGCACTCTTTTCCCGGGCGAAGATCTCGCAGGTCAGGACAGTTACGTCATCCTCAGCTACTCCCTCTGGGCTGACCGCTTCCGCAGCGACCCAACCATTCTTGGCCGCTCCATCGAGCTCGAAGGCGTCAACCGTCAAGTCATCGGCGTCATGCCCCCAGAATTCCGCTTCCCTTCCGCAAAAACGCAAATCTGGATTCCTCTCCACAACGATCCCCGCAGCGTCTCCGACTACTGGGCGGGCGACTTCATGCCGGTCATAGGCCGTCTCCGCCCTGGCGCGACGCTCCCCGAAGCCCGCGCGGAAATCCGCACCTTTCAATCTCATGCCGCTGCGCTTTTTCCCTGGCCGATGCCCTCTAGCTGGAACGCGGACGTAACCGTCGTCCCGCTACAAAATGGCATGGTCGCCGAGGTGCGTGTTCGCCTCCTCATGCTTCTCGGCGCCGTCGCGCTGGTGCTCCTCATGGCCTGCACAAACGTCGCGAATCTCCTGCTTTCACGCGCCGCCACCCGGGAAAAGGAGTTTGCCATCCGTGCCGCCATGGGCGCAGGACGCCATCGCATCTTCCGTCAACTTCTGACGGAAAGCGTTTTGCTCGCCTCCTTCGGTGCCTTGCTTGGCCTCTCGCTCGCTGCCAGGGGTCTCGCGCTTCTCAAGGTGCTTCTCCCCGCCGACACGCCCCGCTTATTGGAAGTCCATCTCGACTGGCGTGTCCTGCTCTTTACCGTTGTGCTCGCTCTCTCGACCGGCCTCGCCTTCGGTCTCGCGCCCGCGCTTCAATCCTCCCGCTTCGCTCTCGCCGAGTCCCTCAAATCCGGGGGACGCGGGGCCGCAATCTCTGTCTCGCAGCGCTTTCGCAACGTCTTGGTCATCACCGAAATTGCCTTCGCCGTCCTTCTCGTGATTTCCGCCGGACTCATGGTCCGCAGCTTCTGGGCGCTCTCTCATGTGAACCCCGGCTTTCGCCCCGAACACATTCTCACGGCGCGCATCACTCCGAATGAATCCTTCTGCAGTGATCCATCCCGCTGCATCGCTTTCTACCGTACCCTTCTCGATCAGCTGCAATCCTTCCCAGGCGCGCGCGGTGCCGCTCTCATCAACACTCTTCCTCTCGACGGCCGCGTCGCCAAGCGCTCCTTCAACCTCGAAAACTACGTGGTCCCTCCCGGCGATACTTCCCCACTCTTCTGGCTCAATATCGTCACTCCCGATTATTTTCGCGTGATGGGTATTCCTGTTCTTTTCGGTCGCGGCTTCACCAGCGCCGACCTCTCCGGCGCGCCTGTAGCCATCATCACCGCCGAAACCGCTCACCGCTTCTGGCCCAATCAAATCGCCGTCGGCAAGCACATTCGTCTGCTCCAGGACAACGACTGGCGCACCATCGTCGGCGTTATTCCCGACGTCCGCGCCTACAATCTCCAGAGCAACGCGCCCGATTGGATCGGCGGCACCGCCTACGTCCTCTATAACGCAGCCGCCACGCTGGAAAACAAACGCGTTCCTGCCGAGATGACCATCGCCATTCGCACCACCCCGGACGACACCCAAGTCGCCGCCGTGCTGCGTAGCGCGGTCGCCAATCTCAATCCGGAAGCTCCCGTCAGCGAAGTGAAAATCATGCAGGCCGTCGTCGCCGAAGCCGTCTCGACTCCGTCCTCCACAACGTCTCTCTTTGTCGTCTTTGCGGCTGTGGCCCTGGTGCTCGGCGTCATCGGCATCTATGGTGTTCTATCTTTTCTTGTTTCGAAACGCACCCGCGAAATTGGCATCCGCATCGCTCTTGGCGCCGAGCGTCGCGATGTTCTGTGGCTGGTCATGAAGGAGGGCGTAAAATTCTCGCTCGCCGGCATCATCTTCGGCCTCGCAGGCGCCTTTGCCCTGACGCACCTTTTGTCCAGCGAACTCTATGGCGTCAGCCCCGCCGATCCGCTTACTTTTTTCGGGGTCGCTCTGTTGATGGCCATGGTCACCCTGTTGGCCTGTTACGTCCCCACGCGCCGCGCCCTGCGCGTCGATCCCCTCACCGCCCTCCGCTATGACTAGCGTCTCGCCCGCATATCGGTCAAATCGGCGACTCTCTCCCGCGTCACGATCAACGATCACAAAAACGGTTGACGCTTTTCGCTTGTACACACAGAATCTCTAGTGCTCCGCGTTGCGGCCAGCAATCAACAGCCGCACATCGCGACAGGACACACACCTGCATGCAAGCTCCTCTTCGGCGTGCCGCCATGATCATCGTTTGCTTATCCGGCTTATCCGTGGCCGCGACATTTCTTCATTCTCGTGCCGCGCAAACGCCATCCTCGCCTGCGCAAAAAGCCACGCCTCACCACAACAGCGCCGAAGCCTATCGCCTCAACACGCTGGGCGTCGCCTACATGAATCAGCAGCGCCCCGCCGACGCGCAAAAGCTCTTCGAACAATCCCTGACCGCTGATGCAAATTTCGAAGTTGCCCGTCTCAACCTCGGCATCTCTCTCTTGGCCCAGCAAAAGCTTGAAGCCGCCCGCACGGCTCTGGCCGCCGCCGCCGAAAAACTTCCCCAAGATCCCTATGCCTGGTACAACCTCGGCCTGGTCTACAAAGATCTGGGTGACGCGGAAAAAGGCGTAGGCGCCTTCATGCACGTCACACAAATTGCCAACGAAGCCGACCCCTGGTATTTCGTCGGCTATCTAAACTCCCAGCTTCAGCATTACGATCAGGCCATCGCCGCCTTCCAAAAAGCCCTCGCCATCTTTCCATTTCATGCCTCCGCCGAGTTTGGCCTAGCCCGCGCCTATCAGCGCAGCGGCAAAGCCGAGGCCGCCAAAGAGCATCTCGCCAAATTCCAAAAAATGACCGCCGATCATGTCGCCACTCCTTTCGGCGCAGGCTACGGCGACCAGGGCCGCTTCTCTCTCGCCGAACTCCCGCGCAGCTCCGCCCAGAACGCGCCGCCCGCCATCGCCGTGCGCTTCATTCCCCAGCCCATCGCCGTAATAGTTCAACAAGCCGCCGGCAGCAATCCCTCTCCGATCGGCCCAAGCACCGGCGCCTG
>Ga0206993_1125_pt1 | contig 15786 bp, 8 predicted proteins | sample Alteio_BWMinCont_7_FD_153499 | JGI IMG/M metagenome (GOLD analysis project Ga0206993, IMG submission 153499) | Enriched cells from forest soil in Barre Woods Harvard Forest LTER site, Petersham, Massachusetts, United States -... | ecosystem: Environmental > Terrestrial > Soil > Temperate forest >... | reverse complement strand
CTTGTACTTGCCCGACAGCTTGCCGAACGCGATCACCGAACCGGAGAACGTAATTGCGCCGACGAACGTGCCGATGAACAGCTCGACGCGATTGCCATACGGCAGGAAGCCAGGAATCGGATTGTCCGGATCGACCAGACCGAAGGCCGACGGCTCCGACACCACCGCGTACGCAATGCACACCGCGGCAAGACCGATCAGCGAGTGCATCGCCGCGACCAGTTCCGGCATCTTGGTCATCTCGACGCGCGCGGCGACAAACGCGCCGATCGCACCGCCGATCACCAGCGCGACCAGCAGCAGGCCGAGCCCTAATCCAAGATTCGAGCCGAGCGCATTCGCCTGTTTGACGATCAGCGCGATAGTGGTGAGGATCGCAATCGCCATCCCGACCATGCCGAAGGTATTGCCGGTGCGCGCCGTCTTCGGATTCGACAGCCCCTTGAGCGCCTGAATGAAACAGACCGACGCAACCAGATAAAGCAGCGTGACGACGTTCAGACTCATTACGCGTTCTCCTTGGCCGTCTTGTCAGCGATCAGCTTCTTCGGCTCTTTCTTCCTGAACATCTCCAGCATTCGCCTTGTCACCAGGAATCCGCCGAACACATTCACCGCCGCGAGCGCGACGGCCAGCGTGCCGAAGAACTTGCCGGTGTCGCCCACGGTGAGGCCCGCTGCAAGCATCGCGCCGACGATCACGATCGCCGAGATCGCGTTGGTCACGGCCATCAGCGGCGTGTGCAGCGCGGGGGTGACGTTCCAGACGACGTGGTAGCCGACGTAAATCGCCAGCACGAAGATGATCAGGTTGATGACGGTGTGGTTGATGACTTCCATCGCCGTTCTCCTCTAGGCCTTGCGCGTGACTTCGCCGTCACGGGCCAGCAGCGTGGCCGCGACGATGTCGTCTGCGAGATCGATGTTCAGGGCGCCTTCCTTGGTGATGATCAGCTTCAGGAAGTCGAGCAGGTTGCGTGCGTATAGGGACGACGCATCGGCGGGCACCATCGAAGCCAGATTCGTATAGCCGACGATCTGCACGCCATGTTTCAGAACAACCTGGTCCGCTTCGGTGAGCGGACAGTTGCCGCCGCGCCGGCCTTCGTATTCGGCGCCGCGGCCTGCCGCGAGGTCGACCAGCACGGAGCCGGGTTTCATCGCCTGCACGGTTTCCACCGAGATCAGCGTCGGCGCCGCACGGCCTGGGATCAGGGCTGTGGAAATCACCACATCGGCCTGTTTCGCGCGCTCGTGAACCAGTGCGGACTGGCGCGCGAGCCACGAAGGCGGCATCGGCCGCGCGTAGCCGCCGACGCCCTGCGCGGCTTCGCGTTCCTCATCGGTTTCGTACGGCACGTCGAGGAATTTGGCGCCGAGCGATTCGATCTGCTCTTTCACCGCCGGACGCACGTCGGACGCTTCGATCACGGCGCCGAGGCGCTTGGCGGTCGCAATGGCCTGCAGACCGGCCACACCTGCGCCGAGAATCAGAACACGGGCCGCTTTCACGGTGCCCGCCGCGGTCATCAGCATCGGCATGAAGCGGGGATAAAGCGTGGCAGCCAGCAGCACCGCCTTGTATCCGGCGATGTTCGCCTGCGACGACAGCACGTCAAGGCTCTGCGCACGGGTGGTTCTTGGCGCGGCTTCCAGAGCGAACGCAGTTATGCCCGCGGCCGCCAGCTTTGATGAGTTTTCGGTATTAAACGGATCAAGCATGCCGACCAGAGTCGCGCCGCGCTTCAGAAGCGGCAACTCGGCATCGGTCGGGGACTGGACCTTCAGGACCAGATCAGCCCCAAACGCGGCGGCCGCGTCGACGATTTCAGCGCCCGCGGCTGTAAAAGCTTCGTCAGAAAAGCTTGCGCCGGTACCGGCGCCGCTCTGGATCGTGACCCGGTGGCCCTGGGTCACATACTTCCTGACCGTTTCGGGCGTCGCGGCGACGCGGGTTTCGTGCACGCGCGTCTCACTCGGAATTCCGATTAGCATAACGAGAATGCCTTGATAAATGATGTCAGAGGATAAGGAAGCAATTGCCTCCCCTTCCGAAAATCACGCGATTAGTTTCGGTAAGATTCGCTACGCTTACGATTGATCCTTAGTCGTGTGCTCGGCACTATAGCGCGCGCAGAAGTCGGAATCGATTTCAACGACGAAAATGTTGGCGTTACGTCCTGAACGTCTAAAGAACGGACTTTTGATCGTCATGCCAAACAGGTCAATGCACAAACATGCGCCTAGATCACATTTTCGAGAAAGAACTGTGCAGCTTCGCTCTCGCAGACCGGGCACGTGTCAACAGTCTGCTTGTTTTGTGATCAATAAAATCGAGATCTAGTTAAGGATGTTGCTTGTGTTCCGTATAATTTTCCTTTCTCAGGACACGCATTTGCAGGGTTTCAACGTACAACAATCCCTGCTGGGCTTGAAGAGGCACTCATCACTGGACGCCCGACATCAGGAGGAAACACGCGCCACGTGTTGGCATCGTGGAAAATGAAATGAACTGTCAACGCGCCCGCTGGACGCGACGCGTCAACCGACACATAGCGCCTTTGATATGAGCGCATGCGGCCGAACCGGGTTGCGCGCGCTGGCGTCGCGAGTGTTGTGCCAAGCCATTTCTCAACCAGCAAACGCAAAGACCTATCCGTGATGTCCATTGACCTCTGCTTCAACGTCACATATCAATGAAGCATCCAGCCCCTGTTAAGTTGAGGGCTACGATTCGCGTGGAAAAGAACACGCTTCCTTAATACGTTTCGTAGAGAGATATCGCATACTCTTCCGACTGCTATAGCGGCCAACACATGACATGCGAGCCTCTATCTGATGCAATCAGACATAGCGTGCCTGCATTTTCCTTGTTTCCTCACCACATTAGAACCACCATCGTGTCATATCTACAATGACGACATGGCATAGCTAGTCTTCTCATGAAACTGTCGTCGCCCCTCACTTACATGATTATATGCACAACTACTTTTTTTATGATAATACCGACATCACTTTCATGGGTTCATCGCGCTCGGCGTTCGTAACTCGCACTCAATGCACCGGAAGGTAACGGACCTTTTTTCAGGGTTTCGCACTTCGTGGCGATGAACAGTTCGGGGAGGTCGGCCGGACACCGAGAGCACGAACGTAGACGCATCGGCCACCGCCCCAATTCCGGAGCGGCGCAGTCATATCTGTCATATCGATGTTGCATCGAACGACATCCCCGCCGTCCTCTGGCAATCGCGTTTAGTAACGATGAGCCGATGAGGCCTCGACGCTTTGCCCAGCAGATTCGGCTGCAGGGGTATGCCCTATCCATATGGAAAGAGCAAAAGGACGGACAACGGAGCCTGAGAATATCAGAGAGGTCAGCGCCCGTCGCCTTGCCGAATAAAAAACCGGCTTGGCTCCCAAAGATTCGACGACTTTCCTTAACATCGACTAGCCGAGCCACACTGCAAGAGCGGTGGATATAACTATAGGCATCCTGGCACGGCAACGGCCTACGGCCGAACAATGTCCGTACGCTATCAACTAGCGTACGATTCATTCAGCAGGATGTCGTCCAACGCCAAGAGTTCCCGATTCTCGTAAGCCAGCGCAAGCGGCACCTGGTCTCGTGCGAACTCGATGAACGTTTTGATCTTGGCGTCGAGGTAGCGTCTAGATGCGTACATCGCATAGATGTTGCACTCCCGCAGGCGATGGCCGGGCAAGACGCGAACGAGGCTCCCGTCGCGCAAGCCCGGCAGCGCGACAGAAATCGGTAAAGGTCCGATTCCCAGACCCTCACGTATCGTCTCGACCAGCGCTTCGGCGTCGTTGACGATGATCGGCGCAGGCCGCATATGACGGAAAACCGGCTCGCTTACGTCTTCAAATTGCCATTGTCCGGGAGGCATATACGGCAACATCAATTGCAGGCAAGTGTGCTCGCTCAGATCCGTGAGCCCAACCGGCATGCCGCGCTTCAACAGGTATTGTGGGGAGGCGCACAGAATCGTTTGTACACTTCCGATGCGTTGAGACACCAACGCCGAATCCACCAGATCTCGCGTCATTACCACGGACACGTCAATACCTTCGTCGATGATATTGGGCACGCGCTGCGCGAGTACCAGTTCGATCAGTACGTCCGGGAACCGCTTGCTATAGCGTGCAATGAGCCGCGCTAGATGATGTTGACCGAAGCCGGTTGTCGCGTGGACCTTTAACCTGCCAGAGGGCTGGGTGCCAGCTCCCGCAGCCTCGGTCTCTGCGAGCTCGACGTGGGCCAGAATCTCCTCGCAGTGTTGCAGATACCGAGTGCCAGCATCGGTAAGTGACACCCGCCGCGTTGTTCTTTGCAGCAGTCGCGTGTTCAGATGCGACTCCAGATCCGAGATTGCACGTGAAACTTGCGATGTCGACAGGGATGCAAGACTCGCGGCTTTCGTGAAACTACCGGTCTCCGTAACTCGCACGAACATCCGCATACTTTCCAAAGTGTCCATCGGAATCCTGATTACAAGTAAAGAATTTTCGGCAAACCGGCGCTGTAACGATGGGCTTTGAGCCGTAAGGAGGTTCTAAACGCTCCGGGCCTTTTGCACTTGACTGCGACTGGATCCCCCCATAGGTAGATCGATCAGTGAGGCGACAACGTTCGCCTCACAAAGGGACAAAGGTACTGCAGAATAACCCAGGTAATACGCACAGCAAAGCAAATGGCCTGCCTATTCACGCCGTGGTATCACACCCGCTGCACGCGACGCCAACATCACCACGGCGGTGAGCATGGATCTAAAACTTAACGCCACCACCGTACTGCCTCCGGTGTCGACTAGAGGACAATGAGACTTGCAACACATGCTGCCAGGCAACGTGCCGTCAATGCCCAACATGCAGCTTGCTGTCGCGGCGTTTCATTTCCTCGTTCGTTTCAGATTCGTCAAGCTACCGGTGAACTTCCGACCATGTATTCGACGATGCGACATCAGAAGTGGATGCGGAATCAGCGGCATAGCTGAAGTTCGCAAAAAACCGACACTGAAATTGCGACAACAGCCACGATATGTTTCATTCGGTTGTTCTTCCCTTATGACAGGATGGAGCTCGAAGCCGGTCGACCGTACAGCTGAGCAAGGTTGATCAGCGCGCCGTTGAGGACTGTGTGCCTTCAGTCGAAGCCTGGGTCTGCGCAAGTCCATCGCAACGCTCACCACCACAGGCTTCCCACCCCCCGCCAAGTGATTTGTACAGTGCCACGGCGCGCACGTTAATATCCGATTCAGCCTGCGCCAGATCGTCCCCTGCAGCGAGCTCCACCCGCTCGGCATCGAGCAGTTCCAGAAAGCCTGTCGATCCCTCCCGGTAGCGGACACGCGCGAGGTCGGCTGCGCGGTGGCTCTGCGCAAACTGATCGATCAGCTTGCCGACCCGTGCATGAGTTTCGTTGTAGGACGTGACTGCGCTGTCAACATCCTCGATCGCGATAAGAATGCTTTGCTCGTAAGTGGCCTGCGCAGCGTCCGAGCGTGCTTGCGCCGCATGCAGATTCGCACGCACGCGCTGTACATTCAAACCATCCCACGTAATGCCCGGCATGATCGACCATGCCTGCGATCCCGCTGTCATGAAATCCGTGCCGTGGCTCGAGAGAAAGCCGAGAAACCCGCTCAATGAGACGTGCGGATAGAAGTCGGCTTTCGCAACACCGATACGCGCTGTCGATGCCGCCAGCCGACGCTCTGCTTCCTGGACGTCGGGTCGACGCGCAAGCACATCCCCTATTGGCCCCATGGGCAGGCTCACGGCGATCGGTTCGGAAGTGCGCGACGACAGATCGACACCAAGTTCGCCGGGTCGCTTGCCAAGCAGCACCGCGAGCCGGAACTGTGCGGTCTGCTCGGCGATCCTGAGGTCTGGCAACTGTGCCTCCACCGCACTTAACCGTGCGCCCGCGCTTGCGACATCCTGCTCCGAGCCCGTGCCAACCTTCGCCTGCGCCTGCACGAGACGCAGGGTCTCCCGGAGCGTGCCGATGTCGTTCTCGACAATAGCGATTCGTGCCTGTGAACCGCGCATAACGAAGTAGTTGCGTGCTACTTCGCCGATGACGGAAACTTGGGTGCCACGCAATGCCGCCTGCTGTGCATCGCGTTCTGCCTTCGACGCCTCCACTTCACGCCGGATGCCACCGAATAGGTCAAGTTCCCAACTGGCGTCGAACCCTGCGCGATACACGTCGTACCTCACCTGGTCCGTCGTTATCCCCGGATACTGACCATAGGCGCGCTCGAAGCTCGTCCCAGCCGCCACGGTTGGAATCTGTGCCGACTCAGCTCCGCTCACGAGGGCCCGCGACTCACGAAGGCGTGCCTGTGCAATGCGCAAGTCGAGGTTATCGAGTGCCGCCATCTGTATCAGGGCATCGAGCGTCGGATCTCCAAACTGTTTCCACCATTGTGCCTGGAAGGTCCCGTTGTTCTCACGCATGGGATCGACGTTGAGCAGCTTCGGTACCGTTGGGGCGGCCGCGTGGTAGTCGGGCCCGACGGACACGCACCCAGCAAGCGCCAGTGCAAGCAGAATTCCTGCCGCAGACGAGAAAGGATTCAACCTATTCATTTCAATGTTCTCCGAGAACCGGCGCACTTTGGATAGCCTTGCTGCGGCGCGCCTCGCGCCGTTCCACGAACCCGCGTACCAACACATAAAAAAGCGGTGTGTACACCAGTCCGAACGCCGTAACGCCTAGCATCCCAGCGAATACAGCCACACCGATCGCGTGTCGCATCTCCGCCCCCGCACCGTGGGCCAACACCAGTGGAACAACACCCATGATGAATGCCACGGACGTCATCAAGATCGGCCGCAGACGTAGGCGCGCAGCTTCAAGCACTGCCTGCTTGCGGTCCATACCACGCCCTTGTGCGTCGCGCGCAAATTCCACGATAAGAATTGCGTTCTTGCACGCGAGGCCGACCAACACGATCAAACCGATCTGCGTGAATATGTTGCTGTCGCCGTGTGTGAGCCACACGCCGCCAATAGCTGACAGCAATACCATCGGTACAATCAGGATGACAGCCAGCGGGAGCGAAACACTCTCATACAAGGAGGCGAGCACGAGGAACACCAGCAGCACGGACAAAGGAAATACGAGTACGGCCGTATTACCCGCAAGGATCTGCTGGTACGTTAGATCAGTCCATTCGAAAGTCATCCCTCTCGGCAGATTCTCTCGCGCAATGCGCTCCATCGCATCCTGTGCCTGTCCGGTGCTGTAACCCGGTGCGGCGCCACCATTGATTTCTGCTGTTGGATAGCCGTTGTAGTGCATCGAACGCTCCGTCCCGACGGTGCGCTGAACTGACACGAACGAGCCAAGTGGCACCATTGCCCCCGACGAGTTGCGGACCTTCAGTTGCCCGACGTTCTCGAGCGTGCGCCTGAAATCCGGTTCGGCGGAGAGATTCACCTGATACGTGCGACCAAAGCGGTTGAAATCGTTGACGTAGAAGGTGCCCGTGAACGCCTGAAGCGTGTCGGCGACGTCCGTCATGTCGAGACCTTCAATCTTCGCCTTCTCGCGGTCTATGTCCACGCGGACTTGTGGCACGTGTGCATCGAAGCTCGAATAGAGCGGGCTCAATGCTGGTTCTTTCGCGCCACGCGCAATGAGCTTGTCAAGCTGGCGTTGCATTTCCACCGGACCATAGCCAGCGCGATCTTCAATCTGCATCCGGAAACCACCCGTCTCGCCCATGCCGTCCACCGGCGGCGCGGGTACGACGCCAATGCTGGCGCCATGGATAGCCGCATACTTCTTGTTCAGTGCAGCGATGATCGCGTCGGCCGACAGCGACGGATCCCTCCGCTCCTCAAATGGCTTGAGAAGAAGGAAGATCACGCCTGAATCGCTGCTGTTCGTGAGGCCATTGATCGACAGACCCGGGAATGATGCGGAGCGCCACACGCCAGGTTGGTGGGCTGCGATGTCACTCATCTCGCGCACGACGCCTTCCGTGCGATCGAGCGACGCGCCGCTCGGTAACTGGACAAATGCCAGGATGAGCTGCTTATCGAGCGTCGGCACGAAGCCAGTGGGCACTCGCATAAAACCGACCGCCGCGAGCACAATCAGACCGCCATACACCACGAGCGCGACCGACGAGCGGCCCAGCACCCGACCCACACCGCCGACGTAACGACCCGCACCAGTCACGAAAAGCCGGTTGAAAGGTCGGAATAACCAGCCGAACAGGCGGTCAATCCATATCGTCAATGCATCTTTAGGCGCGTCGTGAGACTTGAGCAGTAGTGCGGCAAGCGCCGGACTCAGCGTCAGGGAGTTGAACGCGGAGATCACTGTCGAGATTGCGATCGTCAGCGCAAACTGGCGGTAGAACTGGCCGGTGAGCCCGCTGATAAATGCGGCCGGTATGAACACTGCACACAGCACGAGTGCAGTAGCAACGATTGGGCTCGTGACTTCCCGCATCGCGCGTCGACTCGCTTCCTTCGGACTCTGTCCCAACTCGATGTGCCGCTCAACGTTCTCAACCACGACGATCGCATCATCGACGACGATTCCGATTGCCAGCACGAGCCCGAACAACGACAGCGTATTGAGCGAGAAGCCGACTGCTTTCATAACCGCGAACGTGCCAATCAGCGACACGGGCACCGCAATCAACGGAATGATCGATGCACGCCACGTCTGCAGGAAGAGAATCACGACCAGCACCACAAGCGCTATTGCTTCGAAAAGCGTATGAACGACCGCGTCAATTGACGCGCGCTCGAACTGCGTATCGTCGCGTACGATTCGAAAATCCAGACCCTCGGGAAAGTTCGCCTTCAGGCGTTTCATTGTCGCCGCGACTTCGTTCGACGTCTGGATCGCGTTGGTACCTGGACGCTGGAACAGCACAATACCAGCAGCTGGATCGTTGTCCAGTAAGCTGCGCTGCGCGTACAGGTCCGCGCCGAGTTCGACACGCGCGACGTCGCCAAGATGTACGACGCCCGTGTCGCCTTTGCTGCGCAAGATGATGCGGCGGAACTGGTCTTCGGTAACGAGACGCCCCTGTGTATTCACATTCAGTTGAAATGCATCATCTGCATGCATCGGGGGAGCCCCGAGGGTACCCGCTGCCACCTCGACGTTCTGTTCCCGAATTGCTTTTATGACGTCAGGTGCCGTCAGTCCGCGTTGTGCCATGCGTTGCGGGTCGAGCCACACGCGCATGCTGTATTCGCCCGCGCCGAAGATCTGCACGTCACCCACGCCATCGAGACGAGACAATTCATCTCGGATGTGTGCGCGAGCGTAATTCGAGAGATAGAGACCATCATAGCGATGGTTCGTCGACACCAGATGCACTACCAGCGTGACCTCCGGCGAACTCTTCTGGGTTGTCACGCCGAGTCGCTGAACCTCATCGGGCAGGCGCGATAACACCTGCGCGACCCGGTTCTGCACTTGGACCTGCGCCGTATCAAGGTTGGTGCCGAGTGCGAAGGTAACTGTCAGCGCAAGCCGTCCGTCACTCGTCGCCTGCGACGATGTGTACAGCATGTGTTCAACACCGTTGATCTGCTCCTCAAGAGGTGTGGCCACCGTCTGAGCAATCGTCTCAGGACTTGCCCCAGGGTAGTTCGCCTGCACGACAACGGTCGGCGGCACGATATCGGGATACTGGCTAACGGGCAGCATCACAAGCGCAATGGCACCAGCAATCACGAACAGAACCGACAGAACACCAGCGAAGATCGGTCGGTCGATAAAATAGTTGGCTATGCCTTTCATGGCTAGGGTCTCGATGAGGCGGTTATCGCGCGGCCAGCGCGGTTGCGCCAGATCCGGCGACCGGCTTGGCTACGTTTGCGAGCTCGGCTTTCTGACGGTCGTTGAGGTCCGTATCCATTGAGACGGTGACTGGCTGCACCACCATGCCCGGTTGGACATGTTGCAGGCCATCAACGACCACCCGCTCGCCTGGCTGAATACCACTTTCGACGACGCGCAGGCCGGCAAAGACTGGGCCTGTCGACACCTTGCGGTAGATGATCTTGCTATCTGGTCCGACCACGTACACAAACTGATTCCCCAGGTCAGTTCCCACTGCCGTGTCCCTCATGAGGATGCGAGGCACCGGATGAGTTTCCTGAAGGCGGATCTGCGCATAGAGTCCTGGCGTGTACGCACCTTGGGCGTTTGCAAATACAGCTCGAAGGCGAATGGTTCCCGAGCCAGAGTCGAGTTGGTTGTCAACGAAATCTAGATGTCCAACGTGCGTGAAGTCGTGCTCATCCGCGAGCGCCATTGCAACTTCGGGCACGCTATGACCATCGTCGCGAAAATGCTGGAGAGTAAGGTAGCTCTGCTCGTCGACGTCGAAATATCCGTAGATGGGGTCGAGGCTGACGACGCGGGTCAGGACCGCGTCTGGCGTGACCAGGTTACCCGCTGTGATCATCGCATAGCTGACCTTCCCGTCGATCGGCGCGCGCACTTCTGTGAAGCTGAGATTCAGTTGCGCCGCGTCAAGTTGCGCGCGGGTCGCAAGCGTCTTCGACCGGCATGTGCTTGCCGCAGTGTCAAGTTGCTCCGACGCTTCCTGCGAAATCGCACTCTGCGTGAGCAATCGTCTACCTCGCTCCGAATTGGACCGGGCTTGCGCGGCCTCAGCCTGAGCCTGTGCGAGTTCCGCTGTCAGGCGGTCCACCTCGGCGCGGTAAGGGCGCGGATCGATCCGGAACAGTACGTCGCCCTTGTGCACGCGGGCGCCTTCCTTGAACAGCACCTCATCCACGTATCCGCTTACTCGTGGTCGTACGTCAATCGTGCCGACGGCCTGCAACCTGCCAGTGAATACCTGACGGTCATCCACCTGAAACGTACGGGCCTGCACAACTGTTACCTGAGGTGCGGGCGCGGCGTTCACCGAATCGGACGAAGCGGATGCATGCGTTTTAAGTAGCAGACCACTGCCCGCGACTACCGCCAGCGTTATTATCTGGAGTGCGACTCGCTTTCGTCTAAAAAACTGCGTCGTTGGTTGAGACATTACTTGACCCTCTTCGATGTGAAAATATCGCTACTTCGTTTGCCTGAGCCTCGGACCCAAAGACGCCGCCCTGCTCCGACCCTGTCACCCTCTTGCGCGCAATGCTTGTAAAGCATCCCCGGGTGTCGTGGCAAAATAAAACGACTGATTGCCACCACGAACTCACATGCATTCTGGCCTAGTTAATCGGCCTTTTCGATAGCACAGGTAGCATCCTTGCGATGCTATTGCGACATGATTGCGTCGATGTGCGCAACAAGACCGGCCGCATCTCGCACGAAATCAAAGTGAAACTAAAAGAAAGTAACCTAGAGCGGATGCAGATAAAACACGTTTCGCCACAGCCTCGCCGAGACTTCGCGCAGCGATCTGCACGACATATGACCGACACGAGAGCTACGTCGCCATGTCGTCTGGAGAACTGCTCAATGCTTCTGTACAGTCTCTAACTACCGAGTCGCTTCCGATACGCAACAACGTTTGTCATCACGAACGTCAATATCGATACGGCATCCGCCGCGGAATAGCATTCGAGTCATCACACACTAAGCAGGAGCGCGTAAATCGTCTCGCCACCCGATCTCGAACACCGCTCGCACCGCGTAATGGCCAGATACTGAAGTCCAGCTTAGCCCGCGTTGCGAACGAGATCACGCAGCACGACATCTAAAGGCACGCGCCCAATTCGAGTTTCAGTCCGACGACCTTCGAACTTCAGCCAACCTTCGTTGAAACCATCGAGCATTTGCATACGCGGGCCAGGATTCTTCATGCCTTGCGCGCGAAACATTTCCTCCCACTCGTCCCGGGGGACAAGCTTCGGCCGGACCTGGCGTCCGAGCAGTCGATCAAAGGTCTCGGCGATGTCATTCGGACTAATGCGCCTATCACCTTCGAGTTCGATGATCCGAAGACCGTCCCACTCCTCCATGAGAGTCTCTGAAATCACACGTCCGATGTCGGCCGTTGCCACCATGGGAATCATCCGGCTAACAGGCTGAAGAAAAGACGGAATCTCCCCGCTTTCACGTGCACGCTCAACATCACATAAGGCGTTCTCCATGAACCATGCAGCACGCACGAACGCGACCGGCATCGGGAGCTTACTGAGCGCTTCCTCCAGATAGCGAGCTTGCGTGAGCAGGCTAGGTTGCAAGACCTGAGCCCCAATTGTCGACAGGCAGACGACCTTGCCAGGTTGCGCCGTTATAATCGCGTCGCGCAAAGACGAAACAATTTCGAGCGCTTCGGAAAAATCCGAAGAGGGATCGAAGTTCAGGGGCAACATCACAAAGACGCCTTCCGCTTTCTGGAACGCCAGCGTCAACGCTTGCGTATCACGCAGATCAGCAAGCGAGACCTCGTACCCCTGCTCCCGCAACGTCGACGCCTTGTCTGGATTTCGAATGACGGCGCGAACGTCACATCCGTTTGCAAGAAGCAGCCGGGCAGCAACGCCTCCGACCTGGCCGGTGACTCCAATAACGGAAAACATAATGCCCCCTGTCGCTAGAACTGCATCAAACGCGGTGTTTTATCATTCTCGTTCTTCTTTCATCAGATTAGGACCGCCATCACGTCATACCTTCCATAACGGTATGGCATGGCTGAACCTCAACGAAGCATGTTGTTCGGGGCACAAGTTCGAAGTTTTGCATTCCCTCATTAGATTTCTACGAACGCGCAACCTACGTGGGATATAAGGACATAGCCTTCACCGAGCGAGTCGTCCCGCCGCTGACCGCACTTGAGGAAGCTGCAAAACGCAAGTCCTGGGCTCCCCGCGCGCCAATGTCGAGGAATTCCCCTCAAACCTGATCTCGGGTCCTCGCCTTGAAGCGTTTCTTCAGATGTATCTTGATTTAATGCTCAAATTCATTGCCCACGACCAACACCACTGCTAGGGTTCCGACACCGTTGACCTGGTGAGATTGGGCTCCTCACTCCGCTACGCAGCCGGCTATTCACCATCTGTTAGCTAGGACTGTGCTTCTGCTTCCGTCAACTTCGAGGTCTCACGTGACACGCTTATTGGGCGTGTAATTGAATTTCGTCCCCACGTGGGCGCTCCCTGCAGGTACATGAAAACAAAGCCGGTTGTCAGCTCATACTGACGACCGGCTTTAGTCTGCCACGCGCTGTTATTTCGCTATGAACACTGCAGTTGAAGCATCATCAGAACTTATGGCGCAGTCCAACACTAACCAGTTCCTGGGTGTTGGTGCCGCTGTACCCATACGAGCCCACGGACGCCTGCGCGGCCACCACAGCGGTGCCATCTGCGCTAAGCGTTTCGCCGCTGGCGTGTTGCCATGCGCCCACTAGATATAAGTCAGTGCGCGTGGACAAGCTGTAGTCCGCGCCAATGCTGACCTGATGGTACGTTGCGGCCGTCTCGCCGCTGGACTTCGTATAGCTATAACCCACGCCCAGCAGGACAGCCTTGGTGGCTTGGTAGTTGAGGAAGCCCTGCCCTGTGTTGAACTTCTCAGTCGACGCGAATGCCGATTGTCCGTCCGACTTGTACTGCGCGTTGCTGTAACCCGCGCCGAACGTGAATGGACCCGCCACATACTGCGCCGCGACGCGGGCAATGCTGATGGACTTCGCGCTCTGCAAGCCTAGGTTGACCAACGAGCCGTCGAAGGTGCCGTCAGACGTTCCACCCCAGCCAGAGCCAGTTGCCGTCGATGGGCGCACGAGGCCGCTCACCGATGGATTGTTCGCCACAAAGTAACCTGCCGCCACCGAGATCGGGCCGTTGTTATACACCGCGGCGGCCGACCAGGTCTGTCCCGAGCCCGTCTGTCCTGCGACGCCGCCAAACGCATACATGCCCTCGACCTGCAGGCCCGAGAACACCGGTGACAAGTATTTGATCGCGTTGTTGGTACGGGAACTGTTGTCGTAATTGTCGACGTCATCTACGGTTGCAAATGCGCTCCCGAAGTAGTTGTCAGCAGTAATGCCCTGCACAAGGTCAACGAGCGGGTCATATTGGCGACCCAACGTGAGCGTACCGTATTGACCTGACGTCAAACCGACAAATACCTGACGACCGAACTCGCGACCGCCCTGTGCAAGTTGCCCCGTGCTCGCGTTAAAGCCGTTTTCCAACAGAAAGATGGCCGACAGTCCACCACCCAGATCTTCCTGACCTTTCAGCCCCCAGCGGCTACCGGAAAGATCCCCGAAACTCGAGTTGCCGACCGACCATTGGTTTTGGCCGGCTGCATTCGCATTATGAACGAAGGTGACCGACGTATCGAGGGTGCCGTATAGCGTGACGCTGCTTTGTGCATGTGCTGCGCCTGCGGCAGCCAACAGTGTCAGCGAGAGTGTCGATAGTGCTGTTCGTTTCATCTGTTTCTCCGTGTGGATGAATGATTTGGTTATTGCAAGATGGACGGTAACGTGACGTCTCCTTTCGCAGTACCTAAAAAAAAAACCCGTCGCAAAAAGTTAACATGCACATGAGCCGAAGTGGCCAATGATGTGCCCGACCAGGACCAACGGATAAATCAAAATTTGATGCGAACGGAGTTGGCTTGACATCGCTGTGCAGCGCAGCGCGCTTGCATCTACTTCTGCTGCAAACCTTGTGGTCTTAAGAGCCTGAATCACATATCAACCCGCTGATCGTAAGAGCGGCTGAAGCGCTCTGTACACGTACGAAAATGAGGAGCGAGGCACTGATTTCGGTCGAATCACCTGACTTCAAGTGACGCCTCCAGCCGGGTAATTCCAACCCCCACGCCGGGTTTAGGCATGTTGAGCAGTTCGCAAGCGGAGCAACACGCCACGACTGGTCACTGCGGCAAATATGCTCGGATCATTGAGCGTCCGCTCCCGAAAAACCATACTAGTCTCTCCGATGGATAGCGTGCGCGTTACGTCTCCTTACTTCTACCAGACGATCTGATCAATAGTAATGTCATCGGATTCATTATCAGTTATGCAGATCATTTATCTTGTTCCACGACCAGCAAAACTTGTCGTATAGTCTTATATATGCCATTTTGTCATGACAGCTATGCCGTTATGGCCATCCTAAATTGGCGAAAGTACATGCAGAGTATTGCCGGTCCAGTTCTCGACATCGGCAAGCTAGCTAACAGCTATCTCGTTCCGCATCCCTTGTCTGCCCGTTTGAGTCGCTCGTAAGCGGGAGTACCGTCAGGCGGATTCGCTTCGGTGAAATCTTTGTTCATCGATGATAGTCGCACGCCGGCAGATCGACACTCGAACACGTGACGACACATCGCTATCGCGGAAGTGTCCGTGCCGGTTCTTTGCGAAGGTCGAGCGTTCCGGCACGGCTTCCTCCAAACCCAAACGGCAGAGTCATCGATATGTGAGGTTGAGGTGTACCTCTTCGCATAGGCGGCGCTCGGATCGGATACCAAAGCAGTAACCCCGAATCAAGATGCGAATCGTGAGCTCTGGGTCGATCGATGAGCGCCCCATTAGGCTGTAGAACGGTGCGAGACGCTGGCGCAGATCTCGCAGCGGTCGATGCCCCTCATCGCGTGGGATTGCAGGACGTGGTTGTTGAGGTTGAACGAGTAAAAGAGATTGTCTTGTCCGCTATCCCGTAGACCTATCCTGACGATTCGCTCCTGTCGCTTGATGTCTTCCAGGATATTCAACATTCCGCATCTATGGATGAAGTGCCAGCCCAGCGTTGTCAAGAAAGATCAAACAGCGATCAAACGCGTCAGACG
>Ga0206993_1120_pt1 | contig 16096 bp, 13 predicted proteins | sample Alteio_BWMinCont_7_FD_153499 | JGI IMG/M metagenome (GOLD analysis project Ga0206993, IMG submission 153499) | Enriched cells from forest soil in Barre Woods Harvard Forest LTER site, Petersham, Massachusetts, United States -... | ecosystem: Environmental > Terrestrial > Soil > Temperate forest >... | reverse complement strand
GTTCGGGAGTCCCTGGTTGCCTGTGGTGTTGTTCGCCGGATTGACGGCTGCGGCGCTGGGCGGATACGTCGCTTCGCTTGACCCGCTGAGCATTCTTGCGGAGCGCAAAAAAGAATTGCTCATCGAAACATTTTGCCGGTAGGCCACTTCATCCGGTATCATTCTTCCTCGCGATTCCAATACAAGGGGATTCCAAATGAGGGGGTTCATCCGGGTAGTGCTTGCCACGCTGATGGTAATCGTATCTGCCAGAGTTTCTAACGCACAAACTGCAAATAATCCCGCAAAGCCGGGTGATCTGCCGGCGATTTCCGGGTATGAGCAGGAACTTTCGAAAGAGGTTGCGCGCGAATTGAAAGAATTCTCCCCGAAAACGGACAACGTCGGAAATGTGTGGGTGGAGTTCGGCAACGGGGAGCCGCATCGCCTGATCGCAACGGGGATGGATCAACCGGGTTATGTGGTTAGCGCAATCACCAGCGATGGCTATTTGCGGGTGCAACGCCTGCCCCAGGGGGCGCCCAATGGGGTGTTCGACGCGCTGAATTTTGCCCAGCCGCTGTGGGTGCTGACGCGTGGCGAGAAAAAAGTGAATGGTGTGTTTGCAGGGCTTTCCGTGCACCTACAGCCGGGACGCGTGAACGGGCCGAAGATGAATCATCCCGACGAAATGTATGTGGATCTAGGGGCGAAGAGCGCTGAGGAAGTACGCGCGGCCGGAGTGGATGTGCTGGATCCGATCGTGCTGCAGACGAACTGGATGGCGATCGGAAAAAACGGCGAGGCTGGATTGGGCGCGTTAAACCATGTGGACATCGCGGCGCTGACGCAGTTGATTCGGGAGATGAAGTCATCAAATGCGAAGGGGACGACGGCGATCGCGTTCGTGGCGCAGCAGTATACCGGCGGGCGCGGATTGAACAGGCTTCTGACGGAGATTCAGCCGAGCGAGATGATCTATGTGGGGCGGGTGCGGCCGGAACAGTCGGCCGACGGCAAGGTGGTGCCGGAAGCGCCAAAGCCTGGAGCTGGGGCCGTGCTGGGTTCACCTTCGACGGCGACGGAGGCTGGGCAGAAGTTTGTGAAGGAGCTGCAGGCGGTTGCGGAGAAGGAGCAGATCAAGACAGTGAGCATGGCTGCTGCGGCCCCGCGGATTGCGAGTTATACGAAAGGCACGGAGCTTCCGGGGCGCTTTGTGGAATTGGGGGTGCCGACACTCTGGCCGGTGACACCGGCGGAGTATGCGTCGTGGCAAGACGTAACCCAGATGCAAGCACTTCTGGAAGCGTATCTTCAAGTTCAACAGCCACCAGGTGAGGGGGGCGAGGGCGGTAGCACCTTCAGCAGGATATCGGAAAGCGTATTGCAATCACTGGTGGTCACCTATGGGGCGAGCCGGCATGAAGAGGCGGTGCGGCAAGTGGTGCTGAACCGGCTGGACGCGCGACTGCGGAGCAAGGTGACGATGGACGCAGGCGGGAACCTGGTGTTGCATCTGGGGGACGCGAAGAAAGATGCAAAAACGCCGCGGATTGCTATCGTGGCGCACATGGATGAGATTGGTTATGAAGTGAAGCAGATTGAAGGCGACGGGCGGCTACAGGTGGAAGTGCTGGGCGGTGGCTACACGCAATATTTCCTTGGGCACGTGGTGCTGGTGCACAAGAAGGATGGAAGCAAGATCGGCGGGGTGTTGGAATTGCCGAGCGGATGGGAAAAGGCGGGATTCGAGTGGCCGATGAGTTCGCGATCCATGGATGAGCCCGCGCGGGTTTATGTGGGAACGCAATCGAAGAAAGAAACGGAAGGGCTGGGAATTGCTGCAGGCGATTTCGTGACGATTCCGAAGGCGTATCGCGAATTGCTGGGCACACGCGCCAACGGGCGCAGTTTTGATGACCGCGTGGGTTGTGCCGCGTTGATTGCGGCGGCGAATGCGATTGGTCCTGAATTGCCGGGACGTGACGTTACGTTTGTCTGGTCGACTCGCGAAGAGATTGGACTGGAGGGTGCGGCGGCGTTCGCCGAACAGGCCGCCAAAGAAGGCCGCTCGCCGGATTTTGTGTTTGCGATCGATACGTTTGTCAGTTCGGATTCGCCGCTGGAATCGAAGCGCTTTGCCGACGCGACGATCGGCGACGGATTTGTGGTTCGAGCGGTGGACAATTCGAATGTCGCGCCGCGCGAGTATGTGGATCGCGTGGTGGCGCTGGCGCGAGAGCATTCGATCCCTGTGCAATATGGGGTGACCGGCGGGGGTAACGATGGCTCTGTTTTCGTGCGCTATGGTTCCGTGGATGTGGCGATGGGCTGGCCGCTGCGGTATGCGCATTCGCCGGGAGAAGTGATTGATACGAAGGATGTGGATGCGCTGGGGAAAATTGTGGAAGTGGTCGCCCGCCAGTGGTAAGGCTGAGGATTACGCTAACGAGAATTTAGCAGCACGGCATAACGGCCGGCGATAGCGGGCCAGGCGAAGTGAGCTTTATAAGCTGCGCGGCTGCGCGCCGATAGCTCGGCGCGGACGTTTGCATCGGATAACACTTGAACCAGTGCATCGTTGAGTTTGCCGGGATCGCCCGGATTCACCAGGACGACACCCGCTTCCGTTATGGGCGGCGCGGTTTCTGAATTGGGATAAGCAATCACGGGAAGTCCGGCGGCAATGCCTGCGATCGCGCTGCCACGGCGAGTGGAGATTCCATTCCGAACGAAAAGGAGCACGTCGCACGCGGCAAGGCGGTTCACGACTTGCCTGGGCTCAACAACCCCCTCGACCGATAGCTCGACCGGCAAATTTTGAAGACCCTGCCGGAGCACTTCCTCGCGCAGCTCGGAATGCCTTCCAAATACTGACAGTCGAATCCGCCCAAGTTTTTGCGCAGCGTGCTGGACGGCGGCGAGAATCTGTTTGGTTTCCCGGGCGCCTTGTTCGCCGCCGGTGATGCTGAAGACCCCCACGGTGAGAAGGTCTCCTCCACTCCGGGTTGTGGTCGTTTCCGGAAACGGAAGATTGGGGCCGACGGGAATGAACGTGGCGTTAGATGGGATCTTTTCAAGCCAAGAAAGCCTTTCGGGCGGAACGGTGAAGATGGCGAGATCCGCGAGGTCCAAAGCGCGGCGCATGGTGCGCGATTGTACGCGATGGCGCAGGCGGTCAATGAGGCGGGGGCTGGAGAAGGGTTCGACGTCGTGGAAGACAACTGCCACGCGTGCGCCAGCGGATTTCAGGATGCGAAGGACGCGCGGAAATTTCAGGGGGAAGCCGCGAGCGGACCAAGCGAGCGCCGTATATTGGACCAGCACCCAGGTGTCGCGCCAAGCTACGGATTGCAGATGCAACGCGCGCAGTGACTGGCGCCAGCCGTGAAGTTCCCAGGGCACACGGCGAATCTGCATTTGAAATTCGTGAGGCTGGAGGGCGTCACTCAAATAACGGCAGTATTCTTCGACGGCGTCGGTGGGCACGTCTTTGCGGCCAAGAAGGGCGATGGCCTGGCGCATCATTGGGGAAGGGCCAGCACGTGATTCTCGTCGAGGTCCTGGCAACGGTAGCCGTGCCTGACAAATAGATCGAGCAACGCGCGATGATTCTCGGGACTGTGCATCTCGACGAGAACAATTGGGCGCTTGCCAGACAACAAGCGCGCGGCTCCCTGAAAGACCGCGACTTCGGAGCCTTCGACGTCGCACTTCAGAAAATCGGGCGGCGGATGAGAGGCGATGTACTGGTCGAGAGAAACGGCTTCGACGGCGATTGTGCCGGGCGCGGATCCATTTGGTGAGACATGGCCGAGGCCGCGATCGGGAGAAGTGTTCGGGTCAACCCGCTCGAAAGGGACAGTCGAAGGTTCCGACCAGACGGCTTTTTGTTCGACGTGCGCGTGGCTGAATTGATTGCGGGCGAGATTCTCTCGCAGCCGGTCGGCAATTTCGGGATCGGCTTCAAACGAAACCACGCACCCCTGCGGACCGACGAGGCGCGCGGCCATCAGCGAAAAGAATCCGATGTTTGCGCCGAGGTCATAAAACGTCATGCCGGGCAGCAAGTGCTCGCCGAGGGCATTCTGCATCTGCGGCTCGCCGATTCCCTGTTGCACATTCTGGCCAGTGCGGGGATTCAGCCGAATCCAGAGGCCCTCGGAGGGACCATGCTGAATCTGCACCCAGACAAGTGAATCGGAGGGGACAAGTTTCCGGCCGGTCCAGCTCAAGAATTGGCCGAGGAGTGGCACGCGGCGCAACCAGCCGAGCGAGGGAGCAAAGCGCAACAGCAGATTCGCGAGGCGGCTGGTGGACTCCCCCATTTTATTTCTCCACGAGGAAACTTCCGAGGAGCAGGGCATCCATGCCGGAACTGAAAAATGTGCGGATCGCGTCTGTGGGCGTGTGAACGATGGCCTCGCCGCGCAGATTGAAGGACGTGTTCATAACGACGGGGACGCCGGTGTGCTTGCCGAATTCCTCGATCAGGCGGTAATAGAGCGGGTTGATCTCTTTTTCTACGGTTTGCGGGCGCGCGCTGCCGTCCACGTGAGTAACGGAGGGAATGACGCTGCGCTTTTCCGGGCGGACCTGCGCCGTAAGAATCATGAACGGGGAATCGTATGCGGATTCGAGATATTCCGGCGCGGCTTCTTTTTTGAAGGAAGGAGCGAACGGGCGCCACCATTCACGGAATTTCACTGCGTTGTTCACCTTGATGTTCATCTCCGGATCGCGCGGATCGGCAAGGATGGATCGGCTGCCCAGAGCGCGCGGCCCAAATTCCATGCGGCCCTGGTACCAGCCGAGAATTTTCCCCTGCGACAACATTTCGGCAGCCGTGGCAGCGGGATCCGAAAGGCGCGAGGCGCGGATCTTGTAGGTTTTGAGCGCGGTCTCGATAGCGTCGTCATCAAACGAGGGGCCGAGATACGCATGCCGCATCGCGCGCAAGGGTAGACGCGCGCCACCATCGAGAAACGGCGCGAGGGCCGCGCCAAGAGCGACACCGTCATCGGAGGCGGCGGGTTGCACGAAGAGTTTTTCGATGAGGCCGGAGGCAACGATTTTTCCGTTGGCTTTGGAATTCAGCGCCACGCCGCCGGCGAGGCAGAGATTTTTGCTGCCCGTTTTTTCGAGCGCCATGCGAACAACGCTGAACACCGCTTGCTCGCACATTTCCTGGACGGCATAGGCAATGTTCTTGTGAAGGTCGCTGATGTCGCTTTCCGGTTCGCGCGGCGAGCCGAGCGAAGCCGGGAAATCGGCGTACGGGCCGCTGCCGTTTCCGATGAGGCGATCGACGTGAACTTTGTAGGGAGCGGCGTCCGCTTCCAGGAACATGCGCAGATCGACGCCAGGCTGGCCGTACGGAGCAAGCCCCATCACTTTCCATTCGTCGGCGTTCGGCGTGAAGCCCAGGAAGCCGGTGAACTGCGCGTAGAAGAGGCCGAGCGAATTGGGCCAGTTGATGGTGAGCACATGCTCAACGCGGCCCATGCTGCCGCGCCAGATGGAGGTCGCCTCCCACGCGCCGCGGCCATCCATGACGACGACCGCGGCATCGTCGAAGCCGGAGTAGGAATAACAACTGAGCGCATGGGCCAGATGATGATCGACAAAGCGATAGCGGGCTTTTGTGGGGCCAAATTGGCGCCGAAAGGGATTTTCTCCGCCATGTTGGTGCTGCATGCTGGCGAAGTGGCGCGCGGAATTCAGAACGTTCAGATAGGAGGCAGGCCAGCGGCCCGTGGCATAGAGGCTTAAATCCTGGCGAAACGTCGCGCTGGGCGCTTGCCAGCCGACACAGACCTCATCCACCTGGGCGGCGGTGATTTTTGCAAAATCGAGGCAGGCCTGGATGGCCAGGGCGGGAAAACGCGCGTCGTGTTTCACGCGGCTGATGCGCTCCTCGGCGACGGCGAAGAGCAGTTCGCCGTCTCGCACCAGGCACGCCGAAGAATCGTGCATCTGGGAATAGTTGAGTCCGAGGGTTATCATGCTACGAGCGCTGCCTCCGCGAGACAAAAACGAGCGAATCTACTTCTTCAACAATGGACCATGCGGCATTATTTGACCCTTGGCGGAAAGCGCGGTCGATGAATCGCACGGGACCGTAGTCCGGAGTTGGCCAGCCCGCGGGGAAAAGCCGGGCATCATGGAAGGCAACAACTCCATCGTCCTTCACGAAACGGGACCAATCCACCCAATCGCATTCGACCGCCTCTTCGCGATGGTCGCCATCAATCAAGAGAAAATCGATCGGCGATTTCCAATCACGAACCGCATCCTGACTGAAGGATTCGATCCAGACCGTTCGCGCGGAACCGGCTGAGCCGACAGCACGCCGGGCGGCGCGTTTGAGGAAGTTTAGCGCGGGAATCCTGGATAGATGGAAGGGATCGATCAGATACAGGGTGCCATCCGTGGGCATCGCTTCGCGGAGGCCGACGGCAGAGGCGCCTTCCGCGACGCCAATTTCGACAATCGTGTTTGCTGCACGCGAGTGACGCATGAGCGCCTGGTGCTCTGCCAGGGTGTGCTGGGCAATCGTCGCGCGGAGGCCGACCCAGGCAAAAACAGGGTGCCCCAACACCCGGAAAAAAGGCAAAGCTTTCTTCACCGGATTGTTGGGAACTTCCACGAATTGAATCTGAGGTGTCATGGCGAACGAAAACTGGTCCTGCCGAAAAGGATACTTGAAGTTTGGCGGTGTGCAAAAAGTGGTTTCAGAGGGACCTTGCCTGACGCCGGGATTCCACGGCGAGATGGAAAACTTGCTCCAGTTGACGAGCGATTCGATCCCAGGTGTATCGCCGTGCTGACTGCTGCGCATGAAGTCCAAGCGTGCGCCTCAGCTCCGGGGAACTCCGCAATCGATCGATCGCGTTGCCGAGCGCCGCCGCGTCGACCGCCGGAACCAGCAGACCATTCGTTTCATCGTCGATCAAATCGGACATCCCACACGTGTTGGTGGTGACCACGGGCATCGCCCCGGCCATGGCTTCCAGCAAAGTCAGCGGCATCCCTTCCACCAGGGAGGGGAACACAAAAATATCATGAGCGGCGTAAAGTGCGGGCATTGCGTCGCGAGCGAGAAAAGGGAGGACCGAGATGCGATTGTGGATCTCCGCGGGAAAGTGCGCCTTCACCTGTTCCTCAGGGATGATGCAACCGGCGATCGTAAGATGAACTTCCGGCGATCGAGCCGCCAGGGCCGCGAACGCATCTGCAAGATAGCGAATTCCTTTCCGGTCGAGCCAGGTTCCAACGTAGAGGAGGCGATTCGCGGATCGAGTGGTGAACTCCCGTGGCAGAAAAAAGTTTTCGTTCACACCGTTGGGAACATACCAGATTCGGCCGGGTGGATGGCCATACTTAAGTTCGGAAAGTACCCATCCTTCGCGATTGGCCACGGCACCATAATTGGCGGTGGAAATGGAGAGATCATACATGCTTTGGTGGTACAGGCGGTGCCAAAGACGATTTTTCCACGCAAAATTGGATGTTCTGCCCCTCTGGTGTTCGAGTTTCATGGCCCGCGCGAATCGCTCTTCACTGCCCTGCATGGTGAAAACATAGGGCGGAAGTTCCGCCGAGGGAAACCATTTGCGAGAGAGACCGTAGACGCAGCCCCAGGGGGCGTGGAGATTCACGACATCGTACTGTCGAGGCTGGCGGCGAATCCGCGAGGAAACCGCGACGGCAAACTCCAGGTCGCGGAAGCGAGCGGGCCAGCGCGGAGACAGCAGAATATCGTGGAAAAACCAGCAGTCCACCTGATGTCCGAGTTTTTCAAGCTGTTCGGCATGGTTGAAGACCACACCCGCGGCGCCGGCTTCGCGTTGCCGGAGCACTCCAATAGCGATAAGCATTTTCAACGCGAAGACCCTTGGCTCGGCTTGCGATCGCTTTCAAAGTGCTCCATCTGGGGAAACGGAAGCCAGCGTTGCCTGAGGCGGCGGTACAATCCATTTTGCGCCAGCGCTTTCTGAGCGCGATAAAAGATTTTGGGAGATACGAAGAGGGCGCCAAACAGCGCCAAAGATTTGAAAACGCGATGGGCTACGGGGGCGTTCGGGTGCGTCAGGCGATAGACCTTCCATTCGGTATCCATCGTTTCCCAGGGCCAGCCACCGTCGAGGCTGAGCCGCAACTGCGCCGCACACGCTTCCGTGTAGTCGAGGAGCGCATGGCACACATCCGGAGCAACCCCCAACTGCACGAGGCGTTGCGAAAGCGTGTTTGCCACGGCAGCGAGCGCTTGTTGCTTGCGGCGTAATTTCAGCGGATCCGCATTCAGGATCTGAAATCCGTTGTCCGCATGCACTCGATAGAAGGTCAAGGGCTCCGGCAAAATCCGCGTAGGCATCAAAACTGAGGCGAGGGTATAGATGTACTCATCCGCCTGGATCTGGATTTCGGTGGGAATGGGAAGAATCCTCTGGACGAGAGTTCTTCGCACGGTCATGCGGCTGGTGCCCAGGAAGGCGCAGCGTCTTCGGAATAATTGCGCGCCGGGCAGATCATTCGCTTGAAAATCAAAACCGTCGCGAAGCACCTCCGTCATTCGCGTTCCATCCGGAAAGACGGTGGTGATGCCGTGGCCGACGAAGCCGATTTCCGGGTTCGCAGCCATGGCGTTGGTCACCCGCGCCAGCTTATCGGGCGCCCACCAATCGTCGGCATCGAGCAAAGCGATCAGTTCGCCCCGGCATTCCGGAATGCCGTGATTGAAAGCGGAGGCCTGGCCGCCATTGGGCTTGCGAAGAATGCGAATTTGGGAAGCGAATTTGGCGAGGATTTCCGGCGTGCGATCCGTGGAGCCGTCGTCCACTACCAGAATTTCCCGCCGGGAGGCGGGAAAATCCTGCGCCAACACGCTCTGAATCGCTTCTTCGATGAAGCGTTCCTGGTTGTACGTATCGATCAAAACGCTGACGAGCGGCGTGGTCATGAACTTTCCGGAATCCTGTCGGGGAGCAAGCACTCTTAGTGTACGCCAGTTGGAAACGGAGGCGAAGAGGACGGCTAAAGATTCACTTTAATTCGTAGTCGCCGATATAGGTTTCACGGCTGATGCCCAGCATGCTGAGAAAGAAAGAGGAAAAGATAATCTGGATGCCGAGAAAAAGCCACGTGGACCAGAAAAGAATCTGGCGAATTTGATAGAGAGGCCCGAAACCGCCAGCCGCCCATCCCCAGGTGATGCGGGCGCAACCAATCAGGCCAGCGAGGAAAAGCTGGCCCCCGAAGAGCAATCCCGTCTCCAGTCTTATCCGCTTGAGCAGGCGTTTCAAAGAAATCGTGCCGCGGTCGAAGCGGGCGGCGTAGCTGAAAACTTTGGCAAAGGCGCCGATGGATAGGATTTGCGCGCCGAGAAGCGTGAAGATCACGCCGAAAACCATGGTTTGGACGTCCAGAGTGACGCGGGACGTAAGCTGCCGGGGGCCGGGCAAAAGCCAGAAGATCAGGGCGAGCCCGCAAGCGAGAAGCGAGCCGCCGGGAACGAGATAAAGCCAGTTGGGGGCGTACAAGAGCATGAAACGAAGGCTGCGCCAGCCGTCGCGAAAACTGCGGAGATGGGGCGGACGGCCGCGCTTGTCGGGCCACAGGATGATGGGAATTTCGGAGATGCGGGCGCCGATCTGGCTGGCCTTGATGACGAACTCGAGGGCAAACTCCATGCCGGAACTGCGAAGATCCAATTTGTCGTAAAGAGCGCGGCTGAAACCGCGCATGCCGCAATAGCTGTCGCCAACGCCGGCGCGGAAAAGGAAATTGACCAGCCAGCTTAACCCAGGATTGCCAAAATACCTGTGCAGCGGAGGCATGGCGCCGGGCTTGATGCCCCCGCGGAATCGATTGCCCATGACGAGGTCGTTGCCGCGTCGTAGTTCGTTGACGAAATTGGGGACCTCGCTGAAATCGTAGCTGTCGTCGGCGTCACCCATGATCACGTATTCACCGCGCGCGGCGGCGATGCCCGCTTTCAGTGCCGCGCCGTAGCCTCGTTCGGAAACGCGAAGGACGGTGGCTCCGTTGAATTCGGCGATTTCGATGGAGCCGTCGGTCGAGCCGTTGTCCGCGACGATGACCTCGCCTCGGAGTCCAGATTTGCGAAAGGAAGAGATCGCTTTCTCTACACAGAAAGCGAGCGAGTTGGCTTCGTTCAAGCACGGAATGACGACAGAAACGTCCAAGCGGGCCTCCGGCTGGGGGACGGTGGCCGCGTCTTGTTTGGCCGGGAATTGCGCTTGAGCGTCAGGCGTCATTTGCGATTCAACTGTGAAATCATAAATGCACACTCAGGAAGCCCGGGGCTTTCCGGCTGCCCGAAGCATGAAAGGCTTGTGAGTTTACCCCGTACCTCAATATAGCATGGTGATTGCGCGGCAGAATCGCGGTGGAAGGCGGTTCGGGCTCAGTGGTGTTATGGCACAGACAATTCGACGCGAGGGCACGCGGTTCAAAAGCCGGGCGTCCTTCTTGTTGGGGGCTTTAAATACAGGTATCTTAGTTTTGCCCGCCAAAACTGGCTTCCGGCGCAAACGCTTGGCGTTTCAAGTGTGGCTGGAGAAGAGGACGCCTACAACTGATGCCCGCTGGAATTCGTCTCTCCGTCGCGATTCCCGTCCACAATGAAGAGAGTGTTTTGCCGGAGCTTCTACTGAGGCTTCGGAAAGTGCTCGAAGGGCTGCCTGGCGGGCCACACGAAATCGTTTTTGTGGACGATGGAAGCACGGACCGAACCTTTGAAATGTTGTGCGAGGCGGCGCGAGAGGATTCCCGGATTATCGCCATCTCGCTATCCAGGAACTTCGGACACCAGGCAGCGATTTCAGCGGCGCTGGATCACGCCTCGGGAGATGCCGTCGTAATCATGGATGGCGATTTGCAGGATGTTCCAGAAGTCATCCCCCAATTCCTCGACAAATTCAGCGAAGGCTTCGATGTGGTGTACGCCCAGCGGGTGCGCCGAAAAGAGCCGCTGCTGCTGCGCATCTGCTATTTTGTGTTTTACCGCATGATGGCCACACTCTCCGACATCCGCTTGCCATTGGATTCGGGCGACTTCGGGCTGATGTCGCGGCGGGTGGTGGACCAGGTTCGCCGCATGCCGGAGCATCACCGGTATCTTCGCGGAATGCGCAGCTGGGTGGGATTCCGGCAAGTTGGAATTCCGGTGGAGCGCGCGGAGCGGCACTCCGGGAAAAGCAAATACAGCATGATGCGGTTGATGAAGCTCGCCGCCGACGGGATTTTCGCGTTCTCCATCGTGCCGATCCGGGCGGCGGCATTGTTGGGAGCATTCGTGATGCTCCTCTCCCTTTTATATGTTTGCTTCGCCTTATATGCCAAATTGTTTCTACACAAGTCTCCACAGGGTTTCACGGCCTTGTTGATAGCAGTTACGTTTTTGTCCGGCATCGTGCTTTTTTTTCTGGGGATCATCGGCGAATACGTGGGCCGGATTTACGAGGAGACCAAGGCCCGGCCCCAATATCTCATTAGCCAAATGGTGGGAAGAAGAAAGGGGCGTGCAAGCTCCGATTCGGAGCTATCCGCGACACAACTAGATCCGGAGAAAGAGTTCCGGCGGTAGCCTGGCAATCCGGCCCATGTCTTCCCGCAAATCAATTCCGAAAGCCAGTGGATTGCGAAAGATAGAGTACTTGTCCCCAGGGGCTGAAGTGAGCATGGCCGACCGGTGGTTTGAGATCGCATCCATCGACCACTTCTGGGTGCAACGCCGGTTTGAAGTCTTTCAAGTTCTGGCTGGTGAGTTGATCTCCGGTGCGGGCGAGATGGCGGAGATCGGTTGCGGTCATGGTTTGTTGCAAAGGCAAATTGAACTCGCGTACGGACGCACCGTTGCAGGTTTCGACCTGAACGAATATGCACTGAGGCAGAACTTGAGCCAGCAGAGCGGCGTGAATTGTTATGACATTTTCCAGCGGAACCCTGCACTAAAAGAAAAATTTGACATGATCTTTTTGTTTGATGTTCTGGAGCATATTTCCGAAGAAGACAGTTTTTTGAGTGCGCTGATGTTTCACCTGTCGCCGCGAGGCAAACTGATCCTGAATGTTCCCGCGGGACAGTGGGCTTTTTCAGAGTACGATGTGGCCGCAGGTCACGTGCGCCGCTACGCGATCGATGACTTGCGAAAGATAGCGCTTCGAAATCGTCTTGAGATACTGGATTGGACCTACTGGGGGTTGCCGCTCATTCCCACGCTGATGGTTCGAAAAGTATGGCTGACGGGAAGACGCGATCAAAGCAAGATCATTACATCTGGGTTCGATTCGAGAAGTCCGTGGATCAATGGAGCTTTGGGAGCTATCTCGCGCCTTGAACGGATCCCTCAGAAGTTTCTAGGAACATCCTTAATGGCGGTTCTCCGGGGAGGGATGAGGTGAGCGATTAATGCAAATCGGTGAAGTTGTGCGAGAGGAGGCACCTGAAGCGGGTCAAAGCCGATTTCAAGCCCCCTCGGCGAGACTGATCCATTGGCTGATGGGCTTGCTGATGGTTTACGTGATCGTCCGCAGTGTTGTGGCTGCAGCAATGACACCCTTCTGGTTCGACGAATTACTCACCCTGACCGTAAGTCGGTTGCCAAACTTGAAGGCGGTTTGGGGCGCCTTATCGCGCGCGTTGGATAGCCCACCACCGGGATTCTACGTCGTGGAGCGGGAATTCATCGGCCTCCTCCAGAACAAGCACATTGCGTTGCGGCTGGCTTCCATTCTTGCCTTTCCTTGCACTTTGCTGTGTGTATTCGTTTATGTGAAGAAACGCAGTGGCGAAGCCATTGGGCTAATTTGCGCACTATTGCTTTTGTTGACCAGCCTGTTTCACTACCATGCGTTCGAAGCGCGGCCATACAGCATGGAGATCGCATGCGTCGCCATTGCGCTGGTCTGCTACCAGCGGGTTCCGTCTCCCTTCTGGACGGTTATGCTCAGCTTAAGTTTGATGCTCGCTGAGTCATTCCACTACTATGCGGTGTTTACCATGATGCCGTTCGGAGTCGCCGAGTTCACATATTACTTGTGGGCGCGCCGATTTAGATGGCCGGTGTGGGTGGCTCTGGCTCTTGGCCCTGCTCCACTGTTATTTTTTTGGCCCTTAATCTCAAAGCTAAGGGAGTACTACGGCGCGCACCCATGGGCGCATTACAGTCTCTCTTCCATTCCGCTAACTTACGGCTCCTTTTTCATGACGGGGGGCGCACTCGGCTTCGCGCTCGTGGCCGTTTGTGCGACAGGGGTGGTGGGAGCGCGTCTACTCCCGAAAGAGGAGGAGTCTAACGGGAGCATCGGGCGCGACCCAGCGGAGGCGTCCCTGCTTCTTACTCTCCTACTGCTCCCATTCCCCACAGCACTAGCGATCCATCTATTCCACGGGATGATGGTGCACCGCTTCGTGCTTGCGTCCATACTTGGCGTGGCGTTGTCGCTAGCCTGCGTGATGACTTTGGCGAGGGGGAGAGTTGTCTTGATTTTCGCCATTTTCGTTCTTTCGACCATCACCCTTCACGAGTTCACGTTTTGGCGGTCCGCTCACCCGCTTCGGTTGGAAAATCCGGCGTCTCCGGTGGAAGCGCTGGTACAAAAAGCCGGCCTCACAGACCTCCCCGTTGTAATTTCTGACGGCAATACTTATCTGCAAATGGCCTATTATGCGTCGCCGGATTCGAAGAAGAAGTTCTTTTTTCTGGAGGATGAGCAGAAAGCAGTCCAATACGCGGGGGCCGACAGTGTCGACAAAGGTGTCCAAGTCCTTCAAAGCTACGTGCCGCTTCAGGTTGAGCCGCTGTCGGAGTTCATCGCGGCCCACAGAACATTTCTATTCGAGGTGGAAGACAATCCAACATTAGGATTGACCTGGCTTCCAGGTTATTTACAGGCAGAAGCCTCCTCGGTACAACTCGTAGGCGCAGACGGGACTCGCAAGATCTATCTCATCACCATGAAGGAGAATTCCAGTCAATAACGTGGTTTTTGGGCTGCCGCATGCGCTCCGCACAAAAGCTTATGAGCCAGGCGGTGAGACGCGATAGACACGCTGGTCTCTCGCCTCGAAAACCAGGACAAGGTTTCCCGGGTGTTCGGGCAACTGAAACCCACCGTCTTTCAACCGGACGTCCAGGACATGAGTAATATCCCACCTCGAAGGATCCGATAAAACCTGTTGCGGACTGTCTATTCCGGGCAATGAATGCTCCCCCCACCTGCCGATCGGCTTCAGATATTCCTTGTCCAGGTAATAGGCTGGCACGAAGGGCTCTAATACCAGAACCTTGCGCACGGACGGCTCGCTATTCAAGTATCTGAAGCTTTCGAGATAGGGAATACCTTCCTGTTTCCGGCTTTCCGCAAACGATGTTGAAACCGCCGCATGGATATCGCCCGCCTTCGCAGAGACGATCATGAAGAGACCGTAAAGAATGGAAATCGCAACGGTCAACGCGGAAAGCGCGCGGCCAAAACGCGGTGTAACGCGAACGACATAGCTCCATCCCGCGACCCCGAAGATCGCCGCGATCACATAAACCTGAATCAAAAATCTCGATTCTTGCTCCGTGTAGAACCAGGCAAGGGTCATAAGAATCGCAAACAGACCAAGTGCTTTCGAAAATCGCTCCCAGCGGAGAGCACGGAAACAAAAGGGGATAAAAGTCAGGGGGACCAGGCCGATTCCGCCAGCGCCATTTTCGAAATTGGCCGCGTGAAACGCGAGATGGAAGGGGAGCAGCAGCAAGCTGAGAGGATCTTTACCCATTCCAAGTCCTTCTTTCAGAACTGCGTTCTTAATGTTCTGAATAGCCTCGGGCGGGAAGTATTTGACATGAAAAATGCCAGCCAACAGCGGGATGGGTGGGTAGATGGGGCAGCCCAATAGCAGCCAGTTTCGAACATACCACGGAGACGAAATGAAGGCCGCCACAAGGCAAATGATGGCCAAAGGTTTGGCCGTGCTCCAGGAAAGACGCCGTGAAGAGTTCGGTGTGAACAAGAATATACAGATGATAAGCAGTGCGGTGGCGATGAGGCCTGTGTATTTTGTTCCCATCGCAAAACCGCAGAACAGCCCAACCAATGCAAAATGCCGGGGCAATTCGGAATCGAAAGCAATCCTCGCCGCCAGGATTACAAACGCCGCGTAAATCACGTCAATCATTCCACCATATAGTCCCTCGGCAGAGTCAAGCGTGGTCTATGCTACCCGCTCGCAGGCGCAGCCCTGCCGTATCTGCGCCTGCGCGGCTACAAAGCCGCCTATCTCTACTGCCTGGCGAGGCTCGCCTAAGGGCGAAAGAAAGGTTCAGAACTTGCACATTTTCTTCGCCGGAGACTAAAAGATGATTTCACCATTTACACTTGGGAATTCACTGAGGATTCGATGAGCAGCGAAGTCAAGCATCCGGCAATTGCGCCGTCATTATTTCAACGCCTTTGGCCGTGGCTGATCGAGCTGTGGATTGCTTACGTGCTGGTCGCTTTTTTTATTATCCGCATTCTCGGTTCAGGTTTGGTTCAGCGGCTTTTCACTTTACTGAGGCTCCGGCTCGCGCGATGAGATTTCTTCTTCCCGTCATCGCCAATCTCCTTTTGTTGCTGGGCGCTTTCGGTTTCGGCAGTCTCCTACGCCCGCTTATTCCGCAAAGCTTCTCTAAACTCGACCGTCTGACCCTTATTCCTTTCGCCGGCTTCGGGCTCCAGGGTGTATTGCTTTTCTTGTTGGGAATCGTTCGATTTTCTCCGCCTGTGGTTCTTGCTGTTCTTCTGCCAGCCGCGGTTTTGGGCAGCAGGTGTTTGTTGCAAGAGTTGCGTGGGACAGCTTTTTCCTTGGGGCTGGCTGGGGCGCCAATTATCCCCGCTTCCGTGATTGCCCTGGTCTTGTTGGTCACCATACTTGGGGGCTTCGCGGATCCCATCGGTGACATCAAGGAAAATAAATCGGATGCCATCGCCTACCATTATCTCGGCCCAAAAATTTGGCTGCGGGAAGGTGCGATCCGGCCAGTGCTTGACGAATGCCTAACCTCATTTCCAGCCACAGTCGAGGTTCAATTTGCCGCATTGAGGATGGTAGGTGGTCA
>Ga0206993_1115_pt2 | contig 16196 bp, 12 predicted proteins | sample Alteio_BWMinCont_7_FD_153499 | JGI IMG/M metagenome (GOLD analysis project Ga0206993, IMG submission 153499) | Enriched cells from forest soil in Barre Woods Harvard Forest LTER site, Petersham, Massachusetts, United States -... | ecosystem: Environmental > Terrestrial > Soil > Temperate forest >... | reverse complement strand
CCGCTCGCTCGATATCATCTTCGAGGGTCACGTCAACGCGCTCGAACGATACTCTGTCGCCGAGCTCATCGACGAGAGCTTTCCCCCGCGACTCGGAGAGGTCGGCAATCACTACGTGAGCGCCTTCACTTACGAGGCGTCGTACCGTTGCCTCGCCGATTCCGCTTGCGCCGCCCGTAACTACGGCTACGCGCCTATTAAACCGATCGCTCACGTTTCCTACCTCCGGAAGCTATTTACCGACACGCTGTCATCCTCGAACACCTTCGCGTCTGGAGTACTGTTTCGAGGTCGGCCCGGGTGATGTTTCTTCACCTAGGATTCGGTATTTGTCATTTTCTTTTCGGTTGCGCTTTTGAACACCGTCGAAACTCTACTTGTGAGTTTCGGACACGGCGGCTAGACATCAAGTGATCGGGTCAGTTAATCCGCCAGAACGTCTTGAACTGCTGGACAAAGTTGGGAGGACCAGGCCACTCGCCGCTCGAATCAAGGTTGCCCATTACTTGACTCGCCACGGTTTTTGTATTAATGAGGAATGGGTCAGAGCGATCGCCATTCTGAAGACTGAGAGCCGAAAGGGATATTCCTTCCGAAAGTTGCGCCATCCAGTTCACCATTGTCCAGATCGCCGCCGTTCCACCGTTGGTTACCCACGCAAGAGCAGTCCCGTCGAGCAACGACTGCAACTCGACCTTAAGAGACCCCGCGACGTTCCCAACTACCTTCACCCGCTTGTCAAGGCCCGCCGCTTCCAACGCAGACGTGAGACCCGGGAACATGTCACCCGTCGCCAGGTCGACATAGTTCACGTCTGGATGTCCTTGGAGATACGCCACAATCGCGGACGGAACCTGTCCAGCGGTGAGTTGCGCGGTGGTCAGCGGGAGGGAGGCTAACTGACAACGTGCACAGTGCGCTTGAAACTCGGCCTCAACACCCGAACCCATAATGGCGTAGACTGGAAATACAGGAATAGTCGCAAACAGCACGTTCGCGTCGCCCCGAGATGACACGATCATTTGATCAGCAAGCAGCTGCCCAACTCGGGTCCCAAGGGCCGGCCCCCTTATTTGGGCAGTGAAGCCTGGCACCGACGTCGCGGGAACCGACGTGTCAAACACCGCAACACCATTTGCCTTAGCCAGCTGCAACTGCGGCCTGACGAGGTCCGCACTTACACTGATCATGAATACATACTTAAACCCCTGATTAACTACTTGCTGAAGCGCTTCCCCCACCGCAGCGGGATCTGGCGTTACGACCGTGAGATTCCAACCCAGCAGGTCCGTTGCTGCACGCATTTGGCTGGTGACCGGCACGCAGGACGGAACCTTGCAACTAAGCAAGGCGACCTTTATACCTGCTTGAGGCGTGTGTGGTAGTACCGAGTTACCGCTCAGATTTACCGTTGTCGGGGGAACCGCCGCCGCCTTTACCGCCCCGATAGCCGCATCAATACCCGAATTTTCGTTCACCGTTCCGCCGCTGCCGGTGGCCGTAGCCGAGACCGGATTCGGCTCCGTGGTTATTTTGTTACGACTAGAACACCCTGTCACCATAAGTGACAAGGCCGTCGTCACCACTAGGACGGCAACCTGGCGTTTCCTCATATAGCCCTCAGCTCTCTGCTGGCTCCGGCCAACTAGCCGGAGGATTCTGGTGCGGTCGCCCGAATCGACCCGACCTACCATCCGCGAGGGTTCGGCTGACCATCTCTGCGCCGCTGGTGCGGATTGCCTGGCACTGGACCTACCAGCTCGTCACACTTGCGGAGATCAGTACCACTGACTAATTTGCCGGTCCGATGGTCGCTCCAATGCGATCCCGACCGTCCGCTATAGCAGCGAAGTTACCGTGCCAGGAATTCGCTGTCAATAAGTCGCCGATACGTCAATAGATCGCTACGGCCGCGAGTGGGCTGCCGGTGCCACCGGCGATGCGGAGTGGCAGGCCAACGAAGAGGAACGGGGTATCACAGTCTGCAGCAAGTATGTCGAGCGATAACAGCTCCATCAGGTAAATTCCGCAATCTCGTAGGAGAAGGCGATGGACCGGATGGCTCATTTCCGATGCGCGTGGACGAACCTCGACCCCACTCGTGTCCGAACCTATCCCAAGTGGGTCTTGTCGCGCCAGCCACTCCGCCGCGGCGAGCCCAATGCCTGGTGCTTCGGAGACGAATCGACTCGGGTCCTCGGCGAACGTGATTGCCCAGCCCGTACGGATAAGAATCGCATCGCCTGGTTCGATCTGACACTTCAGTCCTTGAAGCGACGCTTCGAGGTCTTCTACGGTGATCTCGTAATGGGAATCGAGCCGATCTCTGCCTCGAACGCCTGCGACGTCCAGGATCAGACCGCGGGTTATAAGAGGTGGCGCTCTATCGATTCCTAACCTAGCAAGCCCGTTTGCTCTGAACGCATCGGCGGCCTCAAAGCCGTTGTACATTTGATCGTCGTAAAAGATATGGCCGAGCGCGTCAATGTGCGTAGACGATCCATGCACCTGAAGGCCGATATAGTCGGTTGCGAAGGTATATCCCTTTTTGGTGACGGACTCGGCATCGGGATGATTCATCAGGTGGAGGGGTTGCTGCCGCGTTGGGGACTCCGCGGCACCGAGCAGATACGACAGGTGTAGAACCCGTCCTTTTCGTGGGATCGAGAGCGCGGCGAGCCGCTTCTCGTCTGTGACTAAGTTCGATGCTCCGAGTTCGTCCTCGCGGCCCCAGCGTCCCCAGTTGGAGAGTGGCGGCCTTGGCCTGTGCAGTTCCCCTGCTTCTTCATCGATCATAATCGACCTCCCTTCAAACAGACCGTCGCGTAGGGACAGCGGCATTTCTGTGAGCCCGACAACTCGGCATGAGCGCCGCCTTCCTTAGGTGGAATGAGTTACTTGCCCTTGCTTTACGCCCCTTTCGACGAAGACGACCAGCTAATCGAAGGACGAGTCCTGGGCACCATCCGAGGGTCACATGACGACGTGTCATCCTCGATCAGCCAGTCTCGCGACTCGGCGGGGTGTAGCCTCCGTCGACCCGGAGCACCGTGCCGGTAGTGAAGCTCGATGCGCGGCTGGCAAGGTAGAGCAGCGCGCCTGCGATTTCTGACGGGTCCGCGGCACGTTGTAGCGCCATTGTCCTGTGGTATGCCTCCTTGGACGCCTCGATATCCCAGCTACTCGAGATGTCGGTGAGGAATGGACCACACACGACCCCGTTCACTCGGACGGTCGGACCAAATCCGTACGCCAGGGCCGTCGTGAGCGCGTTGAGGCCTGCCTTCGCCATGGCGTAGATGGCTGCGTTGGGGCGAGGCTGCTCCGCCGCAACACTGCTGATGTTTACGATCACACCACCGCCTGTAGCGACCATTTGCTCCCCGAATAGTGCGGAGAGCCGGAACGGGCCTTTGAGGTTTACGTCCATGACCTTGTCGTACAACGCTTCAGTGATGTCGGACAGCTTGTTGTAGGGCGGCGACATACCTGCGTTGTTCACGAGAATGTCCACCGCACGTCCCACCGTCGAGTTGACCTTATCGACGAGGTGGTCGAGTTCGTTCCACCTGCCGACGTGGCAGGCGATGGCATGCGTTCGGCGGCCTGTCGCTGCCGCGATCTCGTCGGCCGCCCGCTGGCATGCATCGAGTTTTCGGCTGACGATGACAACCTCGGCGCCGGCACTGGCCAAGGTATCGGCGATGACGCGACCAAGTCCACGACTACCGCCCGTGATCACCGCGGTTGATCCGCGCAGGTCGAACAGTGCTGAAGCGAAAGCACTTCGTGGAATGTCCACTGCGACTCCTCCGGATGCACGACGGCCACTGGCGCAGCAAGCAAGCGTTGGCCCCGCTACTCTCCAGCAGGTTCCGCGGCTGTATGGGACTTTTTGCGGTCGTCGCCATGTGAGAGACCCGGATCCGCAGGCATTGCTCCAATCCCTCTATTGCGGAGGTCCTGCAATGCCTTAGGCACGTCGTCACCTACCGCCACCAGGAACTCCAACGCGAGAGAGAAGTCGAAGGACGTCATCTGCGCAAGCCGCAGCCACTGGTTTAGAGCCGTCTTTGTGGCCCTGATCGCGGCCTGCGGGCCTTCGGCGAACCTAGTGGCAACCTGTATTGCACGTTCGAGAGAGCGACCCTGATCCACAACTTCGGTAACGAGACCCAAGCGCTCGGCCTCCTCGGCTTCTATCGAGTCCCCCGTCATAAGGAATCGCTTCGCTTTCGTCAGGCCAACTGTCAATGGCCAGATCATCGTTCCGCCGTCACCAGCGGACAGTGCCGCTCTGATGTGCCCATCAGCGATCTTGACGTCACGCTCGATGATTACATAGTCGCACAGTAGAGCAAATGCGAGTGAAGCACCCATTGCGATTCCATTTATCGCGGCAACCACGGGCTTCTCACAATCGATGTGAGATTGCACGACCTCCCGTGCTTCACGCATAATTCTTATCGCGTCTGGCGGTGAAGCGTGCATCTCCTCAATGAGCTTGAGGTCGCCGCCCGCCGAGAATGTCGAGCCGCGGCCTGTGATCACAGCGGCACGCACGGAGTCATCACTCTGAATCGCACGTAGAATCGTCGACAGTTCACGATGACCCACGGCATCACAGGCGTTCGCCGTCTCCGGTCTATTTATATGGATCGTCGCGATGCCATCCGCCAGCGCTACATCGAGATACGAGTAACCTTTGTACGCAGTGTTCAACGGGTATGCTCCGTTTCAGGGACGATCGCGGGACTTTTCACACGGTTCAGTGGCAGCTGACGCCGTCGCTCGGAGCGGGGAGCGCGGCTCTGGGGTGTCTTTTATTGTGGTTGGTTGTTAGGTGTTTTGGTGTCCGGCTTCGCAGCGTCCGTCGGGTCCGATGGGTTTGCGGCATTGTTCGATTAGGGGGCCTCCTTTGATGAAGGTGCGGCAGCCGTCGTCGATTGAGCCGGAGTTGGTGAGATTGGTGGCTGTGGTGGTGTGTCGTTCGGGCCATCCTGTGGGGGGTATCCATGGGGTGTTGATGGTCGCGAGTGCGGGGTCGGCCATCTGCCAGTCGAAGATGCGTTCTGCGTTGGTGTGGCTTACTTTTTCGATGACGTGGTCTGGGATGCCGGCGAAGAGTTCGGCGTAGGTCTTCTGGGTTATCGGGAAGGAGGTGTCGGCGTGGGGGTAGTCGGTTTCGCAGAGTATGTTGTCCGCGCCGATGAGTTCCCATAGTGAGAGGCCGATCGGCTCATCGACCATGCAGGCGAACATGTTGCGGCGGAAGATTTCCGATGGCTTGAGTTTCGGGCGTCCGCCCCAGAACTGGTGCCTGTCGATCTGGCGGTCGGCGCGTTCGAGGACCGAGGGGATCCAGCCGATGCCGGCTTCGGACCAGCACATTTTGATGGTGGGGTATCGCTCGCATACGCCCGAGAGCAGCATGTTGATGGCCGCGAGCATGCCGGTGACGTTCCCGGCCGCGATGTTGGTCGTGTAGGAGGCTTCTGGATCGATGATCGGCTTGTAGCCGCTTGACAGGGTGTGCATGCAGATCGGGATGCCGGCCTCGTCGCAGACGCGCCAGATCGGATCCCAGTGCCCGTCCTTGACGTGGAAGGAGGGCAGCCCGTCAGGGACGGGGTTCTCCACGAAGCAGAGAGCCTTGGCACCCTTTTCCAGGCACCGTTTGATTTCTTGCTCGCCCAGGACGGGGTCCCAGGTCGCGGTGATGATCATCGGTACGAACAGTCCGGGTGGCCCTGCTGGGCACCATTCGTCCAGAACGTAGTCGTTCCAGGCTTTGACGCATTCGTAGGCGAGTTCCTTGTCTTTGAAGCTGTTGAACAGCATTCCACCGAAGCGGGGCAGCGTCGGGAACGCCGCCGATGCCAGCACGCCCTGGGAGAGGAGGTCCCGCGCTCTCTCCTTCGGGTCGTAGCAGCCAGGCAGCATGTCCGAGAACCGGGTGGGCTCCATGGCCCACTCGTCGCGGGGCCTGCCAGCGACGGCGTTTAATCCCATCGTCAGGGCCCGCTGGTTCTCATACTCCCAGAACTCGTTGCTGCCATCGTGGACCACGTGGGGCGCGAGTTCCCGGTACTTCTTGGGCACTCGGTCGGCCCAGAGGTTGGCAGGCTCGATGATGTGGTCATCTACGCTGAAGATCTTGTACATGGTTCCTACCTCTACCGTCAGTCGATTTTGTTCTGAGCAGTGCTGGAGTTGGCCGGCGCCGCGTACGACCTGCTCGCCAGCCCGGCTCCCGAACCCGGCCCGGCCCCGTCGGCGGTCCCGGAGTTCTCGGCGGTGCCGGAGTTCTCGGCGGTGCCGCAGCTGTGGGAGCCGTCTGGCTCCGCAGCCGCGATCGATGAATCGAGCTGCCCCGTCGCAGCTGTCTTTTTGAGGACACCTCGGATAACGGACCGTGTTCGGCCCTTACCGATCGCGCCGGTCCGGCTGGCCAGCGCGACCGCGCACACCAGGGCAACCCCCTGGAACAGCGGACTCACCCAGAACGCCCCGGCCCCGTACTGGAGCGTCAAACCCTGGATACCGAACGCCAACGCGAAGTACGCGATCACAGTGCCCCACACATTGGGACGGTGCCGAAACTGCGACGCGCCGAAGAATACCGCCGCCAGAGCCGGGAACAGATAGCCCGGACCGACGTCGTTGGTGTAGGCACCCACCTCGGAGGCGTAGATCACGCCAGCAAATCCCGCGATACACGCCGAGGACACCAACGAGCCCCACACCATCCTGTCGACGTTGATACCGACGAGGCGAGCCGCTTCCCTGTTACCCCCGATCGCATACATACGACGACCAACAGGCGTCTGCTCGAGGACGAACCACATCACGCACGCAATAACCAGCAAATAGAAAATCACGTACGGAACATGGAACACAGCACCGTTACCAAGATGAAGAAACGACGACGAAAAATTCCCCGGAACCTGCTGATTATTTGACACATACAACTGAAGAGCAGACAGAAGCTGACTCATACCCAACGTCGCGATAAAGGAATTCACGTGCAACTTCACAACCACAAACCCGGTTATCAACCCCACGACCATGGAGAACAGCACCACCACCACCACGACAACACCCATAGGAATATGCGTATTCGCACCAAACCACGACGTCAGAACGATACCCGAAGACATCATCGCGCCGATAGACAAGTCATAGGTACCAGTAGACAACGGCACCACAAACGCCAACGCAATCACCGCCGTCACCGCGCCCTGCGAGAAGACAAGCTGCGTCGTATCAAGAGTCCGGAACAAATGAAACTGAGTCACCCCGAAAATGACCATAAAGATCACCCACAGGTAAATCGCGCTAACCCTACTCAGACCAAAAACCGCAAAATTAAACCGCCGCGACCTACCACCCACCACAGCCGCACCCCGCTCCCCCCGCCCACCAGACATCAACGTCGACATCCCACACCTTCTCCTACACTCACGCGACAGTCACGACCCTAGGCGTTCGAGGCCAAGGCCCGAACGGGATCCCGGCTCGTTACGCTGGCCTACGTCGGCTGGTAATACCCAGACAGACTCTTGATGAGGTGGACTTCCCGAACTATTCTGGCATCACGCTTCTGTATCCGGTCGAGAGAAGGCTGGCCGCTCAACCGCTAATTTAGCCGCCAGAGAGTCTTGAGTTGATCGCGGAACGAAGGAGGTCCGGCCCACTGGCCCGTCGAATCCAGCGTGCTTAGTGCAGACGCTGCCTGATCCTTCGTCAGAATATACGAAATAGACAGATCGCCATTTTTTAGACTCTCGGGCGTCAGTGTGAGGCCCTCTGATAGCTGTGCCACCCAATTCGCCACCAACCAGTAGTTGACCGTGCTGGCGTTGGTTGTCCACGCCACCGACGTTCCATCATTGAGCGACTGCAATTCGACTTTAAGGCTGCCGGCTGCGTTGCCGAGAACTTTCACTCGGTTATCCAATCCCGCAGCCGAAAGCGCCGCCGTCAAGCCGGAGAACATGTCACCCGTCGCGAGTACGACGTAGTTCACATCTGTGTGGCCCTGCAGGTAGGCGACGATCGCCGACGGAACCTGACTGGCCGCAAGCTGGGCTGCCGTCAGGGACAGAGGCGCATCAAGCTGACAGTTCGCGCAGTTCGCGCTCAGCTCATTCTTCAACGATGTATAAAACGCAGCGAAGATTGGATAGGTCGGGATCGATGCGAACACAGCATGCGCGTTGCCGTTCGAGTTCACGATCATCGCGTCGGCCAGCAACTTCCCGATCTGCGCCGAGAATGCCGGACCCCGGTTCTGAGCCGTGATCGTCGATTGTTCGACCCCGGTAGACCAGTCAATAATAGCCACGCCTTTGGCCTTAGCAGCCTGGATCTGAGGTGCAATCAGGTTCGTATTCACAGCCGCCATCAACACATATTTGAATCCCTGCCCGACGAGCTGCTGGAGCGACTGGCCTATTGCGGCAGGATCAGGACTGACAACCGTGAGATCCCACCCGAGTACGTCGGTGGCCGATTTCAGTTGGGCAGCGCTCGGCAGGCAAGATGGGATGTTGCAGTTGATGAACCCGACCTTTATCCCCTTATCCGGGACCCGCGGCAACACCGGATTGCCAGCGAGATTCACACTCGCCGGCTGCCCCAACGAGCCCGCGACAACGGCCTGAGCTGCGGCGAGGCCTCGGGGCGCACTCGACGCCCCAGCGGCTGAACCCGTGCTAGCTCCTGCCTTGGCCCCCGAACTACCTGTGCTCCCACAAGCAGTCAAGCCCACACACGTGACCGCCGCCAAAGCCGCGACCCCCCAGCGCATCTTCATCTCGTCCTTCCCCTGCTCAGTCCGGCAGCATCACCGGATGACCTATGTAGGCCGATCAAAATATCTACTTGGACCTCGATATGCCTATCGAGACAAGAACGCGGCACACGCATCTCAGACCTCGTTCCGGAATCAACGCTCGATATCAACGCTTCACAACATTCGAACTACAGAGCGCTTCGATTTCCTCGGGGCCATAGCCAAGGTTTTCAAGAACAGCCTCAGTATCCATCCCGAATCGAGGGGCACCAGCCCAAATTCGACCAGGCCGATTCTTAAACTCGGGAACTACCTTGACTCCACGCATCTCCCGACCATCAACGGTCGACCAACTCGTAAATACTTCCCGCGCCTGATAGTGAGGATCTCGTTCAGCATCTTCATACGTATAGCTGACACTGCACAAAATCCCGCACTCACCGAATAGCTTCGCCACCTCATGCGCCGACCGCTCGCGGCAGAACGCGTGGACCCGGCGCTCCAACTCATCGCCCTGAGGGGAATCAAACGCAACAATATACGACCCCTCCGGATAATCAGCCGATCCATACTCAAGCCCAAACAACGGCAAGGCACGTCGGAGCACACCCGCACCCCGAATCAAGACGTACACATCCTTACCGTCACCGCACCGAATGAGGCCGCTCCCGGGCGAGTGTTGCCGCTGCGACTGCCGACGGACCGGCTCCCTGCCATCATTGAGGTAGTTCAACGGAGCCACCCCACTCGCGCGCAGAAGAACCTCAAACATCGCGATATCGATGCTCTCCCCCTCGCCGGTCTGACGACTCCTGAGCAACGCCGCCAAGACCGAAGAACAAGCATAAAGCGCGGTCAAGTAATCGGCCGTATACGGCGCAGCGGGGATCGCGGGACCATCGGCCGGACCATTCAACTGGAGGTAACACCCGAAGGCCTGCGCAATGGGATCGGTAGCCGGCCTCCTGACATAACTAGCGTCACCGCTTTGTCCATACCCCGAAATATGCCCAATGACCAACGACGGATTCGCACCCCACAGCACCTCGTCCGTCAACCCCCAAGCCGCAAACTGCCCGCCTTTCGAGTTCTCAATAAAAACATCAGTCTGCGCCAACAACCTCAGAAGGATCTCACGCCCCGCAGGCGTAGGAATATTAATCGCCAAATTACGCTGATTCCGCCGCTCCTGCTCGATCAGATACGGACGAAGATCTCGCGTGAACTCCGGATCAGCCGCATTCTCCAGCCACAAGACATCAGCGCCCATCTCCGCCAAAACCGTCGACGCCCACGGCCCAGCTATCGCAACACCCGAATAAACCACACGCACACCGCTCAGGGGCCCGAAATCCGGCACCTGCCGAGCTTCACTCATTCCTCGTCCTCCCCTTAGATCACACCTGCACTTGACCTCTGGTTCGAAAGGCCAGCCGATTCACCTGGACTCGCGCTGACTTGCCAGCAACCGATTTCGCACGCGCTGATCTCTGCCAAAGGCAGGCTAAAGACCTAGCCCAAGGTGTGTCGGAACTCACCCGACCAGTCGGTATACGTAGGCTAGCGCCCGCTGAAATCGCTGTCAACGGGTTACGTGGGCTGATTAAACTGCGCCTATCGGGATGCTTGCCGAAGGTAGGTGGGAACCTGACCGTTGCGCTCTGAACAAGATTGACTAGCTTCCTGGATTCCTGCGTTCAGCGGTTCCGGAATGTCGTCCTCAAAGCAACAAACACCGACTCATACACCGCACGATTGCCGAGAGCTAACCGCTGTCCTCTTGCCGCTGACATGCCGAGCTAAGCAGCGAGAACAGAGCGGTCCGGACCGCACCTTCGAGGTATTGATTGGCGAAACACCCGGTGCCGCCGGCGTCAGTCAATCACCCAGCGGTCTCCTCCTACAGCGCGATAGAGCGCTACCCAGAACAGGTACTGCTGACAGTCCGGTAGGCGTCGGTCAGCAGGCAGCGGCCAGCCCTACGAGCCGGAATATCGTAGGACGACGCCTAGCGGGGCTCGCATGTGGTCCGCGAAGCCAAATGTTCGATCTCATCCGCCTCCTCCGCTTGCCGCAAGCGCGCCGCCATCAATTGGTACGATCACGCCAGTTATCCATGATGCATCCGGTCCGAGAAGGAAGGCCGACAGCTTCGCGATGTCCTCCGGAAGACCGAGCCGCTGCATGGGATACCTGGCTGCAGCAGCGGCTTCGTCCGATTCATACATGGCTCGGGCGAACCTTGTCTTGACTACTGCTGGCGCGATCCCATTTACGCGAATTCCTGGTCCGAGCTCGACGGCCAGTCGCTGTGTCATATACACCAGGCCAGCCTTACTTACGCCATAAAGGTTGAGCGGGGTGCCCGTCCTGAAGGCCGCTACCGACGCTACGTTCAAGATTGAACCGCCATGATCCTGCATCCAGGCACGATAGGCCGCCTGAACCCAGGCGAAGCTGGCGATCAGGTTAACCTCGATAGTCTTTCGGAACACATTTAGGTCAGCATCTAGGAACGGACCAAAGTATGGATTAATTCCAGCATTGTTAACGAGGACATCCAAAGAGCCGAACGTATTAACCGTCCTCTCGATGGCGTCGCGCTGATGCACCTCGTCGTCTGCAGCACCCTGAAGGCCCAAGGCATTATCAGGCCCGCCGAGCATCGCGACTGCAGAGTCGAGCCCCTCCTTTTTTCGACCTGTAATAACGACGTGCGCGCCCCTAGCTGCTAACTCGGACGCGATCTGCAATCCGATACCACGCGAGCCGCCTGTAATAAGCGCAGTCTTGCCAGTGAAGTCTTGTGGCAACGTTGTCAACTCAGTCACAGGTTACGCCTTCTTTGCAAGAGGACATCATGGACAGGAGAGGCCGCCAGTAACCTTTAGGGAGGGTCCGATCTGGCGGCATAGCTTCGCTGGCGGCTCAGTAACCACGTAACGCCTCTTGTACCCGAGGTTCGTAGTCGGCCGCGGGTACAGGTTGGCCGAGCTACGCATGCGCAGCGTATTTAGCGAGTTCGCTCTTCGCTATCGCGTTCTTGTGCACCTCGTCTGGGCCGTCGGCCAGCCGTAGCGTTCGTACGTGCGCCGACCATTGAGCCAATGGGAAATCTTGGCTTACGCCAGCCGCGCCGCATGCTTGAATAGCCTTGTCCAGGATCCATCCGACCGTGGTCGGCGTCGCAACTTTGATCGCTTGGATCTCCGTGTGCGCGGCTTTGTTTCCAACTGTGTCCATCATCCAGGCCGTCTTGAGCACCAGCAACCTCAGCTGCTCGATCTTCACCCGTGATTCCGCGATCCAGTCCCGTACGACACCCTGCTCTGAAAGCGGCCTTCCGAAGGCAATCCGCGTCGATACCCGGCGACACAGGATCTCCAACGCTCGCTCGGCTAGTCCGATTGAGCGCATGCAATGGTGGATTCGGCCAGGACCCAGCCGGGCCTGTGCAATTGCGAAGCCGTCGCCTTCCTTTGCGATCAGGTTCGTAGCAGGAACGCGGACGTCGACGAAAGTAATCTCCGCATGGCCCCCCTTCGCTGCATCGTCATAGCCGAACACGCGCATACCTCGATTAATCGTCAGTCCAGGCGTATCGCGTGGCACCAGAATTTGGCTCTGCTGACGGTGTCGCTCCGCTGTGCCGTCTGTCTTGCCCATCACGATGAAGATCTTCGCTCGCGGATTCATCGCGCCACTTGTCCACCACTTACGACCGTTGATGACGTAGTCGTCCCCTTCGCGGTCAATTCTGGTGCTGATATTCCGGGCGTCGGACGAGGCAACATCTGGTTCCGTCATCGCGAAGGATGAACGGATTTGTCCGTCTAGCAGCGGATTAAGCCACTTCTCCTTCTGCGCGGCAGTGCCGAACATCTCGAGAAGCTCCATATTTCCCGTATCCGGGGCCGAACAATTCGTCGCCTCGGGCGCCAGATGTGGGCTGCGGCCAGTAATTTCGGCTAGTGGTGCGTACTGCAGGTTCGTTAGACCTGCTCCGCGTTCTCCGGGCAGAAACAGGTTCCACAAGCCAGCAGCCCGCGCGTGCGTTTTCAGCTCGTCAACGATCGGGGGAGTCTCCCAAGGCTTTCCTGCCGCCAATTGCTCAGTCAGGACTGGTTCAGCCGGATAGACATAGTCATTCATGAACGTAAGTAATTTATCACGCAATACAAGTGTCGTCTCATCTAAACCAAAATTCATATCTTCTCCTTCAACGCAGTTAAGCCTGCCGCGATCAGTGGTCGAATTCGCATGTTCAGGTCTTCGCAACCGAATGCCGAGCCGGTTTGAAGGCTACGATAATAGACGCCCTCGATAATGGTCGCCAGTTTGAAATATGCCAAACCAAGGTGAAAGCCCATTAGCGGCAATTCGGTGCCGGTCTGCAGTGAGTATCTTTCGAGTATCTCCTCGACACTGGGGTAGCCTGGCGCAAAGGCTGCATTTTGGGATGCTGGATCGGTATTCAGTTCACCGGTCAGCTTGCTATACGCAACTAATAGCGCGAGATCTGTAAGCGGCTCCCCCAACGTTGCCATTTCCCAATCGAGGACGGCCATTATAGAGTGGTTTTCATCAAATAAGAGATTGTCAAGGCGATAGTCGCCATGTACTATTGACGCCCTGGACTCTTTTGGAATCGACGAGGCAAGCCGCTTGTATAATTCGTCAGCACCTGGAAGCTCGCGGCTATAAGATGCGTCCATCTGCGCTTTCCATCGAGCTACTTGTCGAACCAAAAATCCAGCAGGCCTGCCGAAGTCGGATAGTCCGACTTCGGCAGGTTCTAGGGAGTGAAGGCTGACTAGCATGTCAATCATTCGCTCGCAGACTAGCTTTGTCCTCGGTGCACCCAAAGCAGCCAACTGCTCGGCCCGTCTAAATGCGACTCCTGGAACGTAGTGCATCAAGTAAAATGGTGCACCGATCACGCTGACGTCTTCACAAAGCTCTATGAGCTCTGGCACCGGAATCATCGTGTCGTGCAACGCGTTGAGCACCGCCGCCTCACGGCGCATGTCATGCGCGCTTGCAAGGACATGCACTAGGGGCGGTCGGCGTAAGACGATCTGGGAGCCGGCCCCGTCTGTTACCAGGAAGGTGAGATTTGATTTCCCGCCGGCGATCAACTCAGCCCGTAAAGGATCTACGAGGAGACCTGGCTGCCGAACTCGTAGAAATGTAGCGAGACTCTCGAGGCTCAAACCAGATGGATCAGGAAGACTTATCTGCACGGTGTTCCTCCGCGCGGCCCAAGTCGGACGATTCCGACTGTATAGAGGAGCCTGGCGCCGGCATGAGGATAATTCATGCCGTACCGCCTGCATTCAAGAAATCAGCGCGCAGTTCGGCCTTAAGTACCTTGCCAGTCGAGTTCATCGGCAAGCTATCCATAAACCTTACATACCGCGGCACTTTGTAGTTCGCCATACAGGTACGGGCGAACGCAATAACCTCGGATTCAGTGCAGACTTCCCCGCGCCGAAGAACTATGAAGGCTGCTCCAACCTCCCCCATTCGCTCATCGGGAACTCCGATAACTGACACTTGGCCAATGCATGGGAAGCTGTCGAGTACCTCTTCGACCTCCGCCGGGGAGACATTAAATCCGCCCACAATATACATGTCCTTTTTTCGATCAAGAATACGCAAGTATCCATCTGTATCAAAAGAACCTATGTCGCCGGTATACAGCCAACCATCTTTGATCGCAGCGTCGGTCGCCTCTTGATCACCGTAGTACCCAGTCATTAGCCCGTATCCACCGAGTAGAACCTCTCCGCGTTCTCCGGTAGGTACGGGCTCGTTATGATCATCAACGATCTGCGCTGTCACGTCGGGCCACAGTTGCCCTACCGTCTGACTCACGAGCGGGACTGCCGTACCACGGTGGGTAAATGTCCCGATGGCATGATTTTCGGTCAATCCGTAACCCGTCATTACGACCGCGATTCCCAGCTCGTCGCTGAGTCGGGTAATAAGCCTCTCCGGTATCGTCGTTGCGCCGACGAACGCGACCCTTAGCGACGACAGCTCGAAATCCGCGCGCCGCGGGTGATCGAGAATGGTCGAGAAGAGGGTAGGCGGCCCGGATAGATGAGTAACACGCTGATCCTGGATGAGACTTACGACATCTTCGGTGAATACCGGCATCGGTACACAAGTCGCACCAAACATGAGGTCGAGCATCCATCCAGCTTTGTATCCGAGGCAGTGGAAGAATGGTGGAACAACTAGGTGGACGTCGCCGACTCCGATACCAAACCCTAAATTAAATGATTCATATGCCCGCAGACTTGTTCCATGCCGAAGCATTACACCCTTTGGGTGGCCCGTGGTCCCGGAAGTAAACATGATGTCGCTAACATCGTGGCTATGCGCCCCGGCTATTCGTGCGTCAAGCTCCTTGCGGGCAGAAGGTGATGCCTCCGAAAGTAGCCCCGCCCAGGATTCGGTGTTCGGCTTTCCGACAATTGGAATGTCTACCCGGTGACAAAGCGGGCCCACACTCTGGCTGACAGCTAGTTGATCGGGATCGATCCCCATGAATCCGGTAGCTGCGATGAGCATGCTGGCGTCCGTCTTCTTAAGTACGTAGGAGACCTCCTGAGGAGAGAATCGAGTGTTCACGGGCACCAGCCACGCAGCAGCTGCCAATGAACCGAGCGCCGCGCTGATCCACGATGCTGAATTTGGCGCCCAGATAGCGACCCGATCACCTATCTGAATCTCGCGGTCGATCAATGAGGCGCCAATCGCCATCATGTCGTCCGCGAGTTCTCTGAATGTGACATAACGTCCGCCATCATCGATGGCGACCCGATCGCCGTACTGCTCGCTCGCTGCCAAGACCATCCGGGGAATCGTGCCGTACAACGTCTCTGCTGTCACTGGGCCCACGCTATTTCGCTCCCTGCCAGGCTGACGCAAGGCCCGCGGAGATTCTCGATAACGGGACCTGGCTAATCGGTATATGTCGACACGATAGCCGCTGGCAGCTTCCAGGGTCAAGACATGTGCCGATATAGGTAAGGTACGGACGCCAAATTTCGGCGCGCATCTGTTTCAAGCTAAATCGAGGCTCAAACGACGAAGTCGACCTCGAGGCTGGGGGCCACCGTAGAGCTAACGTCTTGGCTGAGCTTTGAATTGCTCAGGATGCGAGCGGAGAGGCGACGCCTAACTCTCAGCCGGTTGTTCTCGGTTTCAACCGTGACGTTTACAGCGTCATCGGGCCGTTCGATTGGTCTGGCCTCGTGCACGCCGAGCAGGTCGTGACACTGCATCAACCGCTGCCAATCGAGGGCGCCGGTGTCGCGACCACCCAGGTCGCCGCCATCGAAGACAAGGGCAAGGCGGCGATCGCCCAGTTCGACACCGTTGTCGTCGA
>Ga0206993_1075_pt1 | contig 16370 bp, 10 predicted proteins | sample Alteio_BWMinCont_7_FD_153499 | JGI IMG/M metagenome (GOLD analysis project Ga0206993, IMG submission 153499) | Enriched cells from forest soil in Barre Woods Harvard Forest LTER site, Petersham, Massachusetts, United States -... | ecosystem: Environmental > Terrestrial > Soil > Temperate forest >... | reverse complement strand
GGCGTTAGACTTTCTGGCGGCGAAAGTTCCTTTGGTGGTCATGAAGCGCGGCGAGAAAGGAGCGCTGGCTCGCCGGGGATCAGAAATCTTTGAAGCTTCGGTGGCCAGAGTCGCGGCTGTAGACACCATCGGCGCGGGTGACAGCTTCGATGCTGGTTTTCTTCATCAGTTCATTCGCGGCGCTAAAATCGAAGAGTGTTTGAGATATGGCAATCTGACTGGTGCGCTCTCCACAACGCGGAGCGGCGGCACCGAAGCCTTCCGAGACACCAAGCACAGAGAATCATTTCTCGCCCAATAGCGCTCGCATACACCGAGAACCTTTGGCGTGGTGATCCGCAGCATTGACGGCATTTTCCCGTTTGGCGAGTCGTCAAATGCTCTATCTGTGGGGCACACCGCTGCCGTCAGGAACCGTTGCGATTATCGCGGAGTTGCAAACGATTCAGCGATCCGCGGGATCCCGGAAGCGCCGATTGTCGAGAAGGCTTGGATAAGCGCGCAAATTGCCAATGGCCTTGACAGAGAAGATCTGAACGGCTGGCAAACCGTCTATGCCCTGCACAGTGAGATGGATAGTGAAATTCGCGGCTCGTGTGTAGGTGTGAGACACCTTTGGGCCGTCTGCGCCGGTCCCGTCGCCGAAATCCCAGAGATAGTTGACCGCCGGCACTTCGGCAAGTTCTGATTGCGCCAACAATTGAACGGTCTCGCCGACATTGGCGATCGATGGCACATTTGCGGTAACTGTTGGGGCGCTCGGAGAAACGCGGTTGTCGAGAATCTTGATGATTCTGACGGATTCGGGAGCTTGATTCTCAATCCGCACAGTAGTGCCCGCCAGCGGGACCGGTGCGTCCTGGTTTAGAACGTCCGAAGCGGTAAAGGAATGGTCCGAAGGCAGTCCGAGGTCCGCGAGCCGCAAGGTGTGCGACCGCGGCGATTTTGTCCAATTGAAGACGGTTAAAATGGCCTGGTGGGGACTTTCTCGCAAAAAGAATATGCTCGGCTGTTCATCTTCGGGATCGTAGGTCATCAGATCGACGGGCGTGGACGCCCGGCCCAGTTTGGCCATGTTCAACAGATCTTCGTTCTCAACGAGCTCCAACCGGTCCTTCTGCGAACCCATAACAAGCATGTCGTCGCCAATCTCGTACATGCCTCCGGAAACCGCGGAGAGGGCAATGGAGGCCTGAGCAACGGACAGAGGATACGAGGCAGACGCCCGTGTATGATCGCTGAAAGACTCCTCGACGGTGTTGAAGGCGTCCGGATCATCGAGAAAAAAATTGCGGTGCATGTAGAAGCGGGCGGCAATTCCGCTTGCAGCAGTTCGCGTTCCTTCAAACGAATGTGCGGTGTCGGCGGAGACCCGTCCGGTATCGACCAACCCGACTGGGGTAAGCATGGGGCTACCGTCCTTGTCCAGGATCACGTCTTCGCCAACGGCATCACGAATGACTTGCAAACCGATGCGCAGCGCTTCCAGTGCCGTGGTGTTGGGACGATACATGAAACCCTCGATGGCACTGCTATCCATGAAGTCGAGTTTGATGAAGCGGACACCCCATTCACGAACCAGGGTATGGTAAGTTCGGCGTAAGTAGTCCTGGGCTCCGGGGTTCGTGGTATCGAGCGCGTAGATCAAGTCGGATTTTTGGCGCCACAGTAGCTGGGTGTGGATGGGCTCACCCTTGGCGTTGTGCACCAGCCAATCTTTGTGGTGCTCGTATACCCAAGCACGGGAGGTCACCTGAAACGGGGCAGTCCAGACGCCAAAGATCAGGCCATCCCCGGTTACGTGGTGACCGACGGCGCGCATGCCATTCGGGAATTGCCTGGCATTCGCTGTCTCATATTCGCCGCGCGCATATTGGTAGCCCTCATCGACCTGAAAAAAGTTATAGCCCAGTGCTTTCAGATGTGCCGCTTGCCAATCGGCGTTGGCGAGGGTTTCACCTTCGTTGATGGCGCCATAGTAGGCCGTCCAGCTCCACCAACCGATAGGAGTCTGTAGGGAGACGCGGGCATGGTGCAACTTGCGAATTGCGTCGCCGTAGGCCAACAGCTGGTTTTGATAGTCCGGGCCAGCTGCGAACATGAGGCGCTCCGAGACGAATTTCCCTCCGGGTTCGATCGGGAGATTTAGTTCCAGGTGGTTTTCCGCTGGACCATCTCTCAAATCGTATTCCTTCTGAATTTCCGTAGTTCCCGCAAGGTCAACGCTATAAGACGCAATCCTCATATCAGCGCCTTCGCGTGCCGCTTGCAGATGGAGGTAGGTCAAAAGATGATCGGCGGTGAGCGCACCGACGAACAGGCTTTGCTTGCTCTCGCGGTTGTAAATGAGTTGACTCCCGACGCCCCGATGCATCCCGCCGGGCGTTTTCCCCAAATCGTAGAGCTGCAAATCAGGGCGATCCTCGCTATAACTGTCCGAGAGAATACGATCGGCAGAGGCATGACCACCGAGATTCAGCAGGGGAGCCCCGAGAAGTTCGAGGCCGCGGAAGGCCTCGAGCGTGAGCATCTTTCCCGTCGTGTTTTGAACGGCCACCTGCAGAGTGGCGTATGAAGTTTGGTCGTAAAGCTGGATCGTAAAAATGAGGTCAGCTTTCTCTTGAAGTCCGGAGTTTGTGACCGAGATAGTCCGGCCCGCGCCGAGATCATCCGCAAATCTAGATTCAGACACGGTATGCTCTGGATAGTCGCTCGAACGTAGCCACTCGTGATTGACTTGTGCGGCTGCACGGCTGGTAAAGATAGGCTGGCCTCCGCGCACCGCGAGTACGTATGTTCCATCTTTGGCGTTTACGCTCACGGAGAGCGTGTCATTCTCCAATTGCCGGGCCGCGCAGGGCCCGATGAGAATCAGCGCCTCGAACACAATTGCGATTCCGACGCTACAAGACAATTTATGGACTCTCTTCGACACCATGTGAGTCTCCTTTTCGAGCAGGCGTTTGATCGAAGTAAGCAAAGATTTGAGGTCCGACGGAGCGAAGAGCGAAATGTCCGTTCTACTCTATGGCTGCGGCAGTTCGAGGCGTGTCGTATCCATCGAGCCTCACCCACGCGGCCTTTGCAGATTGCGGAAGCGTGCCGCGAATCTCGACCGTCTCTCCCGGGAAAACGGTGACGTAATTGTCGTCGTATTCGAGGGGAAGGAGCTCGTCGCCATCTTTGGCGGAGGTGATCTCGGCACGCTCGAAAAACGCGATATGTTCGGACGGATTGTGCAGGCGAATGGTTACGATATTTTCGACTGAAGAAGACGAATGTTTGGCGCTAAGCTCCAACGGCACTTGGGGCATGGTATTCAGCGGGGTCATGTCCGCCCAACTGACGAGTTTCAATCCGAACGCGCTGTCGTTCTTCGGATCGCCCACATCGTCGTCTTTCTGTGACTGCCAATAGACATTTTCCGTCAGCACCCTTCCATCCGCGTCGAGCAACTGACAGCGCACGAAGAAAACCTGAGAACTATCCGGAAAGCGCGGCAAGGTCATGGCTTGGACCGCACCACCGGGATCGACCTGAAGATTCTCTGCGTGGCGGTCTTCGCGCAACTTTCCCTGCAAGTCGTACACCCGCACGCGCACCCGCAGATTTCTCCGCTCCATAGGAGTCTGATTGACAACGGTAATCTTCGCCTGGCGGTGATCGCCAGTCGCATAAGAGTCAAAGACCACAGACAGAGGGCGTAAGCCGGTCTTGGCGCCGTAATAGGCTCCGCCGGGACTCAAATAGTAGTCGAAAATATTTCCAAAGAATGAGGGCCAGTGGCTATTGAGCATCCAGTAGATGGTCATTTTGTGATTCGCCCATCCGTTGGCGGCGAAAGCCTCGAATTGGGCGCGTGTGTTTTCGAAGTGCGCGAGCTGGGCCTTACGTGCAAATTCCTCCGCGCCACCAGAGGACCCGTAACGGCGATCGATAGCCTTCTGAATATTGATGAGCGTATCGTTTCCGGTGTTGGCCCCAGAATGGAAATACCAGGTTTCGTTAATGGGCCAAAGCTTATCGACCGGAATGAACTTCTTCAGACTTTCGTAGGTGGGTATGTGCTCATTGTCACCCTGCTCCGCGCAGGATCCGCGTGAAGCGGCGTACCGTCCGCTGAACCAGTAGGTCGGAGGTCTCCAACTGTACGGGCCCTCCATGTGAATGCCGTTCCACTTACGCTCACCTCGCTCGTCCTTGGCGAAGGAAGAAACGGTGTCGACGGCAGCGTTCTGCCAGTGCAAGTTGGTGAGAATGTTGTGATAGGCATTCAGTACGGGGTCGGGAGGCAAGCCGTCACTACCGTTGGCCCAAATCCACACGGAGGCGTGCTGGCGAAGCATGGCGATCTGCGACCGGAGACTCTCCTCCGCAACCCGATGGTCCTCTTCATCCCACTGATCCCACATTTCCCACTGGTTGCAACACATCCAACCGAACATCAGTGGCATCCCCTGTTCATCGGCGAGCTCGATGATGTGTTCGCTCGAAATTTTCGACTCCCAGCGGAGCATATTCAAACCAAGGTCTTTTGCGTAACGGAGCACGGCAGCTTCGCGATCCGGGTCATATCGATACAAAAGATCGGGCGTGTAGACGGCGCCGCGTACCAGGAAATCCTTGCCATTGATTTTGAGATAAAAGTTTCCACCTTTGCCGACGTCTGAAAATTGCTCATCGTGGTCGCGATACTGGGTAATCGAACGGATGCCGAACCGTATGTGAGCTGCATCGGAAAGCTTGTTTTTCTCAAGAAATTCGAGGCCAAGGTCATAGAGACTTGGGTTTCCTATGCTGTAAGGCCACCATAGATCGGGATCGCTGACAACGAGCTGGGGAAACTGCTGGGGAGTGAAGCTTGCCTGGCGCTCCTCACCAGGACCAAGGGCAATGGTCTGTTCGAATTGAATGGTAGTTTTGCCGGGCCGCGAGATTGTCCCTCGAAGAATTCCCTTCACTTGCCGGCTGGAGGGATTTCCGAGGCTGGCGTAGACGGTTAATTTGGCCGAGGTGGTTTGCAATAAAGAAAGCTCGGTGTTGACGAACGGATGACTGAGCGTGAGCTCGCCTGAAACCTTTAGGTAGACTGGCTTCCAGATGCCCGCATTGCGGTCTGGAACAAAGGAGATTCCGTGACTATTCTTCCCTCGCGGCCCTCGGTAGCCCAAATATTTCCAGTTCAGCCAATCAAACCAACTGTCTGCGAGCTCAACGCCGTTGACATCCTGAATGGCTCGTTCCGGTGTGACTTTTACCGCAAGCGTATTGCGTTGGCCGGGCTCGATCCAGTGCGTCGCGTTCAGTTCGTGCGCGCTGTACATGCCGACTACGCGCTTGCTGTCCGCGATCAGATGGCCGTTCAACCAGATTTCGGCGCGGTAATTAATGCCGGGAAACTCGAGTACATAGACCGCGTGTTCAGCAGGCGCTTCAAATGTAGTTCGATACCACCAATCCTGCGTGTATAGGTCTTGAGGAACATTCTCCGCCATGTTCTTCCCAACATAGAGATTGGGATAGACGCCATCCTCCTCAAGGATCTCGAGAACGGTAGCAGGCATTCGACGGATCGTGTGCCAACCCGTGTCCTGGTAGTCGAGAAGCGAGATGGCCGCTCCGCTGAGTTGCAAATTATTTGCGGAGGTCAGCTTCCAGTTTTCCGCCAGCTCGATCGTTCTGGGAAACTCTGCAGCCGACGACGACGAGACGTAACCAGCACCGATTGACAAAAATAACGGAACGATCAGTTTCACGAGGCGCGGGCAAGTCCTGTTCACCGAACCAACATTGTGCTTCGACACGTGACTTCGGATATCGCCAGATTGCATATTGACCTCCGACACCAAACCGAAAAACGGACCCGGCTTCCAGGGACGCGACCCAAAACGAACTTCTCCCTTCGCCATGGCCCCGCATCCGAACATTTGACCAGCGAAACAATCGATCTGCCGCGGAATAAGACTCCGCGATTTAAATTTCGAGAGGCTCCCTTGGCCCGGAGGATTCCGGTGGCGCACCTATTTCCTTCATGTTTCTAATCCCAGAAGCCGTGCGCCAACCAAGAATTCTCTTGCCCCTAGTGCAACTGAAATCGTTGCACCACTCTGGTAATCACACCATCCGGACTCGGGTTATCGGGGTCCAGGTGCGAGGCCAGACTCAGGTGATAAGCGAGCAATTGAGGAAAGACAATTTCGAACGGTCCGCGCAAATCGTCAGGCAAGTCTGGTGCCATGGCCGGGATGAAGTCGTGGCCAAGTTCGCTGTCAGAAGCTGCAGATCCGACCACAATAACGTGACCCAGTTTTTTTTGCCTGAGTTCCCGAAGCACATCTTCTTCGAAGCGGCGCCTCTCCGCAGCCGAAGAGAGCACGGACAGGACCAGGGAATCGGGTCGAAGAAAGCTCATCGGGCCGTGGCGAACACCCAAGAAAGTCTCGTTTATGACGGCAGTACGGCCCGCCGTCATCTCCAGAACCTTGAGGCTGGCCTCCTTCGCGAGGGGAACCAAGCCAGCGGAAGTCAGCACCATCAGGCGAGAAGACGATTGAGACGCCAAACGCTGCGCTACTTTTTCAAGGCCAGGAAGGGCGTTATTCACGGCGGCCACGATGCGCGGGAGATGCTTGGTCAATAAGTCGCCGCTGGCGATCGCCAAGCCCGCCAAGAGCAAGTTAGAAAAGGAACCGGTCATCACTAGACTGCGGTCATTTGTTCTGGAATCGAGAACCAGGGGGTTGACACCCGGCAACCGCGCAAGTTGACCATGTTCATTGCAAGTGATCGCGAGATGGACCACGCTTGGGAACATTTGATTAATACGCGCTATGACGCCAACACTCTCCGGGCTTTCCCCGGAGCGTGCCAGGGACACGAGTACGCCGTTCGAAGCAAAGCTTGGAGCTAGATGAGACAGTTCCCGCTTAGAGAAGGTAAGAAGATCGGTAGTCGGGATCGCTAGAGAGTTCGTCCAAGTGGCCGCGACGGCTGAGGCCGCGTACGCCGAAGTGCCGGCACCGCAGATCACCCGAGCGTGGTCTTGCACAATGGAATGCGCGTTCGAAGAGGCTACGCGTTCGAGTGTTGTGGGCCAGAGTTCCGGTTGCTGGCGGATCTCGTTGAGCGTGATTACTCCGCGTGGATTGCGGCTATCGGAACCTGAATCAAGCCTTGCGGTCATGAACTACGTGCCTTTCTGCGAGTGAAGTTCACTCAAAAAAACCGCCACACCGGATTCGGCACACGCGCGACCGAACTGCCGTATCCGCCGCCCACGCCAACCGCGAAGTCACGCGGCCACTACTCGCCTAAAAATACAGCTTGAGTGCAAATTGTATTTCGCGCTGATCATTTTGACCGTCGCGCGTTGAGGTGATTGTTCCGAAGCTGCCGCTCGTGTAGTCGAGAGAGCCGGGGGCGGCCACTACGCCATTGCCCCCGAAACCCGGATTGGAGAAGTTAGGATGGTTGGTCAGGTTAAAGAATTCGGAGCGGAATTCCAGGCGAAACCTCTCTGTAATAGCAAACTGTTTGAAAAGTGAAAAATCAAGACGATGGAACCCCGGGCCACGGAAATTACTCGGCCCTCCGCCGAGCGGGCTGAAGTCCGTTTGGCCGATCGTGGTTGCCACCGGTGGAGTAGCGAATGCCGCTGGATTGAGCCACTGATTCACATTATGAGGACCGGCGTCGGGATTCTGGCCTGGTACCCTGATCGCGTAGCAGCCGAATCCGGAAGTAGTGGACGTTGCGCACGGAACAGTTCCTGGTTGCCCGTCCTGCAGCGTGAGAATCCAGTTCGTTGCCCATCCCCCGAGCACGGCATCCACAATGCGCCCGCTGTCGTGCAGATACTTTCTTCCTTTACCAACCGGCAGCTCATAGCTTCCGCTCAGGTGAAATACTTTATTAATGTCGAAGTCGCACCGGCCGTAGTCCGGGTGGATACCGAAGCCCGGCAGGAACGGTGCTCGATACGCGGTGAGTGAAGTAGCATTCAGAACGTCAATCGCGTTGGTCAGACAGCTCGACCAGGTGAAGTTGGCCAAAACGTTAAGTCCAGCGTTGAATCTGTGTTCATAGTTCGTCTGCAGGCCGTTGTAGTGGCTGTTGCCGGCAAAGCTAGTGTAGGTAGAGCCGGAAAAATCGGGATAGGGAGAGAAGGAGAGTGCGTCCAACCCCAGCGGCAGTATCTGCCGCGGCGTGTTCGGATTGACGTATACCGCAAGGTGGCGAACGGTATTGCCGACGTAACCCACCTGCACGGTATCGTTTTTAGTGAGCTGATACTGCGTGGTCAAGTTATAGCCCTGCGTGTACGGAGTTTTGTTGTGGAAGTCCTCGCCGATCAGCCCGACACCCCCGGGCTCAGCTGCCCCGGAGGTAAGTGGAATAGCAGTTAGCCCGTTGGAAAGCGTACCAATCGATCCGTTGGCAAACGTGATCGGCGCATCAGGCGTCTGATTTGGATAGCTCAGATTGAATTGAAACGGAAAATCGTTGTAGGTCAACAGTGCGGAGTTTTCAAAACCCCCGTAGAAGATCCCGTAGCCGCCGCGAACAACAAGCTTTGGCGTTACTCGGTAGGCAAATCCAACACGCGGAGAAAAATTGAATTTTTGCGATACTCCCAGGCCGGGTTGTCCCGAGCAGGTAATACTGATATTTTCTGCCGCGGCCGCCGCCTCGAAGTCTGGCGAAAATGGAGTATTGCAGCGCTGCTTAGTCATCAAGAAGGTGGAAGCACCGCCCACTGTGGAGGAGGGTTGAAAATTGGACTGTTGACCATATTTTTCGGTCAATTGGCCGAAATACTCGTAGCGAAGTCCGAGGTTCACGGTCAGCCTGGGCTTTACCTTGATGTCGTCCTGAAAATAGCCGGCATAATAGTTACGCTTCATCGACGTGGTGGCGATATTGGATGCTTGTACCTGGTCCGCGCCGCCCACGAAATCAGAGGCGCCCGGAACCGTACCCGGAATCGGTGTCAACAACATTTGAGCGAGTCCGGTATTGCCTCCCGTTGTGGAAGGCACTTCGGTGTAAACCCCGGTAAAGCTCCACGCTCCGCGGCCCGTAAAAGGCTGCAGGATATTGAATCCCAGCCTTTGGTATTGAAAGCCAACCTTAAAGGTATGCCGGCCTGCCGCTTTGGTGAGATTGTCCGTAACCTGCGAAGTGGTGCTCAGCTCGATCGAGGGTAGAAACTGGTTGCTTCCAAGGGTATTCAGCCCCGTAATGAACAGCGAGCCCAATCCACCATTCGAATTACCTTGCGGTACTCCGGGAATTCCAAACTGTGCGGGGATTCCGTCGGTGTTGGCGTTGGGTTGAAGACGAGAGGAAGAAATGCGATTGTAGCCCGCCCGCACTTCATTGACGAGCGTACCCGAGAACAAATGCGTTTCGCTCACCACGGTGTTGATCGACTTCGCCTCCTGATCCCCAGACGAGAAAGATCCCCCATCCGCAATCCCGCCAAACGGGCCCGGAATAAATGTTGGGTTATCTACGTAACTCACACGCCCGAAGATGCTGTCCTTCTGGCTGAAGTTGTGGTCCACGCGAACATCAAATTGGTCGGCGTTGTTGCTCAATTTTGGGTTTGCGGCGTAGTTGTTGAAGAGGCCTGGAAGGTTGGGGGCGGGATAGAGGTTCAGAAGTTTAATCGCATTAGCGTCGAGCCGGCCGGGCGGAAGAATGTTTCCGGCAAAAGGCTCACGAACAAAACCGAGCTGAGTTCCGGGCGGCACACCCGCGCAAGGAGCGGTGATTCCTGTCACCGGGTCCGCAACTCCGCAAGTAACCGCTCGCGTGGTGGAAGGATCGAAGACCTGTCCCAACGTAAAGCTACGCCCGAGAACATCGGTTCGTGAGCCACCCTGAGTCAGTAGCTCCGAGAGATTTGTGTACCCGCTGCTCCGTTCGAGAGCCGTTGGTACGGTATTTGTCGACGGAACCGCCTGACGGATGCGCGTGCCTTCGTAATCCATGAAGAAGAAGGTTTTGTCCCTGCGAATCGGACCTCCGAAGGTAAATCCAAATTGATTCTGGCGGTATTCTCCCTTCGGAATGCCTCCTGAATTTTCAAAGAAGTTGGCGGCATCCAGCTTGTCATTGCGGAAAAATTCCCACGCATTTCCGTGAAACCGATTTGTTCCTGATTTGATGGTGGCGTTGAGGACTGCGCCCGCCGAACGTCCGGACTCGGCGCTATAGTTGTTGGTTTCGACCTTAAACTCTTGGATGGCATCCACTGGTGGCCGAACCGTATAGGCCGTTCCGTTCAAGAAGTCTACTAGATTTGCATTATTGTCTAGACCGTCTAACAAATAGTTATTTTGCGCAGGGCGCAAACCATTGGCAGCAAAACTCCCACTAGCACCCAAGCCCCGGGTGTCCTGCTGATCCTGAGTCACGCCTGCCGAGAGTTGCGCAAGAAACGTAAAGTTACGCCCATTCAGGGGCAGCGCGTTGACGGCATGCTCCTCGATGACCTGTCCGACGGCGGCATCCTGGGTCTGAAGAGCGGGTGGCGCCGTATCGACAAAAACGACTTCCGCGGATTGGCCGAGCCGCAGCGTGACGTCCACCAGCACTTTCTGCTGGACGTCGACGGTGACATTATTCTGCTGTACCTTCTGAAATCCGCTGAATTCCGCCGACACCGAGTAGTGACCAATCTTCACCGGCGAGAAGGAATATTCGCCTATCGAACTGCTGGTAGTCGATATCGACACTCCCGTTCCTTCATTGGTGAGCGTCACCTTCGCGCCCGCCACAACGCCTCCGCTGGTGTCTTTGACCGTGCCGGAAATAGCGCCGGTATCCACCTGGCCGAATATCTGGCAGGGCAGAATCAGGCCCAGCAACACCAGTGCGATTCCTAAGGGCAACTTGCGACTCAGAATAAAAGTAAACATGGTGAGGGTTTACCATCCTTTCTCTATGTGAAGACCCGGTCCAGGAGTTGACTTACTGTTCGGGACGATTCGATGAAAACGTTCCGGTGATCCGTCGCCCCGCCCAAATCTGAGTGAGAGAAAGCGATTCCGCCAAAAGGGCTCTCGCCAAGCGCCCTGTCAGAGTGAGGACAACGGGCCACCGCCTTCTCTCCCTTCCGCAGTGTCGACAGCGGGCCGGGTGGCTGGCAAATTCGGCAGAGTGCTCGCATTTCCTTTGTTTTCTTTTACTACCTATTACTTTCGTTTTCTTGCGATTCGCAGAGACCTTATTGGAAGGCCATTCCGTTGTCAAGAGGAAACCACGAAATGGAACTCTCCTCATTTTGCTAACTAGAACGAAGAAGTTTGATTCCTGGAAAGGCCGGTTCCATTTTCACGAGATCGCTTGCGCGCATGCAGTGTTCGAGAGGCCCTTGCTTTTTTTTGCGCAACAGTTCTTTACTTTCCCTTTCTGTAAGAGTCAAATGCCTTGCGCGGGAACCAGCGCGCTGGGCTAATCGCAAATTTATCCGCCAAAGAGCCGCCGAGCGACTTATGGATCAGTGTCCAGTCGCGAAGTCATCGAGGTCGCAGCCAAAGCACATCCAAGCGAGGTGCCATGAAAAAATCCATCGGTGACAATATGATCCCCAAAGGCTGGAGTTTCGAGCAGGGACTGGAGCTCGTCAAAAAAGCGGGATACGACGGGATCGAACTCTGGCTCGGCGATGTTCCGTGGTTCCAGATGAACACCACCGACGCGGCGGTGGGCGAGTTGCGCCGTAAAGTGGAAGAGGCCGGCTTGGTGGTCTCAAACGTTTCTACCGGCCTGCACTGGGATACTCCCCTTTCGGCGCGTGACCCCAAGATCCGTGCTCAGGCGATTCGCATTGTGGAACGCCAGTTAGAGACCGCCCAGCTCCTCGGTTGCGACGCCATACTTGTGGTGGCGGGGCTCGTGACCCAAGAGGTTCCTTACAATGAAGTCTATCAACGCTGCCTGGACGCCATGAGGCAACTTGCGCCGCTCGCAGCAAAAGCACGAGTTAGAATCGGTTGTGAGAATTGCAATTCGGAACAACGTTTTTTGTTGACACCCAGAGAGTTCTGGACCTTCCTCAATGAAGTCGACAGTCCATTCGTCGGCATTCACCTTGACGTGGGAAACATTCACGACACGGGATTCGCCGAGCAGTGGATTGAGATGCATGGGCCGCGCATCACGCGCATCCATCTAAAGGACGTCATGAAAAAGCGCGGCCGATGTTGCGACACGGTCTATACGAGCCTTTTCATTGGTGACAACAACTGGCCCGCGATAAGAGCCGCACTCAGCAAAGTGGGCTACGACGGCTGGTTGATTGCGGAAATGGAAGCTCGCTACCGCTATGCGCAGGACCAGCAGTTTTATGACACCGGGGCCGACATAGACCGCCTGGTGTCAGGCCGGTTATGAAGGCCCAGGCTCTCGGGTTTCTATGACAATTTCGCGCCGACATTTCTTGGGTGCTGCGGCTTGCTCTGCCGCCACCCTCTGGTCAATCCGACCGATCGGACTGGATACACCAGGTTCTCGCCCTGAACGTGAGGTCGACTGCATTCTGCTGGACCTCGACACGCATTGTGTCCTTCGTGAATCGTTAGAAGGATATCAAGCGGCCCTCGCCGGCCAACACCATCACATCCCGGAGGCCGGGCTCAACTTACGAAGCCCTTGCCGGATGGCAATTGTTCCGGGCTTCGGACCGATGGACCCCGCCACGGCCTTGACGTTATCGGGTTTACTGAAGGCCGGGACTCATGTTCTATTGGAATCCGGCGCGGGGTTCTTAAGCCGGGCGGAATTTACTGCTCATCAGCGAATGCTGTACCGTTATTTCGACATGGCCGTCTTCCCTCCTGTCAGCCTATGGCCGGGACAGCCTCTTGACGACGCGCTTTTTACGCATCGCTCCGGGCGATATCCAGGCAAGAAGCTGGATAGACACGAATCCATTCCTTACGTCGACTACCTTTGGCCACGCGAGACAAAGGTCCGGGACTTCAGTCGGGTGATTCCAGTGTCGGCCACAACGGGTGATGTAATCGGCAAGGTCGAGGGAATACCAGTCGCTTTGAAGAGGCGCATGGGGCAGGGAACACTGATCTTTCTCGGCTCTCCGATGGGCCCCGCGCTACGCGCAGGCGACCCTCAAGCGCGCTCCTGGTTACAGGTGGTTACCGCGCTCTGACTGGGCGCCGTAAGTTTTTTCTCGCAGAGGGACAACGAGTTGCCCACTCTTTCGGACCTATCGAACCTTCAGAACGCGAGAGCGTAAGATGGCCCATATGTTTCGTTTTACTTCTTTTGCTTTCGTTCTTTGCTCACCCGGTTTACACTTGCCGTGCGCGTTGGCGGTGACAAGAACTCAAAAGACCGGGGGGACGGGCGAAAAGCCATGACTGACAAACTGTGCTTGATGCGTTGGCCGATACAGATGGCGCCATGGACCACCGTGGTGGCCGTCAATTACGCACCGGCCCTCGGACAGGATATTCAGTATCGCGAAGACCCTAACGCAGAAAAACGCATGACCTTAGTTTTGAAGGATGGGGATCCAAAGGCCCAAGCTGCACGTGCCCACGTGGTGCCTCGCGCAAAGTTCTATGGCATTGATGTGCACATCACGTCTATGACGCCACGGGAGTTCACGGCGGCGATGTCGCGCCATCTGGACAAGGAAGATGGATGATTTACGGAATGCAGCTGTCCGATTCAATTTTGGAATAAGGTCTACCACGGCAACGTGGAAAAGATTTTTGCCATGCACCACGGAGGAAAAAGATGAAACGGACTCGCCGACGACCGAGCAATGCACTAACGTCCGTGATAGCAACCGTGGCGTTAACGGTTTTTGGCGGATGCAAGACAAAAGAGAAAAAATCAGAACCCGTATCCGCTGTTCATGTTGAGACCCAAGTCGATGGAATTCATTTGAAGACAGGACCAGCGGAGTTTGTACTTACCACCACTGGGAGTGTGTTAGGCCGCTTCTCGAGCGGGACGCAATGGCTGACTCTCGATGCAGCGGAGCCAGGATCTGGAATCGTCGTAACCAGCGGAAAGCAAGTGGTTAACGATTTTGTTCGCGATCTGGGGCACGCCCAAATCGTGCCGGCGAATGGCAAGCTCGGCTCTCTTGGCAAACGAGTGGAAGTCAAGGGCCACAGCTCGAGCACGGGACTCGATGAATTCCTGACCATCGAGGTGTATGACGACTTCCCTTCTCTAGCGCTGCTTTCAGCCCTCTACAGAAATTCCGGCGATAGAGAAATAGCTGTGGATAAAGTGACGTTGCAAAATCACTCGTTAAACGCGTCTTTGGCGGACAGCAATGCGAAATCTCACGAGATGTGGGCGTTTTTCGGATCAAGCCTCAGATGGGGCAAAGATGATGTTCTGCCGATCCCGGCAAAGTTCTCGCAAGCCAACCCCTTTGGCGCCCCGGTGGAAACGCACGACGACCTAGGTCGCGTGGGCGGAGGAGTACCTGTCGTGGCGTTCTGGACACGCCACATGGGCTTGGCCATCGGACACCTGGAAACATTACCGCTGGCCCTCTCCATTCCCGTACACACGACGACCGACGGGAGGGTGGAGGCGTCTGTTGAAGTTCCGGCGAGCACGACGCTCAAGCAAGGCGAGAGTTTCTCTACACCGAGAACGTTCGTAACGGTCTTTCGCGGCGATTACTACGAACCCTTGAGCACGTGGTCGAAGGCGGTAGAGCGGGAGGGAATGACACGGCCGAAAAACAACGAGGAGAACTATGCAGTGGCTTGGTGCGGCTGGGGTTACGAGTCAGAGGTAACCCCGAAACAAATGACAGACACGATCCCCAAATTGAAAGAGCTAGGAATTCATTGGGCCACCCTCGACGATCGGTGGTTTGGCAATTACGGCGATTGGCAGCCGCGCAAGGACACTTTTGGCGGAAACGCGATCCAGGAAATGGTCAGGGATTTTCACAAGCAGGGCATCAAGGTTCAACTCTGGTGGTTGCCATTGGCAGTAGAGGATGGAAAGTTCAAATACGGGGACCACAAGTACGTCGTTTCGGATGTCGTCAAGGAGCACCCAGACTGGCTGATCCTTGACGAAAAAGGACAGCCCGCGAGGATGACGCGAAACCTGGCTACACTCTGTCCAGCAGTACCCGAAGTTCGCGAATACTACAAGAAACTTACGGAGCGCTTCATACGCGACTGGGATTTCGACGGACACAAGCTCGACAACATCTACTCAACTCCGCGCTGCTACAATCCGAAGCATCACCACAAATCGCCGCTCGACTCCGTCTATGCCATGGGCGAGGTGTACAAAACGATTTTCGAAACGACTCGCGCACTAAAGGCCGACAGCGTGACGCAGAGTTGTCCTTGCGGAACGCCGCCGAGCCTGGCCTGGTTGCGTTACATGGATCAAGCCGTGACTGCGGACCCGGTTGGCTCCGTGCAAGTGCGCCGGCGAATCAAGATGTACAAAGCTTTGCTCGGCCCCAATGCAGCCATCTACGGAGATCACGTTGAGCTGTCCCGCATCACCGGAGCAAACACCGACAGTGAGCAGGATGTTGGCGACGACTTCGCCTCGACGCTTGGAGCCGGTGGCGTTCTGGGAACGAAGTTCACCTGGCCGGACTACGGTCCGAAGCTCAAAAACGTGTACTTGAATCCTGCCAAGGAAGCGCATTGGAAGAAATGGATCGCGCTCTACAACGAAAAGATGCTCTCAAAGGGAAACTTCTTGGATTTGTATGTCTACGGATATGACACCCCTGAAGCATACGCAATCGAAAAAGGAGGCGTAACGTACTATGCGTTCTACGCGCCAGTGGCGACTGACCAGGGCAGCAAGGACGCGAGATGGAGCGGCGAAGTGGAATTGCGAGGACTAGGCAACAGGACCTATCACGTGACCAACTACGTCGATGGGAAAGACCTCGGAACCGTCACTGGTCCGGAAGCTAAACTGCGTGTCGATTTTACCGGCAGCTTGCTCTTGGAAGCGCAATAGGAAAATCTAGTCTTCGGCAAAGCGGTCTATTTTCGGGTGCGATGCCTACCGGTTTTAAGACTCGCAGGCAGGCTCTTGCCGACCGTGCAGCGGCGATCCTTTTTTTGCGTGGCCGTCGTGTCTGGCGCGATTACTTTCATCTACCGGTGGTTCTCGGCCGCTACAGAGCACGCGCTGACCAGAACCGCCATGGCCCTCATCGTGGCCCGCCGTCATGCAAGAAACTGTGCTCCCCGAGTCTCTCTTCAAGTCAAGGAATCGCACGTCTGAAAGGATCAGCGCGTGGCGCTACGGCGATAGAGCGTGTAGGTCAACCGACCGTGCAACCAAGCCTCGCAGCTTACGCCGTCGTGCTTGCTGTCGACGGA
>Ga0206993_1121_pt1 | contig 16436 bp, 12 predicted proteins | sample Alteio_BWMinCont_7_FD_153499 | JGI IMG/M metagenome (GOLD analysis project Ga0206993, IMG submission 153499) | Enriched cells from forest soil in Barre Woods Harvard Forest LTER site, Petersham, Massachusetts, United States -... | ecosystem: Environmental > Terrestrial > Soil > Temperate forest >... | reverse complement strand
CCCTTCTAGAACTTCACGAAATGCGCAAGAGCGCGGTGGACCTTTGTATTCAGCTCCCGACAAAGTATCGAACGCGCCTGCCCGAATGCGCAGAGATCTTCAAGCACGAAATTCGCCTGCAAGGACTTGCGAAAGATCACCACTGATCCAACTTCCCAGCAGAAACGAATTGGGCACGCCTACATCCCTAGCCGATGATTCAATTTGACTTGCCTGAATTACGAGGATCCTGTGCGCCATCTACGTACTCCGTCGAAGATGGACCGAAACCCGTAATCTGGACGACAACAGGTTCATCGCCAGTCTCTGCGAAGTGATTCCGAGCGGGCGGTTCAGTGTAAAAACTGCCTGGTGGCAAGGCCTTCAGACTCGCCTCATCAAACTTGTCGCCATACCCGAAATGCCATGTGCCAGAGATTACAGTTGCAACTCTGTCATCGCGATGGGAATGCGAAGCGATGCGTGTATGTGCTGGCACGCGCAGCATGATGGTATACAAGCCTTCTTCGTCTGGATTGCCTTGCAGAACAACGGTCTCGATACCTCGGACACCGGAGCTACCAGTACCCGGATTGCCTCGTTGCGGGAACTTATACTCCGCGGGAACAATGCGTTTTTCGTTCAAGTCGGCGCCACCAGTAGCCGCAACAGTAGGAGCGACTAGTGGACTATCAAGAAACTTACGAATCAGCGCCACAGTATAAGCGGGTCGCTCTTCCATCAGCCAATGCCCTGATCCTGCGACCACCTCCTCTTGCACATTTGTCGCCACATGACGCATGATCACTGCCTGAAGAGGACCGGAGGACTTCTCTCCACCGACCGCCATCACAGGCATCGTCAGCTTGGTTTGTTCGAAGATCTTATTGTCCTTCGCATCCTGAGAGAACGCTGTAAACTGCGCGAACCCGGCGCGCATTCCACCTGGTTGCGCGTATGTGGCGGCGAAGAAATTTCTGGTGTCTTCGTCCGGCTTGCTCGGGTCGGCTGTGAAGTCATTCCATATTCTGTCGAAGTAGATCCGCTCCCGGCCCGCCACCAGCCGTTCCGCATCGGGTCCGTGGAAGTTGAAGTGCCAAACTCCCGGATTTTGGAGTATCTCACTCCAAGGTTCAATCCCGGGAATCGGCGCGTCCATCACGACCAGCCGCTCAACTTTATCGGGGTAAATGGCGGCGTAGGCGTAGGCGACCATGTTGCCGATGTCGTGAGCAACAACAAATGTCTTGTCGTATCCCAACGAGGTTACGACGGCGCGCATATCCTTGGCCTGAGTCTTCTTGTCGTAACCACCGGCAGGCTTGGAGGATCGCCCGATACCGCGCAGGTCGGGCACCACTACCGTATGATCCTTCATCAGATCTGCCGCCAGAGGAGCCCATGAGTCGCTATTTTCCGCGTACCCATGGATGAGAACCACCACGGGTCCGCTCCCTCCCCAACGCACAAAAATGTCCGCTCCTTCAGGGCTGTGTATCGTCTTTGCTTGAAAGCTAGAGGGCAAGGCGGGCTGAGCTTCGCTTAGAACTCCTGCGAAGGCGAAAAGCGTTAGGGCAAGGACACATCGAATCATTAATGATCTCCGTATTTGCGAACAGTCGGCTTATCGGGGCGAGTGAATGAAACTCCGCGGGGCAATTACGGATTGTAGACCACACAGTTCGTCACGTGAAGCATTGACTTAACCGAGCTTCGGCTTGGCGGAAGCCGCGAGTGGTCTGATCTGGCCTGTACTGGGTTGAAGAACCTTAAATCGCCGGCCCCCCTCACGCAATCGAGCACTGCACTCTGCGGCATACGAAATGCTGACCGGACTCGCAATTGAAAATGACGGACCAACTCTCTCCGCCCGACCTTAGATTTTAACGGAGCATTAATGATGTTGTGATGCGTGGTTAACAGTCTGCCATTAGGTTATTTAATTTCTCTTTTAGGTGGCACCTATCCGTGTGCGAAAGGCGACCTTTATGAAGCTGTTGATTCGCCGCCGCGCTCCCGACTTAGTTTTCACCTCGGCTCGGTCGAGCGGCAGGATCCCGACAACAAGTCGCCTTTCAGTTTGCGCTTTGTTGATCTCGGTATGCCTTCAATTGTCGGCGCAGAATGTAGTCTTGACGGGAGCAATCAGCGGCCGTGTTACCGACGCAAGTGACGCAGTGGTTCGCGGAACCTCCATGGTGTTGCGAAACCTGAGCACGGGCGTGCAACAATCGACCGCGACCAATCGCAACGGTCTTTATCGGTTTGCTGCGCTGATGCCGGGCACGTATTCCGTCACGGTATCCATCAGGGGTTTTCGCGATGTGGAAGCTCTGGTGCGAGTGCAAGTCGGAAACACAACGTTGCAAGACGTCAAATTGCAGGCCGGAGCCACCAGGGAAACGATTCGCGTTGTCGCCGACGCACCACTGCTCCGGCCTGCCGAGTCGTCCATGAGTACAGTTCTAGATCGTTCGTTTATCGAGGAGTTGCCGCTCAACGGACGCCGCTACACGGACTTTACCGCGCTCACATCCAATACAAGCTACGATGGCGACACCGGACTGGTAAGTATTGCAGGACAACAAGGGGGAGAGGATTCCGGATACGCCAACGGAAATGGTAGCAACGCCTTTACCGTTGATGGGACAAACGCGACCAACAACTATTTCGCCGACATTCTTGGCCGCTACCGCATTCCTTATTTATACGGCGAGGAGGCGATCCAGGAATTTCAGGTCTCAGTGAGTCCATACTCGGCGCTGTATGGAGGTGGCGCAGGATTCGTCAATGCTGTAACCCGGTCTGGCAGCAATGCGTTTCACGGCAGCGCGTTTTATTACAACCGCAACTCCGCGACCGGAGCTAATGACGCGATCGATAAAGCCGCCGGCTTTCCGAAACCGCAAGATGTTTTGCAGCAATTCGGATCCGGAGTGGGAGGTCCTATCCTGCGCGGCCGTTTGTGGTTCTTTGTGGATTATGAGCAGCAAATCCGCAACAATCCGATTCCTGTTATCAATCAGGCTTTGACCGCGAACTCAGCGAACCTGGCTTCGTTCCTGAGTAATAACTTTGGGATTCCTGCCGGAACAACGCTGCCCCCGCCGAACGGACTGTTGCCCGTCCCTGGAACCGATACCACTGCCGATGTCTCCGCGAATCCCAACAACCTTGTCTATCTGCAGCAAGTATCGAACGTCGTCAACGCATTGAGTTCCAATCTCGGCACCAAGGCCAGAAAACGCAACGACCTGGTGATCACGCCGCGTCTCGACTACCAGGCCACTCCTCGCGATGGCTTTTTCCTCAGCTTGAATTTGAATCATTTCAATTCGCCGGGAGGCGTCGTCGTCGATCCTACGGTCGGCGATTATGGCCTGCAAACCCTGGCAAACGATTATGTGCGTACTTTCCAACTCAGTCTCGGCTGGACGCACACCTTCTCTCCACGGATGCTGAACGAATTCCACGCAGGAACTTCCGACGACAACCAAAACGCAACTCCGACCGGGTTAGTTCCGAACAGTCCTACGATCATCCTCGACAGCCCCGCGTCGTTTGTTCTGGGAAACGCTCCATTCTCCATAGGGAGGGTTTTCGAACGTCAGTACTCCGTAGCCGATCGTATCGACTATGTGATCGGCAAGCACACGCTGCAGCTAGGGGCGGATTGGAGCCGCGCATGGGACGCCGACACCAACGACGGCGGCGCCGACCCAAATGCCGCGGTTCAGTTTGGATCCCGGCTCGGTAGCTATGAATTCTCCAATCTGCAAGCCTTTGCGCTCGGAGAATACAACCTTTTCAGCCAGGCTTCGGGAAACCCGCGGTTCGCATTCGCCGTGCCCTATTACGGATTCTACGTGCAGGACACCTTCCGGGCCCTGCCGCGATTGACTCTGGAAATGGGACTGCGCGAAGACTTCCAGGTTTATCCTCAGCCAGCGGAGAATCCGGCGTTTCCCCTCACTGGGCAGTATCCCAACCAGTTTCAGCGTCTGGCGCCGCGGTTTGGGTTCGCTTGGCAGCCGATGGCAAAGACTGTGGTGCGCGGAGGATTCGGCATGTTTTACACCAACATTAACGGTCTCAACTATCGCAATGCTGTGATCTCCAACGGACTTGCGTCGCAGCAGTCTTCGGTCAGCATCAGTTACAACGGCGGTGTGCCGAATCAGCAATTGCCGACTTTCCCGAACATCCTCGCTTCCAATTCCCCGCTGTTCCAGGCATCACCCGACATTTCTCTGGTCTCGCCACAGTTTCGCGTGCCTTATATTCTGCAGAGCAGCCTGCAGATCGAACGCGAGATCGCCGAAAACACGACGTTAAGCATCGGCACGATGTGGAATCACGGAGTGCATCTGATCTCGGGCAGCGCCTACGACTTGAATCTGAAGCCGCTGCAGGGCACGACGACTTACATTGTCTGTCCGCCCTCCGCAGCCACTGGACCGTGCGGCGGCCCGACATACACGCTGCCGAACATGGACAACGGCCTGCTCAGCGAAGGCCGCATTAGCACCGGGTTCAACGAGATCAACGCGCTAATCAGCCCCGGCCAGAATCATTACAACTCATTCTTTGTGCACTTGCAGCGCCGTATGTCGCACGGCGTGGCCTTGCAGGCTTCCTATACGTTCGCCAAAAGCATCATGCTGGATGGCATGGATTTCAACAACCAGTTCGACTTCAGCAACACCCACGCCGCGTCGCTGCTCGACCAGCGGCACCGGTTCACCCTCGCTGGTGTCTACGTGCCGAGGTTAGACCGACTCACTAGCTCCGGCATCGGACGCGCTCTGCTCTCCGCTTGGAGCCTGAGCAGCGTCATGGAGTTCTCTTCCGGTCGTCCGTACGCCGGTCTACTGAGTCCGGCATGCACGAGTTCCACCTTGTCGTTCGGTAATTGCGATGGGGGGAATGGGAACCTCAATGACACCGCGTTCAATGAGGATACTGCCAACACCGCCGGCGGCATTAATGGTGGTGGTCCTACGCCTGGAATCGGCCTGAATTCCTTCTACGGCCCAAGGCTGGAAAGAATCGATGTTGGCCTGACGCGCAGTTTCATGATCCGTGAGGGCAAGGAGTTTCAACTGCAGGCGCAAGCGTTCAATCTTTTCAATCATCCCAACTACTACGTTCAGAACGGCAACGGCATTAATCAACTGCAATACAATCCCATCGGCAAGAACTGCGGCGACGGGGCTACGCTGAATCAAACCTGTTACTTGGTTCCTAATTCCGGCCCGGGCAATTTTGGGGCCCTGCAGGAAATCAGCCCCAATGGGCTACCGCGAATCTTACAGTTCTCCGCGAGATTCACGTTCTAGGCCGAACCACTATGACTTTATCTGCCGATCGATTATTTATTACGGCATTATCAGCAAGCTGACGTCAGCGCCTTGTCTCAGTCTCCAAACCCGAACGCGCCGCAGCAGGTGGCCCCTCTGCTTGCCTTAGCCACTGAGTTTCTCAAAGCGGGGCAACCAGCCGATGCGATCGCGCCGTTGCGCGATGCAGCGCTGCTGCAGCCGTCCAATGCCGTCATCCAGCACGATCTCGGCCTCGCCTGCCTCGAGGTCGGCCGCGTACCGGATGCCATCGCGGCGTTGCAGCGGGCCGTCGCCAGCAACCCACGTTATACCGATGCACATTTTCGCTTGGGAATCGCCTTGGAGAAGCTGGGCGACATCGGCGGGGCACTCACTGCGTACGACAGCGCCACGAAGCTGCTGCCATCCTTGACCGAGGCATGGTTCCGCGCTGGTGCTCTGGTCTACACGCTTGGCCATGTCGGCGAGGCGATCGGCCGTTTCCGGCGCGCGGCGGCAACCGGAGGTAGGACCAGCTTCGGCCGCCTTGGTAAGGCGCGAGCGCTGGTGATCGAGGATCGCAATCAGGAAGCCGAACAGGTATTGCGAGAGATGCTGGTGGCCGATCCGTGGAACGCCATGGCCTACGATCTGCTGGGCAGCGTGCTCTCTGAACTCGGCCGTTTCGACGAGGCGCGTGCATGCTTTGAACGGACGGTCGCGATCGCGCCGATGCTGGCGGGAAGCTACTACGATCTGGTCCGGTGCCGCCCGGTCACAAACGGTGACAACGGTCTGCTGCAAGCGATGCAAGCCGCCTTGGCCACGCCGGGACTGGAGTTGGGGCAACGCCAGCGGGTTCATCTTGCGATCGGCAAAGCAGCGGAGGATCTTGGCGACTACTCCTTGGCCATGCAGCATTTCGACGCCGCAGACGCTGTGCGCCGCAGCGCTGCGGCGTTCGACTCGGCCGCGTTCTCCAATTTGATCGACCGGCTGATTGCCCGCTGCACACTCGAATTCATCACGCGGGCACCTGAACTCGCTAGCCGCGACGCGACGCCGGTGTTGATCATCGGCATGCCACGATCCGGCACAACTCTTGTCGAGCAGATCGTCTCCATGCATCCCGAGGTCGGAGCTGGCGGCGAGTTGAATTTCTGGAACCTGCGCTTGGCGGGCTGGCACGGCTCCGGCGCGGACGAGGACGCGTTTCTCACCAAAGCGGCGGCAGACTATCTTGGCGTGCTGCGCGCGATCGCGCCGACGGCGGCGCGAGTGACTGACAAGATGCCGTTCAACTTTCTCTGGGCTGGGCTGATCCACGTGGCATTCCCGCGCGCCAGCATCATCCATTGCCGCCGCGCTGCAATCGACACCGCGCTTTCGATCCATCAAACTCATTTCCATCCGACAATGCCGTTTCCGACGGGAGGCGCCGAACTGGCTGCCTATTTCCGCGACTACCAGCGGCTGATCGACCATTGGCGGAGCGTGCTGCCGGCGGATCGCTTCATCGAAGTCGATTACGAAGACTTGACCCACGCGCCCGAACCAGTCATCCGGCGGATCATCGCGGCCTGCGGCCTGGCGTGGCACGACGCCTGCCTGCGCCCCGAAAGCAATCCGCGGGCAATAAAGACCCCCAGCAAGTGGCAAACCCGGCAGCCGATCTATCGCAGCTCGGTCGAGCGTTGGCGACGCTACGAGCCCTGGCTGGGTCCCCTGCGCGCGCTCGTCGATGACGGTTCGGAACCGGACCCAGATATCACCCGACCTTGAGCAGGTGTGAGACGCGGCGCGGGCGACGATGTGTAATCGATTTTTCGCCAACTAGCCGGCCGCGCGCAGGGTGCTGCTTTCAGAATTGAGCGGCACGCGAGCGTGGATGAGAGTGCCTCGGCGGGACTGGGATGCGATTGAAAGGGTTCCGTTCACTACTCTTAGCCGTTCCTCCATGCTGGTCAGGCCAAGCCCTCGGCCCTGCTTTGCTACTTCCCAGTCGAAGCCCAAACCGGAGTCCTGTACCGTGAGATGAATCGCTCCCTGCTCGGCCCACAATCGCACCTCGAAACGACGGACTCCGCTGTGCTTGGCTGAGTTGTTGAGCGCTTCCTGCGCAACCCGGAAGAGGCTAAGAGAAATGTCGGTCGCCAACAGGCGTGGCAGATCCTGAGAGCTAAACTCAATGTCCGCCTTCTGCTGTTGTTCGAACTCTTTGCAGAAGCCTCTAAGAGCTGCGGCCAAGCCGAGAAGCTGAAGTTTCCCTGAGTGCAGCTGATGTGACAGAGCCTGGGCATCGCTCGCTATCTCGGTGGTTCGATGGCTGAGTTCGTTCACACGGCTGCCGACTTCACCAGCAGGCAGATTAGGAGTGTCTTGCTCGAGTTGCTGCAACCCCACGGCCAAAAGGGCGAGACGCTGACAGATGTCATCGTGGATTTCTCTGGCGATCCGGGATCGTTCCTTATTCTTGGGCTTCTATCAACTTGCGGTTCACACTTGCGAGAGTGTGTTCAGCGCGTTTTCGCTCCTCCACGACCACTGCGAGAACCATGAAAGGCGCAGCCAGGAACAGCAGGAATACCTGTATTGACGGCACATTGCGAGCCGAGTCGGGTCCGACGAAGGGGCCGCGTCCGTGAACTGCGCCCCAGATCGCCAAAAAGGCAACAGCTATGGTGAGACTACTGACACCGGTTGTTCCAAAGCGCAACGCCGCCCAGAGCAAAAGCGGCACAATCGTCAATACGGGCACGACGATTGTCGAAGGGGAGACAAAGCTGAAATATCCGAGGACTAACAAACCAACCAGCAAAGCTACGGCTTCAAGGTGGCGGGAAAGCGACGCGTTTGCCCATTCCGGTCTCTTGCTAACCCAACCCAAAATGGCTGGCATCAGCGTGAGGTAACCTAGCGCCTGCGCTAAAAAAGCAATGGGCCAACTTTTCCAATATTCCCCGTATGTGGCGAGCCCGCTGAAACAAGCTCCGGCGAAGGGCGCGAGGAGCACAGCGAAGAATGAATACTTTGCCAGGGCCTTCACGCTATCCAGGTGGGGCACACCACCAAAGCAGTAAGCGAGACCCAACGCAGCTGTCAGCACTTCGGCTGCATCAGAAAACTGGAAGAAAATAATGGAACGAATCGATATACCTATGTGCAGATCGTAGAGCGCAAATGTCGCCAGCGCTGCTGCTATTGAGATTGGCCAGGTTCTGCGAGGCGTCAGCAATAAGACACATACCAGGAGAATGTTGCCGGGCCAAAGTGGCCAATCCAAATGCGGGCGCAGTACAACTGTCGTTCCCAGTCTCGCGGAGAGGTAGGACATCATCGCCACTAAACACGCGAGTGTCGCTATGTGGAACGGGGAACTTAGATTCGCTGTTCTCGACAACTGGCCGGTATCGATAGAACTCATAGGAGCATGAAACAGGGGCTCTACGATTGGTGCTCATTATCCGTCAGACAGGATCGACGGTCAATGTTGCCGTCGATGTTAAACCGAATGGTGACGGATCAGAACCGGACGCGGATATCACCGGATCGTGATTGAGCTGAACCAGCCCACCGCACAAAGCAACGAACGGCGCGGGCGACGATCAGTGTAGGCGATGTTTCGTCAACCAATCGGTTTCTTAGACTCAGATGCCTTCGGGTGCGGCGCACGCAGACTCTTCGCGCCTCCAGATGGACAGTCCCGGTGCGCCCAGTGCCAACGCACCTAGCGTCGCCGGTCCCGGAGTGTACGTCTTGCGAGATGCTGTCGGTTCGTCGTCTGGTCCTTTGGTCGCACCTGCAATGATTGCCTTGCCTGGGATGTTCTCGTAAGCGAACCCGGTGATCACTGCGGGATAGTGGAATCTTTTTGAGGCAACCCTTTCTACACGCACCCAAGCGTAATGGGCCTTGCCCTTGATGGCGAATCGTAAGCCGAGGTAGCCGCGCTTCGTAGGAGAGTTCCACGGGCCGTAGGAAATCGTGCCCCCAAAAGTGGCGTAACCCCCAAGAGCCATGGGCCCGTCAGCATTGCCTTGGAAGGCCGCTCCCGGTCCAATTTTTCGCCCCTTCGGTAACGCGGCCGCCATAACGAGATGGTGGCTGGCTACCGCGACAAAGCCGAACAGGGCATTAGTAAATGGATCATACATGGTCAATTGCCCGCCGAAAGTTCGTGAGTTGTGATGGTACGTAGCCTGGAACGAGACGTCAGTGATGCCATCGTGGTTGAGGTCCAGCTTAACTGTCCCGCCAAGCGCGTGTATGTGGATGTCCGCGGAGGTGTAAATGATTTTTGCTTCAACCGGTAGTGCACCGGCGAGAATTCCCACTCCCGCCGCGCTGGCCGCGAGCGCATACATGTTGAGTTGCTGGTGAATTGAATTCGAGAGGCTAGCTGGCTTACGTGGCCGGGGAGTGTGCTTCATAAATCCTCCGTCCGAAGAGCTAGGGAATTATCCTGCTCTCCGCATCAAACGTCAACACCCGGATTTCTCAAATAACGTAATCAGGTGGGATGAAAAGGTCGGTCTTCGGCGAGATGCTGTGCGCTGCCAAAGTTACGCGGGTATTCTCGAAAGACAAAGGGAGATATCCTAGCCCTAACGCCTCGTCGTGACGCCGTTAGGGGCAGGATTCTGTTGTCCTCGACAAAAAAGTTCTTGCTATTTGGGCAGCACGATCAGCGATGTGGCATCACCAACGCTATGCGGCGATCCCGACGCTTGGGTTGCGCCCTTCGAGGTTACGGTGAAGACGTACAGCTCTCCCGACTGTGGGCTGACTGCATAGAGGTGGTCCAGATTGTCCCAGTAAACTTGCTGGACCGAGCCGGTAGCGATCAATCCTGTCAGCTTTGTGATCGGATGGGCGCCGTTGAAGCGAAATACCTGCAATCCCGAAGCTCCCGATACCGCAAGATACTTGCCATCGGGCGACATCGAGTAATAGTTCACGTTCCCAACCAATACGTTGGGCATATTCTTATAGGTGCTTGAAGTGGTCAGATTGCCGGAGCTATCCGCAGTGTAGACAGCAAGTTGCCATGGACCATCATTCTGCCAGTTCTGGGTCAGCGGCTGCATCGCCACTGCGAGATGATTCGTCGGATCGGCTGCGGCCAGCCACGGACAATAGAATCCTCCGTTCTTCTCTTTAGGAAATGGGGGAGTGATGTTCAACCACGACAGCGCACCATTGCTCGCTCTCTGCACTCCGAAAATATCCTGGCCGAGGTGATAACAACTGGACGAGTAGGCAAACTCATTGTTGCCGATGAAGCTCATCTCGCTGTTGTTTGAAGGGCCACCATCTATATCGTTAATAAGCGTGAGCTTGCCAGTCGTCTGATTGATAGTTAGCGAAAGATAGTCATTGTTGGTTGTGTAGTGGTCCGAGTACAGCGTAGCTCCACTGTGATCAAGAAACAGATCATAGAGTTCGGGGCCGCTCGAATTCGTATACGTGTCCTTTCTTGCTAGAGCGCCATTGGAAGCGATGGCGAACGACTCAATCTTCGTGTTCGTCGAATCCACTCCGAACAGCCACTTTCCGTTCAGCGCCAGAGAAGACACGTTGTATTTAAACGGCGATCCCGGAATCGCCCTCAGTGATCCGTTTGAAGCCGCTGCATAACCTTTGATCACATCTGTCTTGCTGCTGCTGATGTAGCTGGAAACGTAGACATAGGCAACGGGCGAAGTGCTGGCTTGCACTGCACCTTCAATCTGTGAAAACAGGGCCTGAGCGGATGCCAGGACTGCGCTGGCGTAGGCCCATAGGAGAGCTGACAAGAGGGTTCCGATACGGCGATACATACAAGAATTTCTCCTGCAGAAAATCGACGAGCATAAACTTCCGATGTCCAAACCGCTGCGCGAGTTGCCCTATGCATCGCTGCGGGCGTTTCGCTCCAGGTTTGAAAATGGGGGGACGGACGGGACATACACCGGAGTTCATCATGCCAGCAAGCCCATAAGAAAACCGGGATAGCTTCGTCCAGACTTTGGACACTGCTTGGACCAGCATCTGAACTCTGCATGTCACGGGGGCTGCCAAGTATTTTTGGCGGGCTACCTGTCGCCTACACCTTCCTCCTCCTCTATTGAGCTCTCGCAAGCAAAGCAAAAAAAATTCGCGCAGCTTTCAATTTTCTTGAGGGAATCGCCCAGAGAAAGTCGCTTACAAGGGTGGAGCAGTTAAATTTCGCATCACCCAATTCAAAAAATACTTCAAGGAGACCAGAAATGAAATTCATAAACTCTAGTCGTGTACGCACTCTTGCCTCAACCCTGCTGTGCCTTTTCGCTTTCGGATCGGCCAGCTTTGCCGGCACCCTCAGCTATCCCCGAGGACTCGCCGTGGATTCCAAGGGCAACCTCTACGTAGCAAACTCCGGAGCGAACAACATTGTGGTTTACAGCCCTAAGTACGTTCAGGAAACGGGAAAAACCATCACCTCTAACATCATCAATCCAACCGGCGTGGCGTTCGATGCGGCGGGCAATCTCTGGGTCGCCAACTACGGCACCAGCAATGGCGGACAGAATGGCAGCATCGCTGAATACACCGGTGGTAAGCAGAACACGAGTGCCTCCATAACCAACGGCATCCTCGGGCCTGGCGCGCTGGCTGTGGATGGCGCGGGCAACGTCTGGGTAGTAAACGACTTCACCAACGTCACCGTGTATGCTCCTGGATACGTCTTCACCGCACCCAACACTCTGGTGCGAACCCTCAACACGGGTACCGTCTACGGCATCTCAGTCGCCGATGGCGTGCTCGCTTGGGGTGGCAACGGTGCCGTGAGCTTTGGCTTGGCCACACTCAGCTTGATCGACGGCAGCACCGCCGGCGACTACTACTACAGCAACGACACCGGCTTCGCCCTCGCCGCCGATTCCAAGGGGAACGTTTACATGGCCAATTTGAATGGGTCGGTGAACGTTGCCAGCAACCAGAACTCCGAGTATGGCTTGGTTCAGCTCTCGTTCCAGCCTTCCGGCATCGCGATCGACAACGCTCGGGGACGGGTTTACATTTCCAACTACAACGGCAACTCAATCTCGGTGTACAGCACCGCTGGGCAGCTGTTGACGGTGATTAAGTAGTTTGCAACCAATTAGTCCGGCGCGGACAAGCAATTGCTTGTCCGCGTCTTCTTGTTTCTGAATCGAGGCCAGCGGGGCAGGGAGGCGATGTTTCACCAGTTGACCGGCTTGGCGCGAGTTAGATAAAAGGACCGGGTCCACGGTGCGCGTGTGCTGCGATCCACACGGTAACCGTCGCCACCAGATAAACCGCCCCTGTATATACGGAGACGACAATCGGAAAAAAGATGCTTCCCCAGAACCAATTGTCCTCACCGCTAAAGAAAATGAGCGGTGCGTATAGCCCATACGTCCCAAGCAGGACTACGGGAGACATGCTGACTGGCAAGGCGAGCGCGACCAGTATGCTGAACCACAGTCTGGTCTTGGCGTTTGCGATGCTGGGAAAAGTTCCGTCGGTACGAGCTCTGAACAGCAGAAACAGGATCGTTGTAACCGCGGCAATCGTTGACAGTGTCTCTACCCAGCTACGCCAATCGAGCACAACGTGGAAGTAGGACGCCGGTGCCGTCACACATCCGACGAAGTAACATTCGACCGGTACTGCATCCGGCCGGATGAAAAAGAAATGACGCCCGAGTTGTTTTACGTATTGGCCATTGGTCTCATACCAGGGCGGGAAAAAGAAGACTCCCCCAAAAGCAATGCTGCTAATGGAGAGGATCATTTTTTTGGTTGGATTCATGTCTGTCGCCGCACCCAGCGTCTAGATAATAGACACGATTCTACTGGGAACGCGCGCCTACCTTCGGTGCCGTTGGTAACCGTTGAGATCAAGCCATAGCACTCAAAATTCCAATATCAATGAGTAATTGCAGAGGTCTTGCAAACACTTAAGATGACAGCCTATTTTCTTCCGCGCGCCAACTGGCCTAACGTTTCGGGCTGCACCGTAATCACATCCGGGCCCGTAATCTGGCCGGCGATCGGAAATGTGGGGACAGACGGGACGTACCCCGATTTTTTGCGCGCCACTGAGCCGAAAGAAAAGCTGGTGAACGTCCCGTCTGTCCCCACATTCTTCTTCACTGAGGAGTCCGAAGTAGTAATCATGATCGCGGTTGCGACCGAAGAGATGCATGGGTCGGACTGAGTCCTGACCTGAAAACGATTACGACCGAGCCTACGGTTGGAAAAGGCAACACCATCTAAGAGAGCAAAATGGCGCTCTTCTCTTGTTGGAGTGCGTGCTGCAGTGAGCTCGAAAGCGCTTGACACGGGCCGACATTGTCAGAGACGCGATGTTTCGCCAATTGGACTTGAGCCGATCAATGCTTGTGTAACGGACTCTTTGCGAAAATTGTTTTCAAAGGAACGCAAAGGCTTTCGCCAGAGTGAGAATGCCGCCCAGCAGACTCAACACAAATATGAAAAGCCAGCCAGCACCGAGGCCTTTCCTTGCACGAATGCCCCAGATTCCGAGGCCACACGAGACAGTACCGAGAAGCAGATTCACTCCAGAAGGACTGACGCGGAGAGCGATTAGCCATCTCGGCGAGCGACGATCAATAAAGGCCACACCGAGGTAGATCGCAACGAAGAGACCAATTAAAGTAAGGTAGGCGAGCGGGATGTGCTGACTCCACCATTTAGCCCGTTTCTTTCTCGCGAGCTTTGCAGTTCTGAATGAATCCGTCATTTTGCTTCGACTCAGCGTAAGATCACTGCTCATTATGCTCCAACATCGGGCAACTTCAATGGCTGACTGACGTAACCAGGCCATGGCGCTCAAAATCCCAAGGTCAATGAGTAATTGTAGAGATCTTGCAAACAGTGAGATGAGCGCCTATTTTCTCCCGCGCGCCAACTGGCCTAACGTTTCGGGCTGCACCGTAATCACATCCGGGCCCGTAATCTGGCCGGCGATGATCGGTTTGTTCGGGACAGTCTCGTAAGCGTAGCCACTCAGGGTGGCGCTCACATCGTCGTATTGCCGACGGTGTGCAAGCTTGACGCTGAGTCTGGCCCAGCCGTAGTGAACTTTCCCGTGAACGATAAACTTTAGTCCCAAATATCGATCCCTGACACCCTTGCCTTTGTGGACCCACGGGCCCAGGTCGGAATACTGGCTGGAGCGGGCACCCTTGGGGAAAAGCTCCACCGCCATGAATGGGAAACGAACGGGGAATTTGCGCTCTCGTCCGATCAGCGCGCCTGCGGGCAAAGCGGAGGCAGCAGAAAAAAAATAGCTGCTGTGACTAAAACGTTTCCCGGCGACCGCGTTGTTGCGGTATCCGGATGGGTCGAGCCCTGCCTCGAAGCCCGAACTGCCCGCGTAAATCGTTGTGCGCAGTACAAAATCAGTGACGCCGTCGTGGTTGAGATCGATGTAAAGGGGAACGCCTGCGCGCGTCACTTGATGCGTTTCCGTATAGACAACTTTCGCGTCGGAAGCACGGGCCAGCGCCAGCACACTCACCCCGGCTGCGCTTGCCACCAGCGCATACGCGTTGAGTTGCCGGTTAAGCGAATCGGAAATTTCGAATTTCTTACGGGACCGGAAAGCGCTGGACATACGTCTTCCTCCGCAGGTGTTTCATTATCCGTCCGGCGCGACCATCCGGGAGAAAACCTCCTTCCATTTAACTGAAAATTCACCACATCGTCACAGAACCGTCATAGGTCGTCTGTCAAGATTAGTCCCCTGTCGTATTTACACACCGATGTCGCACATCCGATCCCCGTTGCGTGATGAAAAAATTCAAGGAGGAGAACGGTACATGTCTCGAAGAACGGCTCAAAATAACTCTCGAAAAAAAGCTAGAAATAAATCTCGAATCAACCGTTTGCGTCCGCTCGCTGGCCTGCTGGCGGCGGGGCTGAGCCTTCCCGGGCTCGCCGCTGCTCAATCCCAGGAGTTCCCCACCTACCATACTGGCCCACAGCCAAACGGCTCATGGGTCGTCAGCAGCGGCCAGGTCATCACGCCGGCCGGCGTTCAGGTCAACCTCGGCGACCGGGTGCGCGCAAAGGCCATCGCGCTGAACCCCAATCTCCGCACTCACACCGCCGCCGTCCTCACCCTGGGCGTGAGTTCGTCGGACGTCACTGCGGGAACCGTCGAAGTGTTCGACACCAATACTGGCGTCGTCCTGCAAAACTACATCACGTTCGGAACGGATTCGAGCGGCAGCTATAGCGGCATAGCCTATTCGGCGGACGGCAAGCATCTGGTGTTCAGCCAGGACAGCAGCAACGTCACCATCGCCAACGTCACTGCAGAGGGCTTGCTGGAAGACAACGCACAAATCAGCGTTCCGCCGAACAATTCCTTCATCACCTGCTTTCAGAACAGCCCTCCAGGAGCCTATGGCGTACCCTGCGGCACGTTCTATAGTCCGAGCACTTCTTATCCCGGCGGGCTCGCGCTTTCAAGTGATGGCAAGAGCGCCTACGCGCTGCTGAACCAGAACGATACGCTCGCCCAGATCGACCTGACCACGGCGAAACAGGGTGAGCAGATCCGCGTCGGCAACGCGCCGCACAGCATCGTGATCGACAGCAAGGGCACCACCGCCTACGTCAGCAACGAGGGTGGCCGCGCAGCTACAGAGGCGGACTTCCAGATCTGGTCCGCAGGCACTGAAATCGTCGCCGACCCAGTGATTGGCGCCACCATCACCGGTACCGTCTCTGTGGTTGATCTGGCATCAATGACCGTCACCGCTAACATCTCGACGGGTCTGCACCCGACCGGGATGGCGTTCTATGGATCGCACCTGTTGGTTGCCAATACCTATAGCGACACTATCTCGGTGATCGACACGGCCACCAACGAGGTGGCGTGGACGATCGACCTTGGGCTGCCGATCGGCGTGCCCGGGGCAGGCCAACAGGCCTATGGCGCTGCGCCGAACTCGATCGCGGTCGATGCCACGAGAGGCGTCGCCTACGTCGCGCTCTACAATGCCAACGCGATCGCGGTGGTCAACCTCACCAAGGGCGTGAAAAATCCGGTAATGGGCATGATCCCGGTAGCCTATGCGCCGAGTTCGGTCGTACTGGACAAGGTCAACAACGCGCT
>Ga0206993_1112_pt1 | contig 17054 bp, 9 predicted proteins | sample Alteio_BWMinCont_7_FD_153499 | JGI IMG/M metagenome (GOLD analysis project Ga0206993, IMG submission 153499) | Enriched cells from forest soil in Barre Woods Harvard Forest LTER site, Petersham, Massachusetts, United States -... | ecosystem: Environmental > Terrestrial > Soil > Temperate forest >... | reverse complement strand
CGGTCGAGTCAGGCTTGAGGCGGCAATCGGCGGCGCGCATGGGGTCAATCTGCGGATGTACCTGCTCCTGGTTCTCTGAACCGGCTGGGGGACGGTGCTTTAGACCGCTCGCGGGACGGTGTTGCAGACCGCTGAATTGATCTTCGTCGCGGCAGGATTTGCCCAGGACGAGACTGCTGGTCTCAACCGACGCCGGGCCAGGGAAGGCGACCTCGACCTTCTCTTCAGACGAGGCGAGGATCCTGCCGTTTCCGTCATGAAGGATGATGCGCCAGAGATAGTGGCCGGGGTGCAATCGACCGTCCCGCTCCCAGGAGAGGCTTCGACCGTCCCAGTGCGTGTGAACTTCCCGCTCCAGAACGATGGTCGAGATGGTCTCATCTTCGATCGACTCAATCATGGAAACCTGGGCCGGTCCGCGTCCCGGGCCGGTCCACTCGATGAGACCGCTCATGGGAAGAACGGGCTGAAGTCCCTCGTGTAAGGGAAAGTAATCGGCGTGCTGCGTGATGCGGAAGTCCGATGAGGAGACCTTCAGCTTGGCAGCCCTCTTGACCAGCTCTGCGACCTGTCGCCGGGTTATCTCGCGATCGGCATCTGCAGTCATGCCGACGGGAACGACATCCAGGACTGCCACATGCAGGGCGGGACGCGATAGTTTGACTTCGACGGAAGGGATGCCGTGGTCCTGGTCCTGCGGGGTCAGATCGAAGTCGAGAGAGTAGATGCCATCGAGATCGTGATGAATGATGCGGGCGAGATCACTCAGGGAGTTCGCATAGCCGCCGTCGGTGGCTACGGCGGTCTGCAACATCATTGAGGCTCGGTAAGAGAAGGAGTTCAATGCAGCAGTCTGCTTCGGGTCGATCTGCATGTGATACGAGGGGGCAGTGCCGAGCTGTGGGCCCCCGGCCGTGTTGATCTGAGCAGGCTGGTTTTGGGCGGCTTCGCCCAACGGGACGAGCGCATCGGGGCCTCCGACGTTGGCGATATAGATGTGGGCTCCGATATGTTGGGCGATGGGGGTCAGAGATTCGGGCCCGTCGTTGGAGAGGTTACGTTCATTCTCGCCATAGGTTGATTCCGCCAATGGATTCATGGCCAGAATGACCTTTGCCCCTTCGTAACGCTCCATGGTGGCAATGGCCCCTTCTGCTTTGCCTAACCAGTTGCCGTCCCAGCGGAAGTGCGGAGAGGATTCCAGATCGGCGCTGTACTGGAAGGGTTCAGCGGTATGTGCGACGAGGTCAAGATCAGCAAGCAGCTGCGTGCGACCATTTGTAAACGGGATGAGCTTTCCATTCGCGTCGAAAATCCCAACCATCCAGGGAAGGATCTCGGTTGGCTGCTGCGAAAAATACTGGATGGCCTCTCTTACGGCAATTGAATGGACGATGGGCTGGTTTGGTGGAAAAACCAGCAAGACCATGGGAGAGGCAACCGTGGTTTGCGAACCGGGTGCATGCAGGCGTCCTACGCGCTCGGTGCCATTCACGATCAATGTGAAGTCGGAGCTCTGGAGGTTGGCGGGCGTAACGCCATCTTTGTCGGTAATGCGGAGCGAGACGGTTGCTCGCTGGGCCTCGGCAAAACCAGTGCGGCGCAGCACATCCAGTTCCTGATAGAGGGGGGAATGCGATGCGACCGGAGAGTTTTGCTCAAGAGGGGCGATAAGGTTCAGGGGCAAGTTCGACGCGGAGTTCGTTGTCTGATCGGCCAAAGTCTGTTGAGCATGGGAAAGGGATGAGAAGAGAATCCCCGCCACGATCGGAAGATGCAACGCACGCCACATAAAGTGTTAATCCCGGCTGTATTGAACTTGCTGTGATGAATCAGGCTGCCGATTCCTGTCACGTCGAAGTATATCTGTCTCAATCATGGGTCGGAAATGGATCTTTCGGGCGATCAGGGCCAACGCAGGCCATGAGCGGGCGGCAGGAGGGAGGGCTATGATATCGTTACCGCCGACACGCATGCACACACACTTTCGCTCACTCGTTCTGCTTTTTCTTTGCTTTACCGGAGTTGCCGCAGCCCACGCCGCCGAACACATTGTGATCTTCTACGAGCCGGGATTTCCGGCCGCCGATGCGGCGGAGGTTACTGAATCCCAATTACGCGCGGGTTTCAACGGCGCGACGCTGGCGGAGGTAACGCAATTGCCGGCGGCGCTGGCGAATGCCGACCTGCTGGTGATGCCGTACGGGTCGGCCTTTCCGGAAGCGGATTGGAAGCCGGTTCTGGAGTATCTGGACCGCGGGGGCAATTTGCTGACCCTCGGCGGGAAGCCGTTTACGCGAGCGGCTTACCAGGATGCATCGGGCTGGCATTTGCGCGCGCCGAGCGTGGCTTATTCTCTCGAACTGTTTATTCACGATTATCAGGAGACTCCGGGCTCAGAGACACTGAGGTTCGAGCCGAATCGCGATGTGCTGCCCGTGCTGCCAGAGTTCGGATGGAAACGCGCATACAGCCCAGTGCTGCGGCTGAGTGTGGTCGATAAATATCATCGCGACGGCTCGACCGGGGATGAGGATTTCAATCTGACGACGCTCGCGTGGGGTGCGAGGGATGGACACAAGCTGGCGGCGCCTGTATTTGAAATTGACCACAACCAGTTTCGGTTTGTGGGCGGGCGCTGGATCTTTGCCGCGTGCGATGTAGGGGATGGGTTCTTCGGCAATGCGCAGTTGCTGGGGGAGTTGGCAGAGCTAGCGACACGCAAGGCGGACCGGTTTACGTTTCGTCCGCGAGTGCCGTTGTTTTTGCCGGGTGAGCCGCTCGATTTCAATTTTGAGCCGTATGGTGCGCGGGCGGAGTGGCCCGCAGGCGATCAGTTGAAGATTAAGGTCACCACGGAGGAAGGCGGTAAGCCGCTGGAGACGACGATTCGCGTGGATGCGAGCGGGCCGATTACTTTGCCAGCGGATGCGACGGCAGGCAAGGGGCTGCATACGGTTGAGGCGACGCTCATGCGTGGCGGCAAGCCGTTGCGTGTTTACCGTTCGGGCTTCTGGGTGAGGGACTGGGAGTATCTGACGTCGGGTCCCAAGCTGACGGTGGGCACGGATTACTTCGAGCTTGATGGCAAGCCGTTGCCGGTAGTGGGTACGACCTACATGTCGAGCGATGTGGATCGCATGTATCTGTCGAAGCCGAATGCGTATGTGTGGGATCAGGATATGGCGCAGATACACGGCGAAGGTCTGAATATGATTCGCAGCGGATTGTGGAGCGGATGGGATCCGCTGCTTGGTCCGAATGGCGAGATGAGCGAGGACGCGCTGCGTACGATCGAGGCCTTCCTGATGTGTGCTCGGCACAACGGATTGCCGGTTCAGTTCAATTTGTTTGCGTTTCTGCCAGAGAATCTGGGCGGCGAGAATGCCTATCTGGACCAAGTGGCGTGGCAGGCGCAGGCACGGTATGTGGCGTCGATGGCGAGACGGTTTCATGCTGTGCCGTTTGTGGCGTGGGATCTGATCAATGAGCCGAGCGCGAATACAAATTTGTGGAAGACGCTGCCGGTGGGTGACGCCTTCGAGCAGGCGGCGTGGCGGAAGTGGCTGGCGACGCGGTATCCCGACCAGGCGGCGTTGCTGGATGCGTGGGCTGAGCCCTCGTTCGGGATAGGAAGAGATTTGCAGCATCATCCGGCGACGGCTGCGCCAGAGACTGCGGCGCAGGATCCCTTTGCTCTGCCTACTGCGGGCGGGTTTGGCCCTGATGCGGTGCGGGATGGGCAAAACCCGCTGAAGGTTTATGACTACTTCATGTTTACGCAGTCGATCTTTGTGGACTGGGTGAAGCGGACGAAGGATGTGATTCGCGCAACCGGTTCGACGCAGTTGATCACGGTGGGACAGGAAGAGTGGGGCGTGGCGTTGCGTTTGTCTCCGGCATTTTATTCACCGCTGGTGGACTTTACGGCGGATCACACATGGTGGGATTTCGATGGCGCGCTGTGGGCGTCACTGGCGGCGAAGTTTCCGGGTAAGCCGATGCTGATTCAGGAAACCGGCGAACAGCGGCGGCTGATGCAGGACGATCATCTGCGATTGACAGCCAAGGAAGAGGGCTGGCAGCTGGAGCGGAAGATCGCGATGGCCTTTGCGCAGGGCGCAGGAGCGCTGGAGTGGGTATGGAATGTGAACAGTTACATGTCCAACGACAATGAAATTCCGATCGGAGCGGTGCGTCCGGACGGGACCGAGAAGCCGGAAGCGGAAGTGCTGCGGGCCTTTGCAGCGTTTGCGGCCAAGAGTCCGGCGAGCTTTACGCAAATCCAGGCGCCGGCGGTGACGATGGTGACCTCGCAGGCGTTGCTGTATAGCGGGATGAATGGGTTGGCCATCGATGCGCAGAAGCGGTCGCTGCGGGCGCTGGCGTATTACGATCACACACCGTTACGTATGCTGCCGGAGAACCGGCTGGCGGAACTGGGCACGCCGAAGCTGGTGATTCTGCCGGCTCCGCAGGCGATCAACGACGATGCATGGGCGGCGCTGCTGAAGTATGTGGAGGGTGGCGGGACGCTGCTGGTGTCAGGCGCGGTCGAGCGGAACGAGCACTGGCAGATCGTAGACCGGCTGGGAGCGCTCGGCTTAAAGGCGCGGGTTGAGACACTGGCGGTGCGTCAGTCTGAGTTGAAGATTGAAGACGAGCCAGCGGTGCAGGTGACCTTCCCAGGCTCTGCGCAGATTTTGCCGCTTGAAGTGCTGCGGTTCGCGGACGGTAAGTCGGTGGAGACGGTCACACACGGAGCAGGTCGAATTCTTTGGGCTCGCGATCCGGTGGAGTTCGCCGAGGATTATGATCCGACGGCAGCGCTCTATCGGTATGCGCTAAAGATTGCGGGAGTGGCCCCGGCAATGCGGGAGATTGCGCCGCTCTCGCCGGGTGTGCTGGCGTTTCCGACGGTGCTGGACGATGCGGTTTTTTATAGCTTCTCGAACGAATCTCTGGACGATCAAGCGGTAAATATCGAAGATGCGATCACGCATGGACGCATGAACTTTACGCTGCCGGCGCAGCGGGGAGCGGCGGTTCTGCTGCGGAAGAAAGATGGGGCAGTTCTGGCGGCGTATGGCGCGGCGGCCGTGGGAGAGGCAACGCGCTCAGGGCACTGATGACACTCCAAAAGAAAACCCTGATCGCTTCGCAGTGATCAGGGCAGGAGGTGTTATGTGCTTTAAGACAAATACAGAGTATGTCGGCTGGAAAACTCTGTCATGGGTCTGGTGATCGGTTTTTATCTCCACCTTTGGGTGGAGGAAATGCCCTGATTTTGATGCACAGTTCTAGATTTGTTTGGCTAGGATTGTTTGGCTTCGAGCTCGGCCCAGCGCGCGTAAAGGGTGTCCGCAGCATGTTGTGCAACCTCGGCGGCGGCAAGCGCGGTCTGCAGGCGTGTGGCGTCGGTGGCGACAACGGGATCTTCAAGGGCGGCGCGGGCATTCTGGAGTGCTTCTTCGGCCTCTGACACGCGCTGTTCGATAGTGGCGTATTCGCGGGCTTCTAAATACGACAGCTTCTTTTTAGAGACGGGCGCGGCCTGTGCGGATGCCGAGACCGGAGCCTGCTTCGAAGCGGATTTTCGGGCCTGCTCGCGCTCGGCAAGCCAGGTCTCCCACTGGCCGTAATCCGCGAAGGTGGCGGCGTTGCCCTCGCCGTCGAGACCGACAACGATGTTAGCGATGCGGTCGAGCATGTAGCGGTCGTGAGTTACGAGGACCAGCGATCCGGGATATTCGAGCAGCGTCTCTTCGAGGATTTCGAGGGTAGGAATGTCGAGGTCGTTAGTGGGCTCGTCGAGCAGGAGGACGTCGGCAGGCTGCAGCATCAGCTGCGCGATGAGGACGCGGGCGCGCTCGCCTCCAGAGAGACGGGAGACCGGCTGATTGAGCTGTTCGCCGGAGAAGAGAAAACGCGCGGCCCACGAGGCGACGTGGATGACGCGGTCCTGGTAAACGATGGAGTCGCTATCGGGCGCGAGGGCGCGGCGGAGAGTCTGATCACCGTCGAGCTGGCGGTTCTGCTCGAAGTAAGTGACGCGGAGCAGGTTGGCGCGCTTGATAATTCCGGAGGTGGGTTCGGTTTCGCCGGTGAGCAGGCGAAGAAGTGTGGTCTTGCCGCTGCCGTTTGGTCCGACGAGACCGACGCGCATGCCTGCGGTGAGGTGAAAGTTGAGGTTATCGAAGAGGGTTTTGTTCTCGATGGAGTAGCTGAGATCTTCGAGTTCGATGAGGCGCTTGGTCTGGCGGCCAGTGGCGGCGAATTCGATGCCTGCGGTTGAGGTGCGGCTTCGGCTGCTGAGGTCGGCGAGTTCACCGATGAGTTGATTGGCGCGGTCGATGCGAGCCTTGGATTTTGTGGTGCGGGCTTTGGGGCCGCGGCGGAGCCATTCTTTCTCACTGCGAACGCGATTCTCAAGGGCGTCCTGATGGCGGGCCTGGGCGTGGAGGAACTCTTCTTTGCTCTCGAGAAATTGGCTGTAGTTGCCGGCAGAGCGAAGCATCCCGGAAGGGTAGGCACGGTCGAGCTCGGCCATCTGCGTGGCGACGTTCTCGAGAAAGTAGCGGTCGTGGCTGATGACGACGGAGGCGAAGCTTTCGGAGGCGAGCAGCTCTTCGAGCCACTCGATGCCGGCGAGATCGAGGTGGTTGGTAGGCTCGTCGAGGAGTAGGAGGTCGGGATGCTGGACGAGCGCTTCGGCAATGGCAAGGCGTTTGCGCCAGCCTCCAGAGAATGTAGCCGCCACGGTTTCGAAATCGTTGATGCCGGTCATGCCGAGGGTGGTACGCAGGCGCGATTCCCATTCGCCTTCAGGGACGCGGGTGCGCTTGAGCGAGGCTTCGACGATGGAACGGACGGTAGCGCCGTCGGGAAAGAGGGAATCCTGTTCGACGTAAGCCATGCGCAGATTTTTGCGTGGCGTGACTTCGCCGGAGTCGGCGTCGATTTCGCCGGCGATCATTTTGAGCAGAGTGGATTTGCCGCTGCCGTTGGGCCCGATCAGGCCGATGCGGTCGCCGTCATTAATGGTGAAGGAGACGTCGCGAAAGAGATTGGTTGCTCCGAAGGATTTTGATACGGCCTGCGCGTTGAGCAATAGAGCCAAGGTGAGTCCTGCGATCAGACGCGTCTATCAGCGCGTCTCTGCTGGTTGAAAAGGATGGTCGTGATCTTCGATGCAACTCGCGAGTATTCGCGCGACGGAAGATCAAAAGTGATTGCTACTGGTCGTTACATTTAGTGCACTGAAGAATCTGGCCGAGATGTTGCTGCCGGCCTTCTTCCGTGATGACCCAGGTGCGCAGTTGCCAGGGAGGCCGATGCCGTACGTGCTGTGTGTGACCGCAGGCAAGGTCGGCCACCCAATCGCCTTGCTCGTCCTGATGAAAGCCGACGATGGCTTGCGGTTTACCGCGACTGGCCTGCTGGTTCACACGAGCGTCCCTGATGCAAAGGCCGTCAGCGGGCTGCGCTGGCGGCGTTCATGTATTCCTCATAGGGGCCCTTGAAGTCGTCGATCGCGCCGCCTTCGAAGTGCCAGATGCGGGTGGCGACTTCGTCGATGAGGTCGTGGTCGTGGGTGACGAGCAGCACGGTTCCTTCATAGCGCTGAAGAGCGATGTTGAGCGCGTTGATCGACTCGAGATCGAGGTGGTTCGTAGGCTCGTCGAAGATGAGGATGTTGGGCTTCTGCAGCATGAGCTTGCAGAAGAGCAGGCGCGCGGTTTCTCCGCCGGAGAGCGCGGCGGTCGGTTTCAGGCCTTCTTCGCCGCGGAAGAGCATCTGGCCGAGGATGCCCCGGATCTCTTCCTTGGTGACCTTGGGGTCGAACTGATGCAGCCAGTCGGAGACGCTAAGGCCATGCTCGATGACGCCGGTGTGGTCCTGCGGAAAGTAGCCGATTTGCGCCTCGTGTCCCCACTTGATGGTGCCGGCGTCGAGAGTGAATTCCTTCTCGGCGAGATCAGGCGAGGTGGAGAGCAGGGATTTGATCAGCGTGGTCTTGCCCTGGGCATTGCGGCCCATGAGCCCGATCTTTTCGCCGCGCATGACGTTGGCGTTGAAGCCGTCGATGACGGTGAGATCGCCATAGGCCTTGCGGATGCCTTCAAATTCAAGCGCGGTCTTGCCGGAGGGACGGAGCTGATCGAAACGGATGTAGGGGCGCTGGATGTTGGAGCGGGCGAGCTCGGTGGTCTGCAGACGCTCGACTTCTTTCTTACGGCTCATGACCTGGCTGGAACGGGTTCCGGCGGCAAAGCGGGCGATGAACTCATTCAGCTGCGCAATCTTCTTTTCGCGCTGCTCGTTCTGCGATTCCAGGCGCGAGCGGACCTGCGTCTTGGCCATCACCATGTCGTCGTATCCGCCGGTGTAGGTGATGATGGTCTGGTAATCAATGTCGGCGGTGTGCGTGGTGACGCTGTTGAGGAAGTGGCGGTCGTGGGAGATGGTGATCAGCGTTCCTTCGAACTTGACGAGGAAGTCCTGCAGCCAGTGGATGGAGTCAAGATCGAGGTAATTGGTGGGCTCGTCCAGGAGCAGAGCTTGGGGCTTGCCGAAGAGCGCCTGCGCTAGCAGGACGCGGACCTTCTGGCCGCCCTGGATCTCGCTCATCTTGCGGTCGTGCAGCTCGTCAGGGATGTCGAGGCCCTGGAGCAGCACGGCGGCATCGCTTTCCGCGGTGTAGCCGTCTTCTTCGCCGACGATGCCCTCAAGCTCGCCAAGGCGCATGCCGTCTTCGTCGGTCAGCTCGGCCTTGGAGTAGATAGCGTCACGCTCTTCGAGCGCCGCCCAGAGGCCTTTGTTGCCCATAATGACGGTGTCGATGACGCGGAAGGCGTCGAAGGCGTACTGATCCTGGCTCAGAACGCCGATCTTTTTGGGGCGGACGACGTTGCCTTTTTGTGCATCGAGTTCGCCAGTGAGGACCTTCATAAACGTGGACTTGCCGGCACCGTTGGGACCGGTCAGGCCGTAACGCCGGCCGGCAATGAAGGTGACGGTGACGTCTTCGAAGAGAATTTTGGCGCCGTAGCGCATGCTGACATTGCTGACTGAAATCATGGTGCTTCCGTATGAAATTTGTGGCTACAGTGTTCCGCGCAGACGCCTGGGAGGCGCGATAGCAGATGTATTTCTGAGACTGTTGCCCGTATTTCTATTCTAAAGGAAATATTGCGAGTTCTTTAGAAGAGATGCGTGAACAGTTGGTTAGTCGCAAGAGCGGCAAGATACGCCAGCACGCTCATATAGGCGAATTGCAGGGCCGGCCACTTCCAGCTGTTGGTTTCACGGCGAACGATGGCCAGCGTGGAGGTGCATTGCATGGCGAAGGCAAAGAAGACGACCAGGGCCATGGCTCCGCCGAGGGTAAGGTCATGGCGGAGAGCGGCCTGCAGGTGGAGCGACTGCGTAGCCGGGTCGGCTCCATAGAGCGTGCCCAGGGTGCCGACGATGACTTCGCGGGCGACGATGGAACTGAGCAGGCCGATGCCGATTTTCCAGTTGAAGCCGAGCGGTTGAATTACGGGCTCGATCAGATGTCCGATGCGGCCGATGATGCTTTCAGGCAACGACGTGTGGAAGGGAACATGGCTAAGGATCCAGAGCACCAGAGTGACGCACAGAATCACTGTTCCCGCCTGCTGGAGAAAGACCTTGCCGCGGTCAAAGACGCGGAGGCCAAGTGAGCGCAGGGTAGGCAGGCGGTACTGCGGCAGCTCAAGGATAAAGGGCGCTGAGGCGGTCTTGAGGATCGAGGACTTGAGCAGGCGCGCTGTGCCCAGGGCGGCGAGGAAGCCGAGCACGTAGAGCGAAAGCATGACGGCGGCGCGGAGCCCAAAGACATCTCCGAGGATGGGCCGGTTCGGAATAAAGGCCGCGATCATCAGGAAATAAATGGGCAGGCGCGCGGAGCAGGTCATGAAGGGCGTGACCAGGATAGTGGCGAAGCGGTCGCGCTTGTTCTCGATGGTGCGCGTGGCCATGATGGCCGGGACAGCACAGGCGTAGGCGGAGAGCAGCGGAATGAAGGCTTTGCCGTTGAGTCCGATGGAACGCATGACGCGGTCGGCGATGAGCGCGGCGCGGGCCAGGTAGCCGGAATCTTCGAGCACTCCAATAAAGAGGAAGAGGAGCAGAATCTGAGGGAGAAAAACGAGGACGGAAGCGACGCCCTTCCAGATGCCGTCGATAAGCAGGGACTCGATCCAGCCGTGGCCGAGGAAGGTTCCGATCTTGTCGCCGGCGGCGTTGAGAACATTCCCGAAGCCGTCGCTTAAAGGCTGCCCGATGGAGAAGACGACCTGGAAGACAGCGATGACGACGGCCAGGAAGAGCAGCGGTCCGAAGACGCGGTGCAGGAGCAGCTTGTCGAGCTTCCGCGTCCACTCGGAGGAGAGCGGCGCCTTGTACTTGGTGCGGGTGCTGATGCCAGTGGCCCACTGGCGATAAGAGCGGGGATTTCCCATGACCGGCAGCTCAAGCTTTGCCGAGGATCTGGGCCGATCTTCATTTTTGCGGTCGAGGAAGTGGGCGATGGCGTCGAGGCCGGTGCCGCGCGAGCCGCTGATCTTGGCGACTGGAACACCGAGTTCCTGCGCCAGGGCGAGCGTGTCGACCTCGCCGCCGCGGGTCTCCATCAGGTCGCTCATGTTGAGCAGGACCAGCGTGGGCAGGTTGAGCGCAAGAATAGGCGCGGCGAGCATGAGTTGGCGGCGCAGCTGCATGGAGTCGAGCACCAGCAGCACGGCGTCGGGAGCGGGGGTTCCGGGCATTTCACCGTGAAGGACCTCGACGGCGACGCGCGCGTCTTCGGAATAAGTGTTCAGGCTGTAAATGCCGGGTAAATCGATGAGCGTGAGCTCGCTGCGGCCGATGCCGCTGAGCTTGCCGATGCGCTGCTCGACGGTGACGCCGGGGTAGTTGGCGACCTTCTGGCGGAGGCCGGTGAGGCGATTAAAAAGTGTCGATTTGCCGGAGTTTGGCGGTCCGACCAGGGCAACGGTACGGATCTTGCCGGGGACACGGGGTTCGATCCTGATATCAACGGTTTCAGTGGTGCAGCAACTACTCATCAGGAGCCTTCCTCCAGCGCCCGGACGCGGATGGATCGCGCGGTTTCGCGGCGCAGAGCAATTTCGAAACCGTCGATGGCGTAGACCGTTGGATCTCCGGCCGGTGCGCGGCGGATCACGAGCACCTTCGCGTCGGGGACGAACCCCATGTGCATCAGGTGGTGTCCGATTTCGTCGGGCAAATCCAGGGACTCGACTACAGCCCACTTCCCGATGCCTAATTCGCTCAATGCGTTCAACGTCTGTCCGACTCGCCGGCCTTTTACGCTCTAATTTTCATCATAACGCAATGCCGACCAAAAGGCTCGGAGTTATGTGACGGGGTTAAAATCCCGGCATGGATTTTGAGGATTTTCAACGGAGTCTAGAGGGTCCTGCACCGCCTGCGGGTGTGCCTACTCTGGCCGCGGCGCTGTGGTGGGATGCGAAGGGTGAGTGGGCGCGGGCGCACGAGATCGCTCAGGATGTGGCGTCCGCGGATGGCGCATGGGTCCATGCCTATCTGCACCGGAAGGAGGGCGGGGAGGATAATGCCGGCTACTGGTACGGGCAGGCGGGAAGACCTCGGTCGCGGTCGCCTTTTAATGTGGAGTGGGAAGAGATCGCGAGATCAATTCTCGCGAAATAATCACTTTTGCGATCACTACGCGTAAGCCTCATGGAATGAGCGAGATGTGTGGTGTCTCTGCGTAGCGCCCTCGATTAAACCTTTTTGTTTCAATGGCGTACGCAGAGCAGTGTTCCGAGCTACAGATCATGCGACGACTCCGAATATTTCCTGAAGCTAGGGAGCGGCTCACTACTCAATTTTTGACCCGATAAATCTATTTTAACAATTCAGCCGAATTCTTCGGCCAAGGTGGGAGATCCGCTAAAGGTTCTTATTCCAATCGTTTGGGCGAAGATGTGTTGCGTCCGGCCCTTGACAGAAATTGGCGTGAAGCCAGTCCGGCAAAAACTGTTCGATTGTGAACAGCTGCCTTTCGCCGGTGGACAGAGGCCCGGAAACCGAGGCGTATTCCGCTGAGCGAATTCAATAGCTTGCCGCAAGCCTGAGACTGGAGCGCCACATGCAAGAAACATGTCGGGATGAAGGGAATACAGGGAGCAGGGAACAGGGATCAGGCGGATACTGATCGTCCCGGCCGATGTGCTTCGCAAGGCTGATTTTTATTTGCGACAGGTGGAGCGGCAAATATGCTGGGTGATCTGAGATACGCGTTGCGGCAGTTGCGCAAGGCGCCGACCTTCACCGCCACGGCGGTGCTGACGCTGGCGCTCGGTATCGGGGGGCTGGCGAAGCTTTTTGGGGCTCCCATGGGTTGGCAGGTGGTGGCCTTTGCCGCATGCGCGGCGCTGGCGGCAGTACTGCTCTTCGGATTGCTGCCGGCGCTGAGGATGGCCCGGCGCGGACGTCCGGTGCAGTTGCAGGGAAGTGCGCACCAGGTATTGAATGACCAGCGCGGAAGACGTGTCCGACAGGTGCTGGTGGTCGTGGAGACGGCGCTCTCGGTAACGCTGGTCATCGGCGCGGGGCTGCTGATTCACAGCTTTCTTTTGCTGCGGACGATGCCGCTGGGTTTCAATCCTGATGGGGTGTTGACGGGGCAGATTACACTGCCGCCGGCGTATGCAGACGCGCAGCAGGCGGAGTTCAGCGATGCGGTGCTGAGGCGTGTTGCGACGATGCCCAATGTGGAAGTGGCGGCAACGGCTACGGCGTTGCCGGTGGGCGACACACCGCAGCACAATCCGTTCAGTATTGAGGGGCGGCCATGGCAGCCTTACGGGGCAAATCGTGTGCCGCAGTTTATGAACGATCAGGCGGTGAACGCTGATTATTTCCGCGCGATGCAGATTCCGCTCCGGTGGGGACGGCTTTTCAACGATGGGGATAGGACAGGTTCAGAGCCGGTGGTGATCGTCAACGAGACGATGGTCCGCGGGTTCTGGCCGGATGAAGATCCGATTGGAAAGCATATTCTGCAGGGCGCGCCGCGACCGGGCGCTCCGTGGCTGACGGTTGTGGGCGTGGTGGGAGATGTGCGCAGCGGCGGAGCGAGCGCCGATGTGGTTCCGGAATTCTACACTCCGTTTTCGCAGATGCCGGGTGCTTCGCTGGCGCTGGTGCTGCGGACGAAAATCGGCGATGCGGCGGGCGTGCTGAACGAGGCACGAACGGCGGTTGCGGCGGTGGATGCGAAGATTCCGCTGCACGATGTTGCGACCTATGAAGAAATTCTTGCCAGTGAGTTGGGGCCGCGCCGCTATGAGATGTTGCTGCTGGTGAGCTTTGGTGGTTTGGCTTTGCTGCTGGCGGCGGTGGGGCTGTATGGAGGAGTGGTGTCGTATTCAGTGGCACAGCGCACGCAGGAGATCGGCTTGCGCATGGCCTTCGGTGCGAACGAGAGCGATGTGATGACGCTGGTACTGCGACAGGCGTTATTGCTGACGTGCTGCGGGCTGGTTGCCGGGATGGCAATGGCGGTGGTGCTGCGACAGACGCTGGCGGCGGTGCTGTTCGGAGTGCGGTTTCTTGACCTTCCGGTTTATGCCGTCGTGGCGACGACATTGTTGGTGGTAGCGCTCGCGGCCGCTTATCTTCCGGCGCGAAGGGCAGCGAGTGTCGAGCCGATGGAGGCGCTGCGGGCGGAATAAGGACTGGCCGTCCAGGCAATGGCGCGCTTCGCACGCGGTTGAGTGACGAGAATTTGTGACGGTAGGAGTGACGAATATGCTGGGTGATTTGAAATACGGTTTTCGGCAGCTGCGGAGGTCGCCGGCCTTTGCGATAACGGCGGTGCTGACGCTGGCGCTGGGCATTGGAGCGAACACGGCGATCTTTTCGCTGGTGGATTCGGTGATGCTGCGGCCGTTGCCGTATGCCCGCCAGGACCGGCTGATGCAAATTTCGGGGTATTTCCCGAAGGGCTGGATTCGCGGGCTGCAGCGTCACGCGGGCTCGTTCGAGTCAATTGCCGGCTATAGCCCGAATGCGGAGTCGAATGTGGCGGAGGCCGATACGTCGGAGCGCGTATTCGGGGCCGATGTCATGGTGAATGCCTTCGATGCATTGGGGATTCATCCGGAACTGGGGCGGTTCTTCACTCCCGATGAGGCCAGAAGCAGCCAGGACAAAGTGGTGGTCCTGAGCGACGGATATTGGCGCCAGCATTTCGCGGGGAATCCGAGTGTGGTGGGTCAGACGATACGAATCGACGGCGTCTACCGGCAAATTATCGGGGTGATGCCGGCAGGTATTCACTTCCCGTATTCCGACACGCAGTTCGTCGTTCCCGTTTCGTTTAAAGGCGGCGATCCGATCGATCCCTGGAATCATTTTGGGCTGCAAGCCTTCGGGCGATTGAAAGATGGAGTAACGCCGGCGCAAGCACAGGCGGAGCTGCGCAGGCTGCATCCTCTGCTGCTGCCGCTCTTTCCGTGGACCATGCCGGACGCATGGGAAGCCGATACGACGGTGGTTCCGCTGCTCAATTCAATTGTTGGCGATACGAGGCCGCGCTTTTTGCTGCTGTTTGCGGCCGTGGGGCTGATCCTGCTGATTGCATGCGCGAATGTTGCCAACCTGATGCTGGCGCGGGCGGCAGGCCGCGAGCGCGAAATGGCGATACGCGGTGCGCTGGGTGCAACTGGAAGCAGGCTGATCAGGCAATTGCTTGCAGAAAGTGTGCTGGTGGGCGCAATGGCCGGCGTGGTTGGGCTGATGGCCGCGGGTGTGAGCCTGCAGGCACTGGTGCGCTTGCTGCCCGCGGATACGCCTCGACTCGGGGATCTCACGCTTCGTTGGGATGTCTTTTTGTTCGCTGCTGCGGTGTCGGTGTTGACCGGGGTGTTGTTCGGGCTGGTGCCGGCAGTGCGGATGGCGTCGCCGAAGCTGCGGGACGCATTGCAGTCGGGTAGCCGCAGTGTGGCGGGAAGGGCATCGCAGTTCCGGATAGCGATGCTGCTGGTGGTGGGACAGATCGGGCTGTCGGTAGTGGTGATCACCGGCGCAGGCCTTATGCTGCACAGCCTGTATAGCCTGTCGCGCGTGGACCCGGGCTTTCAGACGGACAGGATCGTGACGGCGGAGGTTTCCCTGGATGCGACGGCCTGCGGGACGAAGGGACAAAGCGGTGCCCCGTTAGCAGCGGGCGGGCATTGTCAGGCATTCTTTCAATCTTTGCTTGATCGCATGCGCGGCGTTGCCGGCGTGGAGAACGTTGCGCTGGTGGATGCGCTACCTATGAGCGGGTGGGACTTGAATTATATCTACGACGCCGAAGGACATCCGCGCGATCCGAGGCAGCCGGCGAAGCAGGGAACGGGACGCACGGTGTCACCCGATTATTTCGGAACACTGGGACTGCGCCTCGTGCAAGGACGACTGCTGACCGATGCCGATGCGTCAGGCGCGAGCCGCGCGGCGGTGATCAACCAGAAAATGGCGAAGGCCCTGTGGCCGAATCAGGATCCGATCGGGAAACACATTATTGAAGTGGCCGAGGAAAAATCGCCGGCGGCGATAGATCCTAATGTTTCGTCGATTGTGGTGGGAGTGGTGAGCAACACGCATCACGATGCTCTGAGCGGCGGCTTCGACGATGAGGTTTATCTGCCGCTGACCGCGAAGAACGAAAAGCCGGTGATGTACGTGGTGATGCGCACGCGCGTGGGCGCCACGCAGACAGCGGAGGGACTGCGGAGGGCAGTAGCGAGTATCGATCCGCAGGTGCCGGTGACGAGGGTGCGGACGTTGAACGAGGTAGTTGCAGCGTCGGCGTCGGCGCCGCGATCGCTGACGATTCTTCTGCTCGGTTTTGGCGCACTGGCAGTGGTGATTGGCGCGGTAGGCGTGTATAGCCTGATCGCTTACATCGTGAGCTGGAGGACTCGGGAGATAGGCATCCGGCTGGCGCTGGGAGCTCAGCGATGGAACATCGTCCGGGGCGTGGTCGGGCAGAGCCTGGTGCTTGCGGCCAGCGGGTCGGCATTGGGACTGATCGCGGCTGGCGTTTCGACCCGGCTGCTGCATAGCTTCCTCTTCGAGGTAAGTCCGCTCGATCCAGTGACCTTCTGCGGTGTGCCGGTGTTGATGCTTCTGCTGGCGTTGGCGGCGGCATGGCTCCCGGCACGACGGGCGGCAAGCGTGGACCCGATGGAAGCGCTGCGGAACGAATAAGGACTGGCCGTCCAGGCAGCGGCGCTTCGCGCAGGCATCGACGGGCGAGTAATTGTAACTGCTGGGGTGACGAATATGCCCGCTGCGATCCTCCATCTGCTGCGGTGTCGCCGCCAGCGGCAGAAATACATCTGCCGTCGACGGATACTCGAGCGTCCGAGGCATTACGCCAATCACCCTGTACGCGCGCCCATTCAGCTCGACGTTGCGCCCCACCACTTCGGCATCAGCACCGAAGTGCCGCTGCCAGAAGCTGTAGCTCAGCACCGCTTCGCCATCCCTGCCGGCCTGAGCCTCATCGTTCCTGAAGACGCGGCCCAACTGGGGCTTTGCCCGTAGAACCGAGAAAAAGTTGGGAGACAAATACGCTGACTCCACATGGGTAGCATCGCCCGCGCCTGTCAGACTCATATCTCCGGAAGTGCGCACCGCCAGATCTTCGAACGAGCGGCTCTGCCGCACCCAGTCCGTGTAATTCGCCAGCGCGGCCTGCTTGTAGTCGCCGCGTGTCTGTTCCTCGGCAACCGTCACCACGCGGCTCATCTCCGGAACCGCGAGCGGGCGCAGCACCAGCGCATCCATCAGGCTGAACACGGCGACATTCGCGCCGATCCCAATCGCCAGCGTCAACACCGCGGTCACCGCAAACCCCGGTGACTTTCTCAACTGCCGCAACGCATATTTCAGATCGCCGAGCATATTTGTCACTCCCACCGCTACTAATCCCTAATCCCCAATCGCTAATCCCTGCTCTCACTCCTCGCGCAGCAGAATTGCCG
>Ga0206993_1110_pt1 | contig 17377 bp, 19 predicted proteins | sample Alteio_BWMinCont_7_FD_153499 | JGI IMG/M metagenome (GOLD analysis project Ga0206993, IMG submission 153499) | Enriched cells from forest soil in Barre Woods Harvard Forest LTER site, Petersham, Massachusetts, United States -... | ecosystem: Environmental > Terrestrial > Soil > Temperate forest >... | reverse complement strand
TTCGTAGTAGTTGGCGCGGGCCACGGGGACGGGAAGCCGCAGCACGACGGGATTCACGGAATCGAGCTGCGGGGAACTGGCGAGCAGAAGGTTTTCCATCGCTGGAGTCTGGAACACTCGATCATAGGAGGCGTGCACCAGCAGATTGAGCGAAGACACGAAACGCGACACACCGAGGCGCGGGCTCACCGCGGAGTCGTGAACCACGAAACCGTAATGATCGAAACGCAGGCCGGCGCTGATATTCCACGCGCCGTAACGCACCTGGTCCTGGACATAGAAAGAAGGTTCGACGTCCCACTTGCTGCCCGCGAAATTCAAATTCAATTGCGTGCCGGGATCGAATTGCGAGGGGTCGGTAATGTGGTACTGCAGCACTTCGTGAACCGGAGTGAAGAAAGAATCGGCGCCGGCTTTCCAGTCGTGGTGGCCGCGGTGGCCGGCGATGTCGCCGCGAATGTAGCCTTCGCGATAACCGCGATCCTGATTGACGATGACAGGAGTAGAAAAAGGATTGGAACGAAGCGAGAAGCTGGAATCGCGCACAGCGCCGGAAAAACTGAGAACCAGATTGGAAGAGATGGTGTGCTGGAAATAGATTTGCCCACTGGTTTCGGAGCTGGCGGCGTCTTGCCGCTGCAGTATGGCCTGTTGGGGGAAATCGTTGGGGATTTCGTAGCGCAGGGAACTGTGGGCCACGGTCAGACGCAGGCGGTCGTTGTCGGTGAAGTCGCGTTCGTAAGCCGCGGAAAATCCGCCGGAGTTGCCGTCATTGCCGAAATTATTGGTGATGGGCGGGTCGAGATATCTGGCGGAGTGCAGGCCGAACGCGCGGACGGAGTAACGCTCCTTTTCCCGGGAGTAGGAAATGGCGGCGGAGCCGTCCACCTGGTCGAAGCTGCCGCCGGAAGCGGCGAAATCTCCGTGCCAGCCGAGAAGTGAATTTTTGTCGGTGGTGAGTTCGACGATGCCGCCGAGCTTGCGGCCGTATTCGGCGGGATAGCTGGCGGTGAGTATGCGCAGGGATTCGACGGAGTCGGAATCCATATCGGGAGCAAACGCGGGAGAGCGATTCTGCACCAGCGGCTGGCCATCCACGACGAACTGCACATCGTATTCGGAGCCACGCGGATGCAGGACGCCGTTGCCTTCGTAAAGCCAGCCGGGTTCTTCGTTGACGAGATCGAAGAGGTCGCGACCGGGCTGGAGGCTGAGCTGCTCGCGGATCGATTGCTTGCCGACGGAATAAAGCGTGCCGGTGCGCGTGGGGTCGACGAGCGTGAGTTCGTCGGTGACCTGGACCTGGGTGGTGACCGGCGCGACGCCGAGGGTAATGCCGAGTTTCACCGGGACTTCGGAGTGGACTGCAACGACGTCGCTCCAGACGGCGAAGCCTTCGGCGGTGAGGTTGAGACGGTAGAGGCCGAAGGGCAGATCCTGAAGGACGATGTGGCCGTCGGCGGGAATCTGGAAGCGGCGCTCGAAGCCGTTCCCTTCGTTGAGAAGTTCGCCGCGAGCGGCGAGAGGGGAGCCCTTCGGATCGCGGACTTCGAGATGGAGTTCGCCGCGGAGGCGCTGGGCGTGTGCGGGGATTCCCGCGGCCAGGCTGAGGAGGCCGGCCAGCAGGGAAAAGCGCAGGAGAAGGAATTGAGCCCGATTAGCGGTCATTGCTAAAAAGAGTATGCGATACCCGCCGTTGCGATTCATCGTGCGAGGGCGCGGGTATTTCCAAGATAGCATGCGCGAGGGAGGACGCCGCGCGGGCGGTTGGGTTGGGCGCATAAGTGGCACCGTGGCAGTTGACCACATGTGAGTTTGGTTGTTGGGCTTGAACCGTAAAAGCGGCAGCTTCGCTGCCGCACTCAAAAGTCGGAGCGGACCGTCTCATTCCCGCGGCGGGCAGGTATGCCTGAGTAACTATTTTGTCTCCGGACTGGAAAAGGGAGGCGCAGTGCCGGATGATGGAAGACAATCGTTTTCTCGTCCGAGGTCGACGCCGGAGGCGGATGAGAGAGAAGGCCATCGAACAAAGGGGCTCACGTTTTGGACGCGAAGAATGTTTATCTGACCGGTGCAGCCAGCGAGTTTGGTTCCCGTATTATTCCCTCTGAAGAAGTGGATCAGGCGTTTGGCATGCCCGCCGGAAAGCTGCGGACACGCGCCGGAATTGTGTCTGTGGCGTATGCGGCGGAAGACGAGACCGAAGGCTCGCTCGCGGCGGGGGCTTGCCGGAAAGTTCTGGAGCAATGCGGAGAAGACGCGCAGAACCTGGATGGCGTGATTGCGGCGAGCGAAACGGATCATGCTTATCCTTCGCTTTCGGCGCAGCTGCATGCGCGATTGAAGCTGCGCGAAAGGTCGACGGCGCTGGATGTTGGCAGCGGCTGCCTGGCGCTGTTGCAAGTGCTCTGCGTGGCGCAGGCGATGCTGATGTCGGGCCAGGCGCAGAAGATTCTGGTGGCGACCGCCGATGTGCATAGCCGGACGTTGGGGCCCGGGCGCACGGCGGGCGAATTTGGCGGGTTGTTCGGAGATGGCGCGAGCGCGTTTCTGCTCTCGAACAAACCGCCGGAGGAAGGGCGGTTTGCGTACCAGTTTGGAGAATTCTTTTTTGGATGCGCGGCGCAATATGCGGACGCGATTGCCGTGAGCGACTTGGGCGGCGCGGGGCTAGAGATTCGATTTGATGGCGAAGCGCTTTCGCGCGCGGCGGTTTATCGTATGGAGCAAGTGCTGAGCGAAGTGGAGAAGCGCAGTGGAATTTCGCGGGGGAAGGTGGGAGCGTTTGCGACGCACCAGCCGAACCCGCGGCTGGTGGCGCTGTTGGCGAAGCAACTGGGTGTGGCGTACAGCGCGTTTCCGCCGATTGCAGTGACGAAGGGGAATTTGGGTTCTTCGATGTGCGGCGCGACGCTGCATTCGGCGTTTGAGAATGCGGCGGGGCAGTCGGTGGGTGAACGAACTGCGGTGTTCTTGGCTTCGCTGGCGCCGGGGTTGCTGTTTGGCGGCGGGTGGATGGTGCCGGCGGGGGGTTGAGGGTTGGTGGAGAAGTGGAGTTGGGTGGTTAGGCGGACATCGTAAAAGCGGGAGCTTTGCTCCCGCACTCAAAAAGAGCATTGCTGCTCACAGTGGTTGAAATGCGGTTGAAGTGTTGCCGTGGTCCCTCCACTCCATGGCCGACGCGCCACACTTCGGCGCGGAAGAAAAGATCGGCCATTCCGGTCGGGATGACAGAGCTAGAAAAAACAAGGATGGGAAAACCCAAGAGCACGGCCAGGAATGGCCGTGCCACATGAAAGTGTCATCAGGGGGAAGGGCGGGTGGCGGTGGTGAATTCGAGGTTGGGTTGAGGGACTACGCAGGATTGGAGCGGGGGCCAGCCGGGGTCGGTGGTGGAATTACGGCAGAGGCTGACGAGAGCGTTGGAAACTTCGGAAGGGCCGACGGCCCCGTTGAGCGGCTCGGCATAAATTTTGTAAGTGTGATTCACGGCGAGAGCGCCGATTTGGTAAGTGCCATCAAATTGCGCTGGGCCGGGGGCCTGGCAACTCCAACCACCTAAAGTACCAGCGATGACGGAGCCGGTTGCGGCGTCCACGGCGACGACGTGTACGCCGAAAACTCCAGTGACGCCTGGCGGAGACGCGGGAAGAGAGAGCGGATTCGCGGGAACGATGCGTCCCTGGATGGAGCCGATGAATTGTGTGTCGGCGGGATCGTGATAGAGGACGCGGAGGCCAGTACGATCGTCGTCGGTGAGTGGCGTATCGGGCTGCTGGGTGGTGGGACGCATGCCGGTGAAGGTGCCGGGCGCGGGGGCGAAAGGAAACATCATGGCGCTCCAGACGGCGGAGTGGCTGAAGCCGAGAGCGTGGCCGAGTTCGTGGGTGAGGAGGGATTCGAGGTCGTAGGATTTTGGATTGGCGCTGAGGGCGGCGGGAGTGGCAAAGCTCACCAGCGAATCGCCGGGATTAAAATAGATGTCGGCGTCGAGAATCTGGCCGACTTGCGTGGAGGGCGCGCCGCTGCCGAGCTGGATGCCGATTTGATCGGCGGCGATGACGCGCGTGAAGGCGAGCACTCCGGGAGTGAAAGCCATGTCCGGCTGATCGAAACAGATGGAGTTGATACCGTCGGAACCGCAGAGATTCGAGGCGGAGTTGCGGACGAGCGGAGCGATGGAGGCGGGGGTGAGAGTGGTGCCGCTGACGTTGCTCCAGACGCCGAGGGATTGCTGGATGACTTGCTCGATTTCGTTGAGGCTGCCGGTGGCGGTTTGATCTTGAGTGAGGATGGTTTTGGGAGTTGTGCCGAGCGCGGTGCTCCAGCGAAAAGCGATAGCCGCGGCGCTGGTCAACTGATGTGAGGGCACGGGACAGGCGGAGCCGCCGGAAACGCTGCCCGGTTCGCGCACATCGGGGACGATTTCGTTGAAGGAGTATCCCTCGGCGGTGATGACGGACCAGAGAATCAGGAAGAGCGTCATGGTGATGGAGGCGAATTGGCGAAGCGAGTTTTGCATGGCCTTTTCCTTTTTTGCGGAGATCATTCCGTTTCGCGTGAGATTTCGCGGTGAAGGCGCTGCTCGAATGCATCGACGGAAAGATTTCTTACGCCGGCTTTTGTGAACGAGTTGGAGGCGGGATCGAAGACAGGGGTTTCCGCGGAATCCTGGGTGACGGCTTCGCCGCCGGAGCGGAGATCGCGATGGATGCGGAAGGTGCCTTGGGCCCAGCCGACGATTAAATACTGGCCGCCTGGGTGCGCGCTTAGGAATAAATAGACCTCTTCGCCCGGGCGGAATTCGGGCGTGCCATCGACGTGCGAATGCAGGTGCTGGAATTTTCCGCCGGGCTGGCGCACTACGATTTCTTCGGGAAGATAGCCTTTGTTGTGCGCGAGCACGCGGAAACTGGTGTCCGTCCAGATTTCGCCATTTTCCATGCGCGTATCTGTGTGGACGCAGCGGACGCGGGCGATGGAATACGAATAGTGCACCAGATCCTGGAAGCGGAGGCGCACCAGCGTGGTGGCTTGTGCGACGATGGCGATCAGGGCGAGGCCGATCAGGAAAAGGACCCAGAGGAATCGGCGGCGATCTTTGTAGCTCATGGAAGTTCACTCCTGTTCATTGAATCTCCAGCACTCCGGAAGCGGCGGTTTTGTCGAGATTGGCGTTTTGCACGAAAAGCGTTCGCGCGCCAGGGAGCGCGGTGGAAGGAATCTGGATGGTGAGGTGAATGATGCCGAGACCGGCGGGCTGTTTGGAAATGACGGCGACATCACCGGAGCCGGAGATGGTGTAGGCCATACTGGTGTCGAAGCCGGACTGCGAGAAGAGGCAGATGTCGGCGGCGATGGTGCCGGAAGCGGGGCGTGTGAGAGGAATGGGATTTCCGGCGAGGTTGCAGGCGTTGGTGGAAGTGTTGAACACGCCGATGGCGGCGACGTTGAGATCGAAAGAGGCGGAGGAGTTGTCAACACCGGCGGTGGTGGGTTCGACGACGGAGATGTTTTTTCCGGCGATCGATGGAGCCGAGCTGGTGAGAGAGATGACATCATCGGTGGTGCCGGGAGCGGCCACGACTAGCGAGACGATGTTGGAGAGAGTGCCGCTGGGATTTTGAAGCTGGATGGAGACGTTGCCGGGTTGCACGACGTCAGTGCTGATGACGGGGGCGGAGCAGGAGTTTGCGGAGGTACAGGTGGTGACGCGCGCGGTGCCGGCGATGAGGAGCGTGGAGCCGGGGCCGGGATTGGAGGGGACGAAGCCGCTGCCGTCGACGGTGAGGGTGAATCCGTTTGCGCCGCCTGCGTAAACGCTGGCGGGATGCAGCGAAAGAATGTTGGAGCCGGAGGAGAGGGTGACGCTGGCGGCGCCGGATTGCGTGGAATCGTCCTGGCTGATGGCGACGATCTGGATGGTGTTGGGAGTTGGCTGCCCGGCGGGTGCGGTGAACGTGCCGCTGGGCGTGATGGAGCCGCAGGCTCCGTTGACGGAGCAGGCGGAACCCTGGACTTGCCAGACGACGGCTTGGTTGCCGGTGCCGAGGACGGAGGCGGTGAAGCCTTGTACGCCGAGCGGCGGCAACATGATGCTCGCGGGGAAAACGCTGACGAGGATGTGATTGATGACGGTGATTTGCGCGGAGGAGGAGGTCGCGGGGTTTCCGGCGATGGCTACGTGGACAGAGACGGGATTCGTGGAGGGAATCGCGCCAGGGGCGATGTAATCCACTTGCGTGGAGGTGCTATTGGTGACGCTTTGGCAGGGGGAGGAAGCGACGACGCAGAGTTGCCCGACAGTGGAGTTGCCGCCGGAGATTCCGTTGACGCTCCACGCAAGGGAGGAGCCGGTGGCGCCGTTTTCGGCGACCGTGAGCGTGACGCGATGATTGGCGGCGAGCGTGGCCGTTGTGGGCGACAGGCTGAGGCTGGGGCCGCCTTGAATCGTGATCGTGACTTGGGTTTGTTTGGAAGGATCGGCTTGCGGCGTGACGGTGATGATGATGGTGCTGGGCTGCGGAGGAGCGGTCGGCGCGGTGTAGTTGGCGGTATCCGCGACGGCGCCGCCGCCGGCGGATTGCGTGGTGATGACGGAGAGAGTGCCGCAGGCGCTGCCACTGCAGCCGCTACCGGATAACGACCAGGAAAGAACACCGCTGGGACTGGAGTCGGGAACCGGTGTGAGCGTGGCGACGATGGCCGAGGTGACGCCGGGTTGAAGGCTGGAGGGCGCCGCGAGCTGCAGCGTGAAATGGCTGGTGATGGTGAGAGTGGTGAAATTTTGCTTGGAGGGATCGGCGACGCTGGTGGCGGTGAGAGAGACGCTGGGCGCGGCGGGGAGAATGGCGGGAGCAGTGTAATTTCCATTGGCGTCGACGGAGCCGCAGTTGTTCGGGCAGGCGGCGCCGGAGAGGCTCCAGCGGATGGCGGGATCGGGCTTGCCGCTGCTGGCGATGGTGGCGTGGAAAGATTGCAGCGCGCCGAGTTCGACGGAAGAGGAAACGGGAGAAAGCGAGATGGCGATGTCACTCGAGACAGTGACGCCGGCGGTGGAGGATTTGGAGGAATCGGCGTGGCTGGTGGCGGTGACTTGTACTTTTCCGCCAGGAGGAAGATCTGCGGGGGCGGTGAAGAGTCCGTCGGGGGAGATGGTGCCGACTTGGGGAGAGCCGCCGGAGATGCCGTTGACGCTCCAGAAGACGGAAGTGTCGGAGGAGTTGGTGACGGTGGCGGAGAAGGCGAGCGTGTTGCCGAGCAGTACGGTGCCGGAATTGGGAGCGATGGTGATGGTAATCTGCGGCAGGGGCGGAGGAGGTGTGGAACTGCCGCCAGGGCCGCTGGCACAGGCGGCGAGGGAGAGCCCGAGGGCGAATGAAAAAATTGTCCGCTTGAAGTGGACAGGAAGAATTCGGCTCCGAGTGGAGGGGCCTTGATTTGAGCGCGTTTGTGAGAGAGGGCGCATGGAGTTTGCGATTGCAGACGAAGGGCCAGGGAGAGAACGGGGTGGCGTGGAAGCCAAGGCCGCGAGTTCTGCGAACCTTTGTGTCTTCTAAGGTGTGTGGAACGAAGAGCTTGAAGGTTGCGACTCGAAACATGCGGGCAGAAAAATGGATGTGCGACTGTGTGCCGGAAAATTGCAGGACGTTCCGAATTGAACGGGGTTGCTAGTGTGCGTTCCCAAACCGGGAATTAGGCGGTGTCTCGATTGACATTCGCTGGAGCGGCTCGAATAATCGCGCCATGGCCAAGCCTGAGGCGGTGCGACGGATCAAGAGCTATTCCGCGACGAACGGCTATGTGTATCAGTATTACTTTTACGAAGTGAACCGCGTTTCGCTGGATGGCGAAGCGGCTGGGGAATTTGTTTATGCGATTTCCGCGGATCGCGGGACCAGCTTTGGGTTGCGAATTTTTGTGATGCAGGTGGCGCTGGATGCGTGGGCCGCGGCGAATGGGCGCGCGCTGACGAGCAGCGAAGAATATGCGGTCGCGAAGATGCGGTTGTTTCAAGCGTTTGACGAGGGCGTTGTTCCGCTGACGTCGGAGGCGGCGCGCGAGGTGCGGCTGGTGGTGGATGAGTCGAATTTGGAGTCGATGCTGCGGTTGTTGAGTATCTGATTGGCAACGCCGAAGGAATTGCCTGCTCGCAGTGCATCCCCGCTTGTGAACGTTGAAGAGACGCCTGAAGTTGAGGTTCTTCGGACATCCTCATCGGATGTCCTCAGAATGATAAGTTCTCGTCCCGGTAGCTGATTAGGAGACTTGGGAGTTAGGGCTACTTTGTAAAAGCGGGAGCTGGGCTCCCGCACTCCAAAATAAGATCGGCCCGCCTTAGAAGGCGGGCCCTATAAGAGTTGTCTCGAGGTTGAACCGAAACGCTGCCAATAACGTCTAGTTTGGTGTAACGGAGATTGAGGATGCGGGAGCTGGTCCTGATCCAGCCGGGAAGAGTGCTCGAGGGGCCGTCGGAGCGGGAGAGCGAAAGCTGCCGCGCGCACCGCGAGTTTGAGGAGCGGCTGGCGGAGTGCGGGCCGCTGGCGTTTCGCGTGGCATATGGCGTTTTACGGCATTCGGCCGACGCGGAGGATGTGGCGCAGGAGGCGTTGCTGAAGGCGTACCGGAATTTCAGTCGGCTGCGGGAGTCGGCGCGGTTTCGCGGTTGGCTGGTGCGGATTGCGTTCCGGATGGCGCTGGACCGTTGGAGATCGGTGAAGCGGCGAGAGAGGCGGGAGGCGGGATGGACTGGGGCCGAGCAGAGGGCTTCGGGACCAACGGCAGAAGAGGTGGCGGTGTCGAGCGAATTCCAGGCGAGGCTGGAGCGGGCGATGGCGGAGCTGCCGGAAAAGTTCCGATTGGTGTTGCTGCTGGCGGGGATCCAAGGGTACACGCTGGAAGAGGTTTCGGGGATGCTGGGGATTCCGATGGGCACGGTGAAATCGAGGCTGTTTTTTGCGAGGAAGCAGTTGGCGGAGAAGCTACGATGAAATGCGAAGGGTACAGGGACAAATTGATTGCGGCGCTGGCGAGCGGAGAGAGTTCGCCTGCTGACGATGTCGCTGCGCACTTGCGTACGTGCGCGGAGTGCAAGAAATTTTATGAAGCACACGTGCACCTCTTTGGAGCGATCGATTCGGGTGTGCGTGCGATGGTGAATGAAGCGGTGCCTGCGTCATTGTTGTCCGAAGTGCGAGAGCGGATGGAAGAGGTACAGGCAGCTAGGGCAAATTGGAAGCTTTCGTGGAGTGTTGCCGGCCTGGCTGCGGCTGTGGTTTTGGTGGCGGTAGGTTTTATGGCGCGACGTGGGCCAAGACCCACTGCCGTACCCCTCGAGACCGTGGCGAGCGCCCGCCCCACTTCAGAGAAAATTACACGGGTCCTAGCTCCCGAAAAGGCGGTGCACCCGGTTGTCCGGTGGAGCCACAGGACGAGGGGAGAGCCATTCTCTAACCCGGAATCTGTGACCTCCTCGCCGGAAGTCTTGGTACCTGCGGAAGAGCGCGCGGGGTACGAACAGTACATCCGGACCATTCGGGTAGGGAATAAAGCGCTCGCGAAGGACGCGAATTTCACCGACCCCATCGAGATTGCGCCGCAAGAAATCGCGCAACTGCAGATCAAGAAATTGGAACTGACTTCGATCACCGAGGAAACGCAGGAATAGTGTAGGACCCTTAGTGTTTCCGTAGAGAAAAGTCTGGCAATGTGGAAAGGGAGAGAAATCGATGAGAAAAACGAGACTAGCGATGGTTGCGCTGGCAGCCATGATTCTGCCCTGGCGGCAAGTCTCCGCGCAGGAGAAGCCGAATCCCGAGAGCAAGCCGGCGCCGCGGACATTGAAGTTGCAATTGGCCGTTGCAGAGCAGGAAGGAGAAAAGAAACTCACCAACCTGCCGTACACGATTTTTGTCGAAGCTGACGCGGCGGGACACAGTTCGCCCGCGACCAAGCTGCGCATCGGGAGCCGTATTCCTGTCTCCACGGGGCTCGAGGGAGGGAGGTTGCAGTTCCAATATATTGATATTGGCACGAACATAGATGCGCGCGCATATTCGGCGGCGGACGGCAAATACGAAGTAGTTATCGCCATTGAACGATCTTGGGTGGACGGGGAGGTTCCAACGCAATCCGAGCCAAACTCTTTGATGTGGAAGCAACCCTCAATACACCAATTTAAAACCGAACTCACACTCAAACTGCGCGATGGCCAAACCATTCAGAGCACACAGGCGGCGGATCCACTGAACGGGAGAGTGCTCACGCTTATGGTCACGATTAACGTTGTGAAGCCAGGGTAGAAAAAACGCGGCTGGGCAAGCGGCCGCTACATGGTTGCGATTGATTTGGCGAGGACGGCTGAGAGCGCGGTGCGCAGATCAGGGTGAAGGAACGCGTAGTTGAGCTTTTGGAGTTGAGCGGGGAGGACGCGCTGGCTGGAGAGGAGCAGGGCGTCGGCCAGTTCGCCGAGGAGGAGGCGGAGGGCGAAGGCGGGCGCGGGGAAGAGAGCGGGGCGGTGCAGGGCGGCGGCTAGAAGTTTGGTGAACTCGGCGTTGGTGACGGGTTGGGGAGAGACTACGTTTAGCGGGCCGGTGATGTTGGCGTTTTCCAGGGCGAGGCGGAGGGTGGCGACTACGTCGTCGAGGGTGATCCAGCTCATCCATTGTTTCCCGGTGCCGATTTTTCCACCGACTCCGAATTGAAAGGGGCGCATCATCTGCGGGAGCGCGCCGCCTTGTTTGGAGAGGATTACGCCGAAGCGGGCACGGACTAGGCGGATGCCGAGCGCTTCGGCTTTGAGGGCTTCGGATTCCCACTCTTTGGCAATTTCACTCAAAAAATCGTTGCCGGGTTGGCTGGCTTCGGTGAGTGTTTCGTCGCCGCGGTTGCCATAGATGCCGGTGGCGGAAGCGGAGATGAGGGCGCGCGGGCGGGCGGACATTTTTGCGAGGGCCTGGACGAGCGCGCGAGTCGTGTCTATGCGGCTGGAACGGAGGAGTTGTTTGCGCTGAGGCGTCCAGCGCCCATCGGCGATGGAGGCGCCGGCTAGATTGACGACTGCGTCGGCGCCTACGGCGACTCCACCGAGTTCGCCGGTGGCGGGATTCCAGTTGACGTCGAAGCCTTGGGAATTGCCGATGGCTTGAGTGGATGTGCCGGGACGGACGAGGCGGCAGACGGTGTGGCCGACACGCTGGAGGTCTTGCGTGAGGGCGGTGCCGACTAGGCCTGTGGAGCCGGTGATCAGGATTTTCATGGGGTCCTTTTTGGTGGATTGATTATCGCGCAATTGGGGATTGTGGTGCGTGTTGCGTGATCGGTGGTCTATGAGCACCCCGTGGCGGATAAAGGAAGGAAAGAGGGCGGCGTAAAACCGCCCCCTACATGTGCGGGGTATCGAGTTGGGTTGACAAGGTGGCGGGGCGGTGGGGGACAGGTTACAATTTTTGGATGGCAACCGTTGTGCCGAGTTTGAGAGTGAAGGTGTTGTTCTTTGGGCGGCTGCGGGAATTGACCGGGCTGGCTGAGGAAGCGGGAGAACTGCCAGAAGGGGCGACGCTGGCGCAGGTGTTTGAGCGGTACGCAGAGCGGTATCCGAAATTGACGGGATTCCGGAACTCGATGGTAGTTTCGCGGAACCAGGAATTTGCGGCGTGGGATGCGCGGATTTCGGCTGGGGATGAGATTGCGTTTTTGCCGCCCGTGAGTGGGGGCTGAAAATCGAAAATCGAAAAGAGAGAAGAGAAACTTCCACGACCGGGATGAAGGCCAGCGAGGCACGGGACGACGGGTTATTTCACAGTGAAAGCAATCGAAGAAGACAAGTTTGAGTTGGTGCGCGCGGCGATTGACGCTGGGGCGCTGGTGCGGCATGTGCGCGCGGGGGAGGATGGGGCGATCGTTACATTTGATGGATTTGTGCGCAATGAATCGCATGGGCGCGAGACGAGCTACCTGGAATATGAGGCGTACGAATCGATGGCGCTTGGGAAGATGAAGGAGATTGCGGCGCAGGTTCATGAGAAGTTTGCGATTCATCGGGTGGTGATGGTGCACCGCCTGGGGCGGCTGGAAATTGGGGAAACGAGCGTGTTCATTGCCGTGAGCGCGCCGCACCGGGGCGCTGCGTTCGACGCTTGCCGGTTTGCGATTGATACGTTGAAGCGGACGGTGCCCATCTGGAAGAAAGAGTATTTTGCGGATGGCGCGGTTTGGGCGGATGGCGAACTGCCTCCGACACCCCCAAGTGCAAAAAGTGCATCCTAGCTATTTGATGATTCCCCGGGTCTCACGAATTTTCCACTGGTGCCTTGCCCTGCTGGCCTTTTTTGCGGGGGCATTCCTTGTCCACGCGCAAGAGAAGCCGGACCGGCCGCCGTGGGCGCAGCCTTCCACTAGCCAGCCACAGCCTCCTCCACCGAGCGGTCAGCCGCAACCGCCGACCACTCCCGGGCCGATGGTCCCAGCCCCGGTGCAGTTGCCGGAGAGACAGAAAGCTCCGCAAACACCGAAGGGGACGATCAAGGTCAACGTCAATCTGGTGAACGTGCTCGTGAGCGTGTTGGATGAGAACAAGCGCCCGGCGCCTAATCTGCCGCAGGAAGCGTTTCAGGTTTCGGAAGAAGGCGTGCCGCAGAAGATTGAATTTTTTGAGCCGGAGACGAAGTTGCCGCTGGACCTGGCGCTGATGATTGACGCGAGCATGAGCGCGCACATTGATATTCAGTATGAGCGCGAGGCGGCTTCGCGTTTTATCCGGCAGGTGCTGCGGCCGGACGATCGCATGGCGGTGTTTTCGTTTGACGAAACGGTGACGCAGCGGACGACCTTTACGGAGAGAGTGCAGACGCTAACGGATGCGGTGGCGCGGATTCCCGACGGCGCGGGAACTTCGATTTACGATGCGCTGCTGCTGGGCTCGCAGACGCTGGAGAAGCGGGGCGGCGAGCGGCGGCGCGTGATTATCCTGGTGACGGATGGCGGCGAGACCACGAGCCATGCGGATTTTGAGTCGGCGCGGCGGGCGGCGCTGCGCGGCGAGGTGCTGCTATACACGATTTTGGTCCGCACGATGAAAAGCGAGAACGGGCGAAATACAGCGGGAGAGCACGCGCTGCAGACCATTACGGAGACGACCGGCGGCGCGATGTTTTTTCCGGATTCGCCGCAGGAGTTGCCGGTTATTTTTGACCGGATTGACGCCGAACTGAGGACGCAATACCGGTTGGCGTATTACCCGAATCCGCGTGGGGCGGCGAATTCGTATCGTAAGATTGAGGTGAAGATGCTGCCGGGGTATACGGCGCGGCATCGGACGGCGTATTTGGTTGGCGCTCAGTAGAGCAAGGTCGATCCCGCGTGGTGGATAACAGATAACAGCGATCAGATAGCAGGACGCGGGAACGTGTTATCAGTAATCGGTAATCAGTAATTAGAAAGAGAAGAGGACTCACCGCAGAGACGCTGAGTCGGCAGAGGTTTCGCAGAGAAGAACTTATTCCGCGGCGAATTTTGTAATTGGTTAGAGCGGGTCTTGAGTCCACATTGTGAGCGGCGATGGCGATTGATTATTTAGAGGCGGCGGTTGAGATTGCACGGGAGGCGGGGGCGGTGCTGCGGGAAGAGGCGCAGCGGCCGGTGGATATTTCGTACAAGGGCGATTACGACCTGGTGACGCAGGCGGACAAGCAGTCGGAGGCGGTGATTGTGAGCCGCTTGCAGAAATATTTTCCGGGGCATGCGGTGGCGGCGGAAGAGGGGACCGGGAAAGAGACCGGGTCGGAATACAAGTGGCATGTGGACCCGCTGGACGGGACGACGAATTTTGCGCATGGCTATCCGTGCTTTTGCGTTTCGATGGCACTGGCGAAGGGGGATGAACTGCTGCTGGGCGTCATTTACAATCCGATCTCCGAAGAGTTGTTTTCGGCGGCGCGGGGAGAAGGCGCGTTTTTCAACGGGAAGAGGATGCAGTGCTCGAAGATACCGGAGTTGCGGGGCAGTTTGCTGTGCACGGGTTTTCCAAATCATAAGAGGCATGCGCATCCGAATATTCATTACTACTGGGATTTCACTTTGTGCTCGCACGGGGTGCGGCGCGACGGGTCGGCGGCGTTGGATCTGGCGTATGTGGCTGCCGGACGATTTGATGGATTTTGGGAGTTTGGGTTGAAGCCGTGGGATACCGCGGCCGGGGTGGTGATTGTGGAAGAGGCCGGGGGAAAGATCAGCGACCTGGACGGGAAGCCGTATGTTTTGGGCGGCAAGACGATTTTGGCGACGAACGGGTTGATCCACGCGGAGATGGAAACGATGGCCGCGGAGATTGCGAAGAAAGAGAAGTTGGGTGTGTAGGCGGATGAGTGTGGACCGCGTATCGTGACGTGATCCGTGGACCGAAGATGTGGCGCGGGTGGAACGCGCGGTCAAGTCTTCGTCGGTTGGGAAAATCTGAACATTTAGAACGTAAGAATCTGCCGCGCCCACGGCGCTTGCCGGAATGAAAGTAGGGCGGTGCGGGAGGTGGTGCGGTGCTGCATTGTTCCCTCCTAGTGTCAGGAATCCTCCTCGGTCCATTCGGTCAACCATCCGCCCGGTCTGTACCCCTGTAAGACCCCCCCACCCCTGGTCGATAAGTTATGGAAAACAAGCGGGTTGGTGATGGGTCGCGCAAGTGGCGGAAATGCAAGAGTTAGATCGGTGGTTTGTTTTGATTCAGATTTGATCAGGATTTGCAGGTGTGGATTTCAAATAAGTTATCGCGTCGTTCTTGCAAGTGCGGAATCTAAGTCAGTTAGAACGGCAGAGGGCCGCGGAAGCTGCCGGGGATTTGATGGAACGGGAGCGGGCGCACCATAACCCGTCGGTTATTATATCTATTGGTAAAATGGTGTCAAGAGAAAAATGAGCACGGGGCTTTAGGGAAGGTTGATTCCGGCCTCACGAAATCCTTATGAGGGGGGCGCTATCGTTGGATAGCAACGACGGCGACATCGGCTGACATTCAGCGGCGCTGGGTAGGCGCTGTTCCGGAAGCAAATTCGTTGCCCAAAAATCGGGTGGGAGAAAAGCCATGCGCAAATGGGTGAGAAGTGGGTTGGCGTTTGGATTAAGCATGCTGGTGAGCCTGAGCGTTTGCGACGTGGGGCGCGGGGACGATACCAAAGCAGGGAATGATTCGAAATCGGCGGTGACGAAGGCGGCTGAGAATAGGCCGGAGGCTGGGCTGACGGACCGGGAGCGCTGGCTGCTGGAGCGCGTGGAGCAATTGGAGAAGCGCGTGGCGGATTTGGAGTCGAAGGATGCGAAGCCGGCTGCGGAGGCGGCAGGGGCGAGGGAGAAGGGCGCGGAGCCAAGTGTTTACGGCGGAATGGCGCCGGCAACGAAGGCAGCGGCAAGTGCGCCGTCGGCAGGGCTGACGAGTGCGCCGGCAGGCGCGGTGCCGAGTTCGATGGCGACGAGCATTGCGGCGGCCATCGGGCCAAATAAAGAATCGAGCACGTCCGCGGGAGCGACGCAGGTGCCGGAGAAGAAAAAGATCGAGCCGTTTTCGGACTATGACTGGACATGGCTGAACGGAAATCCCAGGACGAAAGACATTTATTGGGACACGAAGTTCTTCACGCCGGAGATTCGGGCGGACATAAATTATGTGTCGGACTTTAACCATCCGACGGATCATTCGATTGGCGGGTCAAGTGAACTGTTTCGGTCGTCGGAAGTGCAGTTGGAGCAGTTTGGCGTGGGCGGAGACTTTCACTACGAGAACGTGCGCGGGAGGTTCATGACGCAGTTTGGGATGTATTCAGCGACAACGCCGAGGAATGATCCGAGCCCAGGGCACGGGCAATGGGACCTGGTGAGTGCGTACCGGTATTTGTCGGAGGCGTACGGCGGGTACCACTTCAACGTGCTGCATGGCGTGAATGTGGATGCGGGAATCTTCCTGTCCTATATCGGGTTGTTCAGCTACTACAACTTCGACAACTGGGCGTACCAGCCATCGTATGTGTCGTCGAATACGCCGTGGTTTTTCGAGGGCGTACGCGTGCAGATCTTCCCGACGGCACATTTGAAGATTGAGCCGTGGTTTATCAACGGCTGGCAGTCGTATGCATCGGCGAATCACAGGCCGGGACTTGGAGGACAGATCAAATGGACTCCCAAGCCGTGGCTGAACATCATTTCGAACAACTACGGGCTTGGGGAGGATGACCTGTTCATCAAGGGCCGCTCGCGCATCCACACGGACAACAGCGTCGAGGTAAAATACTTCGACAAACCGGAAAAGACGTTGGACAAGATGGCGTTTTCATTCACCGGGGACCTGGGTTGCGAATATGGTTCCGGAGTGAGCTGCTATGGGAATCATAAGGGCGGACCGAAGCAGAGCTTCGTCGGGTACATGATCTACAACCGGTTCTGGTTCCACCGGGATTTGTTCGGGCTGACGATTGGGGGCGGGCAGATCAACAATCCCGGGCGGTACCTTGTGCTGGTTCCGCCAATCAATGGAGCGACGGCGATCACAGCGGCGACGAATGCGCCATACTTCACCGGGAATCCGGGAGACCCGTTCAAGGCGTGGGATTCTTCGATTACGTTTGACTACATGCCGAAGCAATACATTACGTTCCGGGCGGAGTATGACTACCGGCATGCCAACGTGCCGTATTGGACAGGGCAAGGGGGAATCACGCCTCCAACCGGAAATACCGGTGCGCCGCAATTTTTCGTTTGCAGCAACGGGTCGTCCTCGGGGCAGACGAGCCTGGGTGCGGCGGAGACGGCGTGCGGCGGAGGATTGAACAGCGTGTGGTTTCCGGATCTGAGGAAGAACGAGTCGTTTATCGATCTTTCGATTATGGTGAAGTTTTAGAGCGTAACGGCCTAGACTTTGAAACAGGTGTTTTCATGCGGCTTATGTTGAGGTCCCTCGGGGCGCAAAGGAGGCGCCCCTGAGGATGACAGATTCAGAGATTGGGTCTTACTTGCCGACATAATGGGTTGCACTCAGAGTCGATTGCGTTAGTTCCTTGACGTTTAGCTGCCCGATCTTCTTTTTATCCAGTCTTTCGAATTCGGCTTCCATATACTTCATGAACTCCTGCTTGGAGACCATTCCATTCTTGTCAGCGTCCATAAGGGGGAGCAAGTGTCTGACGTCGTCCTCTCCCATCGCAAGTTTGTTTTGCGGTTTCGGAACGGATGCTTTTTGAGCGGCCGCGTTCGCAAGCAACGACAAGCTCGCAACCAACACTGCGATTGTCGCGATGAACCACACGTAATTTGTTCGTTTCCGCATGATTGACTCCTTGGAACTCTTGACAGATCTGGGAATCGGCCCCGCCTCCTCCCGGACCAGGTTTAAGTTCGC
>Ga0206993_1102_pt1 | contig 18042 bp, 13 predicted proteins | sample Alteio_BWMinCont_7_FD_153499 | JGI IMG/M metagenome (GOLD analysis project Ga0206993, IMG submission 153499) | Enriched cells from forest soil in Barre Woods Harvard Forest LTER site, Petersham, Massachusetts, United States -... | ecosystem: Environmental > Terrestrial > Soil > Temperate forest >... | reverse complement strand
GATCTATCGAAGGACCCGCGCTGGCCTCCTGACGATCGAGGCCTGGCTGCTCGACGGCTGGTTCTGGATCACGGACTCCGTGCGGCCTGGTCCGAACCTCTAATTTCGAATGGTGAAGTTCTCGGCACCTTCTGCATAGCGTATTCACAGCCGCGGACTCCGAACGGTCGAGATCTGGAATTGATCGAAGCCGCTGGACACATCGCTCGCATCGCAATTGAACGCCAACGGTCGCAAGAAGCTCTCAGGTCCGCGTTCGAGACGATCAGGAACTCGGAGACCAAGCTTCGGCAGGTGATTGACGCGATCCCCACACTCGCCTGGTGCAATCTGCCGGATGGTCCGAACGAATTCCTTAACAAACGATGGCATGAGTACACAGGCCGTTCCCACGAAGAGTCAACTGGTTGGGGCTGGCAAGCCGCGTTCCACCCGGAGGACGTACCGCAAATGATGAAGAAGTGGCAAGAGTTGTTGGCGTCCGGCGAGTCGGGTGAGATAGAGGCCAGGCTTCGTCGTCACGATGGTGTCTATCGATGGTTTCTGATTCGAGTGGAGCCCTTTCGTGACGAGCGTGGACAGCTTGTCAGGTGGTACGGAACCAGCACCGACATTGACGCCCTCAAACAAACTCAGGAGAAACTACGTGAGGACGAACAGGAGCTTCGGCGGATTACCGATGCGATACCGCAGGCAATTGTGGTGCTAGACCCTTCCGGCACTCCCCTATACGCGAACCAGGCGACGTTGGATTATGCGGGCCTGACGGCGGAAGACGTGCTGGCTCCTCGCTTTCGCGAACGATTGTTTCTCTCAGACGATCTGGAAAGGTTTCGTGATGAACGGAAAGCTGCTCTCGGTCGCGGAGTTCCATTTGAAGCGGAGCTACGAGCCCGCCAAAAAGACGGCGCGTATCGTTGGTTCCTGATTCGCTACAATCCCTTCCGAAATGAGCAGGGGCAACTGACCCGCTGGTACGCAACGGGTACGGACATCGATGATCGCGTTCGAGCGGAAGAGAGGACGCGGAACGAAAATCTGGCGTTGCGAGAGCAGATCAATCGGGACTCGATGTTTGAAGATATCGTCGGCTCGTCCGACGCGCTTAGAAAAGTGCTACAGCGAGTTTCCAAGGTGGCATCTTCCGACTCCACAGTTCTTATTCTTGGTGAAACCGGTACAGGAAAGGAGTTGATTGCACGCGCGATCCACAAACGGTCGAAGCGGGCAGATCGGGCGTTCATCGGTGTGAACTGCGCAGCTATTCCACCCTCGCTGATTGCTTCCGAGCTTTTTGGGCACGAGAAGGGCGCCTTTACAGGTGCCATCCAAAGGCGTCTGGGCCGTTTTGAATCGGCGAATGGCGGCACAATTTTTTTAGATGAAATCGGCGACCTGCCCGGGGAAATTCAGATCGCACTGTTGCGGGTGCTGCAAGAGCGTGAAGTCCAACGGGTCGGCGGAAACAATTCCGTTCCCGTTGACGTTAGAGTTCTGGCGGCAACACATCGTGATTTGAACGCACTCGTTGCCGAAGGGCGATTCCGGGAAGATCTCCTGTACCGGATCACCGTCGTGCCTATCGAGGTGCCACCTCTTCGCGAACGCGTTGCGGACATCCCCTTGCTTGTCGAGTATTTCATCGATCGCTTCGGCAAGAGGGCTGGCAAGAAGTTCAAAACGATCGACAAGAAATCTATAAAAGTGTTTCAGGCGTATGGTTGGCCAGGCAACGTACGTGAGCTACAGAATGTGATCGAGCGTGCGGTGATTCTGAGCGAGGGTGAAACCTTCGCTGTGGATGAAACTTGGCTAAGGCGCGAATTGCCAGCAAGCCCAAAACCGAGAGGCACGCTAAACGGCACCCTTGTGAAGCAGGAAAAGGAAATGATTGAAACTGCGCTGGCGGCAAGTCAGGGCCGAGTCTCTGGGCCATCAGGCGCCGCCACCAAACTCGGCGTGCTCGCGCGCACCCTCGACTCGAAAATCAAGCGCTTGAAAATCGACGTCTACCGGTTCAAAACGCCACGCTAAAGCTGCCCACTCATGAGTGATCGCTCATTCCTCATAACACAGGAATTCCTTAAACATCAGGATAGCCAGAAATTTCAGCCTGCCAATTTTCAAATAGTTGGCAAGTGGACTTCATATTGCCTCTGAAAGCATCCGGCAAGGTATTGGCTAGGATTAACGGTGCCGGCGGCCATCCGGACATGGGTGTAAGAAAGGCGGTCCTTCATGACTCAATTGAACGAAACCTATCGCAAGTGTATCGAGGCCTGCCAGGAATGCATCCTGCGGTGCGAGGAGTGTATCAAGGGGATGGCGACCGAGGCGAGCGATAATGCTTGCCCCCTATGCTGCCACGAGTGTTTGCAGCTTTGTCAGCTCTGCATCAGCGCAATAGAGAGAGATAGTCGAAACCTCAAAGATAACTGCGCACTCTGCGCTCAGGTGTGCCAATGGTGCGCGGAGCAGTGTGGCGTTCACAGTCACGACCACTGCCGACGGTGCGCCGAGTCGTGCGGTGTCTGCGCCGCCGAGTGCCGCAAGATTGCTGCGTGAGAATGCCGCTCGGTTACAGGATGCCTGCAAGACTGAAAGAGTTTCTGATGAATGAACGTGTACGGCCACGGGTGTCTCGATTCGAAGACTTCTTATGAAGGAAAAGCGCGCAACCCTCTTCGGACTCCCAAACTCGTCCGAGGCCTATGAACTACGAGATTTCCTGAAGCGGAGCGGATTCCCGTTCGAATGGATCGACTTGAAGACCGACGACGATGCGAGGAGACTCGCCGGTGTGACCGGGCTCAATGATCCAAGGCTTCCCGCCTGCGTCATGGAGAAAGGCTCCGTGCTGTTCCGGCCTACGATTCGGGACCTCGCTGCTGCGCTTGATTGGTTTCGTGGTCCGAAGCATGAGCGATATGATCTTGCGATTTATGGAGCGGGACCGGCTGGGTTGAGCGCCGCCGTATACGGGGCCTCCGAAGGATTGAGAACCATCGTTCTCGAACGGTCTGCCGTCGGCGGGCAAGCGGGAAGCACATCCCGGATCGACAATTATCTCGGATTTCCCGATGGTATCAGCGGATGGGACCTGGCAAGCAGAGCAAGACAGCAGGCTCAGCGTTTGGGTGCCGAAATCATCGTTACCGCTGAAGGAGTTGCCGGCGAGACGCGAGATGGTTGGACGGTCAGTTGGCTCTCCGGGGGCCAAGAGATTGTTGCGCGCGCGACAATCTGCGCCACTGGCGTCGAATATTCTCGGCTCGGCCTTGTTAACGAGGTGAACTATCTCGGGCGTGGGCTGTTTTACGGAGCCGGTCCCAGTGAAGCAAGCCGCTGTACAGGTCGGGTCTTCATCGTTGGCGGCGGAAATTCGGCGGGACAAGCCGCCCTGAACTTTTCGAGATTTACCACCACGGTAACCATGCTTGTTCGTGGTGAATCTCTGAAGGAGACTCTAGCCTCCTACCTGGTGGAGCAAATCGAAGGAACCAGCAATATCGAGGTCTTGCTCAACACGACACTTGTCGGCCTTGATGGGGCCGATTCCCTCGAATCCATCACCTACCGGGACAACGAAAGTGGAGAGGTCAGGCATGCTCCCACCCATTGGGTTTTCGTGTGTATCGGAGGCGTACCGCGGACAGACTGGGCAAAACCTGGAACTTTGCTCACTGATGCCGCAGGCTACATTCTAACTGGAGATGACCTGATCGATGAGCCGCTCCCTCCTTCATACTGGGCCTCGTATGCACGAAAACCAATGTTTATGGAGGCTAGCATGCCAGGCTATTTGCTGCAGGAGATGTTCGCCATAATTCGGTCAAAAGATGCGCTACTGCAGTGGGGGAGGGAGCTACCGCTGTATCCATGGTGCATCGGTTCATTGCATTTTCGGCCTTCGCTAACGGCGCGCCGTCCAATTTGCCGTCGTAGGTGTCAACCCGCGTCGCGTTTTTGATGAATTCAAGCTCCGCGAACTGGCGGCTTTTGTTCCTGGGAACAAAATGCAGAGGATTTTTAGCTCAGCGGGCCAACGACGACCCTATCCGATCGTCTAAATGCAAGTTACAGCCGCTCAACTAATTCCTGGATGTTGTGGGATTCCACCTGAAAAGTCGCCCACATGGAGTATGGCCGGCGCCCAAAACAGAGTCCGCATTACGCCCTGGCGCTGACGCGAGCACAGGCACCGCAGTGATTGTCCGCTGAGCGCTGATTTGGCTTCTCCATGACGCCCTCACCGTACGTCACTGATTTAGTTTGGCAGGAATCATCAGCCATGCGATCGCGGCGCTCATGATCGAGAGCCCTACGCAACTGAGCATTACAATTCGGAAGCCAAAAACAAAAGCCTGCGATACTGACGACCTGATCTCAGCTGCCACACCTGCATCAAGGCCAGCGGGCAAAGGCAAGCCTGCGAGCTTGATCTCATTCGACTGAATGGCTTGGAGAATACCGGGTGGGATTGTGAGGTTCGCCAGGCTCTGGTTCAAGTGTGAACTAAATGCTTTCACGATTACAATTCCGAAAACCGCAATGGCAAGTACGCCCGCAACCCGGGCGACAGCGTTATTGATGCCGGAAGCGGCGCCGGCGCGATCCTGGCTTACTGAACTCATGACGACCGTCGTCAGAGGAGCAACACTGACGGCCATTCCGAGGCCAAGAACAACGAAAGCGGGGAAAAACGTGGTCCAGTAACCGCCTCCCACCGGGGGCAAGGCGAAAAGAAAAAAACCAACGGATGCAATGAGCGGACCAATCACCAGGGGATTCCTTGCACCATAACGAGCGACGAGCCCGCCCGACCAGCGGGAAAGAAAGAACATCAGCATGATCAACGGCAGGGCGGCAGCGCCGGTGGCGGCGGCGGAGTATCCCTCCACCTGGATGAGGTTCAGCGGGAACAGGAAAAAGACAATTCCCAGAGCCGCATAAAGGAAGAAGGTGAGCAGGTTCGCACCAAGGAAGCCGCGGGACCGAAAGAGCTCCACCGGAACCATGGGCGAAGCCACTCTGGCCTCCGCAAAGAAGAACACAAGGAGGCAAGCCAAACCGCCAATCAGGCATCCTAAGACCAGAGGATGGCGCCAACCCAGACTCACGGAGGTGGTGAATCCACTCACGATCCCGCCCAACCCGAGGGTAGCGACCATCGCTCCCCACCCATCCACATGGCCGGCGGCGGCACTGCGGCTCTCCGGAACGTGCCTTAGCGAAAGCGCAATCACCGCCGCCGCAATCGGCAGATTGATGAAAAACGCCCAACGCCAAGAGGCATGCTGGATGAGCCATCCGCCAAGAACTGGCCCCACTGCAGTGGTGATTGCCGTGAAGCCGGACCAAGTGCCGATAGCTTGACCGCGGTTCTTTTCATCGAAAGATGCGCTGATGATCGCCAGGCTGCCGGGTACCAGAAGGGCGGCTCCCACACCTTGAACACTCCGTGCGATCAGCAACAGCTGAAGATTTGCGGCGAAGCCACAACCGGCGGATGCGATCGCAAAGATGACCACACCCGTTAGAAATATCAAGCGGCGCCCCAACAAGTCGCCCAAGGAACCACCCACCAGGATCAGAGCTCCCAGAAACAGTCCGTAGGATTCAACCACCCACTGCACACTCACCACGGTTGCACCGAGGCTGGTCTGAAGGGCCGGCAATGCCACGTTCACGATGGTGCTATCGAGAAAAGCCATGCTGGAGCCGAGAACCACCGCGGCCAGGATCCAACGCTTCGCTTCTGGCCTGCACGGAGCAGCCGCACTCATCGACCGGATCACCGCTTCGTCGCATGGCGGTTTCATAAACGGACACCGACTTTCACGGTAGGGTTCGCGTACAAGGAGGCAAGGGTCGTCATTTCTTCCTTCGCGATCTGGAATCGTTCACCGGATCAAAAATAGTGCGCGCCGGTTTGACCGCCTTTCTCACTCATACTACAGTGATTTGAAATAACCGGGCCGAATGATGGTTGTGGGCGGTTGGACCGTGCCGCGCGACATCCGATGCGTACGATTCGCCGCGGGGGCGGGAGTTCCCTGGCGCATCAACTCGCTCTATGGGGGAACTGAAGCGACTCGACCATGGCTCGGATGTTTCGGTTCTCGAATACTAAGGCTTCGCGCTCCGCGCTTCCCCGAACGACGACATCCAACATGGCTCGCGCCAAGTCGTCGGCCCGAATCACCTGGTTGGGAAACAGCACACGAAATGCGGGGTAGATGCCGCGCAACAAGCGGTAGCTGAAATTCGGTTCCTTTCGCGGCTCCACAGGATAGATGTACGCAGGCCGGAAGATATAAACCCGGGGGAACCCTGCCCCAAGTAGTGCCGTCTCGGCCTGTCCTTTATAACGTGCGAATGGAATCCGACTTCTTCCCGTCGGGTCCGCGCCATTCCCACTCAAAAATGAAAACGCCGCGCCGGGGCTACTCGCATGGAGAACTCGCGCGAACTCAATCGTATAGTCCACAGTTATTGTGCGGAGTTCCGCCTCCGACACCGACCCGGTATACGTGCCCAGGCAAAAGATCGCTGCGTCCTGGCCCGAGAGCGGGTCCGCAAGTGCGGAGCAGTCCGCGAAGTCTTGGTGCAGAACCTGTGTCAACTTGGGATGCGAGGTATCGAGCTTCCTACGCCCCATCGAAGTTACACTTCCAATCGCGGTGTGATCGAGGGCATAGTGAAGGGCGTATCCGCCGACCATTCCCGTAGCGCCTACGATCACAAGCCGCTTGTGGCCCACCTTCGGATCGTTCATTGAGCCCACCTTGTCAGTTGCTTTCATGAAAGTTTGCGCTCCTCAATCCAGTCGACGTAGAGCCGTCGCTCGGAAAACAGCCAAGCACCGTCGGTCTTCACGAACTGGTCCGAGTACCTGAGAGCGGCGATCATCAGCCTTCGTTTTCCACCGTCGATTGTGAGGTGATGGGGCATGCAATAAGTTTCCGCTGTGCCTCGGTCGCGGGTCAGCGTGAGGGTTGTGGTCTGTCCAAGGAAGTGCATCGTCGCGGCGTACTGGTTGAGATCGGCGAAGACAGGAGCGAGCGCCTCGCGCGAGTGCAGTTCCTGTGTCGGCGTCGGATCCTTGGCGTTCATGTACACCACGAAGTGGGTGTCTGCGGTAAAAAGTGCCATCTGACCTTTCGCATCGCGACGATCAGCGCAGTGTGCGTAGGCCTCGATGAGCTCTCGGATAGCAAGGCGATCGGCGGCTTCTTCGGGTGAGATGGTGACATGTTTGCTCATGAGTTGGGCTCCTTAGGACTCAAGGATGGCTCGGGTTTCGAGAAACGCTTCCACCCCGTAACTGCCATATTCACGGCCGATACCGGAGTATTTGAACCCGCCCCAGGGCGCCTGTGGATCGTCCGTCATGCCGTTGATCACGACGCGCCCGGACCGTATTTGTGAAGCCACGCGACGCGCGCGCTGGAGGTCGGTCCCGAGGACGGCGGCGTGCAGACCATATTTAGAGTCGTTGGCGATCCGGATCGCCTCGTCCTCGGAGTCATAAGCGATGACACACAGCACGGGGCCGAAAATTTCTTCCTGGGCGATCACCATCTCGTTTTTCGCGTTAACAAACACCGTGGGCTTCACAAAGTAACCCGCCTCGAAACCCGGTGGATGCCCCTCGCCGCCCACGAGCAGCTCCGCGTTTTCTTCGATGCCCTTGCGGATATACGACTGCACGCGTTCATACTGTTTCTGCGACACCATCGGTCCAATGGCGGTTTTCGGATCAGCCGGATCTCCGACGGTAAAAGCGGGCATCGCTTCGCGTATGCCCCGCTTTACTGCATCGAGCCGATTCTTAGGCACGAGGAGGCGCGTCCCTGCAGCGCACGCTTGACCGCTATTCAAAAAGGCCATAACGAGGGCCGACGGGATCGCCTGGTCGAGAACCGCATCATCGAGCAGAATGGTGGGCGATTTACCGCCCAGTTCCAGCGTCACCCGCTTCATCGTCGCCGCGCCGTCGCTCATAATCCTTTGACCCACGGCCACCGAGCCTGTGAACGAGATCTTGGCGACGTCGGGATTGCGCACGAGTTCGGCGCCCACGACGTTGCCGAGGCCCGTGACAACATTCAAGAGACCCTTCGGCAGATTGGCCTCTTGCAGCGCATCGACCAACACGCGTGTCTGCAGCGAGCTCAACTCGCTAGGCTTAATGACGACCGTACAGCCGGCAGCGACGGCCGAGGCCAGTTTGAGGCAAATGAACAGCGCGTTGGCATTCCACGCCGTAATCAGACCGGCCACGCCGACCGGCTCCAAGGTGACCGTCGTCTTGCCCCAGCTTTGGGTGAGTGGCAGCTCTTGGAGCGCCTTCTCGGATGCCAGGAACGCGTTGACGCCCGACTCCACGATGGGCCTGGCGAACTGCACAACACCTCCATACTCCTCCACCATCGCGGCCGTCAGATCGTCAAGGCGCGCTGAGGCGGCGTTGTGCAGCCGGCGTAGAATGTTCGCTCGTTCTTCCTTCGTTGACCGGCCGTAAGTCGCGAACGCGCGCTTGGCCGCGGCGATGGCACGCCGCGTATCTTCCTCGTCGCCCAGCGTTACGCGGCCGATCAGCTTGCCGCTCGTCGGACTGATGATGTCCATGGTCTCGCGGCCGTGGGATTCAACGAACGCTCCATCGATATAGTGGGTCGTGATCGTCTTAATCCTGTCTTTGCCGGTGATTGTTTCCATCGTTACCATATCGTGCCTCCTTATAAGAGTTTCCACGGTCAGAACGAAGTAACGACGACCCGGTTGAGCGAGCCGTCCTTCAGCGCTGCGTAGCCCTCGTTGACGTCACATAACGCAATCCTTTTTGAAACCAGATCGTCGAGATTCATGCGCCCTTGCAGGTACAGCTCGGCGTACATCGGGATGTCGTGCTTGAAGTTGGTTGAGCCAAAGTTCACGCCTTGAACGCGCTTCTGCCCACCAATTGCGTCAAAGATGTTTAGGTCCAGGTTGACCTCGGGTTTGGCCACTCCGACGAGATAGAGTCCACCGCCGACGCCCAGCATGGCGAACCCCTGCTCGGCCACCGCCTTTAACCCTACGAAGTCGAAGACGTGATCCGCGCCGCCCGGCAGAAGACCGCGGACGGCCTCGACCGGCTTGGTTTTCGTGGAGTCAATGACATCGGTCGCGCCGAATTGTTTGGCCGCTTCCAGTCGCTTCGGCTGAATGTCGAGAACCAGGATCCTGGATGCGCCGGCGATGAGAGCGCCGCTTATGGCATTAAGCCCGACGCCTCCGGCGCCGAAAATGACAACCGTATCGCCGGCGCTCACTTGAGCGGTGTTCAAGACGGCGCCGGCGCCCGTTACAACGCCGCAGCCGAGCAGTGCCGCCTGGGCGAAAGGAAGTTCCTTGGGTACGACGGCGAGCTGGTTTTCATGGATAAGCGCGCGTTCGGCGAAGCCGCCGAGTCCCAGGCCCTGGAACAACCCAACCCCATGGCGGCTTAAGCGCGGTGGATCCGTCGGCCGCCGCAGCGTCGATTCAGGGTGCTGGCACTGGAAGGAGCGGCCGGAGAGACACCTGGTACAAGACCCGCACGATTGAGCAAGAGAACCTACGACGTGATCCCCGACACGGAAATGCGCGATGTCGGGGCCGACTTCCGCCACGATCCCGGCGACTTCGTGGCCCAGCACGGCCGGCATCGGAACGATATCGTGCGTGGCGAACAACAGGTCGGTGTGACAGAGTCCGGAGGCTTGCACGTCAACCAGAACTTCCCGCCCGATCGGTGAGGCAATGTCAACGTCTTCCAAGTCGAACCCGCCACCGAGTGCGTTAACTACAAGCGCCTTCATGTCTCTCCTCCAAGTATCAAGTCGTGGGCATTGTGCCACCGTCGATAATGTAATCAGCGCCGCTGATAAACGCGCCTCGGTCCGAGGCGAGGAACGCTACCAGCTCCGCCACTTCCTCGGGTCGGCCTGGCCTGCCGATGGGAATGCCTCCCAGCATGTCCATAATTCGTTGACGTGCAGCGTCCTCGCTGATGCCGCTGCCTCTTGAAATGTCGGCGATCATTCCCTTTGCGCCTGAGGTCTCGATGAAACCGGGCGAAATCATCGTCACTCGCACACCTTTCGGAGCGACACCCTTGGCCAGCCCCTTGCTGTAAGTAGCCAAGGCTCCCTTGGCCGCCGCGTAGGCGAGCGTCGAATTGGAGAATGGCAGACGATGCGCGACAGAGGAGATATGAATGACGACTCCTGACTTTCGTTCGATCATGCCAGGAATGAAAGCGCGGTCAAGGCGGACGGCGGCGAGCAGATTGACCTCCAGTATCCTTTGCCAGTCCTCGTCGGAGAGCACCTCGAATCCGCCTGCTTTTGTTTCTGTTCCGCCGACATTATTCACCAAGATGTCGAGTCCACCCCACTCCTGCTGAATAGAATCGACGACGTTTTGGACACCACGGGCCGTTCCGATATCCGTCTTTATAAAGAGAGCAGAATCCTGGCCGTTAGCTGCCTCAGAACGCGCGGTGGTGGCGACCGAGGCACCGCTCAATCCAAAACGACGTACAATTGCTTCCCCTATACCCTTCGTGCCACCTGTCACTAGAACACGCTTGCCTTTGAACTCATCGCCCAAAATGACAAAAGGATAGCTGCTGGTCATGTTCTTTCCCCCTTGGATATTCCGTAGACCATGCCGCCATTCTCTAGGACAAAATGTCCATGTGTCCAAGACATCTTTGCTATAATTTCGATGCCTTTTGGGTATTAATATGGAATTGCGCCATTTGCGTTACTTTGTCGCAGTCGGGGAAGAGCAGCATTTCGGCCGAGCGGCCAAGTACCTCCGCGTCGCACAGCCAGCGCTCTCGCGCCAAATACAGGATTTGGAGAGAGAAATCGGGTTCCCCTTGTTTGAGCGCCTCCCGCGCGGCGTTAAATTGAGCGTGGCAGGAAAGCTATTTTTGGAGGATGCGCGACGAATTCTACAGGAAGTTCAGGAGGCCATCCGGCGCGCCGAGCGCGTGGCGAGCGGCAAGGTCGGTACCCTTCGGGTGGGATTTGTGGAAAGTATTTCGTGGCAGGGCGTCGTTCCGGAGTCTTTTCGCCGGTTCAGGCAGAAGCAGCCAGACGCTGAACTGACACCCGTTCCCATGCTATCCCTCGCGCAACTGGAGGCCGTCCGGTCGGGCAGGCTTGATGCGGGATTCATCGTCAGCATCGACTCATTGGGCGAAGAATTGGATCAGAAGCCAGTAGTGCAACACAAAATAGTACTCGCTGCGCCGAAAGGACATCCGCTGACGAGGCAGACGAGGCTCCAACTGCGCGATCTGAATGGCGTGCCCTTTGTTCGCTTTCCCCGGCGCGTAAATCCTGCCGCCTATGACCGTTTGGTGGAGGCGTGTTTCCGGGGAGGCTTGAAGTCACCGCAAATTGTACAGGAAGCCGATGACCATGCCACGATCCTGAGTTTGGTATCCTGCAGGCTGGGTGTCGCTTTGGTCAGCGATTCGGCTAGGTGGCATTGCCCACGAGGTGTTGCATTGTTACCAATCCTAGATCTAAATGTGCGAGTGTCCTTTTCTCTGATCTGGCGAAGAGACAACAGAGCCCCTTTATTGCAAAGATTTCTTGACGTTCTTTAGCCCATGTGAGGCCAGAAGTTAAAGTACACATTTGAGAAGGCTGCTACTTACACTTACTTGTGCTCAATCGATCCCAAGATGACCCGCCTATTCGTCATGCGAAAAAGCCGGCTGTTGAATAGCATCTGCCGTGTCACGCGTGGTCCAGAGTGGTGGACATATTCGTGGAGGGGGACAGTAACGGGAGTGTACAGTTGTTGGATACTTGCGCTGTTTCCGCGAGCTATCGTTTTCCGGTCTGGGCAGTTTGGCAGCGCGAGCGCTGATGGGTGCAACTTCCGGGTTGCGCATCCGGGAGTTGTTGCGATTCGGTTCTCACAATCCACCTCTTCGAGGCACTGAACCTTAGACGATCACGTCTCATGCGAAATTAGAAGCAGTGTTATCGAAAGTGAAGGAACCGGGTTGAAACTGACTGAAAACACGCGACGCGGGCGATGCCGTCCAATTTCCTAGTCGCGCGTGATCCGCCCAGAACCTGTCGGCGAGTGACTTGGTGATATTTCGCCCGTTGCCGCCGCGCAAGGATCGCAACAACCGATGAGTTGCGGCAGGGGACGATGTCTGTTTGAAGTATGCCTGCGATTGCACTGTGCGCACTGCCGGCAAGCCTGCGCAGCCAATGGAGAAGAGCGCGGCGGGCGCGAGTCTGTTGGCGCAAATCATTGTTGGTAAGTTTGCATCATACCTCTTGGTCGATGGCGCCACACTCTCTATTCGCCGCGCCGGAGATGTTATAGCTTATACTCAAACTACATGCTAAACCGGGGCTATGCCTACACCACAATCATCAGCACCAAATACCATGGACAAACCCTGCTCTCCCACTTGGCAAGCCTTTACCCCCACTCAACCCCACAAGCTTGGCAACAAAAACTGAACAACGGCGAAGTCACCCTCAACGGCGTTACCGCCACCGGAAGCGAATCGGTCACTTTAGGCCAAACCCTTGTTTGGAACCGTCCACCCTGGATCGAACCAGACTCACCTCAGCACTTCGAAGTCCTGTTTGAGGACCCCCACCTGTTGGCAGTCAACAAACCCAGCGGGCTGCCCACCCTCCCCGGCGGCGGTTTCATGGAAAGCACCCTCCTGCGCTTGGTGCAAAAGCAAACCCCCAACGCAAACCCTGTCCACCGGCTGGGCCGAGGCACCAGCGGCATCGTGCTCTTCGCCAAAACACCGAAGGCGGCCTCTAATCTATTTGCAAGCTGGAACACATCCAAAATTCAAAAAATCTACCGGGCGCTGGCTCAAAACATTGCACAGTACGACTCCTACGAAATCCTCACACCCATCGGCCTCGTACCGCACCCGCTCATCGGTTCCGTGTGGGCCGCCAACCCAAGTGGCAAACCGTCAAAGTCATTGGCAAAGGTGATCTCACGCACCACCAACACCACAACATTTGAGTTAAGCCTAAATTCGGGCCGCCCTCATCAAATCAGAATCCATCTGGCATCCATCGGCCATCCCCTGGTGGGCGATCCTCTGAACGGCTTAACCGGCCAGCCTCTTGAAAATCTCCTCGGCCTCCCCGGCGATGGAGGATATTTCCTGCACGCCCAATTTCTGAAATTCCACAACCCCATCACCGGAGAACAAATCAATCTTGAGGCACCTTTGCCGTCCGGATTCTCGTTGCATCAGTAGGTTCACGGCGGGAACCAAATCAGGGTGGCCGTTGAAACCTGCGCGATCCCGCCTTTCCGATTCCTAACGAAGCGAGTTTTATTACACTCCGAATAAGTATGTTGTCGACTGACAATGGCCTCACTTTGACCGCCCTACTGGTAGCCAGTGGAGCCTCCCGGTTTGTCAGCGACACGGACACTGGGCGAGATCAGGAAGCCGGCGACCCTCTATCTTCCGGATCGCGCGTGATCCGATCACAATCGCGGACTTGACGCGGCCTCCATCCATCTGCAGCCTTACGCGAGAATCTGCTAAGGGGAGAATTTCCACACGCTGACCGTCTCTCTAATTGGGTAAAATAGGGGAATCCATGGGGAAACCTGTTTCAGAGCTTCGGCTTTTCGGGACGCGAGGGTCGCCCGCGGCTTATACGATTCGCGATTTCTTGCAGCGGAGCGACGTTCCCTTTCGTTGGGTGGAGCTGACTACTGACGAACAGGCTCGCTCGGAGGCTCATGTTGAGGGACTGCGCGATGCGAGATTGCCGATATGTATGTTTCCGGATGGAACGCGGCTCGAACGGCCCACGGTGCGTCAGGTTACGGAACCGATGGGGTGTTTTTTCAATCCCTCGCAGGCGGAATACGATCTGGCGATTTATGGAGGAGGGCCGGCGGGGCTAAGCGCGGCAGTTTATGGCGCCTCCGAGGGATTGAAGACCGTACTGATTGAACGCTCGGCAATCGGCGGGCAAGCGGCAACCAGCTCGAAAATTGAGAATTACCTCGGATTTCCCAGCGGGATTTCTGGATCTGATCTGACGGCACGTGCTGCAAAGCAAGCCCACCAGTTTGGAGCGGAGATTTTACTTCTGCGGGAAGGCGTCCGCGGTGAGATTCAAGCGGGTAAGGGCATTGGTTTCCTGGCGGACGGCACGAAGATCGTGACACGGGCGACGCTTTGCGCTACAGGAATCAATTATCGGCGGCTTGGACTCCCCAACGAGGAAGCGTTTCACATGAACGGCGTGTACTACGGCGCAGGGTCGAGCGAGGCGGCGCTGTCCAAGGGAGAGCACGTTTTCGTGGTCGGCGGCGGAAATTCCGCGGGCCAGGCGGCGATGCACTTCTCTCAATATGCCGAGCGGGTTTCGATCGTGATTCGCAGAGATTCCTTGCAGAAGACCTTGTCCGAGTATCTGCTGGATCGGGTCCACGCGACGGCGAATATCGAAGTGCTGTCACGAACGGAAGTGACCGCACTGCACGGCAACGGATCGCTCGAGGGCATCACGCTCAGGAATAATCGCACGGGCGACACGCGCAGAGTCGAGACCCGGAATCTCTTTTTGTGTTTAGGCGGCGTGCCCTACACAGAATGGGCGGATGCTGTAGGCATCGTACGCGATTCGGAAGGCTATTTGATGACCGGTCCTGACTTGCTCAGGGACGGCAAGTGGCCAGAGATTTGGCCATTGGACCGCCCGCCGTATTACCTGGAGACGAGTGTCCCAGGGGTATTCGCCGCGGGCGACGTGAGGCACGGATCGGTGAAGCGATGCGCTTCGGCGGTGGGTGAGGGGGCCATGGCCGTGGCGATGGTGCACCGTTACTTGGCGAACGGATAGCGGGAAATTTCCACAGAGTGCTTCGCTCTTAGGCCGTCACTTCTAATCGAAATCAGTCGCGAGGCTGAGTTCTTTCCACATTCTCGCTTCTTCCAATCGTGCAAGGTCGTTCTTCTCTGCTCCGTTATAAGCATCGCTGCCGAGCAAGAGTCGCAACGGAGGTTTCTGTTCCTGCGTCAGCCGAACGATTGCTTGAGCCGCCTTCTTCGGGTCACCGGGCTGCTTGCCGTTGTAGTCGCGCTGAAACCTGGCGGTTTTTCCAACCGTCGAGTCGTATTCGGGATGCCCTTCGCTCAGCTTCGTCGAGCTGCCAGCGAAGTCCGTGCGGAAGCCACCCGGTTCAATGATCGTGACCTTGATGCCTAACGGCGCCACTTCGCGCGACAACACTTCGGAGAAACCTTCGACACCCCATTTCGCAGCCGAATAAGGCCCGCGCCCTGGAGGTCCGATTCTTCCGCCCATCGAGGAAAACTGAATGAAATGACCTGCCTTCCTTTCGCGAAAGTACGGAAGAGCTGCCTTGGTCACGATAATCGTCCCGAAGAGGTTCGTTTCGATCTGTGCGCGGAAATCCGATAGAGGTGTGTCTTCAATGGACGAGAGATTGCCGTACCCTGCATTGTTGATGACAACATCCAGCGATCCAAACGCATCGATTGCCGTCTTTATCGCCCCGGCTGCCGCCGACTCGTCGGTCACATCCAGCGGGAAGAGCTTTATCTGGTCACCGTAGCGCTTCGATAGGTCCCTCAGGGACTCAATGTCCCGCGCTGTTGCCAACACCTTATTGCTCGCTGCAAGGCCCGCCTCGACAATCGCGCGGCCCAGACCGCGAGAACTACCAGTAACTAACCAAACTTGCGCCATTCACCCTCCTATTTCAAACCAGAATCAGCCGAATATTCTGGAGCAAGCAAGTGGCGCGGTCATGCTTTTCAATGTCTGCGGTTCTCGTCCCCGTTTCACGCCGCATCTGCGCCGTTATACGGCACGATTTCGCACGCTCCCGCGTCGCGGTGGCTCACCCAAAACCGCGGACATTGAAAAGCATGACCGCGCTACCGACTTTGTCGCCCAGAGTTTACCAGCACGGACGCCTGCGGATAACCGGTACTTTGGTGGTAAACGCTTTCTCTGCGAAAGTGGCTCGGTGTTTCAGGCCGTATCGTCGGCCACTCGGAAAGTGCGCTTGGAGTAGTTCGCTTGGCACATCGTTGTCCAGATACGGGGTTCTGTGATGTCTGGATCTGCGCTCCGCTTCGCTTGGACGTAACAGCCTACTCGTAGAACTGCAACCCCCGTCCCCCCTCTAGGAAGTTACCGTCGCTCGTATCAATTTGAACCTCAGCTAACCGGAAAATTGGAAAGGGCGATTCCCTTTTGCCGATGCGATTTTTCAGCCAACAGCTAATGCCCCGTGGAACTGGTCAATAAAGCTCCAGCCAGCCTTGCAACCACCTGGGAACCCCTTTCCCGAGCGCGGTGGCAACGCACAAACCCTCAAACCAGGATTATCGGAATCCCAATTGAAACCTTTTCAGCAAACGCCGACGAAATGTCTCGATGGCTCTCGATAAGATTATTGAGAGGGTGGACTGGGTTGCCATGAGTGGTTCGGTAGTTCTCGCAGCCATCAAGGCTCTTCAGCAAATCACCAGCGAGGGGCAGCAGATATAGCACGTAGAGAGTACAAACAACACGAAGTCGTTTAGGCCCAGATTGTGACCGTGGCCTTGGGAAATTATTCTCCGCTTTATGGGGCAACGGCCATGGCGCTGGCAGGGGATCAGGCTTAAGCGCAAGTTCGCAGTGCTCCTGCCGGAGTGAAGCGGCGGCGGAAATGCTCGGAGCTAAGGCAGTGCGGGGTGGACCATCAACTGTCCGGTCACTGCTCCTGACACGGTCGCGAGGGCATGACCGGAAGGGTCGACCGTCTCGATGGAATAGTCGCCAATAAATGCTGCTCCCGTGGAGTTCAGCGTCCCAGTGATGGTCGTGATCCGCTTGGAATGCAGCGTCCCATTGGAATTCGCCACGAGGCTGGTAAAACGGATGTACCAATGTCCAAACACCGGGCCGGGCTGCCAGATCCCATGGGCCGGGGTGGCACGAAGCGCCACCTCTTCCGTATCCGTTTCGACGGCGCTTCCATCCGAAGTGAACGTCACCAGTCCGACGAAAGCGGGTTCCGTAGTGGAACTGGGAATCGGTTCGAACGTGAGCTCCCACGACCCCGCCAGCGTAGGCTTGGCCGTGCTTTGAGGTGTTGAGAATGTCTGGCCGGCCAATAACAGCAGTCCGCCCAGCGTCACCGCCATCATGATTCGTTTCCGCATATTCTCCTCCTCCGCGAATCCTCGCTGATCTTGCCCTGTCTGAAACGATTATACGAGGAACAACTGGCACTTGTGGGCACCGGTACGCTGATCTATGGGCAGAGAGGTGGGCGTGGATGATGACGTGAATCGCAGAGCTGAACCCGCTCTGCGCCGGCCGGCGCACTCGCTGGCTACGCCAGCCGATGAATCCTGCCCAACTCTCGAAAATCCATCGGAGATGCTCGGCAGTCCTCTACCTGCGTCAGCTACACACAGGGAATGCAGAGGTTCAGCGCCGACCCAAACTCACTGAGCGATGCACCACTGGTTCCGCCCGAAAGGCTCACATGGTCCTTTACCAGCACCACGCTCACGGGGTCGAAATTTAGCCAGTCGTTGGTCTTGGTCTGGCAGACCTCGGTGCAACGATCAAACACAATGTGACTTCCGACATTCGTAGATTCGTTGACCGTCACGCTTCCGACGATGCCTTCGACTTGCGCAGTGCCAAGTATCAGTTGCAACTGCACCTGCGCCGTGCCACCGGGCGGAGGCACGATGGTGTAGTTGATCACCGAATCCTGCTTTTGATCCTGGTCAACGCTCCAGCGGGCGGAAAAGTTGAGTTTCGCGGTCGCAGGCGCAACGATGTACGGAGCGACCGTAATCTGCTCCGCCGTGATCTTCGCAGCGCCGCCGCTCGCGCTCGCGGAGTAGGAAGAATTCGCATACACATCTCCGTTGATGGTGCATCCCTTCGCGCCCAGCTCGATGTACTCCCCTAGAGTCCCAGTGACACAGGATGG
>Ga0206993_1098_pt2 | contig 18182 bp, 16 predicted proteins | sample Alteio_BWMinCont_7_FD_153499 | JGI IMG/M metagenome (GOLD analysis project Ga0206993, IMG submission 153499) | Enriched cells from forest soil in Barre Woods Harvard Forest LTER site, Petersham, Massachusetts, United States -... | ecosystem: Environmental > Terrestrial > Soil > Temperate forest >... | reverse complement strand
CAAATCAAACAACGTCAGGAGGAGATGGAGATCGCGCGGACTCGTTTGGCCCAGGTCGAGGCCGAACTTGGGGCGGCAAGGGCTGAACAGGAAGAATACAACTATCTTGCCAGGGTCTTCGGTCCAGACGAGATCCAACTCTGTGAGATTCAGGCTGCCGGACCACAAGTCTCGGTCCTGGTGAACTCTTTACTGGAGGGGTGCTTCGACAACAAGTTCGAAATCCGATTCAGGACGCAACGGCCTAAGGCGGACGGCAAGGGGATGGTGGATGATTTTGATGTTGAGGTCCGCAACAAGAATCTCGACCGCACGTGCCTCGTGGATGAGCTTTCGGGTGGGCAGTTCGTCCTGGTCAACGAAGCCGTTAACCTGGGTATCGCCATCTACAACATGCGACAGGGTGAGGGCATTCGATACGAAACGCTGTTTCGGGACGAAACGGTGGGAGCTCTGGATGCTGCCAATGGCAAGGAATGCGTGCGAATGCTGCGACGGGCAATGGACCTGGGAGGGTTCCACCAAGTCATCTTTATCAGCCATACGCCACTCGTTTGGGAACTGGCGGACGCCATTCTTTGCATAAGAGATGGCTGTGTGGTCATTGGCGACCGGGGAGCGGATGTTACCCCAAATTCCCCAGCTGGCTCTAATTAGGCTGGCTGTGGCCCTGTCTGACAAGGTAACCTAGTTCCTTGGCCAACGTCTGCGTATTGCGGCAGACATGGAACATCCACTTGCCGAGTTGCCCCCAATTATTCACTGCGGCGACCCAGCGTTTGGCTGCATCGTGTTTGGCCTTGACTTCATTGTCTTCGTAACCCTTTATTTCCAGAATGAGCGTCACTTCAGGGGCCAGCCGCACCAGATAATCCGGCTCGTAGTTTTGATCAATTCCCTGATACTCGTAAGGGATAAACAGCCCAAGATGGTCATTCCGGGCGTAAATCATTTCAGCCTGCTCAATCCTGAACGCGGCGCTGGTTTCCCAAGTGGCTGTGTCCGCCACGACCTGATTGATGTGGCTCCGCTGTGTCATAAAGCATGGCCGAACTGTTTTGAAATTCACTTCGCCGGTCGTCCCTGTGGGCTTGTAGCGGTTCAGTACCGGCATCAGGGGCGCTTCGCCTTCGGTGTCGTCTGGCATTATCTGGTCGGCCAAACGTTCCACCATCCTTCTGGCGTATTTCTCAAGGCCCAACTCACACTGATCGCAACCCTGCCAATCCACCTTCCGAGCGACGTAATCATCGACGAACCGATAGACCTGGGGAAAAAGCTGATGGCGGGATTGTAGCCGCAGCACCCTGCTTTTCGCATCGGTACCGTTCATGTATGCGCTCATCAATCGTTCCAGGATCAATCGAGTGATTTGGAACTTGATGGCCTGCACATGCGTCTGCTGGTAATAGGCTTCACGGGTCTGCTCGACAAAGTCAAACGCGGCAGTTTGTTGCGAGGCATAGCCTTCCTTGTACCCTACTGTAGCCATGAGGAATGTTGCAGTGGGCTCCCCGGTTCGGTTCCAGTATCAAGACCTCCATGCCTTCAACGTCGCAACGAATCAGGTTTTTCCTCAGGGCGAAGGCATAGCTTCGACGACCGGAAAGCGAATTGCCATCAGCACACGTTCTGGCAGAGCCCGAACATGGTTTTTGGGTCTGTCATCGGGTTCGGATTTCTTGACAGGACGGCCCTTAAAGGGGATCACGGAAAACGGAATCCCGTAAACAATCATCCCGTAATACGACCCCTGGATGGCACGTGCCACCGGGATCAAGTTCGCCCACACAGGCATCTGCCCAGATCCGTTGAGGCCCAACGCGGGCGCAACTTCGTCAAGTTCACCAGAAAGAAGAATACGTAAGGACCGCCGCATCTCGCCAACGTCCACGTGGATGTTCCACCTGTCGGTTGTTCCGAAGTCTTCCGGGCGGAGCGCAAATAAGACATCAACGACTGGGCGCATCGCGGGGACATCTTTATAGTCGATAAGGAATATCTGGTGTGCAGCGGCAAATTGTTGGGCCGCTGCTGTGTAATCACTTACCGAGAAGATCGCCGCCGCATAATTGTAGCGTTGCATCTGCACATCAAAATCTTGGATTCTCTCAATGAAGAAGTTCTGACTAATATCCATGACTGTTCCGACCACAGCCCTAACCGTCCGAACGTCCACCGGTCTGCCATCGTAACACTTGGCTTCCACTAATAGGCGAAGAGGGTACATGAACGGAGGAGAGGAGAGAGGCGCCCCGAAGGCATCGATCTGATGCCAGCAACCTCTGCCTCTCATCTCCATGCCGGCTGGTCCTAGCCGAGTTCCTTCTTCGCCAATTTGGACAATGCGGTAACCTGTTTGAGCAAGAAGGCGTAAGACTATTTCCTCAAGAAGGGCGCCGCGTATTTGGTGGGTCGAGGCCATGCCGAGACATCCCCCCAACCGATTGGCACAAAGGAAACGACCCATTCAGATGCGCGTAACTTATCGCCGTTCTGGTCGGGAATCAAGCAAGTTAGAGATAGAGGCTGCAATCTTCGGCAATCTACTTCAACCGCCCATCAGTGGCTGACGGCCCAGCAGCTAATGTAGTCTCTTCTTCAATTGGGTCTGGGCCTGGAGTTTCTTCACCCGCTCCAGGATATCCTTTTTGCCGATCAGCCCCTTCTCGTCCAACAGTTCGATTAGCGCATTCAGCGTTAAGCGCCGCCGGTCGGTGCGGGACTACGGTTCTAAGGAGAGGCACGAATGGCATCTTCCGTGGCCCGCATAACACCTTGCACAACAAACTCGACTCACGGTTGCATTGGCGGGAGGTCAGGCGTATCTTTTGGGTCGGCGGAAAGTGGAAGATGGATATTCCGGTCAACGTTGTTAAGGAAATCGAGGACCTCGGGACGGAACTCTCTATTTTGACCGAGCCGAAGCCGATCATGGATGGGCTGGCAAACCGCATGGTTCGCCGCTTCGGCATGGCGATGGCGTCGGTCTGGATGATCGATAAATGCAGCGACAAATCCGGAATGAACACGGAGCTACGCGCTAGGGCGGGCAACATTGCCCTGCCTCACGACTTCGGAAACGTGCCGGCACCAAATTCGCTATTGGGGCGCGCCATCACCGAGCGGCACTCTCACATACTTTCGCCGAAGCACGAGGATGAGAAGTTGGCCCAATGGGCGCGGAAGCATGGCTTAAAGTTCGTCGCCGCTTATCCGCTGTTCCACGCGGCTGAGGTTGAAGGCGCGCTCCTGGTGGCCGGGTCTGAAACTCCGGCCGAAGATCGGCTGGCACTTCTCCGGGTTTACGCGAGGCTCGTTTCCGCGGCCCTGGGCGACTGCGAGTTGCTCGCCTTGCGGCACTCCAACAACAAGCTCAGTATTCTGGTGGAAGCCAGCAAAGCCCTGAGCTCCACCCTGAATCTTTCCGAGTTGCTGGGCCGCATCCTCGATGTGGCCAAGGCGCAGGCAGGAGCCGAGCGCGGCACCATCTTCATGGTGGACGACAAGACGGCGGAAATCTGGTCGCTGATTGCTCATGGTCTGGAAAAGGAAGAAATCCGGCTGCCCCTCAGGCACGGGATTTCGGGCCACGTGGCCGCGACGGGCGAAATTGTAAGCATCCCCGATGCCTATGCCGATCCGCGATTCACTCCGGATATCGACAAGCACACGGGATACCGCACCCGAAATCTCCTCTGTCTGCCCATTCGGAACAAGGACGGGAAAATCATTGCCGCTCTGGAACTCCTGAACAAGAAGGTCGGACATTTCACGAACGAAGATTCTGAGTTCCTGCTCACCCTGGCAGGCCACATGGCCGTGGCCCTCGAAAACGCGCAGCTCCACCAGGTCCTCATCGAACAGGAACGCATGGAGAAGGAATTGGCCCTGGCGCGCGAAATCCAGCGCAGCCTGCTGCCCGAGACAGTTCCAGAGGTTGAAGGTTTTGACATCGCCCTGCTCAACGAACCCTGCTTCGCGGTGGGCGGCGACTATTACGATTTCCTGGACCTCGACGCGCACGCCATGCTCGTGGTCATCGCGGATGTTGAGGGTAAAGGAGTGAGCTCCGCCCTCGTCATGTCCAATCTGCAGGCCACGCTGCGCGTGCTGGTGCACCACATCCATGGCCTCAAGCAAATCGCGGAATCGCTCAACCAGATGATTTGGAAAGACACCCGGGCGGAAAAATATCTCAGCCTCTTCATGGGTCTCATTGATTTCCGCGGCAAGGCGATCCACTACATTAATTGCGGACATGTGCCGCCGGTGATCGTGAGGCGGGAGAAAGCCCCCATCTTTCTCACTCAGGGTGGGACGGTTGTCGGGCTCTTTGAGCAAGCCCCATACGAGCGCGGCATGGAACAACTCTTGCCTGGCGACCTGCTGGTTCTGTGTACGGACGGCATCACCGAGTCAATGGATGCAGAGCGCAATGAATACGGCGCGAAACGCCTCATCGAGCGCGTTCGTATGAATGCGGACCAAAACGCCACAGCCATCGTCGAGGCCGTCAGAACCGACGTGGCGCGCTATTCCCGCCACGGCACTCACGTCGACGACAAGGTGATGATCGTAATTAAGGTGAATTGAACAAAGCAGTAGCTGGGTGATAACACCGCAGGAGGACATTCACTCTGGTTCCGGGGTGTTATCCTGCTCTCCAACTCTGCTGCGAATGCCGCCGGATTGCGGGTGATGTATTGGAGCAGGCCCGTGTCCCATACCCAATGAAGGTAATCGGGATTGACCCTAAAGACCCGAGGAACCTCTGGCCCGAGCCGTATAACACGAAGGTTGGCTGGGTGATCATGGGCGCTCACCAGAAAGATGTTGTTGAGGGCCTCATCCATGGCGAAATCTGCCATGACATTTCCAATTCCAAGCAAACCTCACATGTACCGGCAAACACCTCGGTCACGCTGAAGAGGGGCCAGGAGATTCTCGCGGGCGACTGGTATGCCTGCTATGAGGCGATAAAGAAGGGGAATCCGTGCAGGTGACGCCGCGACCACAACATCAACCCTCTGACTGCTCACGGGCAGTATCGGCGCCACGTATTGGCCGATCTGCATGCCAAGGAAGGAACAATTTGCGCCTTTTCGCTCACCCACGCTTGCGCTTTCTCCTTCCGAAGGTGGCAACATTAGCCAAGCGCACGATGGCCATCGAGGTGCTCTAGATTGTGCCGTGAGTGTAAAAGCACCAGCATTCGCATCCTGCCGTGCAAACGCTTCTTCACCCTATGAGCAATACAGAGAGTCTTTGTCCGGGGGCGCAGCACCTAGACTGCCCGCACAAGATGCTGAAGGGGCGACCATGGTGGGACAAGTAGGCAAGCGGGTCTTGTTAGTAGACGACGAACCTCTTATCCGAAAGCTCATGTCGGGATACCTGGTAGCTGCGGGGTATGTCGTTCGGACGGCGGTTGACGGTCTGGATGCACTTGGAAAACTCCGTGCGGGACTCCCCGACTTAATCATTTCCGACCTCAATATGCCCCGCATGTCAGGGCGTGAGCTTCTTGAGGTAGTGCGCAAACGCTTCCCTCAGATACCCGTCATGGTCATCAGTTCCGAGAGTGCCGATGCAATGCCGGTAGGAATGGCCGCCGACGCTTACTACCACAAGAGTGGGGGCGGGTTTCAGCAGCTCCTCGAAACCATGTCGGGCCTGACCAGAAAAGTTCCCCTACGAGATGCTCCCCCGCCTATCGACAACGAACCTGTCCAGGCAAGATGGGATGGGGACGGCCATTACGTCATCCATTGCGGAGACTGCTTGCGTGAATTCAGCGTTGCCCGCTCCATTCCCATGCGGCGAGATGAAAAGTGGGCCACCTGTGTGCATTGTGGAAAAGTCGGTCAGCTCCTCCTTACAGAGAACTCCGATGCAGGTTGATTGTTTTCAGCTTGGAGTGGACGCATGATGGTGGCTCGACCCTCCGCGAACCAGACGATTTCCGCCGCTCAAAGCGGGAAGAAGGCAAGCTGATGATAGACTCCCGTAATGAAATAGAATCCGCAAGGCTCAGGATGCTGCTAGCGCGAGAGGCGCTTGAGGACTTTGAAACGCTTAAGGGCTTTACTTCGACAGGCGACCATACGAGGCTGACTCAGGCATTCAACAAAGCCACAAGCACGTACCTGCAACTTTCAGCGAGACAACGATAAGCATGGAGATGGCGCACCCAAGGCTGCTCTTTGTTTCCCGAACCAACACACTTTTGGGACCGATTTGACGCAACCTGTTCGATGGGCTAGTGTAAACTCATTCACGTTAGTCTGACCGAAAGAGAAGGGCTGCCGATGCAAGAGAATTCCTCCCGTATTCCCCGTCGGTGGGAGCGCCAACCAGCGGCAATCCCAATCAGCCTCGTGTCGGAGGCCGACCCCTTGAAGACGGACGATTCAGCTATCACCGTTGATGTTTCCCCGCGCGGCGTGGGTATTTGCACCAAGCTCGCGGTGGCTCCAGGAGAGTGGGTGAAAGTCGCCGCCAAGGGGAAATTCAGGCATGCCATCGCTGCTCTCGTGATTTGGGTGCGGGAAGATGAGTCCGGCCACAGGACCTTTGCGGGGCTTGAGCTTTTTTAGACACCAGTGACCGACTTAGAATCGGAATCCCTGCCCAGATTCACCTCGGAACCCTGCACATCGTGATTTTGGAATCGTGGCTACGTTGGCCCAGAATCCGCACCCATTCGCCGACTTCCATACCCTGTGCCGAGCTACAAACTCTCTGGCCTTTGAATTGAGACTGTCCGCACACAGGGATAGCATGCTGCCAATCTCGTATGTGGGCAATCCCGCCTTGCTGATTGACCACCTTCGCACGGAAACCCGTGAGACCGGGTGCGCTTCCGCTGGGTTCAATTTTCCGATTGGCGTCCCGACTTTCTATGCCAGTATACAGGCATAGCTGCCCCCACCGTGATGAATAAGTCTGAGAAGATAGGCATCGGCCCCATTTGATGTTTCCTGCTTCTTAGCTCCTCATTTTGAACACGAGCAAAACTCAACGGGACAATCGATCGTGTAGTACCACACGCGGCAATCCGACTATAAGCTATGGAACGCATCGCGCAGGATTCTGATATTCTTGGCGTTGGCGGGAACCTTCTCGCTCGGCAATGTTGTCTTCTCATCGGCTTTGGCGAATCCGTACAGCCCACAGGACTTGGTATCAACTTGACGCCATACGTTGGCGTCGTGCCCCTCCCAGCCGCAGAGGTTTTGGATAATCATGGTGTTCGGGCCGATCCGTTGACGCATCCAGCCAAGCCACTTCAGGTCCGGCGTCTCGTTCAGAAGCCAATCGACCTCCTTTAGCATCCGGTTGCCTTCCCATGCTGCCACGTCTCGGTCCATGAAGGGCTGATTGGTGAAGATGACGACGCGCCTAGTTCCGTAGACGACCCATTTGATAAGGCGCCAGGCGCGTTCGATGGCGCGTCTGTCAAACTCAACGACGGCTTCCTTGGATGGCTGGCCAGAATTCGGAAATTTCTCCCCCAGCAGTTCACGGTACATCGTTCGTTCGCAATCGAGCCATCGCAGATGTTGGATAGGCCGGATCTCGTCAATCAGGAACCCATCCATATCTATTTTCTTGAGGGCATCCTCAATCGAACGGCAGGTGTATTCAAGATATTCGAGGGTGAACGGGGTTTTGAAATCCTTCAAGTAGGAGCCGTGGACAAGGTCAGGGCGCTTTTGCTCCCAGTAAATATTGCCCCCGAGGCAAAAGTAACCCAGGACATTCATGGCCGCCTTATGACCCGCCTCAACCATTTCACTCATGAAATTTGGGCTTCTGAGGCCAGGAGTGACCGGCGCGACTTCGCTGGGATACCAGGCATATCCATTGTAGGTTACGCAAAAGGTCTGGATGGTGTTGGCCCCCAGGTCCTCATACCAGCGAACATGCTCGGTGGGGTCAGCTTGCGCGTACATTCCGGGCTCAGCGACATGGTGCTCACCCCAATTGAAATCGATGCAAAAGGATTTTACCGGGCTTCGCCCAATCCTCCGGCGCACATCGTTCAAGCTGGGGGAAACTTGCCCGCCTAGGTGGGGCGACGACGCCAGTACCCCTCCAAGGACGGAGATTTTGAGAAAGTCTCTGCGACTGAACGGGTTTAAGATTGCATGACTTTTCATTTTGCAGCCTCCAGAGTACCACGGGGAGTCGCAAACGTATTGCGCTTGTCGTTGGCCCGGTGTTAGTTCCTTCGACATACACCAGCTCTTGTCCTCATATTGACACACTGATTTTTGACGGAAAGATTAGTGGTCTTTTCGCAGGGTTAATCTCTTGACCATGCGGCTGTCGGGGGCGGGTTCTGGCTCTGGGGTTGGACTGGGGGCAACTTCATCGTCAAGCCAGCACTGGATGTGGGCAAACTGCTTCTCGTTGTCGCCGAACCAGAAAACAGTCTTGGTTCGATCGCTGCGCTCAGCTTTCGACAGCGGCTTGAAGCAATAGGGGCAGTTAAATGGAGTCATAAAGATTTGCTTTTTTCGTCTTCAACAAGAATATCTCTTCCTTGGCCTTATTGGCCAATCGTCTTAAACGATGCGCAGATGGGCAGCGAGCCAAGCCATAAATTCAGCGAGCTTCGACCATGAACTTGCGGTGCCTCTACAAATAGCTGAAAGCCTTCACCGCTTCCAGCAGTGCTTCCGGGCTATCATTCGTGTTCGCCATGGTCAGGTTTTGACCCGCATGACAATCCCCCTGATGCTCGCCGCCGCTCCATTCCGTATGGCCAATTGGAAAGCCATCGAGACTGTTGGCGGTAATATCGAAGCCGTTTCAGGCCCGGATGCTCAAGACCCGGCCGAGAGCCCACAGGCGGATCGGACAGCAGTGGGCAGCGCGGAAGGTCCGGGCTTGGTTCGCTATAACTGATTTCATCGCTCTTGGCGGGAGCGGGGGGACTTGCGTAGAGTAAAATAGTTGCAGTGTCGGGTTTCCTACTATGTTGACCGATGGCGTGTGGGCCGAAGTCAAAGTTGGCAACGAACACCTGCGGCTCTTCTCAGAGCACAACGCTCAGGGGGTGCAGGCGTCGGTGTACAAGGTCGCCACGAAGAGCTGGATTGCCCCCTCCGAGCCGGTGGATGATATCGAGCAGGGCAAGGAAAGAGCAGCGGGACACGCCCGAGCGTACCTGAAGGCAGCCACAAATTCGGACCTGCCGCCACTGACATGGAAGGAGTCGCGTTCGCGTTAGCACCGCTGATGGTCGTCGGTGGAATCAGGGAGGGTCAGAGGGCAATACGGTCGCTCGGAGTTCGTAGGCAAGGGACTGGGATTCTCGGGCCAAGAACGAGAACGGGGAACCGCCCCCGGCTCCCCGTCTCAGGTGTTCGTCGTATTTGCCGTGGCAGCGTCCGCGGGGGGTTGCCAACGGTGCGCACCGCAAGAGCGGTGTGATCATTTGACCTTCGTGTGCATTCCAGGTGGAGTCAGTCATACCTCCTTTCCCGTAAGCATACTTCCGTCACACTCCTGTGCGCGACCAATTGCAACACTCTAAAGTACAGGGCGCCTCGGGGGCGATCGCGCGAATGGCGTTCGCCATATTGACACCGGTGTTGCTGCAGGGAGACCGGGCTTCAATGATTACCGTCCGAGGGAATCCGGCTTCAATGGAAGCTACTTCTTTTTGGGAGGTACTACCGCTTCTTTGAATGCCTTCGCCAGACGGAATTTCACCACGGTCTTGGCCGGGATCTTGATGGCCTCGCCGGTCTGGGGATTGCGGCCCATGCGAGCCTTGCGGTTTGCCTTCACCGCCTTGCCCAGCCCCGGAACCACAAACTGCCCGCCGCTCTTTGCTTCCTTCGTGGCGAGAGCGACGAGTTCTTCGAGCACCGCGGCGGCTGTCTTCTTTGGGATCCCCGTCTTCTCGGCCAAATGCGCGACGATCTGAGATTTTGTCATCATTTCTTCTGGTCTTCCTCTCTCTGTTGGGTTGTTTGGATTGCCATGTCGAAATCGTGGTTGAGCCCCCACTGTCTGCAACGCAAGGATGGCTGTCAAGGCAGTCGTGGAGGCTGTTGTCGAGGGTGTCGTCGATAGCAGAAACCCGCCTGCCCCAAGAGAAAGTTCCCCGCGGGTGCTGCTGCCAAAAACTCTGTTCACCTTGGGTCTATGGAGGTCGCCGGCGCTAAACTGACGAGGAAGTGGTTTACCAACGTCTGTCGATGTCAGTCTAACCTACCACTTAAGCCAGCTTTGGAACGATGAAGGCCCATCCCACGCGGGAACCCAGCCAAATGCCGGGATTGTCGATGCGAAGGCGACTTATCAGGCCGGATGCGTGGCGGCGTCAGAACTATCTGATTGCCCTGCTGTCCGAATTCGATTGAATACAGGCAGAAGACGCATCCGCCGAATCCTTAGAGAGTAATCCGACCGCAACCGGAGCAGCGCCAGACGGCAACAAACAGCATTTGACCGTCGCGGTCGCGGGCATGGCAGAACTGGGGCGCCATCGGTTTCCCGCAACAGACCACGTTTCCATTGGAGTCAGGATAGAGGGGTGTGGCCGGAAGAATCGGCTTGGCTCCACCCCGTCCGTTTTCTGTTGGCTTCAGTTTTGTGTCCCACATATTTGGCTCACTGCGGGCCCTCAGAGGGCGCAGGTTTGGCATCGACCTCCGGAGCTGACGCTTTTGCAGCGGCGGAGGCTCCGAACCTGTTCAAGAGGAACAGGGCACGTCCGCTGATTTCCTCGTCGTATTCAACACCGCCCCTCTCGAAGGCCAGCTTGATCCCTTCCGTCTGATGTTCGGCAGGGACCTTGCCGAGGGCGCAGTTCACTTGCAGGGTCGCATTTCTGGCAAAACCCAACGCCGGCAGCAGGCGGATGCGCAGCACGGCTAGGCCGCCTGCGGGCATGGGACCCGAGAACATTCCCATACGCCTGGGGCCGAACTGTGGGGGGCCTAATGCCCGTCCTTCGCGCATCAAGGCCCCCGGCGCGATACCGTAGGAATCAAAACTGACGAGTTCGCTCGCCACCCAGACGCCTGTCTCAAGCACCACTCCATCGGTGGACTTGTGGGTGAAAGTTCCGGCGGCGATGACCGACCTTTCTGGCGTGGTGAGCGTGCCTGCGCCGCTCATCTCATAGTTTTCACCATTGGCTGATTTGACCACCGCCGGGCAGGCGGAAGAGTCGCCGGAATCGCAAAGAAACCTCACGCCGACCATGAGGGTGTAATCACTATGGCTGGTTTGGGCCATCGCCGGAACAACGGCCAGAACCAGGGTCAGGCCCGGCAGTGCCACCCGCGCGGTGAGCCGATTCAGAAATGCCCTTGGCAGCGACATAATCTCCTCCCGTTCACAATCTGCCCCTCCCGCCTGCAGCTCTACCAATATGGAATCCGAGAATTTTCCCCGCTGCGTCGATGGTAAGGGCGGGGGTGCCCTCGCCAGCACCAATGCCCCCGCCCGGAACGTCTACTGTCGTGAACCCGCCGTGGGGCGTGCGCCGGAAGCCGTGAATCACATTGTTTGCGTCCGCGTCGTCGCCCGGATCAAGCCAGAGGGTTGATGCTGAGGGACGGTGCACTGGCCCGGCGGGCTTTCCTTCCAGTCTTGCTCTTCACATTACGGCTTGATCTTGAATACCACCCCGCAGCCCGAGGGAGCATACGGCGTTCCGCACGAAAGATCTCCGCCAGCCAGAGTGTCACTGTAAAGGTTTCCCTGCGGGTCCACGGTTACAATCGCGGTTGGAAATGCTCCGTCAGCCAGACCGGAAAAGGTGTGCAGAACCGTTTCCCGGTTTTTGCGATCGAGCTTGAACACCACGCCACAGCCGGCCCCGGCGTTGCAAGTGAGATCGCCGCCATATGCTGCGGTGCCGAGGAGGTTTCCCTCCAAGTCCCATGTCATACCTACTTCGGGAATTGCCCCATCCGCGCCACCCGTGAAGCTATGAAGGACTGTTTGAATCCCCCTTCTATCCAGCTTGAACACCACTCCACAGCCGGACCCGGAGTTGCAGGTTAGGTCGCCACCATATTCTGAGGTGCCGTAGAGGTTGCCTTGGAAGTCCAGCAGCAAGGGTCCGTTAGGTAAAAACCCATCCGCGCCACCCGTGAAGGTGTACAGCACTGTCTGAATTCCCCTCCGATCCAGCTTGAACACCACTCCGCAGCCATTCCCGAGGCAAACCTCGGGATTCGGAGAACTTCCGCCAAATTGTGCCGCGCCGTAAATGTTGCCCCTCTCGTCGATGGTCAAGAATGAAAAGGGTAGTGCTCCATCGGGCACACCGCTGAAGCTGTAAAGCACGGTTTCATTCCCCCTCCTATCCAGCTTGAACACCACTCCGCAGCCATACCCTGCCCAGAATCCCCCCGAGCAATTCATATTTCCGCCGAAAGATGTTATGCCGTAAATATTGCCCTCATGGTCCATTGTCATGCCTGACGGAAATCCCCCGTCTGTCCCACCGCTGAAGGTGTGAAGCACGGTTTCATTCCCGCTGCTATCCAGCTTGAACACCACTCCGCAGCCGTTTTCACCATACAAGACTGAAGCGGCGCAGGCCGACCCGCCGTTTTGGGTAGCGCCATAGAGGTTGCCCTCCTCGTCCCGAACTAAGTTGGAGTTAGCCAATGCCCCATCCGCACCTCCGGTAAAGCTGTACAGCACTGTCTCCTTGCCTCTCCTGTCCAGCATAAACACTGTCCCGAAGCCGTAAAGACCTCCAAATATCGTTGTGCCGTACAGGGTGCCATTGACGTCCAGCAACATGTTCGAGTAGGGGCCGGCCCCGTCGTCCGGGGAACCCGTGAACGTGTGCAGTACTGTGAAGGTTTGCATAAGTGCTTGTTTGCTGTTTTGATTGCCCTGCGCGGCGAGCCGACCTGTGACCGCCAGCGCAGCCAGTAATGCTATCGCGGTAATGAATGTCCATATCCGGTATTTCATGACTTGCCTCCTTTTGGCTTTTGTCTATGGCGCCGGGTAAAGCTTGCTGGCGCCCAACAATGACAATGGGAATGGGTTGGCTGCAAGCTCAGGGTTCGACCGGCTTCGCCACATGTTCCTTACGCCAACAGCCAACCCACGTCGCCTTGTCTGCGCCCACATTGGTCCAGACGCATCTCGACGTCAATGCACTGGGGGTAACGCGGAGGTAAATCGTTGGTAAGGCGACGGAGGGTAGATGAAGAATCCCGGCAGTTGAGGACATTGTGTCTGCCTGGCGATTTCGGCCGTTGACATTATGTTCTTCATGGCGTAAGTAATGTGTCAACCGTAGAGGAGTGTCGCCTTGATTCCTTCTTCCGCCTCCCGGCCCGTTGTGTCCTTCGACGTTTTCGAGGTTGACCTTCGATCAGCAGAGTTGCGTAAGCCGGGCTCCACGATTAGGCTGCAAGACAAGTCCTTCCAGATCCTCGCCTTTCTGCTTGAGCATCCGGGTGAGTTGGTCACCCGCGATGAAATCCAGAAGCGACTGTGGCCAAACGGAATCGTCGTAGATTTCGAACACAGCATTAACACCGCAGTGAACCGATTGCGCCAAGCGCTGGGCGATGAAGCCGAGCATCCCCGCTTCATCGAAACCTTGCCACGTCTTGGTTATCGCTTTATCGCGCCGGTGAATGGAGGGATGGGCGCCGGTGCACCCACTGTAGCGCCGGTGTCCCCACCGGCGGTTGCTGTAGCGGCGATGTCCCCATCGCCGGGCGAAACGGCGGTCACAGACCGCCGATCACCTGTAGGGGCGGTTCGCGAGCCGCCCCTACGAAAACGCTGGAAGGCCCTTCTTACCACTGCGCTGATTCTTGTCACGGCTGCGATCGGGAGGACGCTCTATTTCCGCCTGCACCAGACCCCTGCTCCCTTGACCGACAAAGACACTATCGTCCTCGCCGATTTCGACAACAAGACCGGTGACAGCGTATTTGACGACACGCTGAAGCAGGGGCTCTCGGTGCAGCTTGAGCAATCGCCCTTTCTCGCCCTGGTTTCCGACCGCAGGGTGAACGAGACATTGAAGCTGATGGGTCGTCAGACCGGTGACCGGTTGACCCCGGAGGTCACCCGCGAGGTCTGCGAGCGCACGGGCAGCACCACCATGCTGACGGGCTCGATTGTGGGGTTGGGCAGCCAGTACGTGATTGGCTTGAAGGCGGTGAGTTGCCACACGGGGGACGTGCTGGCGGAAGCGCAGGAGCAGGCGGCCGGCAAGGAAGCGGTGCTCAAGGCTCTGGATGCCGCAGCGGCCAGCCTGCGCAGCAAACTGGGCGAGTCGCTCGGCTCGGTACAGAAATACGCCACGCCGGTGGAGGAAGCGACCACGCCGTCGCTGGAGGCGTTGAAAGCCTACAGCGTGGGATTAAAGACGCGCAATACGCAAGGGGACACCCCCGCCTTGCCCTTCTTCCGACGGGCGGTGGAACTCGACCCGAACATTGCCATGGCCTACGCCTACATGTCAGCAGATTACTTCAGCCTCAACGAGGGGGGACGGGGGGCCGGCTATGCACGCAAGGCTTACGAGCTTCGAGAAAAGGTAAGTGAAAGGGAGCGGTTCCAAATCGAGTGGCGCTACTACCTTGGCGCGACGGGAGAGCTGGAGAAGGCGGCGCAGACCGACGAGCTGTGGCAGCAGGTCTACCCAAGAGACGACGGTGCTTACAAAGGGCTGGGATTTATTTCTGCCGTCCTGGGAAACTGGGAGAAAGCGTTGGAGGAATTTCGAGAGGCGCTGCGCCTGGAGCCAAATGGTGCGGGCAGCTATGTCAACCTCGGCATTGCCTGCACGGCCCTCAACCGGCTGGGCGAGGCGGAGGCCGTGCAGAAGCAGGCGGAGGAGCGCAAGCTGGAAGGCGAGTTTCTGCTCCAGAGCCGCTACTGGTTGGCATTTCTAAAGGGCGATGTGGCGCAGGTGGCGTAGTGGGTCTCAGCCGCCATGGGCAAGCCGGGCGCGGAAGACCTGTTGCTGGCCACGCAGGCGGACACAGAAGGCTGGTACGGCAAGCTGAAGAACGCGCACGAGCTGACCGGGAGGGCGATGGACTCAGCCTTGCACAACGACGCCAAAGAGACGGCCGCGGCCTATCAAGCAGCGGCGGCGCTGCGCGAGGTGGAATCGGGAAACCGGGAGCAGGCTCGTGCCGATGCCAGGGCGGCGTTGAAGCTGGCCCCGAACCGCGATGTGCGGGCGATGGCGGCGCTGGCCCTGGCGCGGGCAGGCGATACGGCAGGGGCGGAGACGCTGGCGGCTCAACTTGACAAGACCTTTCCGCTCGACACGCTGGTCCAGAGGTATTGGCTGCCCACCATCCGGGCGGCGGTCGCCCTCGAACGCCAGGACCCGAACCGGGCCATCGAACTATTGAAGGTGGCGAGCACGATCGAGCTTGGCGAAATAACGCAATTCACGATATTCCTGTGCCCCGTTTATTTGCGTGGGGAAGCCTGCCTGATGCTCCACGACGGCGACCGAGCGACAGCAGAATTTCAGAAGTTCATCGACCACCGAGGAGTGGTAATGAACTTTCCCTGGGGCGCGCTGGCTCGCCTCGGCCTGGCGCGCGCTTACGCTATGCAGGCGGGTTTTCCTGTAGCGGCGGTCTCTGACCGCCGAAAAGAAGACGGCGCTCGGAGAGCGCCGCTACAGCCCGATGCCCTCGCCAAAGCCCGCGCCGCCTATCAGGACTTCCTGACCCTCTGGAAAGACGCCGACCCTGATATCCCCATCCTGAAGAAAGCCAAATCGGAATACGCAAAGCTGAGATAGTCCCGGCGCCCCGATCCCTGCTTGCGAGACCTCCAGCGGCGCATGAACTACCCGCCGTAGCAGCCCAAACCATGACTCTTGCCGGATTCGGTCCGAAGAACGCCCATCCCGCGCCGGAATTGGGCCGCACGCCTGGATTGCCAATGGGAACGCAACTTTCCATTCCCAATCTGTTTTGAGCGCTGCCTTTCGGTCAGGAGCGGGGTGCGAAGGGGATTTATCGCAAGGAATCAGAGGGCGGACACTGTCGGTAAACCTACGCCGTTACACAGGGTGTATGGTGGGCTCAACTTTCCGGGAAGGGAAGTTTTTAGGTCCAGTCCAGAGATGGGATCACAACTTGTACGCCAGCAGTGATTTACAGCGAATCGAGCCGGGCAGGGAGGCCCGCCCGGGATTCGAGTTGTGCCACATCGAAGGTTGGCTGAACTGATGTGGCCCGCACGGAGTATCGGCAAAAATGAACCCATCTGCTCCGCTGTGCCGACTTGCCGTCCGGGTGGATGGGGCAATCAAAGCCCGTCTTTCGGGATCTAGCCGGCGTTGCCAACTTGCATTAGATTGCCGAGGGGCTGCCCCTGACTCGAAGGGGAGATGTCAGCGGCATTCCGGGAGGTATGAACATCTGAAGGGCGAAGCACGGAGGCTAGTAAGTCGGTTTTAGGCGGCGCGTTCAGTGCGTTTTGTGGTGCCTGAAACCCAGACTTTTCTGGCGGCGGCTTCCGCCAGATTCGTGCGCTTGCCATTCAGATCCAGACCGAGGGTGCCATCGTAATTGGGGCAGATAACTTTCACTTGGGCGCCAGGGCGAATGCCCAATCCGTCAAAATACTCAAGGAGTTTTGAGTCACGTTCGTCAACACTTTCAACCCGGACCACCGACCCTGGAGATGCCTCCCATAGCAGTTGGAGGCCCGACTTGCGCCGCTCGTCCGGGCTCTTATTAATCTGGTTGCCATGCGGGCAGGGCTTGTCCGCGCCGAGTTTGGCGATCAGCCTGCGTTCCACATTATCGGAGATGGCGTGCTCCAGTCGCTCTGCCTCATCGTGAACTTTGTACCATTCCACTCCCAGCATTTCGTAGAGCATTCGCTCCACAAGGTGGTGCCGGAGCCGAAGTTTATCCGTGACCCGCTGTCCCACCGCAGTCAGGGAAATTCGGCCTTTGCGGTCAACCTCTACCAATTTGTCTCTGCGCAGCCGCCGCAGAGCCAGGGCCACGGCGGGCGCGCTCACACCCACCCATCGGGCAATCGTGGCGGCAAAAACCGTGCCTTCTTCGGAATGTGCCTCCGCAATGGCCTTCAGATAATCCTCTTTTGATATCGTGAGTTTCATGGTCGTCAACCCTGCTCCACCCTTGGCAGTACCTGCTTTCCCCGACAGCTATGCGGCGCGGAACGGAAGTAACATCCTATTACCGAAAGCGCTTAATCACAAGATGCACAAAGTGCTTGACATCTCCTGTCACGGTAGTTAACTATAGCTAACTAATCTAAGATAGCTATGGTAAAGCTACCTTGAGGAGCTTCGGTTGGCGGCTGGCAGCACTAGAAACGACTTCCGTTGGAGAGCTTTAAGATCATGCGACGAATTGCTGTTTTGAGTCTTGTCACCACGTGGGTATTGGCTCTCTGCCCCTCCGCGGGCTGGGCGCAAGGGGAAACCACCAGTGCCATTGTCGGCCAGGTCATCGATGCCACCAACCCCGCCGAACAAAAGCCATCTGTCGCTGGAGGGGCTGCACGGCACAGTCGCCGTCCCGACGCAGCAAGCCAGTCCCTGGCAGCACTGGCGGGCATTCGTCGGGCCGGCAATTCTCATCAGCGTTGGTTACATGGACCCGGGCAACTGGGGCACGGACTTAGCCGGTGGCGCCCAGTTCAAATACGGTCTTCTCTGGGTTGTTGGCCTCGCCAGTCTGATGGCGATCTTCCTCCAGGTGATCGCGGCCCGCTTAGGCGTGGTCACTGGCCAGGATCTGGCCCAGTGCATGCGCGACTGGTATCCGAAGTGGAGTCGCTGGCCCAACTGGGTCTCCATGGAAATCGCTATCGGCATGACTGACCTGGCCGAGTCTCTGGGTAGCGCCGTTGCCCTCAACCTCCTGTTTCACATCCCGATGACTTGGGCGATCATGATCACCGCCTTCGACGTGCTGCTGCTGCTGGGCTTGCAAGGACTGGGCATGCGCATGATTGAGGCGGTGGTTTCAGTCTTCGTGTTGACCATCGGGGTTTGTTACGGCATCGAGATCTTCGGGCTTTCCCAGACTCAGCCCAACTTCGTGGAAATGGGACACGCGCTGCTCGTGCCGAGTGGAGGAAGAGGTTGTGCGGCATGACCGTGGCTCCGATCATGCCGATGGCCACAAAAAGCATTCCGGACTGGCGCAAAC
>Ga0206993_1100_pt1 | contig 18364 bp, 16 predicted proteins | sample Alteio_BWMinCont_7_FD_153499 | JGI IMG/M metagenome (GOLD analysis project Ga0206993, IMG submission 153499) | Enriched cells from forest soil in Barre Woods Harvard Forest LTER site, Petersham, Massachusetts, United States -... | ecosystem: Environmental > Terrestrial > Soil > Temperate forest >... | reverse complement strand
GCGTTGACGATTGCGGATGCTTATGCGGCGCTGGATGCAGTGAACAAAGCTGGTGTGCGGCTGCAGGTGGGATTTATGCGACGGTACGATCCCGCGCATGCAGCGGCGATGAAGCGAATTGAGGCCGGAGAGATCGGCACGCCGCTGATTTTCAAGTCGGTGGGGCGGGACAAGGATGAGCCGCCGATGGCGGCGTATCAGTCCGGTGTGAACGGAATGATTTTGTACAACAGCACGATTCACGATTTCGATCTAGCGCGATGGATGATGCGCGACGAAGTGGCCGAGGTACAAACTTATGCGACCGTGGCGACGAGGCGGGAGGTGGCGAAGTACGGTGATGTGGTGGCGAGTTCGGTGAATCTGCAATACCGGAATGGCGGAATTGGGAATATCGAGTCCTATGTATCCGCTGTGTATGCGTATGACGTGCGGACGGAAATATTGGGGACCAAGGGCGCGGTTTTTGTGGGGAGCATCGAGCAGACGCCGGCGGTGTTTTTGAGCGCGAATGGGAGCACGCAGACGCTGGCGGATCATTTCTTGACGCGGTTTGCGGATGCGTATTTGGCCGAGGTGCGGGATTTTGTGCGGAACGTGTTGGAGGATAAGCCGGTGCGGGTGACGGGCGAGGATGGATTGAAGGCACTGGCGATGGCGGTGGCGGCGGAGAATTCGATCAAGCAGGGGAGAGCGGTGAAGGTGACGCTGGAACGCTCGGCGAGGACGTGAGTTTGACGGGCAAAGGTTCGGTTCGGGGGAGGGATTTATGACCCAAGCGACCGCGACGGCATTCAAGAGTCCGCTGCACAAGATGACGCAGACGACGCCGACGTGTTTGTGGAACGATTCGGCTTCGATCGAAGAATTGAAGTATTCGATGGAGCATGGCGGCGTTGGGGCGACGTGCAATCCCGTGATTGTGTTGGGCGTGCTGAAGAAGGAGCTTGTCAGCTGGAAGAGCCGGATTGAAGCGCTATTGAAGGAATATCCGATTGCGGGAGAGGACGAAATTGCGTGGAAGGTAGTGCGGGAGATTTCGGTGCGGGCGGCGGCGGTGCTGAAACCGGTTTTTGAAGCGCAGGGCGGGAAGAACGGGAGGTTGTCGATACAGACCGACCCGCGGTTGTATCGCGACGCGAAGAGCATTGTGGAGCAGGCGGAGGAGTTCAGCCGGCTGGCGCCGAACATGATTGTGAAGATTCCGGTGACGGCGGCGGGGATTCCGGCGATTGAAGAGGCGACGTATCGCGGGATCAGTATTAATGCGACGGTCTGCTTTACGCTGCCGCAGTGCGTGGCGGTGGGAGAGGCGGTGGAGCGCGGGCTGAAACGGCGTGAAAAAGAAGGCAAGGAAATTGCGAGCATGGGGCCGGTGTGCACGATCATGGTCGGTCGGCTGGATGACTGGCTGAAGGTGCTGATCGAAAAAGAGAATGTGGCGATTGATCCGGGGTATACGGAGTGGGCGGGCGTGGCGGTGTTCAAGAAGACGTACAAACTTTTTCGGGAACGGGGTTACCGGATGCGGCTTCTGTCGGCGGCGTTTCGGAATCATATGCATTGGAGCGAGTTGATTGGCGGGGAGGTGGTGATTTCGCCGCCGTATTCGTGGCAGGTGCGGTTTAACCAGAGTGATATTGAAGTGGTTTCGCGGATCGATAAGCCTGTGGCGGGGGAGATTGTGGAGGAGCTTGGGCGGAAGTTTGGGGATTTTCGGAGGGCGTATTCGGAGAATGGGATTGCGATTGGGGAGTTTGATTCGTTTGGGCCTACGCGGAGGACGCTGAGGCAGTTTATTGGGGCTTGCCATGATTTGGATGGGGTGGTGCGGGACTTTATGTTGCCGAATCCGGATGTGTAGAGCCGAATGAAAAGAAAGAGAAAAAGAAAAAGAAAAAATTTAACGCAGAGGACGCTGAGGTCGGAGCGCAGAGGGCGCTGAGAAGAGAAATCAAGAGCGCTGGCATGAAAGCCAGCGCTACATAGTTCAATTCAAATTCTGAGTGGAGGTAGGCGCGCGTGGGAAAACTTGCGATTACGGGTGGTAAGCCGCTGAGGAAGACGCCGTTTACGCGGTGGCCGATTCCGACTAAGGGGGAGGCGGCGGCGTTGAAGGATGTGCTGGAGAGCACGTTGTGGGGCGGGCAGCCGTTTCCGGGGAAGCATGCGGCGGCGTTTGCGGCGAAGTTTGCGAAATTGCATACGGCGAAGTATGGGCAATGCGTGAACACGGGGACCGTGGCGATTCAGGCGGCGTTGAAGGCGATTGGGATCAAACCGGGCGATGAAGTGATTGTGCCGGCGTACACGTGGGAGGGGACCGTCGGGCCGGTGCTGCTGGTGAACGCGGTGCCGGTGTTTGTGGACGTGGATCCTGACACGTATTGCCTGGACGCGAAGCTGATTGAGAAGGCGATTACGCCGAAGACGAAGGCGATTTTGCCGGTGCATCTTGGGATGCGCTTTGCGGATATGGATGAGATTTTGCGCGTCGCGGCGAAACACAAATTGAAAGTGGTGGAGGATTGCGCGCACGCGCATGGCGGGATGTGGAAGGGCAAGGGCGCGGGCTCAATGGGGGATATGGGCGCGTTCAGTTTTCAGTCGAGCAAATTGATTACTTCGGGCGAGGGCGGGGCGGTTATCACCAACAATCTTGAGTATATGGAGTTGGTGCAGAGCTACATCAATGCGGGGCGGGCCAGCCTGACGGACAAATATAAGAAACGGATCATTGGATTTAATTACCGGCTGGGGGAATTTCAGGCGGCGGTGCTGGGGGCGCAGCTGGAACGCATGCCGAAGCAGGGCGCGATTCGGGAAAAGAATATGAAGCGGTTTGAGGCGCGGCTGCAGAAAACGGAGGGGATTGGATTATTGAAGCCGGATCCGCGGATTACCCGGCTGGCGCCTTACGGGTACGTGACGAAGTATTTTGCGGAGAAGGTGAAGGAGATTCCGCGGGCGGCGTTTGTGGCGGCGATGCAGTTGGAGGGTGTGCATTGCGACGGGTTGTTTTATGAGCCGGTGTACAAGAGTTCACTGTTTCCGGTGGATGCGACGGATTTTCCGGCGTTGAGCTGGGGGCGGGAGAAGGCGTTGGATTTGCGGTCGATGTATTCATGCCCGGAGTCGGAGAAGGCGGCGTATCAGGAGGCGGTGTGGTTTCCGCACCAGCATTTTTTGGGGACGACGAAGGATGTGGATGATATTGCGGATGCGATTCATAAGGTGCTGGAGAATGTGGAGGAGTTGAGAGGGTTGGATCATAAGGCGATACGGAATCAGAGGTTGGGGAGGGCGGATCGGGAGAGTTGAGAAAGAACGATGAGAAAAGCCGAGAGAGAAGAACAGAAGGAAAAAGATAACGCAGAGACGCAGAGAACGCAGAGCCGGACCAGAGAAGAGAAACCCAAGAGCACAGCCAGGAATGGCTGTGCCACAAGTGCAGAGATGACTCGCTCGCGCAGTATTTCATAAATATGAAGGACCAGAAAAAAATAGGGTTTGCGGTGGTGGGGCTAGGCGCGATTGCGCAGGGGGCGGTGCTGCCGGCGTTTCGGCATGCAAAGAGGGCAAAACTTGTTGCGTTGGTTAGCCGGGATGGGCGGCAGGCAGAGAAGTTGGCGCGGAAGTTTGGGGCCAGGGCGGCTTATGGGGCGGGAGAGTTTGGAGCTTGCCTGGAGAATCCGGCGGTGGACGCGGTTTATCTGGCTACGCCGCAGAGCGAACATTTCAGCGCGACGATTGCAGCGGCTCGGGCGGGGAAGCATGTGCTTTGCGAGAAGCCGTTGGCGATTACCTCGGACCAGTCGGCGGAGATGGTGCGGGTTTGCGAAGAATGCGGGGTGCAGTTGATGACGGCTTACCGTAAATATTATGAGCCGAGCGCACTGTACCTGAAGAAATTGATCCAGAGCGGGGAGCTGGGGAAGATTGACGTGATCCATACTTCCTTCAACGAGCTTCATGTGGCGGGGCGATCGATTGCATGGCTGCTGGATTCCAAGGTGGCCGGCGGGGGGCCGTTGATGGATTTGGGAGTGTATTGCGTGAATACGAGCCGGTGGTTGGTAGATGAGGATCCGGTGGAGGTGAGCGCGCACTCGTGGAAAAAGGATGCGGAGCGATTTCGGGACGTGGAGGAGGGGATTTCGTTCCGGATGCAGTTTGCGAGCGGGTTGCTGGTGCAGGGGACTTCGACGTACAGTTCGGTGATTTCGTCATTTGTGTTTGTGCAGGGGACGAAGGGGTGGGCTTGCCTGACGCCGGCGTTTCCGTTTGATGAAGAGAGAAGGTTGACGGGGAAGATTGGCGGGAAGTGGTTTGAGAAGAAATTCAAGGTGGTGGATGAGTTTGCGCCGGAATTGGATGCGTTTGCGGCGGCGATTTTTTTGAAGAAGCCTGTCGCGCCCGATGGAGGGCAGGGACATCTTGACATGATCATTTTGGAGGCGATTTACGAGTCGGCAAGAAAGAAGGAGCCGGTTGGCATAAGATACGGGGTTCGTTGAAACAGGAAAAGACAAGATTTCAACACAGAGGACACAGAGGAAGAGCACAGAGGACGCAGAGAAGATTATGAGCACTGGGAAAAGTGCGGGACGGAAGAAGCCGGGAAAGGCCGCGAGCATTTACGATGTGGCGCGGGAGTCCGGCGTGTCTGTGTTTACCGTGTCGGCGGTGGTGAATAACAAGAGTCATGTGGGCAAGGGGCTGCGGGAACGCGTGGAAGCGGCGATTCGGAAATTGAATTACCGGCCGAATCTGATTGCACGGAGCCTGGCGAACCAAAGAACGCATACGATCGGAATGATTGTGCCAGACATTGGGAACCCGTTTTTCCCGCTGGTGGTGCGTGGGGCGGAGGATGCCGCGCAGAAGCATGGGTACAATTTGCTGCTTTGCAACAGCGACGATTCGCTGGACAAGGAAGAGAAGGCGATTGAGCTGCTTTTGTCGAAGCGCGTGGACGGGATTTTGCTGACGAAGGCGGCGGGAGATTTCCGGCCGCCGCTGCGGCAGATGATCAAAGAGGTGGATATTCCGTTTGTGCTGGTGATGCGGACGTATCCGAAGCTGACGAAAGACGCGGTGATTACGGACGATTATCACGGAGCGTACGAGGCAGTGTCGCATTTGGCGCGGGCTGGGCGGAAGCGGATTGGGTTGATCAGCGGGCCGTTGAAGGTGAGCAATGCGAAGGAACGCTGGCAGGGGTTTCATGATGCTCTGAAGGCGGAGGGGCTGCCGTACGAGCAGGATCTGGTGATTGAAGGCGATTACCGGCTGGAGTCGGGGTTTCGCGCGGGGCATTCGCTGCTTTCGCGGCGGCCGGATGGGATTTATGTGGCGAATCATTTGATGACGATTGGATTGCTGCAGGCGGCGGAGGAGATGGGGTTGCGGTGCCCAGAGGATTTTGGGCTGGTGAGTTTTGATGATTATCCGTGGCTGGGAATTTTCCGGCCGCGGTTGACGACGGTGGAATTGCCGAAGCACCAGTTGGGGACGGAGGCGGCGGAGCTTTTGATCAAGAGGATTACGGGGGACGGGAGTAAGCCGGTTTTGAGAAAGTTGCAGCCGGAGTTGCGGATCCGAGAGTCGTGCGGGTTTGGGTTGCGGGCGGCTGTCGAAGAGAAGAAATAGAAATTAGAAAATGGAAAAGGGAAAAGAGAAAAAGAAAAGAGTTTAACGCAGAGGTCGCTGAGACGCAGAGTGCGCTGAGAAGAGAAGATCGGCCCGCCTCGGAAGGCGGGCCCTACACGGTGGGAATCAGGTTTCGCTGAAGTCGAATAGTTTTGGACGGAGAGTAAAACCTTTGGTTTTGTAGGCGGCGTAGAGAATTCCTATTACCAGCCACAGGATGCCGGCCCATTTGGTCCAGGTCTGCAAGCTGAATAGCAATCCAAAACAGAAGACGAAACCGAAGCCGGGGACGAAGGCGTCGAGGAAGAAGTTGCGTTTGCCGGCGTTTTCGGGGCCGAAGGAGAAGTGGAGGAGGGAGACGAGGTTGACTCCCATGAAGGCGATTAACGCGCCGAAGGTGACGATTTCGGCGGAGAGTTCCCAGGGAATGGTGAGCACGCCGATGTAGGCGAGGACGCCGACGATCCAGACGTTGTAAATGGGATTGCCTTTGGTGGGGCTGATGTGGCCGAAGATTTTTTTCGGGAGGACATCGTCGCGGCCCATGCTGTAGAGGAGGCGGGAGGCGCCGACGTGTCCCGCGAGGCCGCAGGCGATGCTGGAAACGAGCAGCATGATGCCGTAGGCGTGGAATAGCCAGGGGCCGCTGGCGGCGCGGGCGACGTCCATGAAGGCGGTTTCGGGATTCAGATACGTCGTGTAGTCGGGCAAAACGCGCTGGGCCATGTAGACCTGGAAGCCGCTGAAGAGTCCGGTGAAGATGCAGACCAGGACAGAGGCTAGGAGGACGTTGCGGCGGGGATTTTTTACTTCTTCGGCGAGGATGGAGACGCCGTCGAAGCCGATGAAGACGAGGGCGGCGAGACCGGTGCCAGAGGCGACCGCGCGAAATTTGAAGGTGTCGGGATTGTAGATTGGTTGTAGCGAGATCAGACCGGAAAAATGCTGGTGAAGGATGATGTAACGGAAGGCCTCAACGATGAAAGCGACGGTGACCAGGACCATGAAGGAGAGGAGAACTTCATTGGTGCGAGCGGTGAATTTGATGCCCTGGACAGTCATGAAGGTGATGAGGCCGACGGCGAGCGCGGCGAGGATTGCGAAAGGAATTTTGGGAGCCATGCGCTGGATGGCGAGGACGGCGTAGAGAGCGTTTTGGATGGGTTGGAAAAGATATTCAAGAAACATCGCCCAACCAATAACGAAGCCGACGTGGGGATTGAGGCCTTTGCTGATGTAGGTGTAGACGGAGCCGGAGGAAGGGTAGACGGCGGCCATGCGGCCGAAACTGACGGCGGTGACGGACATTGCGACCATGGCGAGGAGCAGCGTGGTGACGGCATGGCCGTGGGAGAGGACTTGGGCTTCGCCAAAGAGCGGGACGGCGGCGATGGGCGATGTGAGGATGACGCCGTAGTAGATCAGGTCCCAGAGGCCGAGGACACGTTTCAGATGGGGCTGCGCGGGGGTTCCCGCTTCGCGCGACGCTGTGGTTGTTTCCACGCCGGCCTCTTTCGTGGTTGAACGTGATTACAAGAGCAAAATTTTCTTCAGGGGCTAAAGCCCATTCGCGCCCGGCACTCTACGCCGGGGCTGAAGCCCCGGCCTCCTAAAGAAAAGCAACTCCTCCCAAACTCATCCGTCCCGCGGTCCCGAGCACAGCTGCAAAAAAACCGCTAAAAGAAGTAGCGTTCTTTTTTGCGTGCTTCTTCGTATTTTTTGCGTGCGGCACGGACGGAGTCGCGCTCGGAGACTTCGGCGATGGGGACGTCCCACCAGGATTCGTAACCGGGGACGCGGTCTTCGTAGGAGGTTTCGACTACGACGACCGAGGTGCGCTCCTGTTTTCGGGCAGCGGCGAGCGCGTTGCGGAATTCGTCGTGCGTTTTGGCGCGGATAGTCCAGGCGCCGAGGCTGGCGGCGTTGGCGGCGAAATCCACGGCGATTGCGTCGCCGTCGTATTTATCGCCGCGGCGATAGCGGTAGTTGGTGCCCATGCCTTCGTTGCCGCAGCCGCGGCTTAGCCCGCCGATGCTGGAGAAGCCATGATTGTCGAGGAGGACGATGTTGAGTTTGAGGCCTTCCTGAAGCGAGGTAACGATTTCCTGGGCCATCATCAGGTAAGAGCCGTCGCCGACCATTACGTAGACTTCGCGATTTGGATTGGCCATTTTCGCGCCGAGGCCGCCGGCAATTTCGTAGCCCATGCAGGAGTAGCCGTATTCCATGTGGTAGCCGCCGGGTTGGCGGGTGCGCCAGAGTTTGTGGAGGTCGCCGGGGAGGCTGCCAGCAGCGCAGAGGAGGATGTCGGAGGCTTCGGTGAAGGAGTTGAGGGCGCCGATCACTTCGCCCTGGGAGAGGGGCGGGGCTTTGCGGACGGCATAGAGGCGATCGACTTCTTTTTCCCAGTCGGCGCGGTAGGTGGCGATGCGGGCAGCGTAGTTTTTTTCGATTTGGTAGCCGGCGAGGGCGGATTGGAGTTCTTCGAGCGTGGCGCGGGCATCGCCTGTCAGCGGAAGTGCGGCGTGTTTGTAGGCGTCGAATTCGGCGACGTTGATATTGATGAAGTGGACGGAGGGATTCTGGAATGCGGTTTTGGAGGCGGTGGTGAAATCGGAGTAGCGGGTGCCGATTCCTATGACGAGGTCGGCTTCGCGAGCGGCGATGTTTGCGCCGGGTGTGCCGGTGACGCCAATGGCGCCGAGTTGCTGCGGGTGGTCGTAGGAGAGGGAGCCTTTGCCGGCTTGCGTTTCGCAGACGGGGATACCGGTGGCTGCGGCAAAATTTGCGAGAGAGCGAGAGGCTTCGGAGTAGAGAACGCCGCCGCCGGCAACGATGAGAGGATTTTTTGCTTGGCGGATTAACGCGGCGGCTTGTGTTAGGAGTTCTTTATCGCAACGGGTGCGCGGGATGACCCAAATGCGCTTGCGGAAAAATTCTTCGGGGAAGTCGAAGGCTTCGGCCTGGACGTCTTGCGGAAGGCTGAGGGTGACGGCGCCGGTGTCGGCGGGAGAGGTGAGGACGCGCATGGCTTCGGGAAGGGAAGTGAGGAGTTGCTCGGGGCGTTGAATGCGGTCCCAGTAACGGGAGACGGGTTTGAAGCAATCGTTGACGGAAATATCTTGAGTGGAGGGCGATTCCAGTTGCTGGAGGACAGGAGCGACGTTGCGGCGGGCGAAGATGTCGCCGGGCAGCAACAAAACGGGAACGCGATTGATGGTTGCAGCGGCTGCGCCGGTGAGCATGTTGGTTGCGCCGGGGCCGACGGAAGTGGTGCAGGCGAGTGCGCGGAGACGGAAGCTAGTTTTGGCGAACGCGGCCGCAGTGTGGACCATGGCTTGTTCATTGCGGCAGAGGTAGTAGCGGAGGCCGGGGTTCTGTTCGAGGGCTTGGCCTATGCCGGCGACGTTGCCGTGGCCGAAGATGCCGAAGCAGCCTTCGATGAAGCGATGTTCGTGGGAGTCGCGGCGGGAAAATTGGGCTTGAAGGAAAACGACGATGGCCTGGGCGACGGTAAGGCGGCGGGTCATGGAGAGATTCTCCTGCTCCGAGGAGCGTGGGACAGGGGATAAGCTTGCGGCAGGAGAAGCAGAAAATACCAGCAGGAAATCGCACGAATCTCTAAGCGCTTATTGGCGGCGTGTCCGGTGAGATTGCCTGGGTGCTTATTTGCCATGGACCTGTCCATTTGAAGTTGCGGGAAGTTTACAGCTTCAACGCACCAACGGCAATCGCGGATCCATATCTTTCCAGGTGGCTTTCAGCCAGACGTGATTGGGGTCTTCGGTCACGGCCAGGGTCCGGGAAGTTCCCGCGAGGAAATTGAGGTAGTAGACGTCGTAGCCGGGGCCGGCAACGACGGGGTGAAAACCGGAGCGCACAAGGACGGCGTCGCCATCTTGTGCGCGGACGGTGATGTCGCGCGAGAGATCGGGCGAGTATAGGCGCTGGAGGGCGAAGCCTTCCTTCGGGCGGTTGATTCGATAGTAGTAGATTTCGTCGAGGTCGACTTCGGCTGGGGGATTGTGCACGTCGTGTTTGTGGGGAGGGAAGCTGGACCAGTTGCCGCCGGGAGTGTAGACCTCGATGACGACGAGTTTGTCTGCGGGGAAGTCCGGGCGAATGATGTCCACGATCTGGCGGGAAGCGTTTCCACCGCCACGGAGGCCGCTAACGACGTCTTTTGGAGTGATGAGTTTGGGCTGAAGTTTTGCTTGGGAAGGGGCGCGGCATTCGGCAATTTCGCAGACGGTTTCCGCCTGGAAGGTGGCGGAATGATTCGTGGGGAGATAGAGGCAGTAGGGCAGGCCGTCGAAAACATTTTTGCGCTGGCCGATGGAGTACGAGCCTTCTCCCCAATTTACGGCGCAGCGGCCGCCGAGGAGGACGAAGGCGGCTTCTTCTCCCTGGGTTGAGGGAGAATATTTTTCGCCGGGATTGAGACGGCGGGCGGACATGGTCATCCATTCCCACTGGACGCTTTCGCGGGAAAAGTGGAGCAGTTCGCCGGATTGGGAATCGGGGAGGGCGCGAGAATGGACGATGTTCGGAGCTGTGGACATCAAGCACCCCAAGCTGCTCCCGGTTTAACGGGAAAATCTGGCAGCGGTAAGGCGACGGCGGGCACTGGGAAGAATCAAAGCGCTTTGCCGTCCGGATTGACCCTGTCCGGAACCGGTCGAAAATGTATGCAGAAAGCCTATGATTTTCGGAACTGGGCCACTCGCTAACCGGCTAGATTGTAACGCAAGTTGAGTAGATTTTGCCAATGATTCGGATGCCTTTGGAGCGACGGCGAGGCCAGCGGAAGAGGAAAGATTTTAACACAGAGGGCACGGAGGAGGAGCACAGAGGACACAGAGAAAACAGGGAGAAGAGCGGCCCGCCACCTTTCCTTCGTCAGGGCAAGCGGTCGGCGGGCCCTACGAAGTGTGCATAGCGCGGTTTAGCGCGGCTAGCTCGGCATGTGTTAGGGGGCGGTGGGCGGATTTGGGGAGGTCGCCGAGTTGGAGGGGGCCGATGGAAACGCGGATGAGGCGGAGAACTTCGATGCCGAGGGCGTCGAGGATGCGGCGGATTTGGCGGTTTTTGCCTTCGTCGAGGGTGAGTTCGAGCCAGGAGTTTTTCTCGCCGGTGCGGAGGAGGCGTGCGTGTTTACAGCGCAGTGTTTCGTTGCGCTCGGTTTCCACGCCGCGTTCGAGGGATTCGATTAGGTGAGAGTCGGCGATGGCGGCGATTTGCACGTGGTAGGTTTTGTCGAGATGAGTTCCGGGATTGGTGACACGGGCGTTCCATTCGGAATCATTGGTGAAGAGGAGGAGGCCTTCGCTGGCTTTGTCGAGTCGGCCGACGGGTGCGAGCCAGGACAGATCTGGAGGCAAGAGAGAGTAGACGGTATCGCGGCCTTTTTCGTCCGAGGTGGAGGTGATGATGCCGCCGGGCTTGTGGAGCATAAGGCAGATTTTTTCGGCGGGTTTGAGGGCGTGGCCTTGCACTTCGATGCGATCGGTGCCCAGACGGACTGGTGTTTCGGGATTTTTCGGCGTGGTGCCGTTGAGGCGGACATTGCCCTGACGGATTAATTGAAATGCCTGTTGGCGGGAGCAGTAGCCAAGTTTCGACAGTGCGCGCGCTAGCCCAATTTTGCGGGAGGAATCAGGCTTCGGAGGCGATTTGCGGGCGGGGTGGTGTGTCACGGATTTAATGACGCGAGGCGTTAGGTCTTTTTGTCCGGTGAAGCGGCTTCGGGATGCTTTACTTCGCCGAAGCGATTGGCGAGCCAGTCGCGGACTTCCTTGGGATTGTATTTGAAGGGGCCGTTGCCGCCCTTGTAGGAGATGCGGCCTTGCTCGTCGAGGATGTACAGGCGCTCCGGCCATGCGGCGTAAGCGTCGTTGGCGGCGTTGGTCATTTCGTCGATGCCGAAGGGGACAGAGTAGTTGAAGCGCTGGGTGAAGTCGTTGGCGATGGCGACGCGCTGGTCGAGAGTTTTCGGCTGGGCGTAGCAGACGTTGTCTTTGTCTTTTTCGTTGGATTTCATCCGCCACTCGTCGAGCGGGTGGGCTTCGCGAACGTAGATGGTTAGGAAATCGGCGCGGTCTTTATAGTCGTTGAAGATTTGCGCAATGTCGCCAACCTGGCGACGGAAAGGCGGTCAAGTGAAGCTGCCGAACACGAGGACGAGCGGCTTGCCGTTGGTGCGTTCGCGGATGTGAAAGCGGGTGGCGCCGTCGAGGGAGACGAGCGTGGCGTCGGGGGCGTCGCTGCCGACTTGCAGATTGCCTCGATGCATGTGCGGGAGGGCGTAGCGGACCATGCCGATGGCGTCTTTGGGGCTGCCGGCCATGATACTGAGGCCGACGCAGACGGCGAGGAGAAGGATGGCGAGGGCGATTAGAGACCATTTGAGGATGGGGTGCATGGGTTGTCGTTGTATCGATATCGTCTCATAAATGGGGTGAAATTCTTAGGGTGTTGGAAAAGGAAGGAGTTTAACGCAGAGGACGCTGAGACGAAGAGTTCGCTGAGAAGAGAAGAAAGGCCCAAGAGCGCAGCCAGGAATGGCTGTGCCACAAGAAAGCGCCCGCCACGGTCGGCGGCCGCTACAGGGGCGCGGAGTTAGTAGTTGGCGGAGGCGCGGAGTTGGTCGCGGAGGGCGGCGTAGCGGGCGAGGGATTTTTCGATGATGTTGAGGGCGGCGTAGGCTGGGCGGATGTCTTCGACCTGGACTTGTTTGCCTTCGAGTTGTTTGTAGTCCTGGAAGAAACGCCTAAGGACGAGCATGCGATGCGGCGGGAGATCGCGTGCTTCGATGTACTCGCTGAATTCGGGGTCGTTGGTGGCTACGGCGATGATTTTGTCGTCGCTGGCGCCGGAGTCGATCATGGTCATAACGCCGATGGCGCGGGCCTTGATGAGGGCGAGAGGCTGGATCGGTTCCTGGCAGAGGACCAGGACGTCGAGAGGGTCGTTGTCTTCGGCGTAGGTTTGCGGGATGAAGCCGTAGTTGGCGGGATAGAAGACGGCGGAGTGTATGATGCGGTCGACCTTGAGGAGGCCGGTGGCTTTGTCGAGTTCGTATTTTACGTTGGAGCCGAGGGGAATTTCGATGACGGCCTGGAAATCGCGGGGGAGTTCTTTGCCGGGGGATACGTCGTGCCATGCATGCATCACGCTGGGATACCTCGCACCTTTCAGACGGCTATCTATTATGTATTGAGATGAGGGGGAAAGGTAAGGAGTGATAGCGGAATTTTTGAAGAGAAGAGGAAGAAAAAGGCTTAACACTGAGGGCGCAGAGGAAGAGCACAGAGGACACAGAGAAGCGAGACCCAAGAGCACAGCCAGGAATGGCTGTGCTACAGGAGACTAGGCGGATTTCTTGGTCCAGGCACCGATGATGGCGCCCATTAAGACGAGGCCGGCCAAGGGGTAGAACTGGTTGATGGCAAAGAGTTCTTTGGGTCGCATTTCGTACATGTAGGTGGTGAAGGTGATGGGGCCGACGAAGCCGATCCAGAGGAGGACGCCGACGGAGGCGCCGCGGCCGATGGTGTTGGCATTGCGCCAGATGCAGATTTGGGCGAGCGCGTAGGCGATGAGGAGATTCAGGACGAACGTGATGACGTAGGGCAGGACGGGATTCATGCTTTTGGCTTGCTCGTCGGTTATGTGTTCAAGAGCCATCCACGGCTTGCTGAAGAGCACGGCGTACCAGACGCCGCCGAGGATCCAGTAAGCAATGGCCGCGACGACGACGGCAGCATAATTTGTCTTCATTCGAGTGATCTCCCGCCAGGAACTTGTGGCGGGGAATGTAGCATTAGGCGCGGGCTTTGTCGATGAGTTCGTCCCAGATGCCTTTGGATTTGAGGATGAGTTCGATGGCTTCGCGAATGGCGCCGCGTCCGGCGTGGGCTTTGGTGGTGTAGTGGGCGATTTTCTTGACGTCGGCGACGGCGTCGCCGACTGCAACAGCGAGGCCAACGCGTTTGAGGATGGGAATGTCGGGGAGATCGTCACCGACGTAGGCGACTTCGGCGTCCTTCAGTCCGGCCTTTACGAGGATTTCTTCGTACGCGGGCATTTTGAGCGGAATTTTCATGTAAACGTAGTCCATCTTCATTTCGTGGGCGCGGCGGAGGAGGGCGGGGCTTTCGCGGCCGGTGATGCAGCCGGTGCGGATGCCGGCGGTGTGGGCCAGGGTGAGGCCCTGGCCGTCGTGGGCGTCGAACTTTTTTATTTCGAGGGCGGAGCCGTCGGGCTGGGAGAGGAGGAGCACGCCGCCGTCGGTCATGGTGCCGTCGACGTCCATGAGGAGGAGTTTGATTTGTGCGGCGCGTTTTTTGAGTGCGGGGGAGATTTTGAGGGTTGGGGACAAGACGGCCTCCGTTTGAGAGAACAGCGCACAATTTTAGCAAGAAAAAAGCGGGATAACAGCGAACAGCGATCAGATAACAGGAAGAAGGAAAGAATTTAACGCAGAGGACGCTGAGAGCGCAGAGTTCGCAGAGGAAGAAGCAGAGAGGAGCGCCATTCGGGAGAATGGCGTTCCCAGGTGGCCGACCTGAAGGTCGGCCACTCCATTCAGATTAGTTCGAGGGTCCAGAGGTCGTGGAGGTGGACTACGCCGACTACTTTTTGGGATGCGTCGACGACTACTACGGAGGTGATTTTCTTTTTTTCCATGAGATTCAGGGCTTCGCTGGCTAGGAGTTTGGGGTTGATGGTTTGGGGATTGCGGACCATGCAGTCGCCGGCGGTCATGGAGAGAGTCGCGCCACCGTGCTTTTCCATGAGGCGGCGGAGGTCGCCGTCGGTGAGGATGCCGGCGAGTTTGCCGTCGGCTGTGGTGACGGTGGTCATGCCCAGCTTCTTGGCGGACATTTCGTGAAAGGTGGCGGGCATGGGTGTTTCGGGGGAAACGCGCGGCAGCGCTTCGCCAGAGTGCATGAGGTGTTCGACACGGAGGAGTTTCTTGCCGAGGCGGCCGGCAGGATGGAGGGCGGCGAAATCGTCGTGCTGGAAGCCACGGCGGTCGAGGAGGGAAACGGCCAGGGCATCGCCGACGGCCATGGCTACGGTGGTGCTGGCGGTGGGAGCGAGATTGAGGGAGCAGGCTTCTTCTTTGACGCTGACGTCGAGAACGACTTCGCTGGCTTCGGCGAGGGTGGATTTGGGATTGCCGGTTAGCGTGACGATGGGAACTTGGAGGCGCTTGAGGGCTTCGAGGAGATTGAGGATTTCCTGGGTTTCGCCGCCGTAGGTGATGGCTAGGAGGGCGTCGCCGCGGGCGAGCATGCCGAGATCGCCGTGGAGGGCTTCGGCGGGATGCAGGAAAAAGGAAGGCGTGCCAGTGCTGGAAAACGTGGCGGAGATTTTGCGACCGACGAGGCCGGACTTGCCCATGCCGGTGACGACGACGCGGCCTTTGCAGGCGAAGAGAAGATCGACGGCGCGGAGGAAGGAGTTGTCGAGACGCGCAAGGACATCTTGAATAGCCTGGGCTTCGATGCGGAGAACGCGCCGGGCGGAGTCGAGGCTCATGCGTTGCTCCAGCGGCGGACGAGGGTGGAAAGTTCTTTGAGGCGCGCCAGGAGTTGCGGGAGCTGCGCGAGGGGAAGAGCATTGGGGCCGTCGGAGAGAGCGGCGGCGGGATTGTCATGAGTTTCGAGGAAGATGCCGTCGACGCCGGTGGCTACGCCCGCGCAGGCGAGGGGTTCGATGAATTCGGGCTGGCCGCCGCTCGAGTGTCCTTGGCCACCGGGGATCTGGACGGAGTGGGTGACGTCGTAGACAACGGGGTAGCCGAATTTTGCGAGGACGGGGAAGGTGCGCATGTCCACGACGAGATTGTTGTAGCCGAAACTGGCACCGCGTTCGGTGAGGATGATTTTCTGGTTGCCGGCGGCGGCGATTTTTTCGGCGACGTTGCCCATGTCCCATGGCGAGAGGAACTGGGCTTTTTTTACGTTTACGATGCGACCGGTTTTTGCTGCGGCGATGAGGAGATCGGTCTGTCGGGAGAGGAAGGCTGGGATTTGCAGGATGTTGACGACTTCGGCGGCGGGAGCGGCTTGTGAGGCGTCGTGGATATCGGTGAGTATGGGGAGGTGGAGGTCGGATTTGATTTTGCCGAGGATGCGGAGGCCTTCAGAGAGGCCGGGGCCGCGAAAAGCTTTTACGGAGGAGCGGTTGGCTTTGTCGTAGGAGGCTTTGAAGATGTAGGGGACGCCGGCGTCGGCTGCGATTTTTGCGACGCGCTCGGCCATGGAGCGCGCGTGGGATTCGGATTCGATGACGCAGGGGCCGGCGATGAGAAAAAGCGGATTGTTGCCGCCGAGGCGGAGGGAGCCTAATTGGAGTTCTCGAGTGTTTGTCATTTGAAACAATGAAGATATCACAGACAGTCAAAGGCAGAAGAGTCCGCTAGCCTTAAAGGATGCGTAGCGCGAGACTTATCGTGATCTTAGCCTGTGGTTACGCCCTCGCCTACCTGGCGATTGACGGAGCAACCTTTATTCATCGCCCAGACTTCGACCATGCCTTTTACGAATGGTACAAAAACCCAACGGCGGAAAATAAGGCCGTGCTTCAGAAAGAGCAAGAAAAAAACAGAGCAATCCGAATGAAGGGAGACGCCCTCGGCGCTGCGATTCTTGTCTCCCTGGGCTATGGGTTTTACGCGTTCTTGGGCAGGATGAGAAAATCTTGATCGTCGAGTCGACTTGTGTGGCGCGGAGTTCACCTAAGGGAGCAAGGGAAGATTCCGCAATTAGGAGTCATTTTTTTCGACGATGGGCGAGCTCCTTTTTCCTCTTGCGCTTCGTACCTTTGGCAATCACTTTCTTGCGTGTTGCGGGTTCGTTTATCTCGAACCACTCGTCCAAGGCGGCTCGAACAACGTCGCACACGCGAACATTTCGCCGTGAGGCGTGGAGTTCCAATGCTAGCCGGGTGTCGCGCGGCATGCGCCAGCTCATGACTACCGATTTCATACATCGATTCTAATACAAATGAGAAGCGTCACAATATTTCTAAGTGAAGAACACAAGCAGGAGTGCCTGTGCCACTCTGAGGGATTGCCGGCTGGAAGCCGGCGCTACATCTGTGCGGGTTACGCGGCAGCGTGGGGAGTGGCGCGCAACGTGGGCGCGGGCGGTTGGGGTTCAGCTACGCTGGTTGCGGCGGCTGGGCGAGATTTCTGGAGCTTGTGTTCGAGCGAGGCGCCGATGAAGGCGGCGAAGAGGGGGTGCGGCTCGAGGGGCTTGGATTTGAATTCGGGGTGGAACTGGCATCCGAGGAACCAGGGATGGTTCGGGGCTTCGATGATTTCGACGTAATTGTCGTCGGGAGTGCGGCCGGTGATGCGGAGTCCGGCGGCGGTCAAAACTTTCTCGTATTCGCGATTGAATTCGTAGCGGTGGCGGTGGCGCTCGCTGATTTCGGTTTTGCCGTAGGCTTTGTGGGCCAGCGAGCCGGGCTCGAGTTTGCAGGGCCAGGCACCGAGGCGCATGGTGCCGCCCATCTCCTCCACGCCCAGGAGTTCGCGCAGTTTGTAAATCACGCGATGCGGGGTTTGCGGATTGGACTCCGTGGTGTCCGCATCGGGAAGAGCAGCAACATCCCGGGAGTATTCAACCGTGGCGCACTGCATGCCGAGGCAGATTCCAAAATAGGGGACTTTGTGCTCGCGCGCGAATTGGATGGTGTAAATCATGCCCTGCAAGCCGCGTTTACCGAAGCCGCCGGGAACGAGGATGCCGTCGTAGCCCTTGAGGCGCTTTTCGGCGGTTTCGAGGGAATCAATCTCTTCGGACTCGATCCAGTCAATGACGGTTTTGTGGTGGTGCGCCAATCCGCCGTGCATCAGGGCTTCGCGCAAACTTTTGTAGGCGTCTTCGAGCTGAACGTATTTGCCGACGATGCCGATGCGCACTTCGCCTTTTGGGTGGTGGAGGCCCTGCAGCATGTCGAGCCACGGTTGCATGTTGGCGGGGCGCTCTTCGAGGCGAAGCAGGCGAATGATTTGTGCGTCGAGGCCTTCCTTGCTGAGTTCGACGGGGACTTCGTAAATCGTTTTCACGTCTTCCATGGAAATGACGCAGGATTCAGCGACGTTGCAGAAGAGCGCGATCTTTTTCTTGAGATCCTCGGAGATGTGGCGATCGCTGCGGCAAAGCAGGACGTCGGGCTGAATGCCGATGCCGAGCATTTCTTTTACGGAGTGCTGGGTGGGCTTGGTCTTGAGCTCGCCGGCGGCGGCGATGTAGGGAACGAGAGTTACGTGAACGAATAGCGTGTTTTCGGCGCCGAGTTCGAGGCGCATCTGGCGAATCGCTTCGAGGAAGGGAAGAGATTCGATGTCCCCGACGGTGCCGCCGATTTCGACGATGACGATGTCGACACCTTCGGCGACGCGCCTGAAGCAGCGTTTAATTTCGTCGGTGACGTGAGGGATGACCTGGACGGTTTTGCCGAGGTAATCGCCGCGGCGTTCCTTGGAGAGAATTGTTTCGTAGATGCGGCCGCTGGTCCAGTTATTGTCGCGGGTAAGCTTGACGTGGGTGAACCGTTCGTAGTGGCCGAGGTCGAGGTCGGTTTCGGCGCCATCGTCGGTAACAAAGACTTCGCCATGCTGATACGGGCTCATGGTGCCGGGATCCACGTTCAGGTACGGGTCACATTTCTGGATGGTGATTTTGAAGCCGCG
>Ga0206993_1052_pt1 | contig 18539 bp, 14 predicted proteins | sample Alteio_BWMinCont_7_FD_153499 | JGI IMG/M metagenome (GOLD analysis project Ga0206993, IMG submission 153499) | Enriched cells from forest soil in Barre Woods Harvard Forest LTER site, Petersham, Massachusetts, United States -... | ecosystem: Environmental > Terrestrial > Soil > Temperate forest >... | reverse complement strand
ATTGAGTGTTGGGGCCTGCAAATTCCGCCCGTGAAGCGAAGCCCGTGGCAGGTTCCCGTGGCGTCGTAGGCCCCGTTGGGAAGATCGCCGGGCTGGGCCAAGGCCTTCAGTGAAATGGGTTGCGAGGATGGCGAAAACAGCATAAAATTTGAAGACTTGGAAATCAAGCAGCCATATCTGCCCATGCAAACATTTACGTTGATAGGTGAGCGTCGTCGGGATCACCCGGCGGCAGCATATATTCAGGGAATCGGGGTATTGGCTGGTTCCAGGAGCGCGCCTGATGGCACGAAGCGATTTAACTGACTTTCCCCAAATTCCGGCATCAAACCTGAAGGAGCGCTTTGTCGGCAAGTCCGGCATTTGATCAAAAAACCAATCTGACCGTCTGCGTTGAGGAGCATGATCAATGAATATTCTGGTGGTGGGTGGCGACGGCTATCTGGGCTGGCCGCAGTCAATGTACTTGTCGAAGCAGGGACACCGGGTCGGCATTATCGACAATCTGGCGCGGCGCGCCTGGGACGTGCAATGTGGAACCCATAGCTTGACGCCGATCCATAAATTGCCGGACCGCGTCGCATTGTGGAAGAAGCTCACCGGCCGGACCATTGAGATTTATGTCGGAGACATTCAGAATTACGATTTCCTCGCGGAAGTTCTTGCCCAATTCTCCCCTGACGCCGTTGTACATTTCGGGGAACAGCGCAGCGCCCCGTATTCCATGATCGATCGCGAACATGCGGTGCTCACCCAAACCAACAATGTCATCGGCACTCTGAACCTTCTTTATGCCATGAAGGACTGCTGTCCCGAGGCGCATCTCGTCAAGCTGGGCACCATGGGGGAGTACGGCACTCCCAACATTGATATTGAAGAGGGCTTCATCGAGATTACTCACAACGGCCGGAAAGATGTTATGCCTTATCCCAAGCAACCGGGATCGTTCTACCATTTGTCGAAGGCCCATGACTCACACAATATTATGTTCGCGTGCAAGATTTGGGGAATGTGCTCAACCGACCTGAATCAAGGTGTGGTCTATGGCGTGAAAACTGACGAAACGGCGCTCGATGATGGTCTGGGGACGCGCTTCGACTACGATGGCATCTGGGGTACGGTCCTGAATCGCTTCTGTGTTGAGGCCGCAATCGGCAAACCGCTTACGGTGTACGGCAAGGGTGGGCAAACGCGCGGCTTCCTGGATATTCGCGACACGCTGCGCTGCATTGAACTTGCCATTTTAAAACCGCCGCGCCCCGGCGAGTATCGCGTGTTTAACCAGTTCACCGAACAGTTCAGCGTGCTCGACCTCGCCAACCTGGTTCAACAAATTGGCAATCGCAAAGGCCTAAAGGTTACCATCGAGTCGTTACCCGACCCGCGCGTGGAGTCTGAGCAGCATTATTACAATGCCAAGCACACCAAACTGCTCGATTTGGGACTGGTTCCGCACGACCTTTCCGATGTTCTGCTCGATTCCATTATGGACGTCGTCATTCGCTATCGCGACAGAGTGAAGGAAGACACTTTGCTGCCCCAAGTCAATTGGCGCAGCACTCGTAATCCCGCTTCCTACAAATCGGCCGGGCCAACTGTATCGGAATCAGCCGATGCGGAAATTCGCCCGCTCGAAAATGCACAAAAGCAGAATTGAGCTGGAGGCAAATGTCCGGGGTACGTGAAATCTGCCGGAGGCCTGCCACCTGCATGCCGATTTGGTGAAGCCGGTCGTCGTGGCGTCGGGTGCCACCCAACTAAGTGAAGGCGTTCATGACGATAAAAACATATCTTCTGGGTTTATATCGGCTGCTGAAGGTAATGGCAACACATCCAGGTTATTTTGTCCGAGGGCTAAATACACTGCCCCCGAATTGTAGCGCCTATCGCTTTTCACACGCCTATAAAGATACTGCCGGCCAGCGAGCAGGCGTCTCTGTCTCTTCGCCGATGAATCCACTCTGGGACTACTTTCAGAAACATGAGGACGGTCACGGAATCTGGAAATGGGAGCATTATTTCGAGATTTATCACCGTCATTTTTCGCGGTTTGTGGGTCAGAAGGTGAATGTCTTGGAGGTCGGTATCTATAGCGGGGGAAGCCTTGGGATGTGGCGATCCTATTTTGGAGAGAAGAGCCATATATACGGAGTAGACATTGAGGAAGCGTGCAGGGGATATGAGAATGACTACACCTCTGTCTTCATTGGGGATCAAGCGGACAGAGCATTTTGGAGCACTTTCAGGAAGAGTGTGGAAGGCATCGACATTATCATTGATGACGGCGGACACGCACCAGAGCAGCAGCAGATTACTCTGGAGGAAATGCTGCCACATCTTCGCCCTGGCGGAGTCTATCTGTGTGAGGATATCCATTCTGTCACAAATAGATTCTGTGGATTTGTAACCGGCCTTACCAGCGAGTTGAATGGTGTGTACCCCATATCGGGTTCCGGTCTAGAGAGCAATGTCTCGCCGTTTCAAGCTTCGATCCACTCGATCCATTACTATCCCTACGTCGTGGTAATTGAGAAGCATGGCGTGTCACCTACAAAGCTATCAGCGCCCAGGCACGGAACAAAGTGGCAGCCATTTCTCGGTGGAGCATGAGGAACAGGTCCTGCGGGTTCGGTTGGCAAGACGGGATTCCAGAATCCTGGAATCTCCACCGGCAGCAATCCCCTCCGACGACTGAGGAGGGATCCCGAGCTGAAGGCTGCGTAGACTTTATGAATTAATCCGGTAGGACAGCATCTGCTACCGCCAATGGAGCGCGGAGCAAATCCTGCTTGAGCTGAAAATTTTCTTTTCGGTGGCCTTTCGCGGCGGATTGTGGATAAAACGCTGATTCTCTGAAATTAAGTGTCAATATGTCCCATTCGCACCCGTTGCCGCCCAAAACGATCAATTATTCTTCTGACACTCATTAAGAGCCTAAATGTCTGATTTCTCCGACGGTCGTCGTCCCCGGGTCCTCATCCTGACCCTGCACCATGGGTCCACGCATGTGCGAATGGCGCGCGCGTTGGAAAAGGCTCTACTTGCGATCGAGCCCGGCCTGCACGTTGAGGTGGTTGACGCTCTGGCGCATTGCACACCGTGGTTTCGCGCCTATTACAATGCCTATGAAATCCCGTTGAAGTACTGGCCAAGCCTTTGGAATTACATTGAAAGCCACCAGTTTGAAGGGGAAACCACGGGCCCGTGGTGGCTCTATCGAAGGGGCGCCCGCCCGCTGTTTCGATTTATTGAAGCCTTTGCGCCCGACGTGGTTGCAGCAACGGAAGTCGGGCTGGGGGAATTCGCCATCATCCACAAGCGCGACACGGGGGCGCAGTATTCGCTGGCCGCCATTGAAACTTTCGCGTTTGAGCGGCCGTGGGCGCAGCCGGAGGTGGACCTGTTCGTCTCCTATCCCGGCGAGGTGGCGGCGCAGGTAAGAAGCCTGGGAATCCCCCAGGAAAAAATCCTTGAATGCGGAGTCCCCATCGATCCGGCATTCGGCTTGTGCGATGATCGACCGGCCCTGCGCGCGCGCCTGGGTCTGCGGCCGGATCTTCCCGTCCTGCTGGTCAATTTCGGCGGCTCCGGCCGGGGCAAGCCGCGTGAGGTTTTGGCAGAACTCCGCAAAATTCAGCGGCCCTTCCAGCCCGTCTTCATTTCCCGGCGCGATCAGAACCTGCGCCGTGAACTTCAACGGCTTACCCAGGGCATGCCCGAGGCATTGATTCTCGACTGGGTAGACAACATGCACGATTGGATGGCCGCATCCGATCTGCTGCTCAGCCGGGCCGGCGGCGGCATCGTGGCGGAGTCCATGACCAGCGGCTTGCCCATCCTGGTGTTTGACGCCCCGCCCGGCAATGAGCGCCGCTTCTGCCACTTGATTGAGAATTGCTGGCACACCGGCTATTGGGTGGAAAAGCCTGGCCAGCTCGCTGCGCGCATCAATCACCTTCTGGACCGGCCGGAAGATCTCGCGCAACTGCGCTCGAACGCCCGCCAGCACGCCTATCCCGGAGGAGCGCGCACCGCCGCCCAGGCCATCTTGAATCTGTACAACAGACGCGCCGCCCCCCAACCCGCCACACAAGCTGCCGAGAGTCCCTAATCCCTAAACCCTAATCCCTAACCCCCAGCCCCCAAGTCCCTGTTTTTCGTGTATACTCCCCGCGACAGGACGGTGCATGTTTCACGACATCAAAACCTCACTCCAACAACTCTACCTGGAAGACGAGCGGCCCTGGCTGGTCGGCTTCAGCGGCGGCAAGAGGACGTGCCTACTGGGCCAAAACGCCTTCGAACTTTAATAATAGGTAAATCTTTCTCATGTCCCTTACCCTTGACAAGTCCAAGCTCGACAATCTTGCCGGCGACATCTGGAAATCCGCGGAGCGGCTGCGCGGCAAGTTCAAAGCCTACGAATACCAGGGCGTTATCCTGCCCATTATTGTGATTCGGCGGCTGGAGTGCGTCCTGCTCGACTGGCGGGAAAAGAAGCGGGCCGAAGTTCTGGCCAAACGGCCCAATCTGAAGCCAAAGGAACTCGACAAGCTGGTCAAGGAACTGGAACTGAATCCCCAGCAATCGCCGTTCTCCAATAAGACCAATTGGACGCTCCGCAAGATCTATGCGGAGGACCACGCACTGTTGGAAGAGCATTTCCGCGCCTACCTCAACGGATTCTCGAAGAACGTTGAAGAAATCATCGAGCACTTCAATTACCGCGCCACCATCGGCCAGATGGCCAAGAACAACCGGCTGGCCCCCATCCTGAACCAATACAAGGAACAGGAACTTGGCCCCGATAAGCTTTCCGGCCTGGAGATGGGGTACATCTACGAGGAGTTGCTGCGGCGGTTTTCAGAACAGAGCGGCGAGGAGGCCGGGGATCACTTCACCCCGCGCGAGGTGATCCGCCTGATGGTGGAGTTGCTGGAGATTCCGATCCCCGACCGGCATATTTCCATCTACGACCCCGCGTGTGGAACGGGCGGCATGTTGTCCGTGGCGAAGGAACATCTGCTGGACCGGGCGGTGACCCTGGCGCAGAAGGAAAATGTGGACAAGTTCGTGACCGTTCACGGCCACGAGCTTTCCCCCACCAACTACGCCATTTGCCAGGCCGACCTGCTGATCAAGAACGACCGGCAGGCCAAGGTCTTTTACGGCAACTCGCTGATCCCCCACGATGCGCACAGCAAAGACCCGGGCGACCAGCTTCCGGAAAACAAATTCCGCTTCGATTTCATGCTCTCGAACCCGCCCTTCGGCGTCACCTGGGGCGGCAAGGACGGCTACGAAACTGAAGCGCGCAAACTCGAGAAAACGCGTTACCGGGCAGGAATGCCACGTGCAGATAATGGTGCAATGCTTTTCCTTCAGACTATGCTGGCGAAGATGAAGGAGCCGGAAGATGGGGTTAGTCGCGTCGCCATCGTGTTTAACGGTTCGCCGCTCTCCAATGGGGATTGCGGTCAAGGTGAAAGTGAAATCCGTCGCTGGATTCTCGAAAACGACTGGCTGGATGCAATAGTCATGTTGCCCGACCAGCTTTTTTACAACACCGGAATCTTCACGTACATCTGGCTGCTGCGAAGCGAGAAGCCGACCAGCCATCGCGGTCGCGTGATGGTCATTGACGCTCGCCAGCAGTTCGAGAAAGAGCCAAGGGCATTCAGCTTTAAACGCAACCGAATGACGGACGATCATCGACATTGGATTGAGGAGCGCTACCGAGACGGCTGGAAGGCTGGTTACTCTGACCCGTATCTGAAGCTTTTCCGCAACACACGAACGGAAAAAGATTTCGCGTATCATAAAGTAAACGTGGTTTTTTGGCAGACCGACGAGCACGACCAGCCCGCCATGATCACCGAGCCTTACGAGAAGGCGTTCACTGCTGCCAACCTCAAGAAGGAACAAGCCTTTTACAGCAGCGACCTTGCCTTTCGCGTGCGCGTGAAGACGGACGACAAAGAGAAGACGGTAGAGTTCGTCCTTAAGCCGGCGGACAATGCTGCGAGGAAGCTCAATGCGACCCTGGGAGACCGGCTCGAAGCCGCCTCCGTCGAATGGACGCACCGCCATTACGTGCAGGACTACGAATACATTCCGCACGGCGAGGATATCGACGCATTCCTAAAACGTGAGATTGCCAAGCAGATCATCAGGTGGGAGGAAACGAATAAGAACGGCAAACCAGTTCTCGGGTACGAAATCCTTCCGAACAAATACTTCTATCGCCATAAGCCGCCGGCACCGGCGAAGGATTTACTGAGAGCGTTTTGGGAACTAGAAAAGAGGACGGAAAAGATGTTGGAGGGGCTGGCAAACGAATGAACGGGCTACCTGCAAATTGGGCTATTGACCGGCTTAAAGACTTGGCTGGCATAAACGCGGTGACGCTTTCCCCTGATACTGACCCCGGGTACGAGTTCGACTATCTCGAAATTTCAAACGTCGATTACCACGGTATTGTTGACCCGGATGCTATCCAGCGTTTGCGCTTTGACGACGCCCCGTCTCGCGCTAGACGGCGGGTTACCAAAGACAGCACACTGATCTCCTCGGTCAGACCTAATCTTCAAGCCGTGGCATTTGTACCGGATGGGAGACAGGACCTTGTTTGTTCGACTGGCTTTAATGTCGTGCAGGCAAATGATACCAAGCTCTCGCCAAAGTTTGCCTACTATTTCCTCATTTCAGAAGGTGCTCGCCAATACCTTGAAGCCGTAGCGAAAGGCGTCGGTTATCCCGCCGTGGATGACAAGGACTTTGGCACACTTCAGGTACCTATTCCGCCACTACCCGAACAGCAGCGCATCACGGCGTACTTGGACGCCAGTTGTGCGGCGAATGATGCGGCGGTGGCCGCCAAACACCGCCAACTCGAAACCCTCGATCTGCTGTCCGACTCCTTGATTTACAACGCCGTCACCCTCGGCCTATATCCGCGCGTCAATCTGAAATCATCTGGGCTGGATTGGCTACCCGATGTTCCGCATCATTGGGACGTCCAGCAGATAAAGCGCCGATGTGCTCTTCTTCGCGGCAAGTTTAGCCATCGCCCCCGAAACGACCCCGCTTACTACGACGGCGACTACCCCTTCGTCCAGACAGGTGACATCACTGCGGCGGATAAATACATTCGCAGCTATTCTCAGACTTTAAGTGAGCTCGGCTTCAGCGTGAGCAAGATGTTCCCAAGGGGAACGCTCGTCATGTCTATCGCGGCTAACGTTGGTGATGTGGCCATTTTGGATTTTGAGGCTTGTTTTCCGGATAGCATGGTCGGTTTGATTCCTGACCATCGCACCAATTTAGACTTCTTCTATTACCTCATGCGGGCCATGAAAGGTGTCCTGCTGCGCTCTGCGGTACTTACCACTCAACTTAATCTGAACTATGTTCGAATCGGCACGAACTTCGCGCCTTTTCCACCAAAGCATGAACAAGAGGAAATCGCCCATTTACTGGACACAAAACTTTCAAAGGTGAAGCAGATTACCAAAGGCATCGAATCCCAAATTGCCACCCTGACGGCCTACCGAAAATCGCTGATTCACGAATGTGTCACCGGCCAACGGCGGGTGACGGAAGAGGATGTGCGACGGGCGCAGCGTAGCGACACGGTCAGCACGGTGGCACAAACGGCATGACGCAACGTAAATCAACCCGGCGAACTGAAGTGGTTGCTTTGCCCGCGAAACGGCTAACCGTGTTGCTGGCCGACGTGCGGGAACTGATTCTGCATGCCCGCGAAGGCGTGGCCCGCGCCGTGGACGCGGGGCTGACCACGCTTTACTGGCACGTCGGGCAGCGCATCCGGCAGGACATCTTGAAGGAAAAACGCGCCGAGTATGGCGAACAGATTGTATCCGCGCTGAGTGCACAATTGGAGCAGGAGTACGGGCGGGGGTTCGGAACGCGGAACCTGTTCCGTATGGTCCGGTTCGCCGAGGTCTTTCCCGACCCCAAGATTGTGTCCGCACTGCGGACACAATTGGGATGGACCCATTTTCGGGCGATCATCGCCCTGGACGACCCGCTCAAGCGCGACTTCTACGCCGAAATGTGCCGCCTGGAGGGGTGGAGCACCCGCACCCTGGAGAAGAAGATTTCTTCCATGCTCTACGAGCGTACGGCGCTTTCCCGGAAGCCCGACAAACTCATCCGCCAGGAACTCAAGCAGTTGCGCGAGGAAGATAAGGTTACGCCCGACCTGATCTTCCGCGATCCCTATATTCTCGATTTCCTCGGCTTGAAAGACACCTATGGGGAGAAGGACGTGGAGGCGGCGATTCTGCGGGAGATGGAATCGTTCATCCTGGAACTCGGGGTGGGTTTCTGTTTCGTGGCCCGCCAGCAGCGCATGCAGATTGACTATCGGGATTACTACCTTGACCTGCTCTTCTACCACCGAAAACTCCGCCGGTTGATTGCCATCGACTTGAAGATCGGCCAGTTTGAGGCGGCGGACAAAGGCCAGATGGAGCTCTATCTGGGCTGGCTGAAGCGGCATGCGTGTGAGCCGGACGAGGCTGCGCCGCTGGGGATGATCCTGTGCGCGGGAAAGAGCACGGAACACATCGCTTTGCTCGAACTCCAACGGAGCGGCATCCACGTAGCCAGCTATTGGACGGAGTTGTTGCCGAAGAAGGAACTGGAGCGTAAGCTGCACGAAGCGGTGCGGCGGGCGAGAATGCGGTTGGCAGCAGCGAAGGACTGAGCATGCCCAAGCCCAAGAAATCTCCCGAGCTCGTTTTCCAGGAGCACATCAGGGATTTCCTTGTCCGCGTGCACAAGTATGGTTTGCTGGAGCGATCCGACCTTACAGACACGGACAATTTCATCGCCGAAGACCAACTCTGGGCCTTCCTCAAAGCCACCCAAGCCGAGAACCTGAAGAAGCTGGAAGAAGATTACGGAACGGATGCGCGCGAGGAAGTGTTCAAAGCGCTGCGTAAAGAATTGGCACACACACCGCTTTGGATGCTTATGCGCCACGGCCTGAAGGTACGCGGGCTGGAGTTCCGGCTTTTCTATCCCCAGCCGCGCTCCGCTGCCAGCGCCGCCAGCGAAAAACACTCTGAAAATCGTATCACCTTCCACCCACACTTCTATTTTGGGGAGACGAACCAGGAGATCGATTTCGTCTTTTTTCTCAATGGCCTGCCCATCGTGGCGCTGGAGTTGAAACATGAAGCCAATCAGAACGTGCACGATGCGGTGGCGCAGTTCGCCCGGCGCGATCACACGTGCAAGGTTTTTCGCCATCCATTTCTTTATCTTGCCGCCGATACCAGCGATGTAATGGCAGCCACTGACCCTTGCCGCGAGGAGAATTTCCGCTGGCACAATATGGGGCTGAAAAACGCTGCCCTAAACCCGAACGAATACCCGGTGGAGTTTCTGTACCGCGAAGTTCTCTCCAAAGACCAACTGCTGGAGGCGCTTTCCTTCTTTCTGGTTCGTGTGCCCAAGCGCGAGGAGGAAGAGGACAGGACCGAGCGACCGGCGTTCACCATGTTCCCGCGCTACCATCAAAGCCGCATGGTGCGGAAAATCTCCGATGACATTTCAACTCATTTTGCGGAGAAGGGCGACATTGGCAAAAAATATCTTGCCGACCACTCCGCCGGGAGCGGCAAAACACTCTCCATCTGCTGGCTTGCGGACCGGCTGCACAGCCTCTATAAACCGGGCACCAATGAGAAGTTGGTGGACATCACCTTTATCCTCACAGACCGGAAGTCGCTGGACACCAACATCCGGGAAGACATCGCCAACTTCACCCATTTGAAGGGCGTGGTGGGAATCGCCCGCAAAGCTGACGATTTGCAGCGCTTCCTCAGAGACCGCAAGGCGATTATCGTCACTACGCAGCAGAAGTTCGCCTGGGTGCTGGAAGAGCTTAAACAGAACCCGGCCTTGAAGAATCTGCGCGTCGCCTTCCTGATTGATGAAGCCCACCGCTCGCAGGAAGGCCAGATGGGTGCGGCCATCCGCCTGCCGTTTCGGATGGTCAATGAACCGGACGCCGATGCGCCGGAATTGGACCCGGAGGAACAGCTTGCCAACGTCATCCGCGAGCACGATCTGAATCAGTTGTTTATCGCCTTCACCGCCACGCCGGCGCCGGCCACGGTGGACCTGTTTGGAGCGCCGTTTGACAGCTATACCGAGGCGGAAGCCATCGCCGAGGGTTATATCGTGGATGTGGCGGCTAGCATCATTTCCTACAAAACGCTTTACAACCTGCATTGCCACTTTGTTCCGAATAAAGGCGAAGAGGAAAAAGTCTATCCCAAAGGTATCGTGGCCAAGGCTTTGATGAACGTGGCCTTTCAGGATGACGGTCTAATTCAATATAAAGCCGAAGTGATGCTGCGCATCTTCGAGGAGAAAGTCATGCCCCTCGTCGGAGGCCGGGCCAAGGCAATGATCGTCACCAGTTCTCGCGTGGCTGGACTGCGGTATTTCAATATCATCAAGGAAAAGCTCAAGGAGCGCGGCGCGAAATACAAAGTTCTCTATGCCTTCTCCGATTTCACCCACCCGGAAACCAACGAGGAGATTCACGAGCACGCTGTCAACGAGCTTAAAGACGGGGAGTTGATCGAGGAGCGTTTTGAGGGCGAAGATTACCGCCTGATGATTGTGGCCAGCAAATTCCAGACCGGTTTCGACCAGCCTTTGCTGGCGGGCATGTTCCTGGACAAGCCGGTGGTTGATCGCAACGCCGTGCAAACACTTTCGCGCCTGAACCGCTGCCACGAAGGGAAAAAGGACGTGGTGGTGGTGGACTTCACCAACAACGCCAAGGAGATTCTCAAAGCGTTCCAGAAATACCGTAAAGGTACGCCATTTGCGCCGGAAGAGCCGGATGAGACCCTTTGCACGAAACTCTACGCCGATATTCTGGCAGCGGAGGTATTTACACAAGGGGATGCCGCTGAATTCGTCAGGCTGGTCGGGACAGGCACGGATGCACAGGTGCAGTTCTTCGTCGGGGGGCTGCGCACCCGGTTTAAAGCCAGGTTGGTGAGTTCAGAGGATCAAAAGGCGTTTGTCTATCTGCTTGCCCGCTTCGTAAAGGTCTTCCATTTCCTGACGTCCTTCTTCACCTTTGCGCCAGAACTGGAGATGTTTGCCAAATTCGCTGAATACGTCGGGCCGCAATTAATCAAAACGGGTAGCGTGTCGGACCTGATGAAACAGATTCGGCAAACAGAGGTCATCAAGGCCGCGGTGCAGTATCAGGGCGAGGTGCGCAGTGGCGGACCGGTGAAGCTGAGATCCAGCAAAGGTAAGAAAGGCGTGGGTCCACCGCCGCAGAAGGCTTCCGTGCAGGAGATGATTGCCGACATCCGCGCCAAGTACAACATCACCGACGAGGAAGCGCTCTACATCAGGCAGGTGACCGAGGAAAAGTCAGCCGATCCTGACATTCGCAGAACGGTCATCACGCACCGAGATGACTCTGGGTATCTGAAGGGAGCCTATCAGGGCCAAGTGAATGGGGAGATTCAAGCGGCTTACGAGGGGCTTGCGCGCTACGAAGAACTATCCGATCCCAAATACATCGAAACGGGCGCTATCTTTGACATCATGGCAGTGACGGTGATCGAGAACCACCTGTCGGTCGGGGCTTGAGGCTATGAGCAAAACCATTGACCAGATGGACGAGGCCGACCGACCGCGGGAAAAGCTTCTGAGTAAAGGAGCCCGCGCGTTGAGCGACCAGGAATTGCTGGCGGTTCTACTCGGCAAAGGCACACCGAAGATGGACGTGATGACGCTTGCTGGGATGCTGGCCAAGGTCATCGACGAGAAAGGCCTGGAAGTTAAAGCCGAAGACCTGACACAGTTTGAAGGCGTGGGTGACGCGAAAGCCGCTTTGATTTTGGCGGCCATTGAGTTCGCCCGGCGTCGCATCAAACCAGAGGGCGCGAAGATCGAAACCCCGGCTGACCTGCTGCCTCACGTGCGGCACTATGCGGACCGCAGGCAGGAGCATTTTATTTGCGCTACCATCAACGGGGCGAACGAGATTTTGAACATTCGTGTCGTCTCGATTGGCCTTATCGACCGCAGTCCTGTTCATCCCCGCGAAGTCTTCGCCGATGCGCTCGCGGATCGCGCCTCGGCGGTCATCGTCGCCCACAACCACCCCAGCGGAAGTCTTGAACCGTCCCCCAGTGACATTGACATTACCACCCAGCTTAAGGCTGCCGGGGCAATTATCGGCATCGAGTTGCTGGATCACATCATCTTCAACAGGACCGCATACTTCAGTTTTCTGGAGGACGGGAAGCTGTAGGATGGCCGCGGTCGGATCTTAAAATAGCTGGCAGCCGCGGACAGCGCTTTCTTGTTCGTGGGCGTGGACACATACGTCGGGAAACGATGGCTGCGCCGCGCGCCGGACAATTTGTCTTCTTGACAAAACGAGCCGAATTGTATAGGCTAGATATGCGATGAAAGCCGGACGCATTGCCGCCACCCCTGCCAAAGTCTCTGAAGTGCAGTGATAAGTGGCTAGTGGCTAGTGGCTAGTGACGAGCAAAACGGCCGCCAGTGGCGAGCAAAAAATCGTCGTAGGCAGTGAAGGATCTCGGCTTAGCAGGTACCACGACAAAAAGGTTAAGTATGCAATCGTTCCGAATAACTTATTGAAAACAAATGGGAAAACACACAAAGAAAGATGGCTCCCGATAAGTGTATGAAAACAAAAGAGCAACACAAAAAAGATGTTAGAAATGAAGGTTGCTCCCGATAAGTTGATGAAAGCAAAGGGGCGGAAAAATAGCTCCCATTATGTTTATGAAAACAAAGCAACTTAGCATGTTTTCACGATATATGCATGACATGGAATGAGTTATGCCCCCCCGCGGCGTTCATTTGTTGCGCCACCCGCGACGCATCTTACCTCCTACGGAAGGGTGCGGCCAACGGGTCGCCCGCCGAGGAATAGCCAGCCGGAAACTCATCGTTTCGATGATGAGCGGGGGCGCGGTCCGCAGGGATCGCGCCCCGTTGACCAAGTTATCCTCATGATCACGGCTGCGGACCCAGGTAGCGATAGTGCCCGGTGATCTTCCAGTCGAACAGCACATCTTCCATTCTAGGGCCCTGCCCGATGTTGTGGACCAGCAGGTAGCGTCCGCTGGCCTCCGATTTTCGGTCCACCACGATCCCGATGTGCGGCACGTCTCCGCCCAGGTCCCACGTCACCAGATCGCCGGGAGCGTAATCCTGCGCCCGGTTCGTGACCTTCAGCACTTCGCCCCGGCGTGAGAAGAAAACCATCAGGATCGGCACGCGCCGGTGGTCGATGTTGGCGTCGGGACGCGTGGCGCGGGACCTTCCCACCTGCGGGTAGGCGGAGAAATTGTGCTTCATATCCTCATGGACCTCTTTCTGCAGGTCCACTCCCACGGCGCGGTAGGCGCGAATCACCTCGTCGGTACAGACCCCGGTATCAGCCGGCACGTCTCCGCCCGGATACGGAATCCCGACGTAGGCGGAATCGTAGCGCACGGCGTGGCGGGTGCGCTCAATCGCCGCCGCAACCAGCCGTTTCAGGAATTCCTGGCGGACACCGGACGAGTCTCCACCCGCCTGGCCCGCGGCAAGAACAGATGCGGAGATGGCCGTCAACGCCATCAACGCAACCAGTGTGAGTAGCGCATCCCTCATGGCCGCAAAAATAGCATCTTTCGCACCGGCGGAAATGCGGATCGTGCTTCGATGAAGCGCCCGGCTCCGCCCAATAACACTCCGACGCCGGGGCCCGGAGGGATGGCGAACTTCGCGCGCCACCGTCTGGCAATTGCCAAAACATACAGACGGATTTGCGAAAGGCCAGCGAATCAATCCCATGGCCAGATGATATGGAGCGCCACAACGCACACTACTAAGCTACCATATGTCACAACGCGACGCCCGTAGTGCCCGATGGATCCACAGCGGTCGAGAATTGACGCCAGTCAAACGAACAGAAGTCCGCCTGAATCGCTTCTCCAATAATTGGTAGCCAGTTTCATTTTCCAAATAATTCGAGCGTGCTTCGAACGAACACGCTCGCGCCATCCTTCATGTATCCACACACATGCAGATCTCGCAACATTTGGCTGCACAGTTGCTCCATCTCAGTGCTATACAACAATTCGTTTCCTAGTTTTCAGGAGGGGCACATGGTGCGTAGCTACCACACCTTATCGTGTATCCTCGCCGGGATCATCCTGGTCATGTTGATCGACCACGGCTTGGACTGGTATGCGTTGATCATCCTCGGCCTTGCTGTTCCGTGGGATAAAGTAGCCGGCATTGCCGGCGAGGTTGTCGAAGGGTATCGGGAGTGGCGACAGACCCGTACCGCGCACGAGGAGAAGTTGGAAGCGGCCTACCGATAAACCGACCCTCCTCGTGAATCGAACCAACAGCAGATAGTGCTTTTCTGCGCGTGAATATTATGATAAAGACCATGCTGCTCCGCATGCATAGAAGTACCCCATGGACTTCAATAATCTCCGCAGATTTCCACGCGTTAACGTAGACCTTGCCGCCACCTGCAAGATTGCAGGCAAAAACCGCCGCTGCCGCATTGCTGACCTGGGAGGGAACGGGTTCCTCCTGACAACCTCGGACGACCTTGCCCTGGGCACTGAGATGGACGTGAAGTTCCGTCCCAGCCTGCGCCACCCCTCTGTGTGCGCTCGCGTACAGGTCCGCTACCAGGTACCGGCCAGAGGGTACGGGGTGGAATTTACCGCGATAAGCCCGGATGATCGTCAAATCATTTTGAAAGTCGTCCTCTCCCGGTTAAGAGAGAAGCGCCTATACCCCCGAAGGCCGTTCGTCGTGCAGGTCGTTCACGCCAAGGAATACTCCCTGACCTATTCCCGTAATATCAGCGTCAGAGGCATTTACTTGAGTGCCAAAGATCCGCTGGCCACGGGCTCCATCGCCACCCTGCGATTTGCTCTCGATGATGAAGGGCCCACGATCGTGGCGACCGGCGCGGTCCGGTACTCCGCCAAGGGTCACGGCATGGGCTTGATGTTTATTGAGATTAAGCCGGAAGATCAGAGTCGCATCGACTTTTACGTTAGCAAGGGAGAATCGAGCGTGTTCTCGCCAAGTCAGTAAGGGAACTGCGCCTCACGGGAAATTTTGCAGGGGACCGATCAAGTATTTGAAAGTTAGAGCCCGCCTAACACCCAGCACGCAAAATACGCGGACCTGCCCGATACCCGCTGCATACCCCCATAAATTGCCATTCGCAATTCAGAACCAACAAGTGAGCAATAGTGAACAGCCACAAGTAATGACCTCAGGGTATAAGAAAGATTCCCCCAGTTGCCGGCTCACCAGCTTCAAACGGGGCGGCAGAGGTGTTTTTTTGGGAGCGTACCTGACAACCGGCGCGAAGCGCATGCGGATTATCGGCAGGCACATCATCCGACTTGTCGCGATGGGCGGGGCGTTGACCGGTATGCTCTACGCTCAGCAGGCGGCGTCTCCAATCACCTGCTCGAATGGGTTGAGCGACAAAGCTTTTGAATCAGGGTTGCTCGAACCTGACGCCTCTCGATTCAGTCCCGACCCACACTATGGAGGCATCGAGTACAGATTCGTCTCCTCTTACCAAAACCCAGGCGCAAACCGCACGCCGGATGGGTTGGCCCCCGGGCGCTTGTGGGCTTCTCCCTTCTCGTCTTTTCTGGAAGGCAGCGCGAAGAGCTGTGGCTCGGATGTGAGGGCGGATCGAACCGGAGACTCGGTTGCCTCGACTGAGAACGCTGGCTCACTTCGCAGCCCCGGCCTCGCAGAGGGCAATCTGTGGGCCCAGAATCAACCGAGCCCCCCGGCGCCCCCATCGACGCAATCCTTTGCCGAGCAAGGCTCACCGAAGCATATCTTCCTGCTGGTGCCCGCTTTCCATGTCGCTTACGTGAAGGAGTTCAAGCCCCTGACTCCGCATGAAAAATTCCACGAATGGCTCCAGAACGCCTATGATCCGCGGGGCATCGGGATGTACGCGTTTGAGGCTGGGACACTGGAACATTCCACCCGCGATGGCTTCTGCGGGTACGGCAAGCATTGGGGCGATTATGGAAAGTGCTTCGGCTCCATGGAACTGGATTCCAACATCTCCAGTTTCCTGGGCGACTTTCTGTTTCCCGTGATCCTGCATCAGGATGCGCGCTACTTCCGCCGCGGAGAAGGCCATGTTGGCGGGCGGATGTTGTATGCGGTATCCCGCGTCTTTCTCACGCACGCTGACTCCGGTGGCACGGTCTTTTTCAGCGCGGCGCTGGCTGGGTCTGCAATCGCGGCCGCTGCGTCCAATCTCTATCTTCCCGCCCAAGACCGCGGTTTTGGCCCAAGCTTGAACCGCATGGGACTGGACCTCGCCAACACAGCAGTCTATAACGTGGCGGCGGAATTCTGGCCGGATATCCAGGATAGACTTGGACGTAGATTCCGGCGATCACCGCCAGCTGCAAAGGCAGCGTTTCCGGCACGGATATTACCCCTTAGTGATGAACAGGGACATGCCTCGTTCAATCGGTAGGCCTCAAACCTCTTCGATCAAGTAATCTCCATGCGTCATAGCGTGGTCCCGATCCAGAACATCGGGACGAGTCCCGATCAAAAGCATGGAAGCAGGCCTCGGCCGTGTCGCGATCGCGGGCCGGGCCGGAAAAACGTGTGAACGAATTGATCAAAGAACAAAACAGCTCACGCCAAGACGCAAAGTGCCGCCCAGCAAACAAGGGACTTCTTCCTTACGCTTCTCCGCACCTTTGCGTCTTCGCGTGAGTCGGTCCATTTTTTCACCGTTTCGGAGTCCCGTGCCGAGATGCGTTCACACACAGGCCCTTCGAAGCCGCCGCGAATCGAAATTCGCAGTCGATGGCGATCAATTTTTGAGCACCGATAGGCCGTGTGGCAGGGCCAACCTTCTTCTTTTGAAGAGCATCATAGACTCACCGCAGAACAGGGTTAATCCCGGAGGCGTTTTAATAATGGAAAAATGGGCGGGTCGACTTGCCTTTTGGGCAAGCTGTACGATTTTGTGTTTGTGCGTTCAGCTCAGTTTTGCTCAGACCCCGTCCGTCACTCCTGCTCCCGTGTCCTTGACGGTTCAGGCAGGGACTCCCCTTCACATCGAGTTGACCAAAAAAGTTCCCGTCAAGCATGCCGGTGTTCCGGTTGAGGGCAAGCTGATGGAGAACGTCTACGTGTTTGATCACCTGGTGATTCCCAAGGGAAGCCTGGTTCTGGGCAAGGTAGCAAGCGTGGAAAGCGCCTCGAAAAAAACGGAGGCTCTCGCCGTCGCCAATGGCAATTTTACTCCCATGCGCACGGCGCACGTGGATTTCAATACCCTGGTGGAGCCCGATGGGAAGCGCTTCGCTTTAACCACCACCGTGCTGCAGGGAGCGCCCAACATTATTCACATCACTGCCGGTGAAAGCGCCAACAAGAAGAAAAAGGGGCGGGTAAGCGCGGAGGTGGATCAAATCCACCAGCAGGTGAAAAACCAGGAGGATGCCGCGATCGATAATGTGACCGCCCCGGGAAAGATGCAGCGAATCAAGTCAGCGCTTTCGGCTCGGCTGCCTTATCACCGCCCCATGTTGCCGGTGGGCACAAGCTTCACGGCAGAGCTCAAAGCGCCCCTGGCCTTTGGTGACGAAACTCCCACCGCTCAGCAGTTGGAAAAAATGGGTGGGCCCATTCCGCCCGGAAGCCTGGTGCACATTCGTCTGGTCACCGCCCTGAGTTCGGCCACTGACCACCGTGATAGTCCCGTGCGCGCGGTAATTTCGCAACCACTCTACTCCGCTGACCATGCCCTGATTCTTCCCGAAGGCGCACAACTCACCGGAACCGTTAGCGAAGCCGTCCCCGCCCGCCTCTTCTCCCGCAATGGACAACTGCGCTTTACCTTCCATCAGCTCGAGGTTTCCACCAAGGCGGTACGGAATGTTGAGGCCAGCCTGCAAGGGGTCGACGCCGCGTCAGGCGGACGCCTGCAGCTTGATGCCGAAGGCGGCGCCCACGCCGTCACTCCCAAGACCGATTACGTCATGCCCGCCATCGATATTTTTCTGGCCTCGACTTCTCTGGATCTGGATGGTGAACGCCACGCCTTGAACGCCGGCCACGTGGGCGATGGCGCGGATTACGGAGGAGCAGCAGTTCGGGGTGGCGCAGCCTTTGGATTTGCGGGCTCGATTATCAGTTTGCTGGCTCACTCCCGCGTCGTTAGCTCGGGGTTCGCGTTTTACGGCGCGGGTTGGGCCGTGTACTCGCACTTTATGGCACGGGGTGCGGATGTGACCTTCCCCAAAAACACTCCCATGGAAATCCGCTTCGGAACGCATGAGGCGCCGCCTCCACCCGCCGCCAGCAAGCCCATCGTGTCTGCGGTTTCTGCTTCTGGAAAAACCACTTAAGTTCCCTTGGTTTCCTTCCAGCTCGGGCCGGACGGCGCGCTTCCGGGCAATGTTTCCACCATC
>Ga0206993_1097_pt1 | contig 18769 bp, 17 predicted proteins | sample Alteio_BWMinCont_7_FD_153499 | JGI IMG/M metagenome (GOLD analysis project Ga0206993, IMG submission 153499) | Enriched cells from forest soil in Barre Woods Harvard Forest LTER site, Petersham, Massachusetts, United States -... | ecosystem: Environmental > Terrestrial > Soil > Temperate forest >... | reverse complement strand
TTCTGTACAGGCTTACTGGCGAGCCGCCAGTGCCTTCGCTGCCGGTTCGGCCGCGGATTGCAAGTGTGAAATGGAATGATTGAGCCGTTGCCCACCGAAGCCCAGGCCGCGCCGGTAGAGATCCGCAGTCTCGCGAATCTGCTTGGCTTGATCGAATTCCGACTCCACCAGTTCCCGGCCGCGGAGCCCAAGCGATTTGCGCATTTCCGGGTTGCGGAACATGAAGCAGATTGCTTCCGCGAGCGGGCCAGGCTCTCCCGGTGGAACGGTCAACCCTGTCTCCCCGTCTACGACGACCTCCGGCGTGCCGTCCACCGCCGTGGCCACTACCGGGCAACAGGACGCCAGGGACTCAATGGCAACCAGCGGAAGCCCTTCATAAAATGAAGGCAGGACCATGAGATCGGCCATGGCGTACCAATCCGCCATTCGCGATTGATATCCCACAAACTTGACACTGGAATCCAATCCCAAATCATGGGACTGCCGCTCGAGGTTCTTTCGCAAACTTCCGTCACCCACGAAGATTGCCTTTAATTTGGGGAACTCCCGAAGCACCTGCGGCAACGCCTTCAACAGCACAGCATGCCCCTTCTGAGGTTCCAGCCGCGCGGGCACAAGCAGGCTCAAGTCGCCATCACTAATTCCCAGATTCTTGCAGAGTTCTTCCGGTGCCTGTCGATCCCGTGCAAAGTGAGCCAGATCGCAACCATTCCGGATGGTGATGACTTTGTCCGCATGCAATCGCTTGCAGTGCTCGAGGTAGAGGGCGTTGGATTGCGAAACGGCGATGTGATACGTCACGCACCGGCTGATCAGGCGGTCCACAAAGAAGCTTCCCTTTACCCATCCCTTACGCCAGCGTTCCGCAACGTGGGGGGTTTCTACAATCACCGGCACGCGGCAAACCCAACCGATGGGAGATGCCAGTAGGCTGCTGTGGAACATATGCGAGTGCAGAATTTCAACCCGCTGCTTTTTGAGGATACGGGCGAGTTGCCAGGCCGCCCTGAAACTCGTCGGCCCGTCAAGCCGGATCGGAAACACCTCAACATCGTTCGGCAGGGTGTGCCGCATTTCCTCAAGCAGCCGCGGATGACACGCCAGGAGAGGACGGAACAGCTTCCGGTCAAGTCCGCGCAGGAGAGTTACCATGTGCTCTTCGGCGCCGGCGTAAACCTGGGAGTAGGTGAAGTGAAGAACCACGATCTTGGATTTAGTCATGGACTGCCCCTCCGGCCGCCGCCATCAAGGGATAAAGGTCGGCGATGGTGTGCATCTCTGTCGCGGGGGAGCGGTTGCTCAGGAATACGGCGTCGGAATAAGGATCTCCCGGATGGTACCCGTGCATACCCGTCGGGTTCCAAGCGTTTCCGTTGAAGTGACTGCGGGCCACCAGCCAGCCGGGGTGAAGAAGGAAAATCAATTCGCCGTACCGCCGGTCGGGAAAGAGAATGCCCAATCGGTCCAGCTCCTCGTCGGGAAGAATGCGCCCGCAAGCTAACCCGTTTAGAAGTGTGGTGATTTCTTCCCGTCCAGCTTCATTGAAGAACCAGAAACGGGCCATGGTGGAGTCGTATACCGCAAGGTAGTCCCCGGGCATCGAGAAGTTCAGTGCTTCAACTTCAGTCACCAGATCAAACCGCCTGCTTACAGGGGTCATGCCATGATCCGAACATACGGTAAACGTCACATCAGGCGTAGTTTCCCTGGCCACGTTAATGATTTCCTGCAATTCCGTGGAATACCAGGCGAGGCGGGTACGGACTTCGTCGCTCTTCACGTCATGGAAGTGAAGCAAACGATCCAGCTCGGAAAGGTAGATGAACAGAAAACTTGCCGTGCCATTTCGCAGATCGCGCTTCGCCTGCTGCAAAATCTGTGGATCCGTGAGGTGGTGGTACGTATAAGCGTGATAGGGAACTTTCTTTTCAGCCAGAAGGTCAAAGACCGTCGGGTGCGTTTCAATACCCATGGGGCTGTAGATGGATTTGCGCTCAGTCCAGTTAAACCAGGGAAGGAATCTTGGGCTCACGCAACATTCAAATAGCGGCCCCAGGCCAAACACGTGGCGGCCGAGCTCCTTCAGGATTTTCTTTGTCACTCGATGATCGAGCACGAAGTCGGGAAGAAACTGAAAGTGCCGAAGCCAGCGGAACGGCGAACCGGCCGGGTCGAAGAATAAGAGGTTCCAGTGACCGTGGACTGCCGGGGGAAGCCCCGTCAGGATAGTCGGAATCGCACCAGAACTATATCCCAGAACGGTGGTAAGCGGCTTCCGGTAGGGGAGAGCATCAGCAAGAAATTTGTGCGTCTCGACGCAGGGCCATCCCAGAGCATCGATCAGGACAAATATGGAAAGTTGACGGTTCGCGCTCACCGTACTCCTCCCGCTGCCTGAGCAGCCAGGCGGTTCGGTTTGAGGCGCAGAAGAATTTGCTTTGGCAGATAGAGCAATGCCTCGCGGACGGTGCGCACGGCGTAGGGGGAGAAGTCGCGCGCCAGCAGCCCCTCAAACTCCCGCGAATCGGTATGGGAGTGGATGCAGACGCGGGCGATTTGTGTGTGACAGGGCTGGGCGGGCCAGTTTCGCGAAGTACACACGGCTCGATAGCCCTCCTTGCGAGCGGCGGTAAAGACCCGTTTATTGATGAGGCCGTATGGAACCGAAAGAAATTCCACCGGCGCTCCCAGCCGATCTTCGATTAAGAGCTTGGAGTAGCCCAATTGCCCGTGGAGGCGGGCCGGGGGCATCAGCGAAAGGTCGACGTGATGATGGCTGTGGGACTGAAATGACATGCCCGCGCCATGCATCTCCCCAATCTGGTTCCACGTGAGGTATCCCGCGGATCCCACCGTGGCAGTGTTGATGAAAAAGTCGGCGCGGAATCCATACTCGCAAAGTACAGGGAAGACGTCGGTGTAGTCCGTGGCATGTCCATCATCAAACGTGAGCGCCAGTTGTGGGGCCTGGACAGCAGTCTCCGGCAGCCGGCAGAGCTCACTCAATGAAGGTCCCACTTCGTAACCCCCAGCACGAATTCTCTCCATCTGATCGACGAACTGAAGTTTCGTAATCCAAAACTTATTCTCCCCGGCCGGGATGGGCGGGGTTCCAATCCCCGTGATGCCGTGATAAAGCAGCACCGGCACTCCTGCCGGCCGCCATTTCTTTCGCCAGGCTTCGGAGATCTTTACCGTACTTTTTGCCATACGCCTTGATCCTTTCCCGCGAGCAGGCGAATAAGCCCCACCGCATAAGCAAGATGAATGGCCACCAGGTAGTAACAGAGCCTTGCGACTTTCACGACCGGGCTCTTGCCACGAAATGCCAGGCCCATTAATGCCGCGAAATAAAACGATGCCTGAAGGGCAAACGCCAGGGTGTAGGGCTCCCGAGCCAGCAAGAGAAGATTGCTTAGCATCAGTCCCACCAGGAAAAAGGGCAGAAACCAGCGGAGAACCTTGTGAGAAAAGAATGCCAGGCAAGTCAGGCCGTCCAGTCGGGCTTGTGACAGCTCGCGGAAAGCCCTGAAGCTCCCTACTGCCAGGCGCACGCGCCGGGTAAACTCGCCTTTCACCGAAGCTGCGGAAACATCCGTCGCAACCGCCTCCGGGTCGTACACGACCTGGTATCCCGCCTTCCGGCAGTTCATGGGAACAATGAAATCTTCAATCATTGTTCCAGGGTCCAGGGGATGGAAACATTCGCGACGAACGGCGTAGAGGGCGCCGCTGGCGGTCAGGGTGGCGCCCAGCCGGGCTTCCATCAGGCGCAACACGCTTTCGTATTTCCAGTAGACTCCTTCCGTCTGGCGGGATTCCGCATTGGCTTCAAACTGCAAGGCCCCGCACGCCGCCCCCACCCGCGGATCGCGGAAGTGGCGCACAAGCTTTCGAATCGTATCCGCCTTGAACAGTGTGGCCGCGTCGGAGAACAGCAGGATTTCAAACTTTGACCCTGCCACGCCGTGGTTCATGGCATTTGACTTTCCACCCAGGGCCGGCAACTCGATGACCTTGTGGTTCTGTCCCCGAATGCTCTGAAGGATGGAGTTCGTGGCGTCCGTGGAACCGTCGGAGATAAAGATCACCTCCAGCTTTTCCGCTGGGTAATCAATGTCGAGGAGGTTGGTAATCCTGAGCGGAAGGGCTGCCTCCTCGTTATAGGCCGGAATGATCAAGCTCACGTTGGGAAGTTGTTCCGGCGTGAAGTCACGCGCGCGTGTGGAGCTGCGTCCCGACAGGTAGTGCAGGTCCCGCCAAATTTGGACACAGCTGTATGCCAGGAGCAAGAACAGAGGGTAAAGCACATAGGTGTAGGCGATAAAGATCAGGCAGACCCAGAATGTGAATTCAGCATAAATCATCGAAAAGCCCCTAGCGTCCGCCGCGTCCAAGAATCAAGATCTTGAACGTCTGGAAAAGAATGAGGAAATCAAGCCCGAGAGACATGTTCCGGATATAGAAGAGGTCGTAGCCGAGTTTTTCCTCGTTGTCCTCTAATGTCGAACAATAGCCGCGGTGAACTTGTGCCCAGCCCGTAGCTCCGGATGTGACTGCCCAGCGATTGCGGTAGTATGGAATTTGATCAGCGAGCACCAGTTCCTGTTCGGGAACAAACGGGCGTGGCCCCACCAGGGACATGTCGCCGCGCAGGATGTTGTAAAGTTGCGGCAGCTCATCCAACCGGCTTTTGCGAAGCCATCCGCCCACCCTTGTCAGGCGCTCGTCATTTTCTTGCGCGGGCCTTGGCACCCCGTCAGCATCCGCATTGATTCGCATGGAACGGAATTTATAGAGAAGGAACAGCTTCCCTCCCTTGCCAATTCTCTTCTGACGGAAGATGGCGCCCCCGGGGGAGTCGAGCCTGATGGCCAGCGCGATCAATCCCATCAGAGGCAGGGTGAAGAGAATACCGGTAAGCGAAACTACAATCGAAGAGAGTCGCTTGTAGAATTGCATGGCTCTAGAAATTTGAAAGCCCGGAGAGAAGACCTGTCCACGCATGTGTTGGGAATCGAACGAGGTTTTGCCGGTGACCCTTTCATAAACATCGGCGCCGTTTTCCACCTTGATGCCGCGACGCTTCAGGCGCTGGAGTAAATCCAACGTTGGCTGGCCGGGGCACCCCTCCATGGCAACAATGACCTTGCTCGCCCGCGCATGCTCAATCACTTCCATGGCCCGCTCAAGCTCATCTGCGCCGTCCACCGCAATTCCATCCTCACCACACTCGGGAGGTTCATCCAGGCAGCCGACCAGCCGCATACCGAACTCAGGGCGATCCTTAAGCTCCCGCGCGAGTGAAGAGCCTAGAGGGCCACGGCCCAGCACCAGAGTGCGTTGGGCCAGTCCATTCAAAGTCTGAAAGATTTTGCGCCAGGCGATCAGGAAGAGGCCGATCATGGCAAATCCGAGCAACAGGCTTCCGCCATTGAGCTCGACACTGGGATAGGCGTAATAAAGCAACGCGAGAATCAAGCATGCCGTTCCCACCACTTGGATCAATCGAGTAATCACTTCCCAAAGGTTGGCAAACACCTGGGATTCATACAAATCGTAGTAGTACATGCAAACCAGACAGACCAGGCATGCAACGGTAATCTTGAGGAGCGCCTGCTCATGAGCCAAACGCGGAGAGATTCCGGGAGGGAAACCAAATGCCAGAGTTGCAACCAGAGCACTGGCAATCACCACGGTGTCAGAAGTCGCCAGAAGCACCATCCGGCCCGGAATGTAAACGCTGAACAGCTTAATCATGGTTCACTGCCTGGCCTCTGGTTATTGGCCTTCCGACATAACGCGGGTGTTTCATTACGCCTTGCACGGACTCCGTGGGCTGCATATAGGAGTACGAACTTGCGGCAGCCGAGGAGCTCGTGTTGAGCACAATTCCTGCGATGTAGGTGTCCTTCAAGGCCGCCAAACCCTCCTGCAAATCCTGCCGCCGGGTGTGCCCTTCACGCGCTACAACAATTACCGCATCACAGAGGGCGGCCAGGAAACGCGCATCGGCGAGGGGCAACAGAGGAGGCGAATCAATTACCACCCAGTCAAAAGTGGTCGTTGCAGTCTTCACCAGCGCGTGCATAGACTCCCCCTGAAGTAATTCCACGGGATTCGCGGGCGTGCGGCCTGCGGTCAGGAAAACGAAGCCCATGGGATCAACGCGCCGGCACAACTTCAAAAGCTCCGCGCGCCCCTCGAGAAAGTCGGAGAGCCCCGCCGCCGGTGTGAGGCCAAGGGTGGAGTGAAGCGTCGGTTTACGCATATCGGCGTCCACCAAAAGCACCTTGTCGGAAGCCTGGGCAAGCGTGGCGGCCAGGTTTGCGGCCACCATCGATTTGCCTTCGTCAGGAATCGCACTGGCAACCAGGACGGACTTCACCGTTCGCTCCTGGCGCAATCGATAAAGCCGATAGCGCAGCAGCCTGAACCGTTCAAGCCCCGCACGATCACTTTCACTGTCGCCCAGGACATGGCCTTCAAGCTGTGGCCGGTAGGTCACGCTCTCCACCTTGTCCAAGCCATCCAGGCCAAGTGAATGCGGCTTTAGTAAAGCCAGACTTTGGGATGGCGCACCTTTGGGGGATCGCATCTCCCCATCGTTCCTCATCTGTTCCACGCGCCGCAGGGCATCGAATATTCGGCTCACTTGATCTCCCAATTCCAAAATTTGTCGGTTTATAGCTCTACGAGTTTAGTAATAGTTATCTTTGGTTGGTGTTTCAGAAAGTTCTGACCAGCCGGGCGCACTTACCATTCGCTGCTCTGCAGGATTCAAAGGCTTTGCGCTTACCGTTTCCGAATCCATCCGTGAAAGGTTCAAGTCCTCGGCAACCTCATCGACAATTGCGCGGGTGACCCGGGCAAGTCCCATCGCGAAAGTCGAAATCAAGGCGTTATCGCACAGAGTATTGATCAGGCGAGGAATCCCCTTCGAGTGAAGAAACACACATTGGACAGCGGGACGCGAAAAGATTGGATTCCTCGATCCCGCCAGCTTGAGGCGGTCCAGGATGTAGCCGCCGGTCTGGTCCTCGGAAAGGGCCCGAAGGCGGAATCTCAACGCGATCCTCTGTTTGAGCTGGCGCATGTTGTGCGATTCCAGCGTAACGTCCAGCTCCGGCTGTCCAATCAGGGCGATTTGAAGGAGCTTCCCCTGGGATGTTTCGAGGTTGGTCAACATTCGGATTTCCTCAAGGATTTCAGGGCTTAAATTCTGGGCTTCATCCACGATCAGGGAGGTAAAAAGACCCTGCCGCCCGCGATCGAGCAGGAACTCCTGGAACTGCCGGAGAAGCTCACTTTTGGTGGTGGAATGCCCGCTAATGCCCAAGTCAGCGGCCACGCTGCTCAGGAACTCGTAGCTTGAGAGGTTGTTGCAAAAAATATACGCATACGTCTGCTTTTCCCGGTCGAGGAGGTCCAGCAGGCAGCGCACCACAAGGGTTTTCCCTGTCCCCACTTCACCGGTCAGGACCATAAAGCCCTTGTGCGACTGGATTCCGTAGTGGAGTCCCGCCAGGGCCTCGTTATGGGCGTTGGTGGAAACAAAGAAATGCGGATCCGGGCTGATCTCAAAGGGATTCCGACTCAAATTGAAATAAGACATGTACATGTTTAGTTCACCCAGTAGTAGAAGTAAGCTGCGAACCCCATCGAAGTGGCCATAAGCAGAGATGCCGTCAGGGCTTCCATCAAATGACGTCTGCTGGCGATCGCCTGTTTGCCCGGCGAGGACAATTCCGGGACCGTGATGAGGATGGGAAGGGGCGTAATGTTTCGAACATCCTGTTCGCCATAAAGTCTCGTGTCTGTAACCTGCTTGAACGCTATCAGGCCAATGCCCGACATCAGGCCCAGCAGCCACCCTCCCAGGATGATTTCCGCGCGGTTCGGTTCCACCGGCTTTTCCGGCAGACTCGCCGCGTCGATGATGCGGAATTGCTCGCCCTGCTGGCGTTTTTCCAGGTTCGTCGCCAGTTCTGATTGCGACTCTTTTTGCAGAAGCGACTGGTACTGTGCCTTGGCATTTTCGTAGTCGCGCGTGACTCCCGCCAATTGTTGCTCACGCACCGGTGTGAGGTTCAGATGGGCTTGCACGGTGCGAATATTCTGGCGCAGCGTGTTCAACCCCTTGCCGCGGTTCTCAATGTCTTCGCGCACCGCCTTCAGGCGGCTATCCATCTCAATAAGGCCCGGCTGGGAGATTTCCGCAACTGGCGCTTCAGTAACGCCAGAGCTGGTAGGAGAATGCGCGCCGGAACTTTGTTTCTGCAGCTGGAGCGCTTGCAAATGGGCGATTTCTTGCTTGGTCCGAATGACCTCGGGGTATTGGTCTGTGTACCGGGATTGCAAATCCGCCAACCTGGCCTGCAGTTGGGGCAAAGCGTCCGCCGCCAGAATCACGGAAGGGGAAGCGGCCGAGGGGCTGAGAGACCGATACCCCGCTCGCATGGATTCCAAATAAGTCTTTTCCTGCTGCAGCCGGTCAAGCTCAGTCGATGCGGTATTCAGTTGAGCCTCCATGCTGCTCAAGATCTGCAGGTTGCTCTGTTCCTGCTGGGGCAATTCGCCGAGGTATTGCATCTTATATTCGCGCAGGCGTTGCTCCGTTTCCGCCAGCTCTTTACGCGATCCCGCAAGCTGGGTCTCCAGGAAATTTGTTGTATCGGTGGACTGTTGATCACGTGCACGAAGATTGTCGCCAATGAAAAGAGAGGTGAGTTTGCTGACGACCTGCTGGGCGACCTGCTTCTGCGGTGCAATATAAGTAATGCTAAATGCCGTGGGTTCGCCCGTCCGCGCGGAGGCTCTGGCCGGCTCAATCGTGATGTCTTTGCGCATCATGTCGACCCTTTCAGCCACCGTCATGCGCGCGCGTTCCTTCGGATAAAGATTGAACTGTTCAATCAAATCTCCCAGCCGGGTGCGGCTCAGAATCTGCTCCGTCATGCTTTGCAGGCGGTCCTGAATGTCCGCCACGATGTTCGGCGTGACGTATTGTTCCGGAACCTTTTGCTGTTCAACCATGATCAACGCCTCGGAGCGGTACCGCACCGGCCATACCAGCGCCGCAACGCACCCCAGCAGGCCAAGAGCGAACACAGGGCCCAGCAACTCCCACCTTCGCCGGACCGCAATCGTCCAGTATTCGCGCCAGTTCAGAAGCAACATGTCTGATTCTTTTTGCATAATTGTCATCGCCCCAAAGGAAATCGTCCCACCCGGTAAATGAATCCCAGAGTGACGTAGTTCTTGTTCATGTCGACTTGGAAGGGATACATCCCGCCCACCCGCTGACGTCCCGCCATGTAGCCAACTTGCGCCACCATGTTGGTGGCAATTTCGCGCTCAATCATCAAGCTCCCGGTCTGCCCGTCGAGCACGCCTCCCCCAAACAACGGCGAGAGCGCTTTTGATTGTGCGTTCATGCCAGTCAAGAGCAAATCCCAGTGCTGAATAACGTGCCGGCGCACTTCAAAGCCTTCCGAAGTACTCATTACCGACGTAAAAACACCGCCTCCGTCTGAGGTGAACCGTTGCGCCGAAACCTGCACGACAGTGCCCGGGGAGTGCCAGCCGGCGCTCACGCCGCCTCCACCATTCCATTTCGCCGCAACATCCCGGGCTAAATATCCAGTCGTAACCGCAGGTAGGGCCGAGGGGAGCAAGATGGTGTCATTGAGGCGAACGTACTGGGGCCCGCCAAACAAACTCGCAGTAAATCCCGATCTCCCCTGCCAGGTGAAGGTCAAAAAGGCGCTTTCGATCTTGTCGAGAGAATCTCCGTAGCGGAGATTCTGATGCAGGGCCGTAACCCCCAGGTTGGAAGTAGCAGACAGACGGTATGTGTAAGCAACGCCGCCGCTAAAAGCCTGGGTATTGAGAAGGTTCAGTTGCGGGTTTTCCACGCCGCTGAAATTACGGATACCAACGTTGCCGAAGAAATCGAATTTACTGCGCCGGCTCATTTGGTAGAAGGCATCGAGCCGTCCCTCATCCATGATCTCGTGCGCCAGAGGGATAGTGACCGTATTGTTCAGGGAAGGGGGCGGCCCCGTTTCCGTAGACAAGCCTTGACTGGTACCCGGCGAGGTAATTCCCGTGTAGTAGTAGCCCGAATCCTGAAAGCTCAGCTCGAAGTGAGGGCTCACCTTGTACTGGGCGCCGAATCGTAGAATCTGATTGACCTGGTTGTAGCCTTTGACTTTCGAATAGACCAGGAATTCAGGTTGATAATCGAGGTTCACTGTCGACCGTTCGCGCTCCTCATTCAGTCCGACGTGCACGCCTGTCTGGAAGACCATGGCCCCGAGGCGAGCGGCGTTGTTGCTGAAAACATTGTCGTCGTAGGCGGTCGCCCCATTCACATCCACAACCACACTGTTTTTCGGAGTCGATTCATCCGCATAATTCACATAATGGAGCTGCAGGGAAGGGTCAACTTCCCGCACTTCCTGCGCAGGCACGGCACCGACGCCGGCGGCTCCCCAACCCAGGAGCAACAACACTTCGATCATCACCGTCTGTCGGATTCTCATGGCTGTGAATTCTCAGGGAACAATGACGGTATCTTCAGGCTTCAGCTCCACGTTCTCGGTGTCCTGAGCGCCCTTGATGACTTGCTTATAGTTGAAGGGAATGTGGATGATTTCCCCTGTGGAAGTCCGCCGCAAAACGTAAATTTTTGTACTTTTGGCGAAGTCGCGAAATCCGCCGGCCAGACCGATGGCATCGAGAACCCTGATCGAATGGACGAGCGGATAAGAACCGGGCCGCTGCACCTCTCCGAGAATGTTGAAGTTCTTGCTCTTGATCTGTTGCATGGTCACGGAAACTTCCGGATTGGAAATATAGGCGCGGAGTTTTTCCGTGAGTGCGCTTTGCAGGCTGGAAGGGGTGAGGCCACTCGCTGTCAGGTCGCCGACCAGGGCGATGGAGATCTTCCCGTCCGGGCGCACGGAAACCAGGCTGGAAATCTCCGGCTCATGCCAAACATTAATCTGGAGAACATCCTCAGTGCCAATGATGTACTGATCATTGCTGGAGAGGCCGCCGCGTACTTGCTTCCCCACTGACTGGGGGTCGTCATGCGGAGCTTCTCCAGTTTTCTGGATCGCCTTCTTGTTGGCGGAGGCCGCGTTGGCCCGACCTCCACAAAGTCCCGTCAGGCTCAAGAGCAGCGCCGTGCTCAAGACGATGTAGAAATGCCGAGTTCTATTGCGTTGGAGGTTCATAACCCAGTCCTCGCAGCTTCATGATGGAGTCGCCAGCGTTTGCCACCGGGGAGCTTGCAAAGGTTCCCTTGCGCGGAATGCCGGCATCTTTGATTTTGTAGAGCAGGGATCGATAGCTAATCTTCAGCAAGTGCGCGGTTTTTTTGCGATTGCCCTGGTTCGCGTCCAATGCCTGCACGATAACCTTTCGTTCGGCCGCCCTCGCGGCGTGTCGCGTGATCTGCCGCAGGGAAACAAATGCCCCTTCGCTTTCCCCGGCCTGCCACCGGTCAGCCTGTCCTCCCAGCAGCTCATCGATCACGGCCTTTTCCGATCCAAGAATTACGTAGCGGTTCATGAGATTTTCGAGTTCCCGGATGTTTCCCGGCCATTCGCTTCTTGCCAGAACCTGCAGGCCCTGCGCGGAAAGCGGCTGCATGGGACGCGAATATTTCAGGGAGTAAAAGCGCAGGAAGTACTCCACCAGTGCCGGAATATCCTCGCGGCGTTCCCGCAGGGAGGGAAGATGCAGGGTTATAACGCTGATGCGGTAGAACAAATCACGACGGAATCGGCCACTTTGAATGTCCTCCTCCAGGGGGCGGTGAGTTGCACAAATCGTGCGTACCTCAACGCGCTGGCCCTCGCGCGCGCCAATCCGGAAAACCTGTCCGTCTTGCAGCACCTGGAGCAGCTTTGCCTGGGAGGCGGCGTCGAGCTCGGCGATCTCATCCAGCAGCAATGTCCCGCCATGCGCGGCTTCCACTCGTCCGGGTTTGGCAAAATCGGCGCCCGTGAAAGCGCCCTCTTCGTATCCGAAAAGCTCACTTTCCAGCAGGGACCCGGGAATGGCGGGGCAGTGGACTTTCACAAAGGGACCCAATCTCCGTATCGAGGTGGAGTGCATGAGCTTAACGATAACTTCTTTCCCCGCCCCGCTTTCTCCACGGACCAGAACGGGCACGTCTGAGTCCTTGACGCTGGAAAGCTTCTGGCGAATTTGCCGCATGGCTTCCGTACGCCCGAAAATGATCTCTTCGGGGGGAAGACTCATCGCAGTTGCAAGTATCCCTGTGCTGTTAACGAAGTCGTTTCCCATTATGAATAAGCCTTTTCGGTGCGGTCCAGCCCCAGGAGGGCCAGCGGTTCCGCGGCACTTTCCGGGAAGGTCGCGAGGTTTGAGCTACCCCCGCCGATCACCCCGTATTGCCGCGCTTTCTGGAGCAAGCCCTTGGTACAGATGTTCAGCAGTCGCGCCGCCTCTTTGCAGTTGCCGCCCGATTGCTGCAACGCGAATTGGATGGCTTCCTTCTCTGCCTCCGCCTTGACCTCACGCACCAGGCTTTTCAAATCCCTCGGGCCCGCGATCGCCGGCACACGAGGGGGACTGCAAGGTCCATCACTTCTCCATCGCGGCTCGGCTCCCAATTCCGCAAGGGTTGATTCCTCATCGTCGAGAACGAGTAGTCGTTTGACGAAGTTTTCAAGCTCGCGCACATTCCCGGGCCAGGAATACTGCCGGCAGGTGTCGATGACTCGACGGGAGATCGGTTTGGGCGGAAGTCCCATCCAAAGCCCCTGCCGCTGCATGAAATACCGAAGCAGGGGTACAATTTCATCCCGCCGTTCCCGCAGCGGAGGCAGATCGATGGTGAACGCACTCAAACGATAGTAAAGGTCCTCCCGGAATCGTTTCGCTTTCAGCGCCTCGTGAATATCCACGTTGGTCGCTGCCAGGATCCGCACATCCACGGTAACCAGGGAGCGGCCGCCGAGTCGCGAGAATTGCCGGTCCTGCAGCACTTGCAGGAGCTTGGCCTGCAGGCTCGGAGGGAGTTCGCCGATTTCGTCGAGCAGAATTGTTCCCTTATTGCAAAGTTCGAACATGCCGGGCTTGGATTTCACTGCTCCCGTGAACGCCCCCGCCTCGTACCCGAACAGTTCGCTCTCCAGCAGGTCACAGGGCAGAGCCGCGCAGTTGACCTTGAGGAACGTGCGATGGCCCCGGGGAGAAAGCCGATGGATCTGGCGGGCATAAACTTCCTTGCCCACCCCGCTTTCGCCCAGAAAGAGAACGGGAATGTTTACCGCCGCGAAACGCACCAGGTGTTCCTGGATGCGCGCCATTGCGGGATTGCAGGTTGAAAACAACCCATCCGTTCCTGCTTCTTCAGCTGGTTCAAAGAAGGGGTAGATCTGAGGAGGTGCTAAAGTTGAAGACATGCTCATTGGGTTTTTCCCTTCACCCTGCAGTCGCTCTTTGCGGCGTGCTGGTTCCTGACGACTAGGGACAGCTTCTTGAGATCGATTTCGCGTTCCTGGATTTCAAGTGCTGCCTCCCCCGCCTGAAAGCCGGTGATGAATGCGAATTCACTTGCGTTAGTTCCTGGCATTGTTTATTTCCCTTTTCCCTGCATGGTTCGTCGCTACTCTTCGCCCCGCCTGCGTTCACAAAGCCTCGCTCTATTAGCGACGAGGTACTGTTATAGCGTGTGCTTATTCCTTGCGCAGTCCCATTGTGCTCATGGCATAGGTCAACAGTGCTCATCAACTTGTAATGAGAGTGCCTGCAACATTGAATGCAGATGGAAATGGGCGGATTCCGCGGGAATCTGGCGGTTTAAGTGCCCGTTGAGATCTACTGTGGGCCGTCAAGCCGTCGTGGCGAATGAGTCCGTTGAAATAATATGGCGTGTGCTTAATCCTTGCGCAGTTCGTATATGCTCACCGCATAAGTCAACTATGCTCATAGACTTCTGATGAGAGCTTGCAAAGCATGCAATGCAGAGGAAGTAAGCGCGGATTCAGCATGGATCTGCCGGCTTAATTGCCCGCTAAGAAATCTTCCGTGGGCTGTCAAGCCGTCGTGGCAAGTGAGTCCGTTGAATTAATATATGGACCGATCCCCCATGCCCGGGTGTTGCAAACGGTTGACGATAGATTTTCCTGCGGCTTCGCCAGGGGCCGGATCGGCCCTGAATTCAGCCCTTTCACGCTTCTTCTCGGTACGGCTTCTCCGCCGCGCACCCCTTTTTGAATGCGATCAAGAATTATCCGAAGGTGGAAATTCCGGCGAGAAAGAGCGGGTGGATTCAGAACTCAACTGCTACGTCGAGTCATCACACCCTACAAACGCGAGCAGCTAATTCCTGGAAATTAAAACAGTGAGTGCGATAAGGCAATCGCGAAAGCAAGGGCCGCTGACCCAAGCAGCCGCGGTCGCAGGCCTGCCGACTCAGGCGCAGGTATTTACAAGACGCCATGGCGCCGGTTGATGGCCACGCACTGCCTGCGTGCTTTACTGCACAAGGCGTTGAGCAATCCGGTACAGACGGCTGTTGGCGCGGGTGCGATGATTGTTAGTGGAAAAGCAGGAACCGCGCCGGGTGTGGATTGTGGGACTCGCTCACGGCGACGGTCCAGATTTCCCCACCAAGGATTCTTTCGGAGAGACGACCTAAATTGTTCCCGGTTGGCTCCGATACTCTCTCAGGCTGGACCTGCCCGGTTAAAGCGCGAGCAACATTTAACTTGCCCCATGCGAATTCTTTGTCGTGAAAATGGTGATAGCGTTATGAAGGTCTTTCTAATCGACGATTCCCCCAAAGTTATCGAACGGCTCCAGGAGATGATTGCGCCAATTCCGGGGGTTGAACTGGTGGGATATGCCTCGGACATCCCTGAGGCTCTTCGTTGCTTCCGGACGAAATGCCCAGACATCGTGGTTCTCGACCTTCATTTGCCCGGCGGAAACGGAATCCAAGTACTGCAAACGATCAAGAAAGAGAAGCCTGAGACCGTCGTCATCGTCCTTACCAATTGCGCGTTTCCCCAATACGAAAAGAAGTGCGCGGAGGCCGGCGCCCATTCGTTTCTGGACAAATCCAAGGACTTTGGCAGAGTACCGTGGGTGATTCAGGCCTTGTCCCAGGAACGGGAGCATCGGAATCAAGTACCCTCCAGCAGTGATTTCGAAACTCAGCCTCGAATTGAGTGCAAGGGGAGTTCCCGTTGATGCTATGGCCTCCTTCCACCGTTGTCGCCTCTGCCTGTCCCCAGGAACCCCGGGAAGGGCTGTCGGCGTTCGGTTCCGCAACCTTATCCCTTTTCCGACGCCTCGGTGATACCAGCGCATCTTCTAACTGGACGTCGACGCAGAGAATCGCTTCGGGGAAAGGGCTCTTCCTTGGCTAGTCCCCTCCTTTGTCAAGAAACCCTCGACGCCACTGAGGCAGCCAGGCAGCAGTGCAGTAAGCTGTTTGGCATACTGCTGGATGGATTAAATGAGTACATCATTATCTTACTGGATGTGAAGGGAAATATCTTATCCTGGAGCCCCGCGGGACAAAGGATCAAGCAATATCAGGAAGACGAGGTTATCGGGAAAAACTTCGCGCTTTTCTATGCACCGGTCGACATCCGCCGCGCTAAACCTCGGAAGCTCCTGGCGGAAGCAGAGGCCAAGGGACGAGCCATTGATGACGGATGGCGGGTGCGCAAGGATGGAACCCGGTTCTGGGCGCATGTCGTCATCACTGCCTTGCGCGATAAGACAGGAAACCTGTGCGGATTCGGCAAAATTGTCAGCGACGAGACAGAGCGCAGGAAAGCGGACGCTACTCTGCGAGTCCACGCGGAGAAATTGGACCTGCGAGTCAAGAAGCGGACCGATCAACTCGGCCTGGCTAACCGCGAGCTCTGGGCCATACTCAGCCAGCTACGGGCTTTGGCGGCCCGCCTGCAGCAAGTTCGGGAGGACGAAAGAACTTCCATTGCCCGCGAGATTCACGACGATCTGGGGCAGACGCTGACCGCCATGAACATGGACCTGGTTTGGCTGTTACAAAGACTCCCAGGATCTGAGACGCCCCTGCGTGGGAAAGTCAACTCCCTGTGCAAATTGGTTGATGTTGCCATTGGCTCGGTGCGGAGAATTGCCTCTTCCTTGCGGCCGGGCATGCTGGATGACTTGGGACTGTGTGCGGCTATTGAGTGGCAAACTCGCGAATTCCAGACGCGCACGGGAATTGAATGTGAGCTGGATCTGCCGGTCAAGGACGTGGTGCTTGACGATCAGCACACCACCGCGGTGTTCCGCATTTTCCAGGAGACCCTAACCAATATTGCTCGCCACTCGAGCGCCACGCGCGCCGTTGTGAGATTGAAAAAACTCCCCAAGGAGCTCGTCCTGGAGGTTTTGGATAACGGCAAGGGTTTCGGAAACGGCACTGCAACCCAGAAAAAGTCACTTGGCCTCCTCGGCATGAAGGAACGGGCCCTGATCCTGGGGGGAGTGTTTAACATCTGCAGCCAGCCCGGGCAGGGAACCACCGTAACGGTTCGAATCCCCCTGGGCCCTGCGAAAATGAGAGCAGAGTTGAAAATTGACAAAGATTCTCATTGCTGACGACCACGCAGTAGTTCGCCGCGGTCTTATCCAGATACTCTCGGAGGGCTTCCCCGGAGCAGTCTTCGGCGAAGCCTCCAATGCCCAGGAAATTCTTCAGAAGATTGGCGAACAAAAATGGAACCTCCTGACCCTCGACATCAGCATGCCGGATCGCAGCGGCCTCGACCTTCTGGCAGACATTCGGATGTCTAACTCACAATTGCCGGTGCTGGTATTAAGTGTCCATCCGGAAGACCAATACGCGCGGCGCGTCCTGAAAGCGGGGGCCTCCGGCTACCTGAGTAAAGATGCCGCCCCGTTTGAACTCGTCGCTGCCGCTCAAAAAATCATCAAGGGCGGACGCTATGTAAGTCCCTTACTCGCCGAACAACTCGCCTGTGACCTGGCGACCAAATCCGGCGAGCCGCATCACGAACTGCTTTCCAATCGCGAACTGGAAGTGTTGCGAATGATATCTTCGGGGAAAACTGTCACCGAAATCGCGGACCTTCTCGCCCTGAGTTCCAAAACTGTCAGCACGTATCGCGCGCGAATTCTGGTGAAAATGGATATGACCACCACCGCCGGATTGATCCGCTATTCTTTGGAGAACCATCTCTTTAGCTGAATCCACCTGAGCTTCCCGACCTGTAGTCCTTCCCTCTCACGCCTGTAGGGCGAATACCGACAAATCCCCCCTCAAAGCCCCGCAAACAAAATGGTTCCCGGCTGATGTTACCGCTCCCCCACTGCGTATATCCTCACTCTTCTGCTGATGGTGGAGGGTGCCATGAAGGTTTTGGTTGCTGACGGTTCGGCTGTGGTGATGGATCGCTTGCTCGCAATGATTAAGGCAATCCCCCATGTCGAACTCCTGGTTCCGGCGCGCCATGCGCAAGCGCTTCTTGATTCAATGCGCCAGCACGATCCTGCGGTCGTGATCGTTGAATTCCGCATTCCCGGGTCAATGGGAATCGCCCTCGTTCAAACCCTTCGCCGCACAAAGCCCAATGCCGTCTTGATCGTCATGACGAATCTCGATTCTCCCGAATACCGGAAGTGGCTGGGAATATCGGGCGCAGATATCTGTCTGGATAAGTCACGCGAGTTCACCCATCTGCTCCAACTCCTGGGCGAACTCGCACGTTACTCGTCCGCGAAGAACAAGCCGGCCACCAAGCGCAACCTTCGTAAGCAATTTGCCTCTACCAAGCTCCAAGTAGGACTGTAAATTGGCCTCATTGCGTTCATCGCTGCGCCCCAGCTTCGCGGCTAATAGCTGCTGCTGCAAAACGCCAGACACTAGCTCTCCGGGAATTCACTGGCGTTGATCCAGCGCCACATCACCTCATACAAGAATGGTCACTGCGCCGCCGTGTGACCAACCGTCAAGACTCCGCGAGCACCGGCATACTTCATTTCGCTCGGCGTCGGTTCTACCCGCGGAGGCAAAGGCTTCTTCTGCACGGCCTCGAGACACTCACGAAGCCGGCTCGCCAGTTTCGCGACCCGGGGTTGATCGAGAATGGTCATGTGATCACCCGGGATTTCATGCACATCCACGCCTCCGAGCGCGATGCCGCCCCATCCCATTGCCGGGTCCAGGCCAAAGTCCGGCCTTGCTTCTGCTGCCTTGAAAAGGGTGATGCGTCCCGAATACGACTCGGGTCGATAGAGATGCGAGACTTCAGTGAACATCTTGAGCGTGTCATGCAATCTGACCGGTAGCGGGCGCTGCCGCCAGTAGAAATACCGGCAGCATATTCGCCACGCCTGATATCCAACCCTTGTCTTGATTGATGCGAGGGGGTGTAGCAGGATTTGTGCCCGCTCCCCCGCCTTCGCGCGCAGTAGTTGCATCCAGTGGTCTTTGACCTTGACCCCGAAGCGCCAGCAAGCACTTTTCCAGGATTCCAGGAACGACAAGGATCGGCTGAAGGCGGGATTGCCCGTATCAAAGAGGGCAAGCAGGGCAACATCTTCGCTCTCTCCGCTGAACTGCCTTGCCATTTCATAAGCCACCAGCCCGCCAAATGATCCCCCCGCCAGGTAATACGGACCCTTCGGCTGGAGGCGGCGGATCTCCTCAACATACTTTCCCGCCAGGTATTCCACGGTCATGGACGACGGTTTGCCATTAATCTCAGGCGAGCGC
>Ga0206993_1017_pt2 | contig 18799 bp, 25 predicted proteins | sample Alteio_BWMinCont_7_FD_153499 | JGI IMG/M metagenome (GOLD analysis project Ga0206993, IMG submission 153499) | Enriched cells from forest soil in Barre Woods Harvard Forest LTER site, Petersham, Massachusetts, United States -... | ecosystem: Environmental > Terrestrial > Soil > Temperate forest >... | reverse complement strand
GTCGTTATCCCCGCCTTTTACAGGTGAGGTGCTTAGAAAAAGCGAGCGAGCGCATTGCGAGCTGACTTAAAAACGGACTTAAATGAGCGAAGCCGTAAAAAAGAAAAGCCCGGCGAAGCCAGGCTTTAAAGGGCAGGAAGCGGCCAAATGACGGTACGGAATGAGGCGGCTGGACTGCTGACCTATGTATAATGAACAGGCTGTATCAGGTTGGCTGGTTTGTTTTGGTTGGCGTATTTTCGATTTTAGCTAAGTTTGTATATCATGGGCACGATGAAAAAAAAGAAAAAGAAAGTCCGAGCCGCTAAAAAAACACTGAAACGCCCGCAGCGTTTGTTGCGGGCAAAGGTCTGGCTGGCTGCCTACGCCGAAGCTAACCCGCAATATGGCGACAAACAAATCGTTCATGCCTACACTAAAAAATATAAAACGGGGCTGGCGGGCGCCATCGTTGAATTAAAATTACTTGGCATTATCATAAGTGATACTTACAAACAAGCCGTCACGAAAACGCTGGCAGAACAGGCGGAACAACGGCGTCTATTAAAAGAAGCCAAATTGAATGGGCATTTAGAAGGGATTGACCAGGATGAAAACTTCGCCTATATTGTGGGTTATACCAGCGGCGGCGCACCTTATGGCTTGACCTGGGATGAACTGGATGATGAGGAAAGGGAATTATACAGCTATAAGCGGCTGTCATAAAAAAGCCGCCCGCTACGCGGACGGCTTTCCATCAGGGAAAAGAGCAGCTAAAAGTTATTTCGCTTTCTTTTTCAGACCGGTCACTTCAGCACGGCCGTTATGGGCAATGCTTTTGATCTGTTGATAGGCTTTGCGTAATCTTACGCCTGCGGTCTGGTTCCCTTTACTGTAAAATTTGGTGGCATCGGTTTCGGCTTCACTTACCAATTGCTTTAATTTTTCAAATGCGTTCATAATTTTAAATTTTTATTAGTTAACGATTAAATTAATTCCTATTGATCGGATGGCGCTATACGGCTACGCCTAAATCTTCGCCGTTGTCCTTTCCTTTGCCCTTGCCCTTATCTTTGCCAAGATCCTGGTTGATGATCGGTTTCAGGAAAGGTTCTCGTCTCATTTTTTCGCCGTCACGGTTAAAAAAGTCCATCGTTTTGTAACGGGGTACGGCTTCCACCTGTACCTGGTGCTCTTTATTGTCTTTACCAATGATGGTGACCGGTATGCGGTCACCGTTACGCATGGCGGCCACAATTTCTTCCTTCTTGGCTGGGTCGGCTAATTCTTTGATCTTGAAGTTCTCCAGCGTCTTTTCCAGGTTGAAGCCAAAATTCGGGGCGTTCATCTGTTTCAGCTTATAGTTGCCATAATTATCTTTTGCCTGGTCAAAGTCCAGCCCGATCCAGGCTTTATAGGCTTCACCGGTGTTCGGATTGAGCATATTGTCGCGGTGGACGGTACGGTGCTGCACCATATTGGCAGCCTGGCCTGCGGTGAACCCGGCACCCCTGCTTACATAAAAGGTTTGTTTGATCGCTGCGCCGTAATAAGCGTTTTTAAAATCATTGCTGACATAGTTAAGGGTGCCATTTTCTTTACTGGCCAGAATTTGTTTGCTTTCAGCGCTTTCACCGATGGCAAGCTCACTGGTGCCTTTCTGTTTTTTGAAAAACTCTACTGCCTCGTGGCCGCTTGGAAATTCTTTGACCAGCGGGCGTTCGGGATGCTCCTTATTTTCGGTCAATACCATGTACTGCTGGTTTTCCACCGCTGGCGGGATTTTCCCGGCTACCGCCTCGAATTTGTTAAAGGAATAGAACTGCGATTCGTTGGATTTGCGGAAATGGAGCGTCATATCCACCGGCAGGCCATTATCGCCGGGCAATTGCTCTTTCAGTGTGAAATAAGGTGTTTGTGTCCGCATGTTGGGTTCGAGCTCGTCTGCCACTTTTGGGCTGAAGCCTAAGTCTTTGACCTCGCCTTTGAGGTCCTGTAAATTGTTTAAATTCATAGCTATTGAATGATTAAATGAATGATAAATGATATTGTCCTGCACGGTCTGCGGGCCTTTCAGCGCATTCTCGACTGCTTCGATGGTGGGCAAGTCCGGGAAATACCGCCAGGTTTGCATTTGTGCATACTGGCTTGCAAATGCCGCGTTCACGCCCCGCAATTCGGTATCGCCCGACGGGTAGAAATAAAACTCAAAGTCCAGCATGAGCGTGTCGCCGTCGTTCATCTGCATGTTGGTTTGCAGGTTGAATGGTTCGATCTGTGGCTGGAATACTTCGCGAAGCGTTTCGGCGATCTTGTCGCCGGGATAGCCGCATTCGTTCAGTTCGTTGGTAAGACTTCGGAGTGATCGCATGGCTACTGTTTTTTGGCCTGGTTGTTTCGCAGCAATACCGGGTAACCGGCCTTTAGCTTGACCTTGACTACTTTTACCTTTTTGCTGAACAGCCCCTTCGCTGTTTCAATACCCGCGCTGGCGGCTTGCGTACCCAACGTTTCATCCATTGGCAGGAACTGCATGCTTTCGAGGGCGTTGTCACTGCCGCTACGTACCGCGCCCTCGGTCACCGCATCAGGCGCATTGATACCGACCATACCATCCATATCATACACCGACAAATCGCAGGGTACGATGGATGTACCCAGGCGGATGTTTTTGATATTCAGGATCAGGCGCTGGTTGTTGACCTGGCAAAGCCCGAATAAAAACTGCCCTTTGGGAATGAGCTGCCCGTTGATATTGATGGTATCCAGCAATTTGAGCTTGACCGATGCGCCGCTGACCACCTTTTGACTGCTGGCGATCACCGCCCGGATCGCTTTGTAGGTGCTGTCCGGTTGGGATTTTACCTCTTTTTTAAGCTGGGCGTCCACCAATTCCGGGTGCTGTATCTGCAATATCTTGGTGATCATGCCGTCCAGCTGCTTCATTTCCGGGTCGCTGCCCTGGCCGGACTGCGCATTTTGCAGCAGCTTTTCCAGGCGACCGGCCTCGTCGGCACTGACGGCGGGCGGCGTGTGTTCCGCGGTGGCGGCGGGCGACGGCGTAACCGGCGGCTGGCTGAGCTGCTGGCGTAATTGGGCCAGTTTTTTGGCGATCTGCGCTTCGCTGGCCTGTGCGCTGGCATTGCTGACATTGAGGCTATCCTTTTTGGTCGTTGCAAACAGGCTGTTGCCATTACTCATTGCGGCACGGGCGGAATCTTTGGCGGCCTGGTCGTACAGGCTTAATTTATCCTGCGGCTTTTCGCCCTTGAAGTCCGCGGACGGCAGTTCGGTATTGATGCCTCTTTGCTGCGCCAGCGGCTGGCCCGCATCGCCTTTGCCACCGCCGAAGGCCCAAAAGGCCAATGCCATAAATGGCAGGATCAATAAGGGGATGACCAGCAGGAATTTTTTCTGCTTTTCCCTTTGTTCAGATGTTGCTGTGTTTGGTTTCATATCGTTATCGTTAAAGTATATCAATCGGTTAAATCGCTTTAAGCAGCAGGTAGAGGCTGATACCGCCGAAGACTAAGCTGAACAGCGCCAGCGCGATGATCTTGGAGCTTTTGTCCCAGTAAGCTGTTTTGCGGTTCAGATAGCTCGCAATTTGTGTTTGCCTGCGGACAATGGCCGAAGCCACTTTGTTCGCCAACGCTTCCTGCCTCGCGGTCAATGTTTTATTGCGTTTCCTGAAAAGTCCCATGTTATTTTGTTGAGGTGTTTAAATCCTGGTTATTGAGTATTTCCCATTTTTCGATGAGGAAGCCGTGCGGGTTGTTATCGCTGCGCGGCACGTTGCGCAGGTAGCCTTGCGTGACCAGGCTGCGCGTAACCGTCGAGGTAGAACGTTCGAGCTTTTCGGTTGCAAAGCATTTGAAGTAAAAGGGATACTGGTTAATATCTACCTGTAGGCTGTCCACGTTCACCGTCTGGCTGATATTGCCCGAGACGATATTGTTATAATAACCGGCCTCTTTCAGATCATCATAGGCTTTCTTCGCGCTGGCATCGGCCAGGTAGAGCGCACGGGTGATCGTAGCCTGTATTTGCTTATCGTCGGGGTCTAACGTGAAAAAATCCTGGTGAAAAACCTTGACATGATCCCTGATCTCCACCGGGATATTGTCTTTCCGGTCAGCAGCCAACGCTTCCAGCGCCTTGCCATTGGCCAGGATATAGATATGGTTTTTATAATTGTCGCTGCTCTGGTAGCTTTTATAGATCGCAAAACAGGAAATGAACACGCAGGCCGCGATCAGCAGGTAACTGAACAGCTTGATATGCTTGAATGCGGTATCAATATTTTTGAGTTGGGTGAACATGGTCAGGCGTCTCCTTTCAGTTTATCTTTTTGGTAATTGCTGTTTCCGGCACTGTTGTAGCCCGCCTTGAAATCCGCCGGAATATTCAGGATATTGGTACGGGCGGTTTCCGCCCGGTCGCCCAAAGCGGCGGCACCATTGGTGGCTGTGGAAATGACGGTACTCGCCCCTGCGACCGTCAGGCTGTTGATGCGTTGCAGCATGCCGTTGCCGCCATGCGCATGCACGACGAAGTTGGCCACGGTAGGTACGCAGAAATAGCCGACGATGCCGATCAGCAGGAATATGCAATAGGCCGTGTCGGTCGAGCTGAAAAAAGTGTCGCCCGAACTTTGTATCTGCGCAATATCCAGCTTCAGCATGTTCTGCTGCACGGTGCCGATGATCGCGCCGAAGATATTGGCGATGGGCAGCCATAAAAAGATATTGATATACCGGGTCAGCCACTGGTGCAGGCTTTGCTGGAAACCGTCAAAGACCGACAGTCCCAAAACCAGCGGCCCCAATATGGCCAGCACGATCAGGAAGAACGTCCGTATGGTATTGATACACAAGGCCGCCGCCGAATACAGGACTTCAAGCACCTCGCTGAGCCATTCTTTGATGCTGTTGCGGAAATTGTACGATTGTTTCGCCATGTAAAACTGGATGTCATTGCCAATCCCGTTGATGATCCCGCTGTTACCATTGCCGTTCGGGTCATCCGGATGCGCATATTTATACCACTTTTCCTCGCTGCCGTTGCCGTCAGTACCCACATACATGGCATAAGCGGACGACGCTTTTTCGGCGGCTTCTTTTTGTTGCAGCAATTGCGCAATCGCTGTATTGGAAGTCTGCACCATCCCCGCCGTCGCGGAAGTCACCGGCTGCAATATCCCGTTCATTAAAGCGATAACGGCCGGGAACAGCATGATCGCCATGCCCAGCGCAAAGGGCCGGAGCAGCGGGTAGAAGTCGAGCGGCTCGGCGTTGGCGATCTGCCGCCACACCCGCGAACCAATGTAGGCGAGCGCCGCAAAACCGGCGATGCCCTGCGCCGCACCGATCAGGCCGCTGCAAAGCGGCATCATCTGGTTATAGACATTTTCCAGCACCGGCTGCAAGCCTTGCAAATCGGAAGACAGGTCTTGCGCCGAAGCCTTTAGTGGCACTTGCAGTAGCAGCAGCAGTCCTGCGCAGGTTAAGATTTGTGCTATTTTTTTCATGTTAATAATAGTTTTTTAGGGTTTGAACTTCATTCTGCTCCTGTTGCCGCTCCACAGACAGGCTCATCACCTGGCTGTCGAAATTCCGCAGGAAGGACAACTTGCTTTGCGTATCGCCATAGATATGATCGATGGCCCGCAGGCGGTCGGCGTCGGTCATGCGCAGCTGTCCCGCGGTAATGACATTCATCAGGTTGGTCAGGTTATCCACGCTCTGGTTCAGCAGCGAATTGAACACACCATTCAGGTAGACCAGTTCCGATGCGTTAAAATGCCCGGATGCGCTGGCCTCCTGCCAGGTGTTCTTGTACTCGGTGACGATCTCGGCCTGTTCTTCGATGATGTCGGCAATGCGCCCATACTTCCTGACCACCGGACTGACTGCCATCAGGCTGTTCAGGAAAGCTGAATGCAGGTTGAAGTTGCCTTCGGAAATGTCCTTCACTTCGGCATAGCCCTGTGTAAGCAGCGTATAGCCCGTTTTCATATCGCCCAAAATGGCTTTGAACTGCGTGAGCTTTTCGATGTCCAGCAATAATTGCTGTAAGTCCTGGGCGGTGGATTGCGCTTTGGCCTGCTGAAAGCCAAAAGCGCAAAGCATAAAACCCAACAGAACGATAACCTTTTTAATTGAGGCCATATAAACTCCTTTCTGTTTGTATTTCGTTAGTATCCTGTGTTCGCGATGCGGCCAATAGCCTGACCTGGTTGCAGAAGGTGCAGGTGAATACATACTGATCTTTGATTTCAGCCGTCAGCTTGCTGATCCGCTGGACGCGCTCGTCATCGGTCATGACCAGCTGGCCGGGCGCCAGTACCGTTTGCAGGTCGGTCACGTCCTTATTGCATTCAGTCACCACTTGCTGCTGGACGGCGGCTATGTAGGTTTGTTCACCGGTAGTCAGACCGGAAACCGTGCTGACCGAACTGAACATACTGCTGATGCTTTGCTGCTGGGCGGTAATGGTGGTCATGTCCACACTTTTGCTGACAACCGGGTTGACCGAACTCAGGGAACTGTAATACGCCTGGTGCGAACTGAATTCGGCGGTTTTCCAGTTGGCGATGTCATACCACTCGGCATGCAGCATATTATAGCCCTGCCGGATGGTTGTTTCCAGCGTGTTCAGCGCGGCGATCTGCTGCTCCAGGTTCTTGATCTCCTTTTTACTTTGCCCGAAAAGATCGGAGAAAGAGAAAGATTGCGCCTTAGCAGGCTGAAAGCCAAAAGCTAAAAGACCAAAGCAAAACACCAGCCCCACCCAAACCCTCCCCGGTAGGGAGGGCTTATTAAATCTTTTATTGAATTCCATAATATTGCTTGAGTGTTAAAACTTCATTTTCGTCTTGCGCCCGGTCCAGGCTGAGCATTTCGTTCTCGGTGTTGAAGCGTTCCATATCATTGTAATTGCTGTCCATGTGATCGGCGGTCTTGTTGATGATCTCGATGCGCTTGGCATCTGGCATCTGTGTCTTGTTCGCATGAATGATATTCAGCAACTGGTCGAGGTCGTTGACGCTGGCTTGCAGGATACCGGAATAGACCTGGCTCATATAGGTCAGCTCATTAACGGTGAAATGCTTATCGTTTTTGAGCAGTGCCCAGGCCTGGTTATAGGAATTGACCAGCGCCACCTGCTTTTCGGTGAGTTCGGTGATCTTAGAATAATAGGCGATCACGGTCTTGATGTCCCAAAGCTCCTGGTAATACGAACTAAATAAGTTCTTTTGCTTCTGCGACCACTGGGATATTTCGGTTAACTTGAGTTTGGATAGTTGGTTTTCCAGTGTCTTTTGCGCATCCTGGAGCCATATTGTCTGGTTCTGCATGCGCTGCACTTCCAGGTCGATGGCCCGGATCACTTTGCCCACGGTCGAGGAAATGACGGAGCCGACGATCATTTGCGCGTCCGCGCCTTTGGGTATGGCTACCATAATGGTCATGGCCGATAAAGGCAGGATGACCATGTACTTTTTCACATCTTTAATTTTTTCTTTAGCGGTGTGAAAGATCCCTGCGGGATTTTTAATTGCATTCATATCGTTATTTTCTTCGGGATTTTCCATAAGGCCCCCTTACCCCCGGCCTCATCCGGCCTTCGGCCACCTTCTCCAAAGGAGAAGGAAAGCGGAACAGCGGTTATCCGGGAGCATTATTTTTTGGTGAATAATTTTTGTTAATTGCTACAACTTGCCGTAAATACTCGTACCGTTGAGCAGGCTGTTTTGACCAGGTTGGAAGATCAGCGTATTACCCGTTTGCAGGATCTGCATGAGCTGTTTCTGGTCATCCCACATGCCCGTCCAGTGTTTGACCTGGTGCTGTAAACCCTGCAACTTACCGTCGGAGATGCGCCGGTAGCCGGTTTTACGGGTAATCAGGTAAATGTTTTCCGTGTTTTTGGCCTGGGTGATTACCAGCGTATCGTTGGCAACACTGAACTCGCTTTGCGCCTGGTTGACATAGGTGCCGGGGATAAAACTTTGGTCTTTGCTGATGCTGTGGCAGGCAACTAATATTGTTGCGATCGCAGCCAGGGTTAAAAGGTATTTTTTCATGACTTTATGATTAGTGGTTCTTTGATAAGATTGCTTCGTTCCTCGCAATGACATGGTTTAGGTTTTTACTTTTTTAAGGTCTGTAATTAAGGCGCTGATGCCTGCTTCGATATTGCCATAGCGTTCGGCGTATTCGTGTACTTTAGCCTTTTCTGCGGCTTCGGTGGTGTAGGCGTAATATTCGGAGGGCGATACCTCGGTGCGGTACACTTTAGACGATTGTCCGCCCAGACTGATGAATACCTCTTTGTAGCGGCGGTTCGGGTCATTGGCCTTGTTCATAGAGAGCACCAGCGCCCTTTCCTTATCGGTCAGGCCCAATAGTTCCTGCACCTGGTCAAATTTGTTCTGGTATTTTGATTGATCCAGCAGTATTTTGCAGTCGGAATTATTAACGATGGCCTGCTTAATGATCGGGCTGCTCAATATGTCTTCCACCTCCTGCGTTACAACAATGGCCTCGCCAAAGAATTTCCTAACCGTTTTAAAAAGATAGCGGATATATTCAGCCATGCCGTCCTTCGCAATGGCTTTCCACGCTTCCTCAATGAGGATCAGCTTACGCACGTTTTTGGGCAGCTTCCGCATCTTGGAAATGAATACTTCCATGATGATAATGGTCACAACCGGGAACAGGATCGGATGGTCCTTTACGTTGTCCAGCTCGAACACAATAAAGCGTTCGTTCAGCAAGTCAAGGTTTTCCGTAGCGTTTAACAGGTAGTCAAACTCCCCGCCTTTATAGTAAGGATTAAGTACAAACAAAAAATTCGCAATATCAAAATCCTTTTCTTTCACCTTCCCATCTTCCAATACTTGCAGGTATTCTTCCATCAGGAAATCATAGAAAGAGTTGAAGCAAGGGAATATCAACGGATTTTTGGCCAGGTACTCGTAATAGAGTGTTACGGCTTTAGATATGGCAACATATTCCGACCGCCCGAACTTTTCATCTTTCTTTTTCCAAAGCGCCAGCAGCAAGGTTTTCAAGCTTTCCTTTTTCTCAATATCCAGTACCTCGCCTTTGGGAATATAAAAAGGATTGAACTTGATCGGGTTGTGTTCATCATAAGTGAAATAATAACCACCTACCAGATCACAAAGCCCTTTATAGCTGTGGCCCACATCGACTAAAACGATGTGGGTGCCCTGCTCATAGTAGCTATGCACCATGTGGTTCGTGAAGAAAGATTTACCACTGCCCGACGGGCCTAAGATCATCTTGTTGCGATTGGTGATATAGCCCTTTTGCATCGGCTCATCGGATATATCCGCCCTGACCGGCCTGCCGGAGAGCCGGTCGCCCAACCGGATGCCAAAGCCGCTTTTGGAACTGCGGTAATTGGTTTCCACATTTAAAAAGCAGGTGGCCTGTTCCAAAAAAGTATCAAACGTATCGTTCATAGGGAAATCGGCGGCATTGCCGGGTAAAGCCGCCCACCATATCTGCGGTGCGCCGTCGATTTCCAGCTTGGCGCTGGCGTCCATTTGTGCCATCGCGGAGCTGACCTTGTTTTTGATCTCCTGTTCTTCTTCCGGATCACTGGTATAAGCCATCACATTGCAGTGCATCTTGACAGGCAATCGCTGTTCACCGATAGCCTCATTCAGAAAATCCGAAGTAGCGTCCCGTGCAATGGCATTTTCACGGCTGTACCCGGATAAGGATTGCAAGCGCAGTCGTTTCTTTTCCAATAGCTTCAGCGTTTTCTGCGCGTCCTCTATAAAAATGAATTGGTTATAAATATGGTTGCAGTCTAATAACAGGCCCAATGGCGACGCAAACCCGACACTGAATTTGGTTTTGTCGGTGCTGTAACGGTCGTAATTCACCCGGCTGCCGCAAAAAGCGGGCAGATCTTCCACATCCGATAAGGTAAAGAGCTGGCAATGGTCGTGGCCAATGCGTATCTCGTCTTTCAGGTGTACATCCTTAATGACCGGCCTTTCGTCTGGCCCCTGCAAAAAACAATATTGCTCGATCACACCGGCTTTAGCTTTTGTTCCCGCCAGTTCGTCGTCGGTCAACCGCCTTAACCCGATACCGCTATCAGTTAGGATGCGCTCAAATGCCCCTGCCTTTTCCAGGAAGTCGCGCAGCAAATGCGGCTGGGTAGTTTGCGCCGGTACGATGCTTTTGCGCATGAGGCCCGAGTAACCGCTGGTGGCCGTTTTCCGGCCATCCGGCTTTTTGGTCAGGAAAATATAACAGCGAGGCTCCAGGTACGGCCTGCCATCAAAAAATGCTTCACTGGCTTGTGACAGAAAAGAACCCACACCGGCCTTACCCTTGTATTTTGCGCGGGTAAAATAATCCTGCTGGTGATAAACAGTAAAGGCAGGCAGTAATTTGATCGCTTTAATCAGCGCCTGGTGCGTTGCTTCATAATCCTGCCCCGAGCGTGTAAAGATGTCGAACCAATCCACTTCATAGCCGATGGTAATGTCGCCCTGCATCGATACGATGGCGTTATGTTCGACTTTATAAATGGGCAGTATTTTTTCGATATTGATCATACCTTACTTTTTTAGATGAGTAAATAATTTGCGTGACCGGAACTTCAGGTAATCGGGCAGGCTTCGTTTCGCGTTCTTTTTGAGCAGGCCGTACTGCCCGTATTTATGGCTCATGCGGAACACGGTCATCACCAATGCTGTACCTGAACCGCCGACCAGGATGATACAGAGGTAGGTGTTCACCCCGCTGATGTACAGGACGGCAAAAGCGATCAGTAAGGCAACCAGGCCGACAGCCAGGTAGGTGATATACTGGGCTTTGAGGCCCTTAAACTCAATGGCCTTGTTGATGCCTTTATTGATCTGATACACGCTGCTCATAAACCAAAAAAGCTTTTAATGACCGTGGCAACTACCACTAAGAAGATACATGACCCGAACCAGGCGGCAGCGACCTTATTGGTATCGGGCTCACCTTCATTCCATTTTCGGTACACTTTTATGGCCCCTACAATGCCTACTACTGCACCGATGGCATACATCAGGTTGCAGCCCGCATCAAAGTAACTCTTAACCATCGTGGTGGCCTGATTGATGCCCGCCGACCCATCCTGGGCGAGGGCATCGGTCGCGTCCATGAGCATGAAGTAAGCGTTGACGATAAAAATCGCCAGCAGGAATTTGGCGAACAGTTGCTGCTTAGGTGTAATAAATTGGTTCTTCATGGCCACAGTTCCTCCAATTCTTCTTCAGTGATCTCAAATGGTAAATTCTCGCGGATATAATCGTTCAGCGCATCCTGGTTGGCAGTGCCCTTAATCTGCGGGTATTTGGCGCTGACCAGCCCAAAGAAGGAAATGAACTCCGCTTTACCACCCTTGTCCCTTTCAAGGATATACAGGATGGACTTGAACTCCTCCAGGATATCCGGGATGACGCCAAGTTGCTGTTCTTTTGGCGCGAAGCTGATCTCGCTGATTTCCACGGTATTCATTCCGGGTATTGCCCTCGCGCCACCCATGAGATCGTCCTCATCCTCCAATTCTTCTTCCCAATCTTTTTTGAGTTTTTCGGTCTTTCGGAAACGGCATAGTTCTTTGCGGAAATACAAGAGGCCGATGATAACATACCAGGCCACCGTCAGCACCAGCGCAGCGATCAGGAATTGCTGCCAGGTGAATTGATGAAAAATTAACATACGATTTTGCTTTAACCCCCGGCACCATTACCGGGGGTGCAGCAAAATTGGACAGCCTGAAAAGCCCGGAAAACAAAGCCACTTATGGCGGCTAAAGATATTTTTCAATCATCCGGGTTATGTTTCCTTTTAGGTTTCAGCTTCAGGTCATCATCAACGCGGCGCATGATCGCGTCCCGCATCTCGTTAAGGAATTTGGTGGGGCTGGTCATTTTCCTTTCCTTGATCTGTGTAAACCTCCGGTAAAAGCGGCTTAGGTCAATCTTTAAGCTTTGTTCCAGCCAGGTCACGATCTCCTGTAATTCCGCCTTGCCGTGGTTGATCTGACCGGTATCATAGATCCCATAGATCACTTCCACCAAATTGCAGGCATCGCCCGTCCAGCGCAGGTCAATGCCGTTCAGGCCCAAGTCGGGCAAGCGCACTTCTTCGAGCAAAGCATCTCTTAGCATTTCATAGGCTTTAATTTTGGCGATGGTGTGATCGGCATAAGTGGAGAATTCCGGGTCGTATTCCACCAGTTCCGGCAACAGGAAGCTGTCCATCGATTTGCCGCGGATAAAACAAAGATTATCCAGTTCGGTCGCCTTAGCTTTGGCGTATCTCCGGAAAAAGCCCACTTGATCTAAATAGCGGTCAACGCTCCTGATCTCGTCCAGGAAATAATGATTGGTCACTTCCGGGCTGCCTGCGGGCAGGCGCTGCATAATATGGTACCATTCGGTGTGATAAATATACCAGGACAGAAAGGCGGGTTTAGCTTCCTTGAAACAATAAATCTCCTCGGCATCATCTTTAAGGCCATATTTAATAATATGATCGCGTAACGCGTTCAGGTATTTACGCACGCAAACAATAATAGCTGCCAGCCGGTCAAAACCGTCCGGGCTTTCTTCAATGATCCCATCCATCTCCTTCAAAAACGCTGCATAGCGTTCTTCCACATACTTTTTTAGCATATAATTTGGTCTTTAAATAACATCCCGCCACCTTAGCAGGAAACGCGTAGACTTTCTTCATAGGCGATACCTTTTGCTTATTGGTTAAACGGCAAAACTATATTCAAAAAAAGCGGCGGTCAATCCCGCAAAAGGGGATTTCTTACTTATTCACCCGAAAGAGGGAAAGCGTTCATTCACCGGGGCGTTTATGCTCCAGCAAATACACCAATTGGGTACGGCTTTTGGCCCCTGTCTTCTTTAACATATTGCTGATATGCGACTTGACCGTTTCCTCGCCGCGGAAGATCAGTGCTGCGATCTGTTTGTTGGACAGGCCCTGCCGTACATAACCCGCTACCTGCGTCTCCGTTTCCGAAAGATCATAAAAAGCGCAGTTCCCCAAAAAATCAGGTGGCGGCGGGTTATGCTCAACCGGTGTTTCTTCCACCCTTTGTTTTGCCGCCTGCGCATCCTTATGCGCTTGCCTGGCATGCCGGATATTGTCGCTGATCTGTAACAGCGCCAGCGCGATAAACCCCAGGTTCGCCATCATGATCCTGAGCGCCTGGGGCGGCGCACTGAAAGCAAAAGCACACATCGCTTCCCAGGGCAGGATCGCGACAAAAGCGCCCGTTTCGGCCATAAACTGCAAGCCATCACCTGTCGCTTTACCTTTTTTATCGATGGCGATAAACATTTTCACTAATACCAAAAGCCCATATATGGCCGGTATCGTCAAACAAACCAGGCGGTCAAGCAATAACTGCCCGTTGCAGGCATAGATCCCTACAAATACCACATAGGGCAATAGCAAAAAATATAATACCCCATAAGTGGCATAGAACCGCAGTCCAGGCAAGTCAAAAGCCTTATAGAAATAAAAAGGGAAATACGCGCCCATCAGGTAAGCCACACCGTCCAGGATCATATACTGCACTTTGATACTGACCGCAAAACCTTTCGGGTCGGGTAATATGCCATTCCAGACATTGTAATGGATCAGCAATAAGAGCAGCAGCATAAACCAGGGCCGGTGCCGGTCCCCGCGGTGTTCGAGATAGCGGGGCAATTCATACAATACCAGCAGCATCGTCTCTAATACGATCAGCACCAGCGTCAGCGGCTGCAGGTGGGTTTCAAAAAATTTCATAGGTCTTTTTCATTTTTAGTTCATAATCCTGTTTATCGTGACGGGTTCAGGTAAGGTCAATACAGCGCTCCGTCCATTACGCAGTATGCTGGCGCAGTAATTATTCAAAAAATTGGATCGTTACGCGTCTGAGGCTTACTGCCGGGCGGCACACCTGGAAACGCGGGTTTCCCTGAAACTGAACGAGAGCTGGGTAACCGGAAAATCACCCATGTCAGAAACAAGTACCGCCCGCGTCGTCGCAGGCGTGGTCATGTTTCCCGTCTTGGTGACTTTAAAATTTCCGGTTTTATGCTCTCGTTCGGGAAGCGTTATACACGCTGTAGTAGTATAGTGTTTTATTTCTTTTATTGCTATTACTTCATATCGTTCATTTTAGTTCAACCATTATTTCGGCGCTGTGCCTGGAAACAGGCCGTCAGCGCCATATATGTTAATTGCAAATTAAATCTTCGTCTAAGGATAAAGCCGCCATCGCCTCAGACGGTTGCGCCGTCATCATGCTCCAATGCCCACTGTTCCTGTTCTTGCAACTTTTGATTGTAAACAGTGATCGTCAGCGGCTGAAAGCGAAAGCCGTACAACTCCTCGTGAAACCGCCAGGTCAATAAAAAGATATTCAATATCTCGCTTAATTGTTCCTCGTCATATAAACCCGTCAGTACAAAATGCTCCATATACAATTCGAGCAGCAAAGGCTGTCTATCCAGGTCATCGCTGATCTTCCGGCTGGCCGAAAGGTCATCCTGCGATTCCTGCAACCAGGCCACCGCTTTCGCCAGCACCGCCGCTTCACGGTCTTCACCCAGCCTCGGTGTTACCGGGCCAAACGATCTATCTTTCATAGGTTGTAAAAAAGCACTCCGGCAGGCCGGAGTGCCCTCAACTAAATTTAAAGTAAACATAAAAGCAGCGTGCGCTCCGGGCGCTGGTTTTACTAACTATTACTGATCTTATAAAGAACAAAAAGCGCAAAAAGGTCATTTATCTTTTTTATGTTTGAACGGGTATCGCCGTTGTTCCTTCCGCCAGTCCCGGAAAAGCCAGGCCATGATGGCGATAAAGAATATGAAAAGTAAGCCGATCCCGGTGTAAAATTTCCAATCCATATCATTTGTCATTCGCCGTACATCAACCGTTTCGTAAAATATTGCGGGTACAAGTCATAACCCTGCCCCAAAAAGAACCGCTGCGCTTGCGCCCGCCACCCGGCACAATGCACCTGTATGCGTTCACATTTCCGTTTCCTGGCCAGATCGGTGATATAATTTTCCAAGGCCCTTGCCGTTTGTTGTTCCTTAGCCTGCTCATCTACGGTCAGGTAGCTGATAATTAATAAGCTGCCATCAAAAGCCAGCTGCGGCAGCACATGCACGACGGCAAAGCCGGTTACTTCCTCTCTTTCTTCGCAGACGAGCACTTCGTGGTGACTGCTGCTGAATAAATCGGTCAATTGAGTGATGAGCAAACTGTTACTGGTCTTGTAGCCCAACCCTTCCATCAGTAACTTGATAAACGGAGCGTCATGGTAAGTACCTTTCCTGATCTTCATTGCCATCATTTTGTTAGGGTCAAACATTTTATAAAATCAGTTTCCTTCACCTCATAAGGCGTTCCGTCAGGACGGAAAATATCATGAAACCATAATTTTGGTTCACTGCCATCCGGCAGGGGTTCATCCCAGGCATATTTTGTATTGGTTTTCCCGCTAACCAACCCCCAATTGATGGCACCGATGTTTTGGGCTTTTAACAGTGGCATAATCGTAAAGAAAGTGCTGTTGCGTTTGCGGGCCATGTATTCGGTGCAGATCAATGGCCTGCCAAAAGTTTTAAGCTTGTCGATCACCAATTGGTGATGTTCCGCATCTTCATAATTATGATAACTGATCACATCGTCATTAGCCAATATAAACGCATTGATCCCGACCATTTGATTATCGTTATTCCAGTAGCCTGCGGTTAAAGGCTGGTTAGGATTAACTGTTCTCGCCCAGGCAAATACCTTTTTTAATAAATCTAAACTTTGCTCAAAATGACCGTTATTACCCGGTTCGTTATATAAGTCCCAAAGCAATATTCTTTTATCATGTTTAAATCTGGTCAGTATGTCTTTTACATAGGCTTCCAGCGTATCAGGCAGTTTAGGATTTTCCCAATAAGCTTTGCCAGGGTCTTGGAGCCAGCCGCTATTGTGGATACCAAGCTTAGGCAAAGGTTGTTTCCCGGTTTGGTAAGTATCGTTCCAGCAATCATCAAAAAACACGAATATGGTTTTGATATGATGGCGGTTAGCAATAATCAAATATCGGTTTATACGACCTTTAAAACCTTTTGGGTCTTGCGCCCAAGCTGCATGATGCAGGAAAACACGCATACAATTCATCCCTATGCTTTCTGCAAAGCCCAATTCCCGGTCAATCAAGGGCGGATCAAAAGAACCCACCTGCCACATCTCCAGTTGGTTGACGGCATCCGATGGAATAAAATTAGCGCCAACCAGCCAGCCCCGCTTTTTATACCAAGCTTGTGCTTGCTGCACCGGCCAGCGGGTCGCTTGTGCTTTAACATCGGTATGGCAAAAACCCACTAATAAAATCAATACTGCTTTGTTGAACCTCATTTTCTATGTTTATTTTTTGGCTTTTAGGCGGCCAGCCTGCTAATTCGCTCTATATCTTCATGCTCTATCAACTTACTGTCGGCTATCAGCCCGGTTTGGCTAAAGCCTAACAGGAAAGGGCCTTCCAAAGCGTTATACAATTGCCTGATCATGGCCTCGCTACCGGATTTGCCGATCAGCACCGTATCAGGATAAAGATTAATGATTTGTGCACCGTATTTACTAATGGCTTCCGCCTGCGGGCTGGCCAGTATTTCCTTATTCAATTTAAAATAGGCTGACCGCTGAGAAATTGCCATGTCATATCTGACCGCTTCTACCGCAAATACTTCAATAACATTTTCCAGCTTCCGCAGCAACGGCTGTAAAGCCTTTTCAGAAACTTCCAACTCCATCGTAATCAGTACAATTTCGTGTATATCTGTCGGTGCAGCGGTTAAGCTGATGCAGGGGATCAATTTCTTATTGACCACCCCGGTGACCAGATGCAGCAGGCCTGGCCTGTCTTCTGCTTTGATCGTCAATACATATTTATTTTCCATATAATAATTTAATTGATTTCTAATTGATCTTTTCCAGGCAATGAAGGGAATGGTGTATGTGGCCCCTGCTGGTACCAAAATACCGTTGAAGCGATATCGTCCTGCAAAGGCAGATAACGGTCCATATCGCTGTGCCAGCCCAGGTCTTGTATCGTCACCTTTAAGTTTTTCTCAAAGCGGATGGGATCAGTAATATGAAAACGATACATCCCGAAACGCTGTTGGGAGCCGTAATGTCCGTCACCTTTAATGACCTGTACCAACCCGGCATAAGGCGTAGTATAGGTGGTGAAGTGGGAACCGCTTGCGTCCCTGGTATCAAAATCATAAGAACCGCAGAAGTAATCTTCGGTGCCGGTGCCGCAAATGGTCGGGAAGCCCTTATCACCATCCATGTAAAACTTGATCTCTCCTTCGCCCCACCAACTATTGTTATGCGCACCCAGCGCGATGTAAGTGCCGACATACTGGCCCTTACCAACAATAGAATCCACCAATACATATTCCTTTTTAAAGGGCTGCGGGTTGACCCGCCTAAACTGGGCATGAAAGTAGGCAGCATCCTCCGGTACTTTGTTCAATTGATAGTCGATCTGGTAATACAATACCATGTCCTTTTTGTCGCTGTTCTCCAATGTAATTTTACAATGATGGTGGAACGGCATGGGCCAATAGCAGTTAAAGGCGCTGCCGGGGTTTACGCAAACTGGCAATGAAACCAGGGGCGCATATTCCCCCCAGCCCATACAAAAGAAGTCACCCACCGGCACTGCCACCGAGGGCGTGGTTTCATTGTCCCAATACATCCGCAAGATCTCGTAGCGCCAGGTGCCGGTCGGCGTCATCCAGATATGGTTGATCGTTCCCGGGCCGTCAATATCGGCAATAGTAAAAGTGCTGCCTGCTTTAATGTTGATCGAAGGGCTGATCTTCCAGCCCTGGCCAAGTTCACGGCCAGGGTATGCACCCGTGCCGGTCAATGCCCTTGCGCCGCCGCCTTTGGCACCGGTAAAGTTTTCCGGGCTGATGGAGCGGGTTTGGGCATTCGAGACACGGGATAAATCGGCTAAACTGCCTTGCCCAAACGCGCCAACAGCAGAAAATACAGCAGTGATGATTAGTAATATTTTATACAAGTTCTTCATGGTTTGTCTTTAACGGGTACTGTAAAATTCAGCGAAACCAGGGTGAGACATTTTTCACGCGTACTGGTTTGGTAGATGATCGTAACTAAATATTTTCCACGTTTCATAATTGTTGATTGTTTTTTCTATTACTATGTCGCCTTCCTGGTACGATGAGATACTTATTAATTGCATTAATTTCCCCCTTTAAGCCTGTCGATTCTTTCCATTAACCTTTTCAGCGTACCCTGGTAAACAACGTTGATACTATCGGATTTAACCGTTTTTTTGCTCCAATAGAGCGCTGATTTAAGGTCAACAGTGTCCGTGCTATATTTTAGGATATCACAGGCGTTTTTATTCAAAAGGCCCATGTCGGAATGGTCATCGTATATATTGGTATAATAGATCAGTGCTTTGCAATAAGCTTCCCCATCTTTTCCGTAATAAAAAATCACCTTCGCTTTTGCGACGGCCCTTGGCCCCGAAAGCGGATCATATTTTTGTGACAGGTTTGCTTTTAGCGCGTTCCAGTCCGGTGCATTGCCGGGTTTAAGCTTTTTCAAAACAGGCATGATATCCGTAAGGATTAATACCTTATCGATGACATTTTGCGCATAGGTTATTTTATGCATGACCTGATTGACCTTAAATCAGCGCTCTATTGGAGCAAAAAAACGGTTAAATCCGATAGTAT